>JAAIGE0100802525.1_pt1 | contig 23738 bp, 22 predicted proteins | sample 6487951 | NCBI WGS metagenome assembly JAAIGE01 (sample SAMN13974128, study PRJNA590717) | phyllosphere metagenome | biome: tomato field; feature: multiple bacterial spot infested tomato fields; material: tomato leaves; isolation source: leaves from tomato fields | host: Solanum lycopersicum ...
CGTCGCCGGGTTCGGTGCGCTGCCAGCCGTCCATCGCCACGACCTCGACGTTCTCGCCGAAGTCGTATCCGTTCATCGCCTCATCGGCCGCCAGATCGCGTTGGTCGCGCATGGTGTCTTCTCCCGACGGATGCCGGACCGTCGCCCGCGACGATCCGGTCCGTTCGTGATCAGGCGCTCAACGCTGCCGCGTTCAGGATGCCGATCGCGATCGAGAGGCAGCCCAGCGCGATGCCGTAGCCCGCCTTGTCCTCCTCGATGCCGGCCTTGAAGCCGCCGATCAGCGCCGCGACGACGAAGAACGAGACGATTTGGAACACCAGGCCGATCGCACCCCAGGTCGCCAGCTGCATCACGCTCCAGGTGGAGGTGCCGACGCCGTAGAGGGTCAGGGCCAGGCCGATGGCGGTGCCGCCGAAGCTCAGCGAGGCGGCGCGGTTGCCGGAGCGGATCAGCTTGATCTCGCTGTACGGCGTCACCTGCAGGTAGATCGCCAGGGCCGCGACGAGGAGGCCGACGGAGACGGCCATGAAGCCGAGGTAGTTCAGGATGCTGTCGATGTTCACGGGTGTTTTCCTAATTCCGGATGCGGTATGCATCCCCTGGTGGTCGTCGATGCCCGTCAGGGCACGTACCGGTCCTCCGGGACCGGGATCGGAGGATTCTCGGGGTCCGGCACGAAGACGTGCGGAACGATGCGCGAGAGGTTGCCGGTGATGAGGCCCCCGTGCTCGCGGATGCCGATGCCACACGGGTCGCAACCGAGCGGAAGAACGGGAAGTCCTTCGAACCGGGGGTTCGCCCCCGCCACCCACGATCCGATGATCGCATGACGACCGTCGAACCGCGGGAGTTCGATGTACTCCTGCCATACGTGGCCTTCGGCGCCGTACTGTCCGCCCAGCGTCTCGGTCCAACCGAACGCCTCGTCCGGCAGATGGATGTCGACGTTCGCGCCCTCGCGCGAGAACAACGGCTTGCGCACGTGGGCCCGTCCGTAGAACGGCCGCGGCGAGAAGCTGGTCTCGAGCAGGTTCTCGTGCCCTGGGAACATCTCCCAGAGGATGGCGAGCATGCCCTTGTTGGACAGGATCGACTTCCACGCCGGCTCGATGAAGCGGGTGCCGTGCTCCTCGTTGAGGCGTGGCGCGAATTCGTCCACCGCCATGTGCTCCCAGGGGTAGAGCTTCCAGACCGCCTGGATCGGCAGACCGACCAGATCGACGAAGCGCTTCAGGCGATCGTCCCAGCCGATCCCGTCCGGATCGATGGTCGTGGTGGGGATTCCCGCCTCGTTCGCGCATGCCGCCATGTAGAGCGCGGTCTGGTAGTCCTCGGGAAAGTCCGAGTAGGAGGAGATCATGAGCGGCTGGAGCTTGGTGAGGCGATCCATGCCGGGCGCACGCGACGCTCTGCGCCATGCGTTCACGAGGGCGGTATCGAGGGCGTTGAACTGGTCGATGTGCTCGCCGAGGACGCCCTGCTCGATCCGTTGCGTCATCCAGTCCCACTGGATGACCGACGCTTCGATCAGCGAGGTGGGCGTGTCCGAGTTGTATTCGAGCAGCTTCGGCGCACCCGTGCCGTTCCATGCGAAGTCCATCCGCCCGTAGACGAACGGATCCTGCGCTCGCCACGAACGCTCGATCACCGAGGCGAATTCGGGCGAGATGGCGAGCTCGGCCCAGCGACCGCGGGACACGACCTCCTCGACCACCGCGAGACACATCAGGTGGATCTCGGCGGTGGCGGATTCGAGGATCTCGATCTGCTTCTGATCGAACTCGTAGTAGGCGCCGTCGGTCCAGTACGGGACTCCGTCCTGGTCCTCGTACGTGAGACCCAGATCCTTGACCCTGGCCTTCCAGCCCTGCCGTTCAGGCACGACGATGCGACGCATCGGTTTCCTCTCGAGAATTGTGACGGATAGGAGCGGACGAGCGTCCACCCCATCCTTCACTGCTCAGCCGCCGAAGCCGCCGCGACCGGCGCTGCCGAAGCCGCCGCGCGAGATGCTCGGGCTGCTCGAGCGCGATGCGCTCGCATAGCTGCCCGAGGAGAACGAGGACGGCGAGCGGAATCCGCTGCTCGTCCGAGCGGTCTGGTACGTCGGCGACGACCGGAAGCTCTTGACGACGTCCGACTGCGAACCCGGCACGACGCCGCGGATCGACGTCAGCGACTGGCCCAGTCCGAAGCGCTGCACCATCGGAGGGCGCGACGTCAGGCCGTCGCTCGCCGCCCGCCCTACGGCGTAGGAGCTGCCGTAGTTCGGCACGCCGAAGCCCGACCCGTTGACGATCGATCCGTCGCGGCTGCGGAACAGCGGCGCATGACGGGAGTATCCGGCCCGTTCGCCGTAGCTGTTCAGGGCCTGCGAGATCAGGAAGCCGTTGATGAACGGCTGGAAAGAGCCCCCGCTCGAACCCGAGGAGACGTTCTGACCGATCGCGGCGCTGGGCTGCGCGGTCTCGGCGGTCTCGCACTTGTCGAAGTCCTTCTCGCAGTCCTCCTTGCTCTCGTAGCGAGGTGCGAAGTCGCCGGCGCTCCGCTTGGCGTCGTTGAAGGCGGCTTCGCAGACGGCCTTGTCGTTGCCGCCGGCCTCGCAGTCCGCGACGGTCTTGAACGCCATGACCTCCGATGACGGCGTCTCGTCGCCTCCGGACAGGGTCCGTTCGTAGGCCGCGGTCGATTCCGGCACGTACGTCGGCTCGGCGTCGCAGGCCGCCAACGTGACCGCCGCAGCGGCGAGAACGGCACCGTTCATCGTCGGTGAGGCGTATGCACCCAATCGGATGCGGCTGGACGAACGTCTTGTCATGGTCGTATCGATCCCTTTCGATCTTTTCTTCCGGCACGGGAAGGTCGATTCATCGGCCTGAATTCTCCACGCGGTCCGCTTCGTGACCCGCATGTGTTAGCACGAAACGTGTTCGTGCATGCGATGGAATCCTCGCCGGCGTTCCATCGTGTCGTCGCATGACGACCACGTTTCGTCGCGGCTCCCACATTGGAGCTTGCGTAATCCTCATCCTGCGTGTCCAAGGAATGCTCATGCGCGGGCGGGGGTCCGCATCGGGGGAGTCCTTACGAGATGCGCTTCGCGCGGACCATCGCTGCATCCATGCTGACGCTCGTCACCTTCGGCACCGCCGCGGAGACGCAGGCGCAGCAGCGCGTCACGTCGAACTTCGGCTATCGCAAGGATCCGTTCCACGGCGGTCAGAAGTTCCATGCGGGCATGGACTTCGGCGCACGTACCGGGACTCCGGTCTACGCGACGGGGGACGGCTACGTGAGACGGTCCCGTTGGGCCGGCGGGTACGGCAATCTGGTCGAGATCGAGCACGGATTCGGATATCAGTCCCGTTTCGGACATCTCTCCCGATCGCTCGTCTCCGAAGGTCAGTTCGTGCGTCGTGGCCAGATGGTCGGACTGGTCGGTTCGACCGGTCGTTCGACGGCGCCGCATCTGCACTACGAGGTCCGCATCAACGGTAGGCCGAGTCAACCGGCCGACCACATGCAGATCGTATTCACGAACCAACCCGACTGGAGGATGGTGCAGGCATCCCTGCGTGCTCCGGCGCCATCGCTCCAACAGCGTCCCGTCATGGTCGCCATGGCGAGGGCGGTGCCCAGGCAGATCCCGTCCGCCGGCGGTCAGCGCATCAGCGCCGACATCGATCTGGATCTGAGCGGAACGTCGAACGGCATGTCGTCGCGTCCGCGGCCCAGCAACTCCTTCGGGTTCGTGGCCGGCGTCCGCCGCCCCTGAAGATGGATCTTGTCTTGTATGCTGCAGTGCAGTATATTGGCGACGCCTTTCAGGCATCCTCTCCTAAACTCCGATGGGCCGATTCCTCGTGGATCGGCCCTTTTTTCATGCCCATCCGGGTGGAGGGGCATCGATCTCGACGCAGCGCACGACGCCTTCGAAGACGGAGAAACGGGTGTTCAGGCCGACGACGCCGCTCATGGGGACCGTCGACGCGACGAAACGCATCCCGTTGGATGCCCGCCAGGTGCAGGACGCGTTCGGTCTCGCTCCGGCGGCCGAAGGCATGAAGGAGACGAGTGGGCTGCTTCTGGGCAGGGCTTCCTCACCCAGTGCTCCGGCTAGCCTAGTCGCTTCGTCCACCAGGGATCTCACGAGACGCTCCAGTCTTTTGCGACCCCGAGTATCGGGTTCGTTGCCGAAGCTGGCACCTGCGATGATGGCATGGGGTTCGTGCATGCCGTACGGTGCCTCGAGCAGATCGCTCAGACATCCGACGAGACCGTCCCATTCGATCGCGATCATCGCCCGCCGCCCTCGCGCATGGTGCGTCTATGCTGATGCACGACGGCATCGCGCCGGGCCTTCTCCGCCTTGCGGATGCGGTTCTGGACCATTCTGTCCCAGCGTTCCAAGGATTCGGCCTGGCGGAAGGCGCCGTCGTACCTGCTGGCGCCGAAGGCGTCACGCAGCGTCCCGACGACGAGCGCGGATCCCATCGCGTCGTAGACCGCGCTGTGGGCACGACCACCGACCATCGAACGGATCCTGCCATCGAGACCGAAGTGCTCGATCATGGCGGACAGGCGGTGCCCACCGTCCTTCTCGACCAGGTTGGTGACCAGGTTCAGACTGTCGATCGCCGAAGTCGGTCGCCATCCGGGCAGACCTCTGGTCATGATGTCCAGATCGCCATGGACGGCGTGTCCGCCCACGGCCGTTCCCTGGAGGATGTTCATGATCTCGGGGATGTGGACCGACAGGGGCGGCAGGCCGGCCACCGCTTCGTTGGTGATGCCGTGCACCTTCGTCGCGTATGGATCGATCGGTTCGCTCGGCTTGACGAGCCATCGATGACTGCGACCGGTCGGCTCCAGATCCACCGTTTCTACGGCTCCGAGTTCGACGATCTCCGAGACGCGTGCGCCGTTGCCCTCTACGTCGATGAACCAACGGACGCCTTGCCATGGTCTGGTCATGAGCGTCGCTTCTCGAGTTCGGCCGCGGCGCGTAGCGCTCCGGTGGGTTCGGCCGTGCCGCATTCGCAGATAGCGGTCGTCAAGGCCCCGAAGGCGCCCTGTGTCGAGAGCAGCGTTCTGAACAGGGTGACCAGGAGATCAGGATTGTCCTCGACCGCGAAGTTGGTGAGCATGAAGGAGACCTCCCTCTGCAATGCGTTCGCCGTGGTCGTGGACTGTCTGGCCGCATTGACCGTGTGGATGGGGTCCTGAAGCCAGAGCGCCACCAGTTCCACCGGATCCCGTCCATCGGCATCCAGTCCGAGGGATTTGGACAGATCATCGATCAGGTCGAGACCGTACGCCGTCCACGGTCGACACAGGTCTCCGCTGTCCAGCAGCGAGTGGTCGTTCTCGAAGATCCCGCGCATGTCCTCGATCAGAATGTCCTCGCACTCGGCGTACTCTTTGATCTGATCCTGATCGAGATCCTTCAGCAGTTCGGCATAGTGGAAGGTCACGTCCACGTCGTCCAGCGTGGACGTGACGTAGTTGGAATCGTATTCCAGATCATGCTTGATCGGTTTGATCGCCAAGCCTTTTCCTCCTGCGAATGAGCGTCCGTTCCTTCACGATCGCTCCGTCGCCCTCGTCCGCTCGTAGGTCTGAGCGGGATTCGAGCGAGGACACGGGCATGATGGGCCAACCGCGCTTCGCGCGGGGCGTCGGGTGATGACTCTTTATGGTGCGGCTAGTTTACCCCTTATGGGGAACGCGACAACGATGGATGCCGTTCGTCGACTGGAGGCCCGACCGGGAATCGAACCCGGGTGCGAGGATTTGCAGTCCTCTGCGTAACCACTCCGCCATCGGGCCTCGTGTCGATGCGGGTGGCGCTACACCCGCATGCTGGTCGCGGTGGTCCATGGGACCGGGCGTCCTGGACGCCACCCGCCGCGTGCGGGTCGTAGGAGGATCGTCGACCCTCCGCAAGTCCTACATCGTCTGGAGCGCCGAGCGGGGTTCGAACCCGCGACATCCGGTTTTGCAGGCCGGCGCATCTACCACTGTGCTATCGACGCGCATCAGACGAGGTCATGTGTTCGGGAGACTGGAGCGGACGACGCGACTCGAACGCGCGACCCCTGACTTGGAAGGACAGTGCTCTACCTGCTGAGCTACGTCCGCTCGACCGGTCTCAGGCTGGGACCGGCTCTCCGCCGGTACATCCGAGTTCACGGAGCCTGTAGGTCGCCACCGTCTCGACGGCGTGTTCGAACTGGTCGGGGAAGCGACGGGCGAAGTCGGGCATCACGGCCTCGACCATGTCGGCCCGTGCGCGCTCGATCGCGGCTTCGACCCGGGGGCCGTTGTGGTTCGTGCGGATGTCCATCTCGTCGTGCTCCCTTGGTCGCGGCCTCTTCGGGCCTTCTGGATTTCGGATCCGCCCCCGTCAATGCGCAGGGCGGTCGTGCGTGCCCCTCTTGGGACGGAATTCGTGATGGTGGGATCGGAAGGATTCGAACCTTCGACGCGCAGATTTTCAGCCTGCCGCTCTACCCCTGAGCTACGACCCCGGAGATCGGACCCGTGGGTCCCATCGATGTCTGATCGCACGGCCTCCATGGATGGAAGGACGATGCGTGGTGCCATCGGGAGAGTTCGAGTCTCCGACCTCCGGGTTTTCAAGCCGGCGCTCTTACCGTCTGAGCTACGATGGCGTCTCGTTCACGCTAAAGAAGACGCAATTCCCTTCGTTCGAATTGGGCCGGAGCCCGGTTGACACACCCCTTCCGGGGATCTCTTAACGGCCGGCCGCGGATGTCGCGGCTGGGGGGAGCCTCGTGCGGCCCCGCGACCGGCCTCGGCTCATCGCGCTGCCCTGGGGGAGGGCCGGTTCGCGCGACGAACCCTGGAACTGGCACGAACTGAGAGATTCGAACTCTCGACCCTCGGTTTTGGAGACCGATGCTCTACCAGCTGAGCTAAGTCCGTGCATGATGCAGACGCATCATGTTGGTGGCGGTGGCAGGATTCGAACCTGCGGCCTGCGGATTATGATTCCGTTAATCTACCACTGATCTACACCGCCATCAACATGATGGGTCTTTTTATTTTTGGCTCCCGAGGCAGGACTTGAACCTGCGACCCTTCGATTAACAGTCGAGTACTCTACCACTGAGCTACTCGGGAACACGTATGTGATCGTCCTGGCTCCGGCGACTGGATTCGAACCAGTGACCCTTCGATTAACAGTCGAAAGCTCTACCGCTGAGCTACGCCGGAATGGGACGTTCTGGGCTGGAAGCCCGGCTTGAGTGAGAGGCCGCATCCACGGCGTTACCCGTCGACGCTTCGATGCTGGAGCCCCAAGTCGGATTCGAACCGACGGCCTTCGCTTTACAAAAGCGCTGCTCTAACCGCTGAGCTAAAGGGGCTTGGATGGTTGGATCCTGGGATCCGAGAGCGCCGGGAGCTTTGAGCTGGGGTCTCGGAATTCAACGAACTCTCAAGGTCCCGGCTCAGTGCCGAGACCGCGCACGGGGTCTCAACACCAGCGTGTGGTGGTATTCGATCCGGTAAAGGTGCACATGTTCGTCATAGCCATTTCAATCTGAGGCAATCGCCCAAAACTGTCAACACCCGTTTTCGCAAAAATCTTCAGTCGGTCTTCGGACCGTTCTGAAGCCCGTCGACGACGGCCGCGATGGTGCGGAGTCCCTCGAGCGGTTCACCCTCCCATCCGCGTAGCGAATCGATGAAGGCCCGCACCATCGCGGGATCGCCGACGAGCGATCTCATCATGGGGAGGTAGACATCCGATGGAACCTCCCTCCCCTCATCCTCCTTCAACGCCGAGGCGATCTCGGTCGCGCGTTTCGCCCATTTCGCACGCCTCCAGGCGTGGGGGTCGCCCTGCGCGATGATCCCCGTGCGCCATCGATTCCATTCGTGCGCGCACTCCTCGTCATCCGACCCATGTTCGAGGTGAAGGAATTCCCCGAGGGAGAAGCCGGGATCGAGCTCGGCGTGGAAGTCTACGTCCGGATCCTGCGACAGCATGGCGCCGATCTCGGGAAACTCCCAGGGCTCGGCGATGAACTCGGCCACTCTGGTGCCTTCGGGATCCTCTCCGATGACCTCGAGCATGATGTCGGTGATGTCGTAGTCCTGGATGCGCAGCTCGTCCCAATCGGTTCCCGTGCTGCTGTCCACGATGCGTTCGTGGATGTTCACGATCATGCGCTTCGTGTCCATCTTCCCTCACTCGGCTTCAATCTGAAGCCTCCCCCCATCACCCCGTTGACCATGTCGTCGCATGTGCTAGGTTGCGCGCGAAATTGGGGGACATACGCATGAAGAAGATCTTGGGGGCACTGTCCCTGCAGTGCCTCGCAGCGACGCTGGTCACGCAGGCGACGCCCGTCACGGCCGAGATGCCGCTGACCGCCCGGACCACCGTCGCCTGCGCTACTCCGGATCAGTGGACGGGTGCGGCCCGCACCTCCACCGTCATGCCGCTCACGCGCGACGACGGATCCTTCACCCAGCCAATGGTCGCCGAGGGTTCCTCCGAAGGCGTCTGGAACGCGACCTTCCGTGGACGCGCGCTCGGGCGGAGCCGTGGCGCCGTGCGCGCCAGGATCGCCCGTCAGGGAGGTCTATGGGTCGCCGATGCCGACGATGTCGGCATCAGCCCATCGACGGCGCTCGCTTCGTTCCGTCGTCTCGGGGTCTGGGCACGTCACGAGGGGGGCGGCCGGATCGTCTTCAGGTCGAAGGACGGATCGAGGACCGCTGCGCGGGCGCTCGAGATCGCCCAGGGCCGATCCTCCGGGTCATCATCCGCGCCCAGCGTCGCAAGGGGCGTCGGCATCGACAACGCCGTGATGAGGCTCGAGGGAAGGTACTCCGGCAACGCCGTGCAGTTCATCGAATCGCTTCCCGCGGGCATGGACGTCTATCCCTTCGGCACCAGCTTCGTGGTCCGGGTGCCGGCCATGCTGGTCCAGGCCATGTGGGATTCGATCGATGGCGAAGGCGGCAGGGTCTTCCTCGTCGGGTCGTCAGCGGCGGCCGGTCAGGGCCGGCAGATCTCCGACGCCGTCCAGTTCTGCGGCGCCAGTTCGCTGCTGAGGCGCTTCCCGACCCCGACGGTGGCCGCCACCACCGGCAACGGTGCGATCGTCGAGATCGAGGCGCAGCGCATCGCCGTCTCGACCGGAGACGTCCTCCTCACCGTCCAGAATCCTCCGTTCGGTCGCGGCATCGAGATCGACGTCTCCAGGTTCGGACGGCGGTGAGTCTCTCCGCCATCCGCGAGGCGCGATGCATCGCGGACGGCTCCGAGATCCCCGATCTGGGAGGTTGGAGCAGGATCGGTCTCGTGTCCGTCGCCGGGGTCGAGGATCGTAGTCTCCAACTCCTCGGCGCCACGAAGGGCAAATCCGGATGGACGGTGGCGCGGGACCGCAGCCTGGATCCGCTGAAGCTGGAGAGGCATCTCCCGCGGATCGCGAAGCCCTCGATCGTGCCGCGCATGGTCGATCTCATTCCGAGTTCCTCATGGCATGCGAGTCTCGCCAATCTGCTCGTCCCGTCGTCCTGGCGGATCATCCGCGAGACGACCGCGTTCCGCGCGGGTTCGTGCGAGGACTGCGGTTCGCAGTGGCGTCTCGAATGTCATGAGAGATGGGTGTATGACGACACGGCCAGGATCCAGAGGCTGGAGGGGTTCGAAGCCCTGTGCGGCGGCTGTCATCAGACCAGGCATCTCGGCTTCGCCTCCGTCCGGGGGCACTACGCCGAGGCATGTTCCAGGCTGGCCACGATCGAGCGCCTCGCACCCTACGAGGTGAAGCCCTTCTGCGACGAGGCGTTCAGACGATTCGAGATCAGATCGACGGTCCGGTGGGCGCTCGATCTGACTTTGCTCACGGGTCTGGGCCTTCGGATCAAACGGGACGTGTCCATGGATGAAAGCGGTGCGCTCCACGGTAGGGTGGGCACGCGCAGCGTCGCAATCGACGTCCTGGGAGTGCGGGTCGAAGCGGTCGGCAGGACTCTGGCCATCGTCTGATCAGGCGATGGCTCTCCCGCACGATGCGGAGAGCAGATGCCCGATCTCGTCGTCGGGGTAGCTCATCGGCGGATCCTTCTGCGGCAGCATGACGAATCCGTCGGTCGCATCGGGGTCAAGGGCGATCAGCTCCTCCTTGAGGGCCCATTGGTTCCAGTTGCCAGGACGTCCGTCGGACACCCTGGTATGCCTCCACATCCCTTCGCCCTCCCTGACCTTGGGCATTCCGCTGCTCTCGATGCGCAGGGCCCGGCGGAACAGATCGGGATGATGATGGTGGAGCCACAGGAGCTCCTTGGGCTTGTTCGCCGGACAGAAGAAGCAGGCCGACTTGATGGGCAGCGGCAGTCCGGCAGCCAGGATCTCGTTCGCACAGTCGACGCGGTCCATGCCGAGCTCGCGCAGCGCGTAGAAGTTCTCGTAGCGCTCGTCCCCTTCGGTCCCCTTGCGGCGCCTGTCCTTGGATCCGGCGTCGAAGCCGATCATGCGGACGACGCGCTCTCCGCGCGCCCAGCAGTCGATGGCCGGCTGCCACGGACCCTGTTCCGATCTCTTCCCGTTGGCCTTCCAGCCCCGGATCCAATTGTCGATCGGTCCGGCCTTCCACTTGTGGCTGCACGCCTTCATGCCGAGAGCGGCCGACGGCAGCACGCCGTTCGCGAGGCATTCCTCCTCCAGCGTGGAATAGGGTGCGTTGGGAGGAACGAGGCGCATCACCGTGAGGGGTATGCCCGCGTTCTCCTTCAACCACCGGTCGAAGATCTCGATGTATGCGTAGGTCTCCGGACGCTCGCCCCCGGTGTCGCTGAAGATCGCAAGATCGATGCGTGCGCCCAGGCGGACGAGAGCGATCGTTGCGGCGATCGCATCCACCCCCATCCCGATGGAGACCATGAGGGGCCGATCCAGCGTCCCGGCGCGAATCAGATCAAGGATACCGGTCCTGTGAGCGACGGCCGCTCGGCCCTCCCTCGTGGACGCGAAGATGTCCAACTGGTCCTTGCGTCGCACTTACTTCACTCCCGCCGAATATCTCGGCGTGCTAACACACTTTCGCTGGCGCACCGCCCGGAAGCCAGCTAACGTCCACCGGATCACTCAGCAATGGAGACACCGGTGGCGTTCATCGACCAGTTCAACAAGGGCATGCAGCGCGTGATGGCGCTCCGCAGCCCGGAGATCATGAAGCTCATGCCCCAGGTCGAGGCGATGACCTTCGACGCTCGCGTGGCGATGGTGAAGCGCGGCCAGGCGAATCTCGCCGCCCTGATCAAGGGATGGGACAAGTTCGCGCCCATCATGTCGGCGCAGGGCATGGACCGCGCCGAGATCAAGCGTCGCCTGAAGGGCCTTCGTTCCGCGAAGAACCACCTCGACGACGCGCTGCGTCTCGCCGACCCGAAGCTGCCTCCGCAGTACAAGGGACAGGCCGAGGCGGCGTTCAACGTCCTGACGGCCGCGTTCATGCGCGACGCCGAGAACATCCATTCGATCCTGACCGGCCCCCGCATCACGCCGCAGACCTTCGCGGAGGTCCTTCTGCCGGCCTTCGATGCGTCCGTGGCCCGTTCGGCGGGCACCGCCGATGTCGCGAAGGACGAGGACGTTAAGGACCGCGTCGAGGAGGTCGTGATGGATGGCCCGGCGCATGCGAGGACCGCTCCGGAGGGAGAAGTCACCGATCTGATCACGGAACGTGGCGGAGATCGCGTCTCCTGAACTAAAAGCGCTTCCCCCCATCGCGCTTCGCGGCTATCCATAGGACGGGGGATCCGTTCGGGGTCCATAGAGGGGCGGGGGAATGGCAGATACCTATCCTTGGGGAGCCTTGGCTCCCGTTAAGCGGGTCGCGGCGGTCGAGAGTCAGATCGCCGCGAACGACAGGAAGCGCAACGACTGCGTCGAGGCGCACAAGAGACGCATGGCCGAGATCGATGAGGCCGATCGCAGGCTGAAGGGCGACCTGAGGCAGGCGACGGCCGTCGTCGAGCGCGAGGCGAAGGAGGCCACGGTGGCCGCGGCGACCAAGGCCTTCGAGAAGGTCATGGCCTCGCTGTATGCGAGCGGGGTCGACGTCAACGGCATCGTCCGGAGCGGAGATCTCGAGAAGGTCCTAGGCAAGGCGATGACCGAAGCCGGAGTGAAGCCCAAGGCCGGCCGCAAGGGCACGGCAGCGCCTACGGCGTCCGCACCCGCTCCGGCTTCCGGCGATGTCGAGCCCGAAGCGATCTCCTCGTCCGAGGATGCCGTGCAGGCATCCGGTGAAGGTCGGGAAGAAGGTTCCGGCGATGGTGGGGATGCCGCCTAAATGGACGCCTTCCTGAAGACGATGGACTGGCGCGTGCGCCTAGCCATGTGGACCGGCTGCGTCGTGCTCGCGTTCGGTCTGTGCATCGTCGCGGCACGCATGGCGACGACCGGCCCCTGGTGGGCGGGCGTCATCGCCCTCGCGGTCGCGGCGGCCCTCTCCTCGCAGGAGGAGCGGATCTGGCCGAAGCTGCCCGACCGTCTGCAGGAACCGATCGTCGACAAATGGCGCAACCAGCGATCCAAGGTGACGAAGAGTCCGGGCGGAAGGTTCGTCTGGAACGTCGGAAGATCCGTGTTCTGGAGCGTCATCGCCTTCAGGACGCTGGCCGACTTCTCCGCTCTGGAAGGACCCGCCTTCTGGATACCGAGCTTCGGCTTCGGCATCTCGGCGGGCTTCTTCGGCGTCGAGGCGGCGCTGACGATCGGTGTGTTCATCGCTCTGGCCGCCAGGTTCATCATGTCGGCGGGTCTCGGTGCCGATCTGAGCGATCCGTACGTCAGGCAGTCCTTCATGGGGTCCTGGTCGAACGGTGCGAAACGGCTCTCCTGGGTGTGGGCGGGCGCCATCGGGTTGACGGCGCCCGTCTGGATCGGGTTGTCGGCGGCCTACAGGAGCATGAAGTCGACCCTGGTCGAGGAATACGTCCGTCGAGCGGCGCTCTCCGCGGACCGCAAGAGGATCGAGGCGAGGCGCGCACGGATCAAGTCGAGGTCCCTTCCGGGACGCGAGGATCCTCTCGCGCAGGCCAAGATCGATCTCGAGAAGGCCGAGGAGCGCGTCAAGGCGGCGTCTCGTGGAGGCGCCGGTGGGGGTGGGTCCGATGCGTCGGCCCAGGTTGAAGTGGAGTTGACCGGGGTGCAGAAGCTCGAGAACATGAACATGGAGGGCATGCTCGCCCTCTATGCGGACGCCGTCCGCACCATCCGGGAATCCGAAAGGGTCAGCGGAGAGGGGGGCATGGAGATCGAAACCGATTCGGTCCGTCGCCGCAGCTTCGATCGCACCCTTCTGAACATGCCGGATGCGTGGGTCGATCACATCCGCAGGTCGACCAAGCCCGACCTGAAGGCCCTGACGAGCTACTACGACGCCCTCTGCGAGATCGAGGAGGCCGCGATGCGCGGCGGTGACGGCGAGGTCGTGACCTCGTCCGGCTACACTCTGGAGGACGAGGAGGATGTCCTCGACGACATCACCATGCATCCGTACTCGGGTGGCGCAGCCGCGCATCTGGACGAACTGCCCGAGGGTGATGCGCTCGATGCGATGGACGCCCTCGATGCGATGGACCGTCACGAGACGCCGGAGGAAACTCCCGTGCGTCGCGGAACGGTCGGGGCCGACGACTATGCGGAGGAGGACGAGCACGAGCGGTTCTCCCCGATGCCTATGATGCTCGCCGGAGCGGTCGAGGAGGGCCGTGACGGTGTGCCGCTGGCGGAAGGCGTTCTTCCGCTCGAGGACGACGTGTCCCAAGAGGAGAGCAGATCGATGGTGGGCGAGTCCATGACGGGGCGTCCGGACGAACTCGGTGATGGCGACGGCGTGTCGCCCGATCTGGGCAGGGACGCACTGCCGGGCGACGACCTCGTCGAAGCCGGCATGGTAGACAGGATGGTGGCGGCGGACGGCTCCATCGTGGAGATAACGCATCAGGACGAGGGGTCCGAATCCTCCGTGTCCGATGAACCCGTGGAACCCTCCGAGCCGGACGAACCCGTCCGTCCGCAGGATGCGTCGGAGCCGATGGAGCCGATGGATCGCATGGAGCGGGAGCACGTCGACGCGACGGCCGGCGGTGATCGTCCGACCGAGCCCACCGACGCTCCGGTCGTGTCGTCCGGTACGGACGTGCCGGAGTCGCCGGTGTTTGCCGCCGTCGCGCCGGAACAGATGCGTTCGGGCACCGTCGAACAACGTCGTGCCGTCGCGGCGACGGTCCTCGCCAACAAGCACGACAGGAATCTGATCGTCGAGAGCCACGACTGGTTCGAGGATCAGGCCGAGATGGCCTCGTCGCTGGGCGTTCCTGATTTCCTGTTCGCTACGGGATGGGCCTCCTTCGTGTCGGGCGTCAGCGCCTACAGACTCGAGATTGATCTCGCGCGACATCTGGATTCGGAGGATGCGACCCCCGACACCGTCGATGCCGCCGTGGCGGTCTTGGTCGCCGCCGGCTGGGAGCATGATGCAGAACTCGTCGCCCGTGCCAGGAAGTGGTCGGCTGATCGTCGCGAGGAGGCCCGCATCGCAGCCGAGGCAGAGGCCGCACGCATCGCGGAGGAGGCCCGGCTCGCCGAGGAGGCCAGAGCGGCGGAAGCCGCTCGGCTGGCCGAGGAGGCGAGGATCGCCGAGGAGGCACGGGCCGCCGAAGCCGCCCGTGTGGCCGAGGCCGCTCGTCTCGCCGCCGAAGCGCGTGCGGCCGAGGAGGCCCGCATCGCAGAGGAGGCGCGCAGGGTCGAGCTCGAGGCCAAGCGGGTGAAGATCGCGGGTTGGATCATCTCCGGCCTCATCTCCGACGAGGTCCTCGACGACGGATCCGAACTGTTCCAGGACGTGGAGTCGCTCGCGGCCTCCTTCGGTCTCCCCGTCGAGATCGTCCAGGAGCGCTACGATGCGTTCGCCTCTCAGGCATCTGCTCGTCGCCTCTGGAGCGAGTTGACGGCGGCCTTCCACCGCGAGGACATCAACGTGGTGGAGGCGCTCATCGAGCGTCGTGACGAACTGGCTGCGTACGCCGGTGCCACCAAGGGCGCCGACGTCGACACGATCGCGGGATGGGCACGAGGCGTGCGCGAACGCGAGCGCGTGAAGGGACTCACCGACGTCGAGGTCCGTACCAGCGGAAGCGGCGTCGTCGGTCGCAAGGCGTTCCTGATCAAGCAGAACAGGATGTCGCAGGAGCTCGCCCGCCTCATCGACGAGGATCTTCCCCAGCAGCTGAAGCTGGTGACGTCGCTCGGCAACGCCATCGATCTCATGGGGGCGAACTCGCCTCCGGCGATGCTCACGTCGCTCGAGGAGGCGCGTTCCAGGGTCCGCGGGATCGCGGCCCGTGTCGTGGAGCAGAAGGACGGCAAGGACGTGGCGAAGGAGTACGTTCTCGCCTTCCTGCCGAACGACGTCCGTGAACAGGGGGTCAACGCATGGGACATGCTGCTCGCTCTGGCCCGGGATGCGAACGACGAGGATCTCGTGCATGGCGATGATCCCGTGGAGGAGGATGCATCCCTCGTCGAAGTCGAGCCGGAGGAGCAGGTCGAACCGGAACCGGCACCGTCGGCCCCTCCGGCGAGGGTCGAGCCCAACACCACCGGACGCATCTCGATGGCCGGAGGCGGCGTGAGCTTCGATCCGAATCCACGCAGGTCGCTCGAGCAGGTGCAGGCGATGGATCCGGTCGCCGAAGCGATGGCGCTGCCGCGTCAGCCCGACTTCTCGTCGGGCGGGCTCTTCAACCGGCTGCGGATGTCGGCCCTGGGAGCTCTTCGTACGGAGGACAAGGCCAAGGTGGTGATCGACGATCAGGATCTTCTGGTGCCGGTCGTGGATGCGATGGGCAATACCCTTGGTCGCCTGCACATCCGGATCGAAGCGGAGCCCGCTCCGGCATGGTTCGACAACAGGGGCAGTCAGATCATCACGCGGGACGTCCGTACCGGCGAGATGACCCCGATGTCCGCGACCAAGTACATGCGTCCCCGTCTAGCTCTGGTATCGGAGCCCAATGGTCACGAGGACACCGTCATCGGTCTGGCCATCGTCTCGCCCATCGCCTCGCAGGACAGCATCGTCTCGTTCGATCCGATGCTCGAATCCTCATCCGGACGCATCAGGATCATCCAGGCGGCCGGCGAGAGCGAGATCAAGGCGATCCTCGCCGATCTGGGCGGAGCGTGAACGGGAGGGGGATGCTTCGACGTCCCCCCATCCGATGAAATTAGGGCTGGCAACGACGGTCGCACGTGCTATCGTCGGCGTCAGGGAATCCCGTCGGCCGTAGCGCCGGCGACGTCTGGGGGTGACATGAGGAAGATCGGATACATCGCTCTTGCCGCGACCGTGCTGGCATCGCAGCCGGGCATCGCGCAACAGCAGCGTCAGTCCACTCCCGCTCCGTTGAGCGGTGATTGCGGTTTCGTTGAGGAGGCGCCGATCTTCGGCGTGGGGATGGCGGCGGGCACCGATGCCTCCCCGGTCCTCATCCCTCTCGAGCAGGGCATCGTCCAGCGTGGCGACAGATCCGCCTCGCTGCGTTCGATCCAGGTTCCGGCCATGCAGGTCACCGGTTGGCCGGCGGACTATGCGATGATGCGTCTGGCGCAGTCGGCTGGTCGTCAGATGTGGGCGGTCACCGAGAGTGGTCTTCCCGGGGATCCCGTCTCCGTCTCGATCCCCGCTACGAACCTCGCTGACGCTTTCGACAGGATCGCGGCCGTGAAGGGGAAGCGTTGGCGCTACGACGGGGAGAAGGCCTATCTGCTCGGTGGTCGTGAATGGACCGTACCGATGCCGGCGAGCCGGGATCTGGCCTTCGCGGTCAAGGACGCCCTCTCGAAGAACCGCATCGATGCGCGCATCGACAACGGCGTGATCCGCTTCAATGCCGACGACGCCGGTGCATCGAAGGTCACCTCGATCGTCTCGCAGGTCTACGCCCAGCCGCGGCTGAACCCGTACGACGTCAAGTTCTACAAGGTCTATCCCACCAAGGGTGCAGTGGACTGGGCCAAGCTGGCGGAGCGTACGGATGCGGTCGAGACCGTCGCCTTCGACGGCAAGGGCGCGACCCTCGTCCTCGATCCCACCGCCGGTTCCGTCATCGACGCGTTTCTGGCCGGAGAGGGAGAGGTCCGTTCGATGGGTTCGACCACCATGGTTTCGGCCCAACCGAACCTCGGAACGCTCCATTCGGCGGGATGCGGTGCGACGGCCGATTCCCGTATCGGCCTCGAACTCGCCGGTGGCGCTTATGAGCGCGGTCGTGTTCCGATGCGCTATTCGATCACCGGTGGCAAGGAGACCCAGGCCGGTGCCATGGCGGTGACCCCCGGTTCCGTCGTCGTGATCGCCGACGGCGAGCCCCGCGACGGTGCCTACATGGTGGCCGTCGTCCGTCCGAGGGTGATCGAGCTGCAGGCGCCGGCTCCAACGGCGGCCGAGATCGTGCGTCCCAAGCGCTGATCCGCAGCGAGGAAAGCGTGGGAAGGGGGCGCATCGCGCCCCCTTTTCGTTTCAGGCCGCTCTGAGACGTTTCGAGAAGTCGAGGTACGTCCTGACTTCGGCGAGCACGGACTTCCGCTCATTGGCGTAGGTTATGTGGCAGGATGCCTCGTACTTGTTCATGTGTACCAGATCATCGGCATCGTAACCGCGGGCCGACAGCAGCCTTCTCTGCTTGTCCGTCATCGGATCGTTGAGCCACCGTTTGTTCGCGACCGCCCGGTCGTCCTTCTCGATCGCTCTGATCCAGTCGCTCGCGGCGGCGAAGGCGTTCGAACGGGCTCCGTAGTGGAGGATCCTCATGCTGCCGTTCCAGTCGCGCCCGAACGCGATCCAATGCTTCTCCGCGGGACACATGGCCGCATAGCCCGAAAGTCCCGAGACCAGCAGCGTCCTTCCATCACGGTGGATGTCGGTCCATCTGAACTGCGAAGCCACCAGGTCGATGGGTTCCAGAACAGGTACGAACGACTGCTCTTCCTCGCTCGATGCATCCATGGATCCACCGATGATCTCTCCCGGACGATCGTCGTTGGCGGCGAGGTCGTGCAGATCGACCTCCTCTCTGGGAAGGATGGTCTTCGTGTCGAGTTCGTTGTGCCGCACGGCGGCGCCGGAGAAGTCGATGCAGACGGCATCGTACTTGATGACTCCGGGATGCTTCTCCGCGTCCACCACTCGGAGCGCGCGCCCAAGTGCCTGGATGAAGGTCGATGGGTGAAGCATCGCTCTAAGCACGATAACGCAGCCCGTGGGCTGGTGGTCGAAGCCCTCGGTGAGCAGGAGGCAGTTGGTCAGCACCTTGACCTTGCCCTCCTTGAACTCCGCGATCGCTCTGCGACGCCCCTCCTTGTCCTTGTGATCGATCGCCCGCGCCTCGACGCCCGCCTCCTGGAAGGCGGCGGCCACGTTCTTGGCGTGCTCGACCGTCGAACAGAAGGCGACGGTCTGGCGGCCTTCCGCACGTGCCTTCCACTGCGCGACGACGGCCGCGTTGTAGACGGGCGTGTCCAGGATCTTGGCGACCTCGGTCTGATCCCCGGATCCCGTATCCTTGCCGCGCAGTCCCTGGATGCGGTCGACGGCGTCTCCGAGGACGACGGAGAACGCTCTGGGCGGCACGAGATGCCCGAGATCTATGAGTTCCTGGATGTAGACGCGGTGGACGATCTCTCCGAGCGATTTGGGAAGTGGACGGCCGTCACCCCGATCGGGTGTCGCGGACAGGCCCAGGATGCGCATCTTCGGGTTGCGGCGCTTGGCCTTCTCGATGACCCGGACCCAGCTCTCGGCTGCCGAATGGTGGCATTCGTCCACGATCATGTGGGTGAAGGACCGCATGTCGATGAGACGCTGGGCCTTGGACAGCGTCGGCACGGATGCGAAGACGGCCTGTCCGCTCCAATCGTTGCTATCGGCCATCACGATCGAGCACGGCAGTCCCGCGACCCTGGCGATCGTCGCCATGTTCTGGTCCAGCAGCTCTTCGGTGTGCTGGAGGAAGAGGAACGTGGCGTCCGGCTGTTCGTCCAGGATCCTGCGGATGAAGAAGGCGGCGATGTTCGTCTTGCCCGCACCCGTCGGAAGGACGAGCGTCGCCGCTCGCCGCTTCACCAAGTGGATCGCGGCGCGATCGACCGATTCGGCCTGGTAGGGACGGGCGATCGCCATCCCCCGTCAGTCTTCCCTGAACCCGTTGCGGGTATCCAAAACCGTCATGTCATGCCCCCGTCGTTCGGATGGTAGCATGGCGGCATCGGGGTGTCAGCGGCGAACTGCTTTCCGTCGTTCGGCGATGGCCGCCGCTTGACGCAGCACCGCGATGGGATCGGGTGTCGCGAATTCGCGTGCATTGCCCATCACCGAACCTATGACCACTGTGAGTTCGTCGGCGGTGGGTTCGGTGAAGACGAGGACCGTGGGTTCGTGGGTTCGGCCGAAGAGATCGCGCATCCCATCGTCGGCCCACTCGTCGCCATCCAGGATGCATGCGCGCTTGTAGGGTGAGCGCAGCATGTACTGCACCTTGTCTCCACCACCGTAGGCCTTCAGGAAGGCGGCGGCCTCACCCATCCCGTAACCGTTCTCGAACGACCTTATGTCCACGGGATGATCCACCTCTCCGGAGAGGCAGAAGGATGCCAGGCGCAGCCTTTCGACGACCAGATCCTTCGCGGACATGAAGGGCCGGAGGAGGCCGCTGCCCGGCTGTCCGATCACGACCCTCACTCCATCGGGCATGACGATCCTGATCGTCTCCCTGTCCCTGCGCTCGTATTCCAGACCATGAATGGAATCGGATTCGATGGACCACGCGGCCTTCCTCGGACCGGTCGCGCCCGGAAGCGAGGGAAACCTGCCGATCCTCCTGCAGCATCCGGTTCCGAGAAGGTCCGCCGCCATCGCCAGGAGCTTGGATGGTATCGCCCGTTCCCGAGCGCTGATCGGTCTGGAGGTCGGATAGAGGACCACGGGTGGCCGCTGATCCTGCCTGTTCATGAATGCCCGTCGCGTGCGGCGATCATTCCGGAATGGTATGCCGCGCTCTCCGCCATGCCTTCCGGCTCGGCCCTCTCACCGGTACGCTCGTGTCGCCATCCGCGCCGGTACCAAGCGGCATGGGGATCGGAGGCGCCACCCCATAGGGACAGCGCCTCCTCCATGGCCATCGCGTCGTCGATGTCGACGATCGCTATCCGGGACCTGTCGATTCCGGCGGTCATGCGGCGAGCAGATCGAACCGGAGATCGTTCTGCACCTTGGAGAGGTGGCGCTTGATCTTCAGGAGCGCCTTCGCCTCGATCTGACGGATGCGTTCGCGCGTCACTCCGTATTCGTGACCGAGCTCCTCGAGCGTCATGACGTCGTCGCCGAAGTGTCGAGCACGCACGATCGCACGTTCGCGTTCGTTCAGGCCTTCCATCGCCGCCGTTATGTGGAGGACGTGGAGATCGCGACGGCTCGCAGCGGCGGCGTCCTCGTAGGGGCTCGGATCACCGGATGCGAGCTGTTCGAGCCAGTCTCCCGCCTGCTCGCCGTCGGCACCGCGGAGCGTGACGTTGAGACTGGCGTCACCGCCCATGCCCACACGACGGTTCATCATCGTGACCTCCTCCGTGGTGGTCCCGGTGGCCTCGGCGACGTCGGCGGTCTCCTGGAGCGTCAGATCCCCTTCGCGGGTGATGCCGAGCTTGGCCTTGGCACGCCGCAGCTTGAAGAACAGCGTCTTCTGACCGGCGGTGGTGCCGACCTTGACCATCGACCAGTTGTTCAGCACGTACTGGGTGATCTCGGATCTGATCCACCAGATGGCATAGGTCGAGAACCGACTCTCCTGTTCGGGGTCGAACTTGTCGACGGCCTTCATCAGTCCGATCATGCCCTGTCCGACTATCTCGTCGTACGGAAGGCCGTAGCCCATCATTCCGGCGGCCATCTTCATGACCAGTCGGATGTGGGATGCGACGATGCGATCCCTCGCCTTCGTGTCGGCGTGGTCGCGGACCCTGCGTCCGAGTTCGATCTCCTGCTCACGGGTCAGCATCGTCCAACGCTTCGAGGACTCCCTCAGGTTCTCGAGCGCCTGATCGCCGGCGATGTGCGCATTGATGTTCGTCTTCCGCATCGCCCGTCCTTTCCACCCTCATCAGAGTTCGGCACGAATGCTATCACGTCGATAGACCTCTCCACCAGCCTTCGTCGATGGACGTGTTCGTCCGTCGCCCGAGAGCATCCCTGGACGATCATGACCGGACCTTGATCGCTCAGAGCAGTTCGAGCTGCGCCCGTTCGGTAGGGACCGGCGACGGCTTGTGGCTGGCGTTGAAGTCCTCGAAGGCGCATGCCTTGTGCGCGCCGGTTATCACCCATGCCTGGAAGCGCTTCAGTCTGACCCAGTTCTCGGGATCGGAGATCCTCCTCTCTCCGCCGAACACCATGGGATACGGACGCACGCCACGCTCCATCATGCGTCGGTAGCGGTGCATGATCCTCTCCCACGTCTCCTTGGGGTCGTAGCCGACGAGCATGTAGACCGTGAGATGGTGCGGAGGGATGCCGTGCCTCTCGAGTCTGTCGACCCCCTCGAAGAACACGGCCTCATCCCCGAGATTGTCCCACGCCGTGTAGAGCGTGGGTCTGGTGAATCCGTCGTTCTTGTACTTCAGCGACGACAGGGCTCTGCACTGTTCGTCCGCGGCCTCCTCGGCATCGGCGATCGCTCTGAGATCGGCATCGTCCGCCTCACCGCGACGTAGACGGCCCAGCACTCCCGGAGCCTTGGGTCTTCCGGCGAGCGCACGGACGTTTATGCCCTGGTTGATGCAGACCTGGAAGCCGCCGGCGTTGAGTTCCTCCACGGTCTCCCGCCAACGGGGGTTGCCGAAGAAGTCGTTGTCGAGGAGGTGGATGCGGCGGGGATGGCCTTCGCCGCGCCAGATGGCGTCGATCGTCGATGCCGAGCGCGCCTTTCCCTCCTGTGCGGGCACTACGCAGAACTTGCAGGCATAGCGGCACCCGCGCATCGCGTAGCCTATCGACGCTCTGAAATCGGGATATCCCGAATAGTCGTGCTCGGTGAACTGGGTGGGAACGATGTCCTCGACCCTGAGCGATCTGTCTCCCCCCGATCCTCCGATGATCGCATCCGGCCATGCGGCCCGGAAGGCCGCCACTCTGTCCTCCGACGTCTCGAAGATCGCCGATGCGTAGACGATGTCGTATCTCGGTTCGTCGACGGTCGGCGAGTAGTCCATCACCGCGTTCGAACGGAACGGCCATTGTTCGCGCGGTCTGACGGGACGTTTGGTGGCGGTGGACGGGCGGATCCTCTTGGGAGGCACTGGACGCCCGTGGTTCCATACCACCTCGTCCCCCTGCGATCTGTGCCATGCGGCCAGGCGCATGAGGGCGAGGTTCGGTATGGTGCCGTCGATCTGGGTGAGCCGTACGATCATCGCGGCACGTTCGCGTCCGCGATCGCCGGATCATCTCCTGTGGATGGAGAGGTGACGTGATGGGTCCATTCCCGCCATAGCAGGGAGAGGATCGCCATGACGGCGGGACCGACGAAGAGACCGAGCAGACCGAGGGTCTCGATGCCGCCGATCAGGCCCAGGAGGACCCACATGAACGGCATGTTCGTGGCGCCGCCGATCAGAGCCGGCCGAACGAAGTGGTCCGCCACGAAGTTCGAAGCTACGCCCACCGCCAGTACGATACCCAATGCAACGAAGGATCCCTGAGCGGCCAGCATCAGAAGAGGGATGGCCAGAGCTAGGACCAGGCCGAACGGCACCATGGCGCCGATCGCGGTCAGGACGCCGAGGAGGACCGGGTGCGGCACTCCGCACAATGCGTACACGACCCCCATGATCGCGCCCTGTGCGAGGCCCACCAGGACGATGCCGTCGATGGTCCCCCGCACCGAAGAGAGCGCGTGTCCGCTGATCTCGACGCCGCGTCGACCGAACGCCCTCTCGACTCCGGCGCGGAGTTCGCGGACGACGTGGTCGCGATCCCTGAGCAGGAAGAACAGGGTCGTCACGATGAATCCGAATGATACGAGTCGACCCAGAACGTTAGTACCGATCGTTCTCGATCGGCTGATGATCGACTGGACGTCGAGTCTGGACAGTTCGTGCATCGCCGCTCCGGGTTCGGCGAGGTGACTTCGCCACCAGGTCGCGACGTGCTCGGATGCGAAGGGGATCGTACCGACCCATGCGGGGACGGGGACGCCCTCGATCCTGGCCCGCCCTATCCACGAAGCGACCTGTCCGGCTTCCCGGGCGGCCTGTGCGAACCCCAGGGCCAGAGGAACGATGACGACCGCGGCGACGAGCAGCGCCATCGCACCCGCTATCATGACGGTCCTGTCCGGCCATCGCCGCACGAGACGGGATCGGACGGGATCGAGACCGATGGCCACGATCGCGGCCCAGAGCACGGCCGGAAGCAGGCCGTGCACGAGCCATAGCGCGGCGACGACGACCACGGCCGCCAATGCCCCCATCGCCTTCCTATGGTTGAGGTCGGTGTTCATTCTGCGCTCCTACGTGCCTCCGGACTATTGTCGAGGGATCGGTCGTAGACCAGACCTCCCTCGAACCCGCCGGCCGTCGCGTACTTCTCCGCCCTGGCGGCCTCGACATCGGCCCAGGGGATTCC
>JAAIGE0100177929.1_pt1 | contig 23692 bp, 20 predicted proteins | sample 6487951 | NCBI WGS metagenome assembly JAAIGE01 (sample SAMN13974128, study PRJNA590717) | phyllosphere metagenome | biome: tomato field; feature: multiple bacterial spot infested tomato fields; material: tomato leaves; isolation source: leaves from tomato fields | host: Solanum lycopersicum ...
CTCGGCTTCGAGGGTCAGGCCGACCATACGCAACAGGCGCCCTTCGAGGATCGGCTGGCCGGGCAACTCGGTGGCCTCGGCGTAGCTGCCCAGGCGCTTGGCGAAGCTGGTGCGATCAAGGCGCATCGGTGGCGTCCAGGTCAACGCTCAGGTCCGGCTCGGCGGGGTGCAGGGCTTGTTCATGCAGTTGATCGAACAACTTGGCCATGATCTGGCTGATGCGGGTTTCCACCGTCGCATCGATGCGGCTGTGCTCGGTCTCGACGCGGCAACCACCGGGCTGCAACGAAGCGTCTTCGACGATGCGCCAGGTTTCTTCATGGCGCTCGCGCAGGGCTTTGACCTGTTCGAAATCCTGGGGGTTGATGTACAGCCGCACATTGCCGACGCCCAGGGGCAGCAGCTTGAGGGCTTCACGCATCACCGCTTCGATCTGGCTGGAATCGAGCACCAGTTCGCGCTGGATCACCTGGCGCGCGATGTGCTGCACCAAGCCGACCATGGATTTCTCCAGCTGCGAGTCCTGTTCGGCGATAGGGTCGAACAGGTTGCCCATCAGGCGCTCCAGGCTGCCCAACTTGGAGGCCAGCGCCGCCTCGGCTTCCTGGCGAACCTTGAGGGTGGTGCTGCGAAAACCGTCTTTTTCCCCCGCGGCAAAGCCTTCGTTGTAGGCCTCCTGGCGGATGGTTTCCAACTCTTCGAGGGTCAGTGGCTGGACTTCATCCAGCGGCACTTCTTCCATTTCCGCCGGCGGTTCCTCCACCGGTTCAGGCTCGGGCTCCGGCACATGGGGGTCGAAGCTGGGCAGCGACCAGATGTCGAAACCGCCGACATCCCGCGCGCGAATCAGATCGCTGGGCGCCTCATCTTTATTCGACATGCAAGGCGCCTTAGATCATTTCTTCGCCGCCCTTCCCACCGAGAACGATTTCTCCGGCTTCGGCCATACGGCGGGCAATGGTGAGGATTTCCTTCTGAGCGGTTTCCACGTCGCTGACGCGCACCGGGCCCTTGGCTTCCAGGTCGTCGCGCAACAGCTCCGAGGCGCGCTTGGACATATTCTTGAAGATCTTTTCTTTGACGTTTTCGTCCGAGCCCTTGAGCGCCAGCACCAGCACGTCCGAGGACACTTCGCGCAGCAACGCCTGGATGCCACGATCGTCGACATCGGCCAGGTTGTTGAACACGAACATCAGGTCTTCGATCTGGCCGGACAGGGTGTCGTCGATCTCGCGGATCGAGTCCATCAACTGGCCTTCCACCGAGCTGTCGAGGAAGTTCATGATGTCGGCCGCGCGCTTGATGCCACCCAGGGTGGTGCGCGAGGCGTTGGAATTGCCGGAGAACTGCTTCTCCAGAATGGTGTTGAGTTCTTTGAGCGCCGCCGGCTGCACGGTGTTGAGCGACGACACGCGCAGGATGATGTCCAGGCGCACTTTATGGTCGAAGTGGCCGAGCACTTCACCGGCCTGGTCCGGGTCGAGGTAGGCCACCACGATCGCCTGGATCTGCGGGTGCTCGTAGCGGATCACGTCGGCCACTGCGCGCGGCTCCATCCACTTGAGGCTGTCCAGACCGCTGGTGTTGCCACCCAGCAGGATGCGGTCGATCAGGCCGTTGGCCTTGTCTTCGCCCAAGGCCGAGGTGAGCATCTTGCGAATGTAGCTGTCGGAGCCGACGCCCAGGCTGGTCTGGTCGCCGACGATCTCGACGAACTCGCTCATCACCTGCTCGACTTGCTCGCGGTGCACATTGCGCATCTGCGCCATGGCCACGCCCACTCGCTGGACCTCTTTAGGGCCCATGTGGCGCAGCACTTGGGCAGCGTCGGTTTCACCCAGGGACAGCAGCAGCACGGCGGCTTTGTCGACCCGGGACAGCTTGGCCACAGCGGCTCGATCATTCATCTGCGTTAATCCACTCTTTCACGACCTGGGCCACACGGCCCGGGTCTTCTGCCACCAGACTCTTGATTGCGTTCAACTGAGCGTCATAGCCTTCGCTCGGGCTTGGCAACAGGATGCTTTGCGGGCCGCCGAGGCTGACGCGGTCGTTGGCCAGTTCGCCGTCCAGGCCGCCCATGCCACCCAACTCGACGTCGCCACCGGCCAGCGCCAGTTGCTTCTTGCTGCCGCCGGTGATGTTGTTGAGCACCGGGCGCAATACGCCAAACACCAGCACCAGGATGAACAACACCCCCAGCACTTGCTTGACGATGTCCCAGAACCACGGCTGGGTGTAGAACGCAGGGTCAGCGATCACTTCACCGCGCTCGGCGGAGAACGGCATGTTGATCACGCTGACGCTGTCACCACGGCTGGCATCGAAGCCAACCGCGTCCTGCACCAGGCGGGTGAAACGCGCCAGCTCGTCAGCCGTCCAGGGCGCACGGGTCACCGCGCCGTCTGCGGGGTTGACCTTGACCTGGTCATCGACTACCACCGACACCGACAGGCGATTGATCTTGCCCTGTTGCTGCTTGGTGTGGCTGATGGAACGGTCGAGCTCGAAGTTCTTGGTGGACTGGTTACGCTTGTCCGCAGGGTACGGCGCAAGCATCGGCTGGCCGGTGGCCGGGTCCATGATTTGCTGGCCGTTGGCGTCCAACAGCGGCTGGCCAGGCTGGATCGCCCCAGCGGTAGCGGCGGCGCCACCGGTGGTCTGCGGTGCCGAGGCCGGCGCAGGCGGCTGGTTGCTCAGGGCGCCCGGCACACCTTGGGGGCCATTGCTGGCGGTGCGTTGTTCGCTGGTCGACTGCTCGCTGCGCAGGGCCGGCTGGTCGGGGTTGAACTGCTCGGAGGTCGATTCGACAGCGCTGAAATCCACGTCGGCCGACACTTCAGCCTTGTAGCGGTCGTTGCCCAATACCGGCTGCAGAATGTTATGCACGCGCTGGGTGAGCATGCTCTCCATGCGGCGGCTGTAGTCGAACTGCTTGCCGGCCTGGGTCAGCGCAGAGTTTTCGGCCATGTCGGACAGCAAGTTGCCCTTCTGGTCCACCACGGTGATTTGCGACTTGCTCAATTCGGGAACACTGGTTGCCACCAGGTTGACGATCGCCAGTACCTGGCCAGGCTCCAGGGAGCGGCCAGCAAACAGCTCGACCAACACCGAGGCGCTGGGCTTGCGTTCGTCACGCACGAACACCGAGCTTTTCGGAATCGCCAGGTGCACACGGGCAGCCTTGACGTTATTCAGGCTGGAGATGGTGCGCGCCAGTTCGCCTTCCAGACCACGACGATAACGGGTGGCTTCCATGAACTGGCTGGTGCCCAGGCCCTGGTCTTTGTCGAGGATTTCAAAACCGATATTGCTGTCGGACGGCGCCACGCCAGCGGCGGCCAGTTTCATCCGTGCGCGGGCCACGTCATCGGCCTTGACCAGCAAGGCCCCGGAGTTGGGCTCTACGGTGTAGGCGATGTCGGCGGCGGCGAGGGTTTCCATGATCTGCTTGGAATCCATGCCCGACAGGCTGCCGTACAGGGGGCGGTAATCGGGTTGCTGCGACCACAGCACCACGGCAAAACCAATCGCCACGCTGGCTGCCAGGCCCACCATCAGGCCCACCTGACGCAGCATGGTCATTTCCGAGAGGTTTTCCAGGAACGACAGGCCAAACAACGGCGGTTTGCCGTCGGCCTTGGCGGGGAGGTTGTCGGAGAGTGCTTCAGCCATGACTTAAATCTCGTCCTTAAACCGGCATCTGCATGATGTCTTGATACGCCTGAACCAGCTTGTTACGCACTTGGGTCAAGGCTTGGAAGGACACGCTGGCCTTTTGCGAGGCGACCATCACATCGGTGAGGTCCACGCCGCTTTTACCGATCTCGAAAGCCGTCGCCAACTGGCTGGACGCCTGCTGGGTATCGCTGACTTTATTGATTGCCTGACCGAGCATGTCGGCAAAATTGCTTTGGCCCAATTCCGGCGCTGGCGCGACGGATTTCGGTTGAGCCATGGCATCCATTTGCATGGCGCGCATATCCAACATCAACCGATTGAACTCAATACCCTGGCTCATGACCTTCTCTCTCCGACGACCCGCAATTTTTTGACACTACGCAGCGGTTACCAGGGGTGGTAGCAACAAGGGTGCCAGCTCTGGAGCAACTCGTAAGAAAAGGCGACAAAGCTTGTCAAACTTGTTACCGCAGATTTTTTGGCCCTTCTTACCGCCCGTTTTCTGTAGGAGCGAGCTTGCTCGCGAAAAACGTCAACGATAACGCGTGCTTCCAGGATGCCCGCGGCGCCTATGGGTTCTTCGCGAGCAAGCTCGCTCCTACACACGGGATTGGCGCAAGGTCAGGTGGCGAAAAGATAGGCTTCCACGTCCATCCCGGCGTCGCGCATCTGCGCCAGCTTGTAGCGCAAGGTACGCGGGCTGATGCCCAGGCGCTCGGCCGCTTCTTTGCGGCGGCCGCGTTCGGCGCGCAGGGTGTCGATGATCATCTGGAATTCGCGACGGCGCAGGTCATCACCCAGGGCGCCGGCCGATTCCGCCTCGGCGACCACGGGAGCCGGGGCCAGGCTCGGCAGCGGCGCAGCCCCATTGCCCATGGCCAGGCAAAAGTCTTGCGGCTGGATCAAACCGCCCTGCTGCAAAATCAACGCACGCTGGATCGCGTTGTCCAGCTCGCGCACGTTGCCCGGCCATGGGTAACTGACCAGGCAGGCCTGGGCCTCGGGCGATAAGCGCGCCTGGGCATGCTTCATTTTTTTGACGTGGTTGTTCAGCAGGCGCTCGGCCAGGGGAATGATATCCGCCGGGCGCTCACGCAATGGGCGCCAGGCCAGCGGGAACACCGACAGCCGGTAGAACAGGTCTTCACGGAAGCGCCCCGCCGCCACTTCGCCCGCCAGGTCGCGGTTGGTGGTGGCAACCACGCGGATATCCAGCTGGATCGGCTTGCGCGCGCCCACGCGCTCCACTTCCCGCTCCTGCAGTACGCGCAGCAACTTGGCTTGCAGGCCCAGGGGCATTTCCGAGATTTCGTCGAGCAAGATGGTGCCACCGTCGGCCTGTTCGAACTTGCCGGCCTGGGCCGCGATGGCGCCGGTGAACGAGCCCTTTTCATGGCCGAACAAGGTGGCTTCGAGCATGTTGTCGGGGATCGCCGCGCAGTTGATCGCAATGAACGGCTGCTTGGCACGGCCCGATTGCTGGTGGATATAGCGCGCCAGCACTTCTTTACCGGTGCCGGACTCGCCGGAAATCAGCACGGTGGAATCACTGCGCGCCACCCGCGCCGCCAGTTCCAGCAATTGCGCACTGGCCGGCTCAAAGGCAATCGGGCCATCGCCGTCGGCTGCGGGCATCACGCCCAGGGCATGCCGGGCGACCAGTTCGATCAACGCCTTGGGTTCGAACGGCTTGACCAGGTAATCCGCCGCGCCTTGACGCATGGCATCCACCGCCCGCTCCACCGCGCCATGGGCGGTCATCAGCAGCACTGGCAGTTGCGGCTGGCGCACGCGCAGCACGCCGAGCAACTGGTGGCCGTCCATGCCGGGCATATTGACGTCGCTGACCACCAGGCTGAAGGTTTCCTGCTCGACCGCCTCCAAGGCCTCCTCGGCAGAGCCGACCGCACGGTAGTCATGGCCCGCCAACAGCAGCGTGTCTGCCAATGCTTCACGCAGGGCGCGATCGTCTTCCACCAATAAAACCTTGATAGCCATCATCCTCTTACTCCGCGCTTGCCGCGCTGGAAAACAGCGGCAAGGTCATCAATGCACAGGTGCCACGCCCCAGGCGGGAACGCAGCTGCAATTGTCCCTGATGGGCACGGGCCACTGCCTTGACCACGGTCAGGCCCAGGCCAGTGCCGTTGGTCTTGGTGGTAAAAAACGGTTCGCCCAGGCGTTGCAGCACTTGCGGGGCGATACCGCTGCCGCTGTCGCTGACGCACAGGCGCAGGGTTTGCTCGCGGGTGTACAAGTGCACCTTCAATCGCGCACCTGGGCCACTGGCCTGGGTGGCGTTTTCGATCAGGTTGAGCAGCGCGCCCACCAGGGTGTCGCGGTTGCACAGCAATTCGCCTTGGTGGCTGTCGCACTGCCAGCGCAGGTTGGCCTCCTGCACATGGGTCGCCGCTGCCGCTTGCAGGGACTGCATCAAGCCGGCAGGGGTAACGCGATCGGTCAGCGGCAGTTCGCCGCGGGCAAACACCAGCATGTCGCGCACCTGGTGTTCCAACTCATGCAAGCGCTCCTTGAGGCGCCCGGCAAAGCGTTGGTGGGTGGCCGCGGGCAATTGCTCGTCAGTCAAATGACTGGCGTAGATCAATGCCGCCGACAATGGCGTACGAATCTGATGGGCCAAGGAAGCGACCATCCGCCCCAACGACGACAGCCGCTCATGGCGGGCCAGTTGATCTTGCAGGTGTCGGGTTTCTGTCAGGTCATTGAGCAGCACAAGCTGGCCAGGCTCAGCGTCCAGAGAACGGGTGGCGATGGACAGCCGGCGCCCGTCCTTGAGGGAGACTTCGTGGCCGTCGTCTTCACGGGGGGCAAAACAGCGGGTGATGACTTCACGCCACAGTTCGCCTTCCAGCGGCAGGCCGAGCAGGTCGCAGGCTGCCGGGTTGGCTTCGCGCACACGGCCCTGGTCGTCGATAACGATTACGCCACCGGGCAACAGGTCCAGCAGGTTTTGCAGGCGGTTGGCCAAACGTTCTTTCTCGGCCAGCTCTTGCATGCGCTGGGCGCTGACCACCGCCAGTTCGCCTTTAAGCTCGGAAACCCGAGCCTCAAGCAGGCTGTAGGAGTCGGTCAGCTGGCTCGACATCTGGTTGAACTGCGAGAACGCGTGCTCCAGGCCCTGGCGGGTCGGCGGTTCTACAGGCGAAACCAGCCCCTGGATGGCAGGGGCCGAAGATAGTTGGGCGGCGTGGGGCATGATGCTCTCTCGCTTGGCTGACCGTCAGTTAAACGGAACGTTGCGAGGGTTGTAGCAATACCCGTGCCGAAAAAAATCTACCTATAAATCAGGTAGTTGAAAAACAGGCGTCAATCATCCGCCTGTTCATCACCTTCTTTGCGGCTCATACCGTACTTGCGCATCTTCTCCACCAGGGTGGTGCGACGGATGCGCAGGCGCTCGGCGGCGCGGGCCACGATGCCATGGGCATCGTCCAGGGCCTGCTGGATCAACCCTTGTTCCAGGCTGCCGAGGTAGTCCTTCAGATCAAGGCCTTCGGGCGGCAACATCGCGGTGGCGCCGAAGTCCGGGGTATGACCGTTGATCGCCACGCGCTCTTCCATGTCAGTGCGCAGGCTGTCCATCTGCTCGTCTTCGTCGTCGACGTAACGGAATTTCTTCGGCAACTCGACCACGCCGATCACCCCGTACGGGTGCATGATCGCCATGCGCTCCACCAGGTTGGCCAGCTCGCGGACGTTGCCCGGCCAGCCGTGGCGGCACAGGGACATGATTGCCGCGGAGTTGAAGCGAATGGAGCCGCGCTTTTCGTGCTCCATGCGCGAGATCAGTTCGTTCATCAGCAACGGGATGTCTTCCACGCGCTCGCGCAGCGGGGCCATCTCGATAGGGAATACGTTGAGGCGGTAGTACAGGTCTTCGCGGAAGCTGCCGACCTCGATCATGCTTTCGAGGTTCTTGTGGGTGGCGGCAATGATGCGCACGTCCACGCTCTGGGTCTTGTTGCTGCCCACGCGCTCGAAGGTGCGCTCCTGCAACACGCGCAGCAGCTTGACCTGCATCGGCAACGGCATGTCGCCGATTTCGTCGAGGAACAGGGTGCCACCATTGGCCAGCTCAAAGCGCCCGGCACGGCTGGTGATCGCCCCGGTAAAGGCGCCCTTCTCGTGGCCGAACAATTCGCTTTCCAGCAGCTCTGCCGGGATCGCCCCGCAGTTGACCGGCACAAAGGGCCCGTCGCGGCGCTTGGAGTGATAGTGCAGGTTGCGCGCGACCACTTCCTTGCCGGTGCCCGACTCGCCGAGGATCAGCACGCTGGCGTCGGTGTCGGCCACTTGCTGCATCATCTGGCGTACGTGCTGGATGGCACGGCTGGTGCCGACGAGGCTGCGAAACAGGTTGGGCTCACGATGACGGCCGCGCTCGCGGGCCTGGTCGTACATCTCGCGATAGACCTGGGCGCGGTGCAGGGAATCGAGCAATTTGCTGTAGCTGGGCGGCATTTCCAGGTTGGACAGCACACGGCGGCGCTGGTCTTCCGGCAGGTCCACGGAAGAAATATCGCCCATTAGCAACACTGGAAGGAACTCATCCCAGGTAGACAGTGTCTTTAACAGGCCCAGAACTGCGCCAGGAGCGTTTACCGTCCCGATCAATACGCAAATGACTTCACGGCTCGACGACAACGAGCTGACCGCCTGCTGCCAATCGTGGCTGCCGCAGGGTAAATTTTCTTCACCGAGAAAATTTAAAATCACCGCTAAATCGCGGCGGCGGACGCTATCGTCATCGATCAGCAGAATTTTGGTTTCACGCCACATGCAATAGCAACTTCCCTAGTAAAACTTCCTGCCCCGGAATGAGGGCAATCTAGACGTCTGTAAGATTTCTTACCTTCTAGACGTCTGAAATCTGAAAACAGCACTAGTTAAGTCAAAAATGTTGGCACAGTCAAATATATGACGCGCCGTTCGGATTAACTGCGCCCGTTCAACCGAACAGATGGTAAACCTTTGACGCATTTTTCGCTTGGTTGATCTGCGACATCTCTTCGAAAATCGCCTGGCGCTCGCCGGTCGTCACCTCCAGCAACTGCCGATACACCACCAGCAGGCTTTCCAGCTTTTCGCGCAGTGCATCCTCATCTACCGGCGCCTCGCTGAGCACCTCATCAATCACCGCCCGGCACCCCAGGTCCAACTCGCCGACAGCTTCCCAGTTGCGCTCAGCCAGCGCGCCGATCAGGGCTTCGCGGGTTTCGTCGATGCGTTGCAGTGCGTGGCTCATGATGTGTACCTCAAGGCAATCGGCCTTATTGTGGAGCGATGGCATCCCAGCCGGTCTTGACGGTGATCAGCAGACGGGCGACTTCGTCGATCATCTCGACGTCATTGACTCGGTTGGCCTCGACCAGGCGATTGCCCATGTAGTTATACAAGGCATCCAGACGCTGGATCGCGGCCGGATCTTCGGCTTTCTCCGGCTCCAGACCATCGCGCAGGCCCGAAATGATTTCGATCGCCTTGCCCAGCATCAGGCCTTTTTGCGCGATGTCCCCGCGACTCAACGCACCCTTGGCCTGCGCCATGCGGTCCAGGCCACCTTCCATCAGCATCTGCACCAGACGGTGCGGGCTGGCTTCGGAGACCTGAGCGTGGGCATTGACCTTCTGGTACTGGCGAAGGGCTCTCATCGGGTTCATGTTGCTACCTCGTTACTGGCGACAATCGAATAGGTTTGCTTAACCAGTTTTTCGACCACGGCGATAAAAACTTTAATCCAGCACCCTGCGCGAGAGCCCCTGGACAGGGCCCTGGCGCGCACCGCTCATCAGTTCGACTTAGGATTGTTCAGCGAGTTGAGGGTGGTCAGGATGCTGGAGCTGCTGGCGTTGATCTGCGCGATCATGGTGTCCATCGCCGTGTACTTGGCGGTCAGGGACTTCTGCAAGGCATCCATGCGCCGCGTCAGGTCGTCGGTCTCTTTGTTCAAGTCGGTCAACTTGTTATTGAGATCGGTGGCCCGGGTCGCCAGGGTGCCGGTGGTGCCGACGTAGCTGTTGGTCGCCTTGTTCATGCGGGTGATCAAGCCCGTGTCGCCGGTGAACAGCTTGGCGATATCACCAGCGCCCTTGACCACGGCCTTGTCCCAGGTTTTGTCATCCAGGCTCAGCAGGCCGGTTTTCTGGTCGGTGGTAATGCCCATCTGCGCCAGGCTGGTCATGGTGCCCGCGCCGGAGCCGTTGACCAACTCGGAACGCAGGCTGTTCACCAATTGACGCATCGACGCATCGCCGGTCAACGCACCTGCGGTGGTGGTGGAGGCATCACCGGTTGCGGTGACCTTGGTTTGGGTGTTAATCGCCGTCATCAGCGTGTTGTAGGCGCTGACGAAGGACTGCACCGAGGTTTTCAAGGTGTCAGTGTTGCTGGCCACGGTGATGGTGGTCGGCTTGTTGACATCAACCGTGTCCAGCAGATCAAGGGTCACCCCACTGATCGCCGAGGTGATCTTGTTGCTGTTCGATGACATTTGAATGCCGTCGATGGAGTACTTGGCATTGGTTGGCGGCGTGCCTTTGTCGTAGCCGACAGCCAGCTGCGAATCACCGCTGAGGGTGATGTCGGTGCCCTCGCCCATGGTGGTCGAAGTCAGTACCAGCCGCGCGCCATTGGAGTCACTCAGTACGTTGGCACTGATGCCTTGGGACGAGAGCTGGGTGTTGATCGACTCGCGCACCTGTTGCAAGGTCGCGCCTCCAGGGATCACCACGTCGTAGCTTTTGCCCGACTGGTTGATGGTCAGCGTCTGGTCTTCGTCGGTGCTGTTGGCCTTGCCCGATGCGCCTTCGGCATTGACTGCCGTAGTGACTTTCGAAGCAGTGGCCAGGTTGGCAATTTCCAAGCGGTACTTGCCGCTGGACGCACCGTCGGTCAGGGTGACCTTGGCGTTTTTCTCTTCCGAAGAAGTCGCCGCCAGCCCGTTGAAGGCCGAGGCATTGTTCAACTTGGTGATCGCCGCCTGGTAGGCTTCCAACGCCGTCTTGACCGAGCCCACGGCAGACAATTGCACGGTGGCTTTCTTTTGCTCGTTGGTGATCTGAGCCTGCTTGGGCGCCTGCTCGGCACCTACCAGCGCCTTGACGATTGCTTGGGTGTCGTAGCCCGAACCTGGGCCGGAAATCGTTGAACTAGCCATTTGCCATTCTCCTTGTCCTGCAGCGGCCGTTTTTTGGCGCTTATACGCCTAGACCGCAATCAGAAACATGTTTCGTGCCAACTCAAGCCTTGCTATCAAACAACAGGCTGCCGGCATCGCTCAGGTTCTGCGCCAATTTCAGCGCGGTCTCCGATGGTATCTGTCGAATCACTTCACCACTGTCAGTGGCGATCACCTTGACCACTACCTTGCCGGTAGAGTCATCGATGGAAAAATCCAGGTTGCGCTGTGAAGCCTGCACAAACTCACGCATATCGGTAACAGCCTTTTCCAGCGCAACGCGCTGAGGCTCTTCACTTTTGATCGGCTCATTGCTGGCCACAGGCTTGGCCTGGGTCACCACTGCGCCAAGGTTGGCCGGGGCCGGGGCTGCGGGGTAAGACGAGGTCAGCTTGATGCTCATGTCCATGTCACCACCTCCAAACTGAAAAAACGGAAGGGCACGTTGTTAAACGCACCCTCCCGTTATTTAACCGCTAGCGCTATTACTGAAGCAGCTTCAGAACAGACGATGGCAGTTGGTTGGCCTGGGACAGGATCGCAGTGGAAGCCTGTTGCAGGGTTTGTTGCTTGGTCAGCTCAGCGGCTTCAGAAGCGAAGTCAGCATCTTCTACGCGGCCTTTGGCAGCGGAGGAGTTCTGCGAAATGCTCTGCAGGTTGGCCACGGTGCTGGCGAAGCGGTTTTGTACGGCACCCAGCTGCGAACGCTGGCTGTCGATCTGCTGCATGGCGTCGTCCAGAGCTTGCACAGCCTGCTGCGAAGAAGCGGCAGTCAGGATGCTCAGGTCAGAAACGCTGGTTTCCATGGTGACGGCGGTTTTGGTGCCGGCTTTGGCAACGTCTTCCAGACCCAGGGCTTTCAGGCCAGTACCAGCGCTACCGTCCTTGATGGTGATGTCTTTGTCAGCGAACAGGTTCAGGGTACCGTCAGCGTTTTTGCTGGCCTGAACACCGGTGCTGGCGCTGTTGATCGAGGCTACAACTGCGTCAGCGGTGTCGCCCTTTTTGAACTTAACTTCAACACCGTTTACGTCGATGGAGGTGTCGGCTGTCAGCTTGGCCTGAGTGGTGCCAGCCGAAAGACCCAACTGCGACAGGGAGCCGCTTGAAGCATTAGCCAATTTGATATCTGCACCGCCACCAGACACGACTTTTACACGGCCATCGGTAAAGGTCGCAGATGCGCCAGTACCAGCTGCCGTTTGAATCTTAGTAAGCACGTCAGATACTTTGTCAGTCTCAACCCAGCTTACAGCAGTACCATTAACGGTGATGTCGCCTTTAGCCCCCATGGCACTGGCAGCAGTGGTGGCCGCAGCAGTGTTAGGACCAGCTGTCAACTTGAGCGAAGCCAGACCATCAGTCGCTGGAGTACCGTTAGTACCAAGAGTGAAGTCGCTCTTCGAACTCAGGGTCAATTTACCGGCAGCGTCAGTACTAGCGGTAACACCAGTTTGAGCAGTTACTTTATTGATTTCTGTAACAGCAGCGGCACTAGCAGCAACAGCACCAGTTTGTGCGGTCAACTTAACTGTCACGTTGTTGATGACAAGTTCGTCGGTTGCAGCCGTGTCACCAGCAACAGCAGAACCTACTGCGGATGCCTTTTCACCTAGCACTGAGCCGGTAGCGGTAGCCGCTAGACCAGTCATAGCAGTGCCGTCAACCGCAGCTTCTTTGAAGTTACCCTTCAGCGCAGTCGAGCTGATGTCGGTCATACCGAACGAGATAGTCTCGTTGGCGTTGGCGCCGATCTGGAAGGCTACGTTGCTGAACGAGCCGTCGAGCAGGTTACGACCACCGAAGGTGGTGGTGCTGGCGATACGGTTCAGCTCGCCCACTTTAGCGGTGAATTCTTGCTGCAGGGAAACACGGTCAGCGTCGCTTTTATCACCGTTGGCCGCTTGCAGGGCGAGTTCACGCAGACGCTGCAGGGTGTTGGTGGATTCTTGCATCGCGCCTTCAGCGGTCTGGGCAATCGACACGCCGTTGTTGGCGTTGGCGATGGCAACGTTCAGGCCTTTGACCTGGTTGTTCAGACGGTTGGCGATCTGCATGCCGGCAGCGTCGTCTTTGGCGCTGTTGATTTTCAGGCCGGAGGACAGACGGTTCATCGACTGGCTCAGAGCGTCGGAAGCTTTGTTCAGGTTCTTCTGGACACCCAGGGAGGTGATGTTGGTGTTTACTGATAATGCCATGACGAAATCCTCGTGGTTTGGATACTGCGGCTTCCGGCCCTGGCGACCGCCGGGTGTGGCCTAGAGAACCTACGTAATAGTTATCGTCGTGGTAGCCGGTTGCTTGAGGATTTTTTTGATTTTTTTTAGTAGCCCTGTGCCAGCCCTTGTATTTCAAGGCCTTATAAAGGCGTGAAACGCCCCAATCACGGGTTACTGGCGCCAAAACTCCGCCCTTGTAGGAGCGAGCTTGCTCGCGAAGAACGTTAACGATGACGCGGGTATTCAGGATGCACGCGGCGTTCTCAGGTTCTTCGCGAGCAAGCTCGCTCCTACAGGGGGGGGCGCAAAAAAAACGCCGATGATCGTGGGATCATCGGCGTTTTTTTGTACAGCTGCTAAAGCATCACGGACGATAGAGAATCGCCGAGCCCCACGACAGGCCCACGCCAAAGCCACTGATGGCCACGCGCTTCCAGGTGGCGTCCATCACGTGCTTTTCCAGCAGCAGCGGGATGCTCGACGACACAGTGTTGCCGGTCTCGACCATGTCCTTGATGAACTTGTCCACCGGCGCTTCTTCAAAGCGGCGCGCCACGGCGTCGACGATGGCCGCACTGCCCTGGTGGATGCAGAACGCATCGATGTCATCGGCCTTGAGGTCCGACTCTTTGAGCAGCTCGTGCAAGTGCGCCGGCACCTTGAGCAAGGCGAAGTTGAACACCTGGCGGCCATTCATGAAGAACACACCATCGCTGACCTTCAAGTGCGGCGCGCCGGAACCGTCGGTGCCGAACTTGGATTTGCCCAGCAGCCATGGTGCGTCCTCGCCCATCCAGGTGGCGGTGGCGGCATCGCCGAACAGCATGGTGGTGTTGCGGTCTTCCGGGTCGACGATTTTGGAGTACGGGTCGGCGGTGATCAGCAGGCCGTTTTTCAGGCCGGCGGCTTCCATGAAGCCCTTCATCGCGTAGATGCCGTAGACGTAGCCGGAGCAGCCCAAGGAAATGTCGAAGGCGGCCACGTGAGTTGGCAGGCCCAGTTTGTCCTGCACGATGGCGGCAGTGTGAGGCAAGCCCTCTTCATCGCCGTTCTGGGTGACGACGATCAGCGCGTCGATGGACTCGCGCTTTAAATCCGGGTTGTTGGCAAACAATGCGTTGACGGCTTCGACGCACAGGTCGGAAGTCTCCTGTGCAGCTTCCTTGCGCGGCAGGAACGCCGAACCGATCTTGCCGATGATGAATTCTTCATCCTTGGCGAATTTGGCACCCTGGGCGTAGTTATCGATCCCGTCTGCCGGCACGTAACTGGCGATGCTTTTTATGCCAATCATTGTGGCTTCCCAATACTAAATAGCTGGAGAACACCCCTCGGGCTACGCCGGGAGTGCTGACAATAAAGGGGATAACCCCATGAAAAACTCGCTGAAAGCCGCCCGATGAAGGCCCTGTGACGACTTATCCTTTTCACACGATACAGTGAAGATGCGCTTTATGACTCACAGGTCACTCAATTTTGCGTGGTTTATGCAAAACGTTTCAACAATTAACCCCCAGAAACGACAACGGCCCGCCCTGTTTCCAGAGCGGGCCGCTTGACTGAACGCCGTTTACATCTTGTTGAACAGGCTCAACTGCGAGATTTTCACGAAAGCCAGTTGGGAAGCCTGCAACATGGTTTGCTGCAAGCTCAGGTTGACGGCGGCTTCGGCGAAGTCGACGTTGCCCAGGGCATTCATGGTGGTGGTATTGGCCAGGTCCAGGCTGACGTTTTCCTTGGACTGAATGTCCAGGCCATTGAGGCGCGCGCCCAGGGAGCCACGCGCCTGGTCGATCTGCCCGTAGGCATTGGTCAAGTTGCCAATCGACTTGGCCACCACATCCTTGAGCTCCTTCTGCGCCGCTGGGTTGCCGTCTGACGGCGTTTCCAGAATTTTGCGCAGATGGCTCAGGGTATCGAGAACGTTCTCGTTTTTGTTGCTGGTGGCACTGATCGCAAACTGGTCGCCGTCTGCCGGCCCCGGTGCGGTGGTGACATCAAAGGTCACCCCTGCCGCCGTGATGGTGGTTGCGCCGGCCGCCAGGGTGCCACTGGCGATGGATTTGCTGTCTGCGCTATACGGCTGCGCATACAGGTCATAGGCGCCAGCGGCACCGAACTTCACGATCACGCCCGAATTGGGAAAGGTGCTGGCGTAAGCCGCCGGATCGCTCACCGTGCCGCCGCTCAGTTGCGCGGTGGACGGATTGCTCGGGGTGCGCGAAACGCTGAAGGTGTCTGGTTTGACCGACAGGCTGAACTCGCGATCCTTGACGATGGCGTCCGACGGCGCGCCAGGCAATATGTCTTTGCCCAGTGCGTCTTTGCCCAGGTTCAAGCCAATGTCGAACTTGACCCCGCGCAGGCTGACAGTCGAACCGCCTTCCTTGGTGGCATCGAAAGTGCCGTTGCCCGGAATCTCCGAGGTGATGTCCTTGCCGGCATTGTCCGTGACGACGTACTGGGTGCTGCTGGTGAAGGTCAGCTTATACGGCTGACCATCGGAAAAACTGCTGTTATAGCTGCTGTTGGCCGCGATCAGCCCGGCAGAAACGGTGACCTTGCCATCGTCGACCGCTGGCGGCACGAGGATTGGCGCGGTTTGCGTACGGCCCGTATTCGCCGAGCTTTCAAGCATGCTCTTGGCGGTATTGCCCATGGCAACCGACAGGTTCTCTGCGATCTTCAGGCTCAGCGGCGTGTCATCGCCCTGGTAGCTGTAGGTGCCGTCATTGTTGCGGGCGTAGGGCGGCGTGTCGGTCTTGCTGCCGGAGAACAAGTAATTGCCGCTGGCGTCCTTGGTATTGAGCAAACCCAAAACCTGGTCTTCAATGGCGCCAATCTCGGCGGCCGTCGACTTGCGGTCAGCGTCGCTGATGCCGACGTTACCCGCCTTGAGCGCCAGCTCACTGGCTCTTTGAATCGCGATATTGATATTTTCCAGCACGCCGTCCTGGGTGGTCAGCGAGTTCTTCAGGGTGTCGATGTTGCCATTGAACTGAGCCAGCATGTCTTTCTGCTGCTGCAGCATCAACAACCGCGCCGCCGCCACCGGATCATCCGCGGCGGTTTGCACGCGCACGCCGGAGCTGGCCTGGTCCTGGGCCTTGACCACGCTGGAATAGTTGCTCTGGTACTTGGCAGAGCTGGTCTCAAAATACTGCTGTGTAGAAATACGCATCGTCCCAGCCTCCCTTAAAGAGCATTCATCAGTGTGGTGAAGGTTTCCTGCGCAGCCTTGATGATCTGCGACGACGCGGTGTAGTACTGCTGGAACTTGATCATGTCGCCCGCTTCATCATCCAGGTTGACCCCGGATACCGAGTTGCGTGCTTCCTTGTTGGCGCTGAGCAACGCGCCGGTGGCGGCGGTGTCTACCCCGGCCTGGCTGGCCTTGGCCCCCACGGTCGAGACCAGCTTGCTGTTGGCACCCACCAGGCTGGTGCCCGCGTTGCCCTCGCCCATGCCGACGGTGGCCTTGGTTTGCAGATTCAGCAGTTCCTGCGCATTGCGGCCATCGGACTTGCCGCCACTGTTGAAGGCAAAGGTGGTGCTGTCGCCGTCTGCCGGCGAGCCGTTGACGGTGGTGTCGAACTTAAAGCTCTTACCGGGAATCGCCGCACCGCTGGCGTCGCGCATCGGCACGTCCACGGTGATCTTGTTGCCCTGCCCAGGAATGATTGAGCCAGTGCCAATCGGATTGCCCTTGGAATCGTTGATGGTATAGGACTGCGTACCGTCGGCGGCGGGCTTGCCGAACACCATTTTCACCGGCATCGAGTTTTCAATACCGGCGCGCAACTGGGCGGTGTCGGTGCCGCCATGGATATCCAGCGGCACCGTCAAGGCCGGCTGGGTAAAGGTGCCCGTGCCGCTGTTGGTCGTGCTGCTGGTACCTGCCAACGGGCCGGCGAACGCCAGCTTGTTCGCATCGGTGAGCGCCACGCCAATACCGCTGGCGCCCGTGGCGGTGGGGCTGACCTTGAAGCTGTCACCAAACGCCATGGTGCCCTTGCCGTCCAGCGCCAGGGTGAAACCATCCAGGGTCGGCGGCGGTGTTGAGCTCATGTCGAAGGTGCCCATGGCCTTGCCGTCCGAACGTAGCACCGTGATCTTGTTAGGATCGGTCTTGTCGCTGAAGGTCACGGTGTAGTCAAACGTGGACAACTGACTGCTGTCCTTGATCGTCACATTCAGGTTGCCCGCCCCGACACTGTTGCCCGAGGCACCCTGGCTGCGCGAGGCAATGGCGGCGGCGCTGTTGATGTCTTTGAACAGCGAAACACCAAAGTCACCGTTGAGGTCCAGACCCTGGCCCAGTTGGTTGTTGAGCGTGTCTGCCGTGGCGATGGCGATACGGCCCAGTTCATTGATGGCCGGCATCAGGGCATCGCTGCGATAGCGCAACAGGCCGCCGATGCTGCCGCCGCTGATCACCGAGCCCAGGTCCAGGGTGGTGCCGTTCATGTCCAGCTGGATGGTGTACTGGCTGTTATCGGTTTTGCTTGGCGCGGCGGAAATCTTGTTGGAGATCCCACCCTCTACCAGGGACTGGCCGCTGCCAGTGGTCACGCTGAACTGGCCGTTTTTCTCGGTGGCCGTCACGCCAATCAACTCATTGAGCGAGCGTACTGCCTCGTTACGCGAGTCCAGCAGGTTGGCCGGGGCGCTGTTGGAGCTGCCTTGGGCCTGGGAGATCTGCTGGTTGAGGGAGGCAATCGAGGCGGTCAATTGGTTGACCTGGTCACTCATGCTGCTCAGTTGGTTGTTGATCGTCTCTTTCTGTTGGGTCAACTGCGTGGAGATCGCGTTGAAACGGCTGCTCAGGGTCTGGGCGTTGGTCACCAGCAGTTGGCGGGCCGACAGGTCGCTGGGGTTGGACGCGGCGGTTTGCAGGGTGGCGAAGAACGAACTGAGCACCGAGGACAGGCCGGTGGTTTTGTCCGACAACACTTTGTCGACGGCACCCACCTGGTCCAGGTACGCCTTGGCGTCGTTATTGAGCGCCGTGCTGTTCTGGTAAGCGGTGTCCAGGTACTCGTTGTACACCCGGCGCACATCGGCCAGGGTGGTGCCGCTGCCGATGTACACGCCGCCGAACGGGTTCGACGCGTTGGTATTTTGCGTGGTCTGCTGACGCGAGTACCCCGGGGTATTCACGTTGGCGATGTTATTACTCAAGACCGACAACGATCCTTGAGCGGCATTGAGCCCTGACATCCCGATACTGAGCAAACTCATGGTTCAGACCTTATAAATGTGTGGTTGCGCCAGCGGCAGCGTAGTTCTGGTAACTGTTCATGTTTTTTGCGATCTGCGAAATCTTGCTGGCGTAATCCGGGTCGGTTGCATAACCGGCTTTTTGCAACTCGCGTACAAACTGTTCCGGGTTGTCGGCTGATTTCACAACTTCTTTATAGCGATCATGGCTTTGCAGCAGGGTCACGAGGTCGTGGAAGCTGTCCTGGTAGGAGCTGTAGGAACGGAACTGCGCCGTTTCCTTGACCATCGCGCCATCGCGAAACTCGCTGGTGATCGCCCGGGCCTGACCGCCCTGCCAGCTCTGGCCGGCCTTGATGCCGAACAGGTTGTGGCTGCTGCTGCCGTCCTCGGCGCGCATCACCGATTTGCCCCAGCCGGTTTCCAGTGCGGCCTGGGCCACCAGGTACTTGGGGTCGATACCGATACGTGCGGCGGCGGCCTTGGCCATCGGCAGCATGGTGGCGACAAATTCATCCTGGGAGCTGAAGGCTTTCTTCGCTGGCGCCAGCGGTGGCTGGGCAATGGCGCGGCCATACACTTGCATGCGCCCGCTCGGCACGGCAAAGCTACGCGCACTGCTGTTGATGACCGTATCGTCGGCAGCGCTGTTACGCAGGGGCGCGGCTTTGGCTTCGACCGGGGCGTTCGGCACGATGCCCGCCAGCAGGCGGTCGGCCAACTTGCTGGGCAAGGCGATACGGCGCTGGTTCATCAGCTCCATGTCGTTGGCATGGGTACTGGCGCCCTCAGGCACAGCCACGCGATATGCCCACAAAGGCCGCTGGCCATTGGAGCGGCCCAACGGGCCTTCAGCCTGGGTACCGGCGGCAATCTCGGTCGGCACATCGACTTTCTTCACCGGCACATCCGCCGCCGGGCCTTGCAAGGTGGCGGCCTGGGCCTCCACCGGTTTGTTCTTCTGCATCTGGCGCATCAGCACATCGGCCAGGCCGATACCGCCGCCTTCGCGGGACATCGACACCGCCAGTTGCTGGTCGTACATTTCCTGGTACTGCTTGGCGGCCGGGGTGTTCAGCGGGTTGTCCTTGCCCAGGGCCTCGGTGGCCGAACGCATGGACTTGAGCATCTCGTTCAAAAACAGCGACTCGAATTCCTGCGCCACTTTGCGCAGGTTGCCTTCGCTGTTTTTGTCGTCGCCCACCTTGAGCTGGTTAAGCCGGTTCAGGTCGGAGTAAGACCCCGAGTCCGCCGTGCTGCTGATGCCGCTCTTGCGCATATCCATGGCCATGGCCTCAGATCACGATCAGGTCGGCTTGCAACGCGCCGGCCTGCTTCAAAGCTTCGAGGATCGCCATCAAGTCGCCGGGCGCAGCGCCCACCTGGTTCACCGCACGGACAATCTCGTCCAGGGTGGTGCCGGGGCCGAACTTGAACATCGGCTTGGCTTCTTGCTGGGCATTGACGCGCGAACGCGGGACCACGGCAGTCTGGCCACCAGACAAAGGCCCCGGCTGGCTGACGATCGGGTCTTCGGTGATGGTCACCGTCAGGCTGCCGTGGGTCACCGCCGCTGGCGAGACCTTGACGTTCTGGCCGATCACGATGGTGCCGGTGCGCGAGTTGATGATGACTTTGGCCACGGCCTGGCCGGGGTCCACCTCAAGGTTTTCCAGGATCGACAGGTAGTCCACGCGCTGGCTTGGGTCCAGCGGCGCAGTGACACGAATCGAGCCGCCATCGATGGCCTGGGCCACGCCAGGGCCGAGCATGTCATTGATCTTGTCGACCACGCGCTTGGCGGTGGTGAAGTCGGAGCGGTTGAGGTTCAGGGTCAGGCTGTTGCCCTGGTTGAAACCACTCGGCACGGTGCGTTCAACCGTGGCGCCACCGGGGATACGCCCGGCTGACGGCACGTTGACGGTGATCTTCGAACCGTCGCGGCCTTCGGCGTCAAAACCGCCCACCACCAGGTTGCCCTGGGCGATGGCGTAGACGTTGCCGTCGATACCTTTGAGCGGCGTCATCAGCAAGGTACCGCCGCGCAGGCTCTTGGAGTTACCCATGGACGACACGGTGATGTCCACCACCTGCCCCGGCTTGGCGAACGCAGGCAGATCGGCGCTGATCGACACTGCTGCGACGTTCTTCAACTGCACGTTGCCCGAGCCTGGCGGCACCTTGATGCCAAACTGCGAGAGCATATTGTTGAAGGTTTGCAGGGTGAACGGCGTCTGGGTGGTCTGGTCACCCGTACCGTTGAGCCCCACCACCAGGCCATAGCCGATCAACTGGTTGGAGCGCACGCCAGAAATACTGGCGATGTCCTTCAGGCGCTCGGCCTGGGCCGCAGCGCTCAAGGCCAACAAGAGCGCCATCGCCATCAGCTGTTTGAACTTCAAAATGGCCACCTAGAAAGGGAACAGCGGGCTGAGGAAGAAGCGGTCAAACCAGCCCGGCTGGCTCGCATCGGCAAACGAACCGGTGCCCGAGTAGGTAATGCGTGCATCGGCAATGCGCGTCGACGGCACGGTGTTGTCGGTGGAGATGTCATCGGCGCGGACCATGCCGGCGATGCGCACCAGTTCGTCGCCGGTGTTGAGGGTCATCCACTTTTCACCGCGCACGGCAATGATGCCGTTGGGTAATACATCGGCGACGGTTACGGTGATCGAACCGGTCAGGCTGTTGCCCTGCCCTGCCGCGCTCTTGCCGTTGGTGGCACGGTCGCCGCTGTAGCCGGCGTCCAGGCTCAGGTCACCGCTGCCCAGCGGGTTATTGGTGTTCAGGCCACCGCCGAACAGCGAGGTCAGGCCGATGCTGGTCTTGCTGTTCTTGCCGATCTGCGAGTTGGCGTTCTTGCTGGCCTGCGTCTTCTCGTTCAGGGTGATGGTGATGATGTCACCGACCCGGAACGCCTTGCGGTCGCTGTACAGGTTCTGCTCGAACCCGGCCTGGTAGATCGAGCCATTGTTGGCCGCCGCCGGCAGCGGCGTGCGTGGCAACACCGGCGCGTAGTACGGGTCATTAGGCTTTGGCGAGGGGGCGACACAGCCCGCAAGCACGGCGATCCCACTCAATGCCAACACACAAACATAGCGATTCATGACCCTAACCTCACGGTGTTGCAGGCACCCTCAAGGGCGCCCCATAGACTGATTACAGATTCTGCGTAACGAACGAAAGCATCTGGTCGGCGGTGGAAATCACCTTGGAGTTCATCTCGTAGGCGCGCTGGGTGGTGATCATGTTGACCATCTCCTCAACGGTGCTGACGTTGGAGGTTTCCAGGGTGCTTTGCAGCGTGGTGCCGAAGCCGTTCAAGCCAGGGGTGCCGATTTGCGGCGCGCCACTGGAGGCGGTTTCCAGGTACAGGTTGTTGCCCATCGCCTGCAGGCCGGCCGGGTTGATGAAGTCGGCGGTTTGCAGGTTGCCGATCACTTGGGAGGCCGGGTTGCCAGCCACGGTGATGGACACGGTGCCGTCGTTGCCGACGGTGAAGGTCTTGGCGTCTGGCGGCACCACGACAGCAGGCTCCAGGGCGAAACCGTTGGCGGTCACGATCTGGCCGTTGGAATCCAAGTGGAAGGTGCCGTCACGGGTGTAAGAGGTGGTGCCATCTGGCTGCAGCACCTGGAAAAAGCCGCGGCCATTGATCGCCATGTCCAGGGGCTGGCCGGTTTGCTGCAGGTTACCGGCGCTGAAGTTTTTCTGGGTGCCGACGATCTGCACACCGGTACCCAGTTGCAGGCCCGACGGCAGTTCGCTGTCCTGGGTCGATTGGGCGCCCGGTTGCTTCTTGATCTGATAGAGCAAGTCCTGGAACTCGGCGCGGTCACGTTTGAAGCCCGTGGTCGACACGTTTGCCAGGTTGTTGGAAATGGTCGTCAGGTTGGTGTCCTGGGCGGACAGGCCTGTCTTGGCAACCCATAGAGCCGGAAGCATGCTGTTCTCCTTCGTGCGCCGGATGGTTGGCGCTGCGTTGCAAATTAGTTAGTGGGCTTGAATCAGCTCATCTGCATGACGCGCGTCATGGCCTGGTCGTCTTCTTTAGCGCTGTTCATCATCTTGATGTGCAGCTCGAACTGCTTGGCCAGCGCCAGCACCGCGGTCATTTCTTCCACGGCATTGACGTTGCTCGCCTGCAGGAAACCCGAGGTCAGCCGCACGTTCGCGTCGGCCTGGGCCGGCTGGCCATCCTTGGTGTGGATGGTGCCGTCCAGGCCTTTGGTCATGTTCTTGAGGTCTGGCTGGACCATCTTGATACGGTCCACTTCCGCCATCACCCGCGGGCCTTCGCCCATGGCACGGATGCTGATGGTGCCGTCCGAACCCACTTCGATTTTCTGCTGGGGCGGCACGGCAATCGGGCCACCGTTGCCCATGATCGGCATACCGTTGCCAGCCCGCAGCACGCCCAGGGCATCCACGTTCATGCTGGCGCTGCGCACGTAGGCTTCGCCGCCATCGGGGGTTTGCACCGCCATCCAGCCGTCGCCGCTGACGGCTACGTCCAGGTCACGGCCGGTTTCGATCATCGCGCCCGGAGAAAAGTCAGTGGCCGGCCGCTCGGTCATGGCAAACGCCCGCGCCGGAAAGCTGTCACCGAACACCGGCATCGAACGCGCCTGCTCCAGGTCGCGCTGGAAACCGTTGGTGGAAATGTTCGCCAGATTGTTGGCATGGGCCTTCTGCGCCAGTGCATTCTGGCTGGCGCCGGTCATTGCCACATAAAGGTACTTGTCCACGCTCTATCCTCTTTCTGACGGACGCTTGCCGCCCACCGCTGTACTGAGGAGGCTTAAGCAATTTGCGAACCAACTTTTCAAAAGAGGCCAAAGTCCAGGCGCGGCGGGGGTTTCGTGGAGGTATGTGAAATTGGTAGGGGAGAAACAGTCGAAAAAACGGCGGACTACTGCCGCCTGCGGCAAACACCGGCCTGAAAAACGACAGAGCTCAAATGTGGGAGCGGGATTGCTCGCGAATGCGGTGGCTCAGTCACTGATATGTTGAATGACCTACCGCATTCGCGAGCAAGCCCGCTCCCACAGGGGATTGATGCCGGGCGCTGATTCCGTGGGCAATACCCAACCAATGTGGGAGCTGGCTTGCCTGCGATAGCGGTGGAACAGGCACCGATATGCCAGCTGACAGTCCGCTATCGCAGCATAGGTATCTACACAACTTTGTGGGCTATAGCAGCAGACGGTAACCACGATGCGAAGCGAGTCGCTCTTGATCTGCTTGTGATCTTGATCTCAGGCGCCCCGTTAAACCACGCTGGCCGAACGCAGGCTTGAATTCGTGGGTAACCCGGCAGGACGCCGGGTTAGCCGCCCCGCGCCATGGATGGCGCGTGGCGGCGGCCCACGGA
>JAAIGE0100408818.1_pt1 | contig 23663 bp, 18 predicted proteins | sample 6487951 | NCBI WGS metagenome assembly JAAIGE01 (sample SAMN13974128, study PRJNA590717) | phyllosphere metagenome | biome: tomato field; feature: multiple bacterial spot infested tomato fields; material: tomato leaves; isolation source: leaves from tomato fields | host: Solanum lycopersicum ...
ATGGGCATGACCCGTACGCCTATCTGAAGGATGTTCTCACGCGCCTGCCGACGCAGCGGGCGAGTGAGATCGAGCAGCTGCTTCCGCATAAGTGGCAGCCGGTTTAATCACGCAAGACGTGATGCCCGGACGCATACCGTTGAGGGACCTTTTTGGCCTCTGAGCGATTTTTGATTTCGATCAGTTCCGCGCACTTAGGGCAGACCTGATTGTCATCAAATGCATTGCAACGTTGCCGTATGAAGCTGGCGAGTGTAACGCCTGGTGCCATTTCAATAACGTCCGTCAGCGCACCCACTTTTTCAACGTACTGCCCTGATTCATCGACAGCCCAGTAACGCTCGATCAATTCAATTTCTTTAGGATCTTCGGTCAACATTTGGAGCTTGATTGCCATGTAAACAGTCCTGTTTCGTATGTGATTATTTTGTCCAGTCATCGCTGCCTTATGGACGCTCAACGCTGAAAGCTATTGCGGCGACACCCCCAACCTTGTTCAGGTCCCTCTTCGTTTTACGCTCTTCCAACAAGGTCCTGGGCAACACAAACCCTTCAAAACTGCGCTGTGTAATCGGGTTGTTAGCCTTCTCCGCGCCTATCCGATAACGCATCAACCCATCGGCGACTGAGAAGGTCAGGTCCACACTGGTGTCGGTACGGCCATTGAGGTGCCCGCGACTCAGCAGCCGGAACAACGACCACGGCCCGCGGTAGCTCAGGCTGGCGGTGTTGCCGGTGCTGTGCACCAGGGTCAGTTGGCTGCCGTTGGTATTGCCCAGGCTGTTGGGCCACACCAGCCCCGTGCGTTGCGGCGCGCCGTGCTGGTAGGGGATCAGTTGGCCGTCGACGCTGAGCATGCTGCTCAGGCGCGTGGCGCTCAGGGCCAGGGGTTCGATGGTGAGTTGCACGGCCAGATGGCCGCGGTGGTTGAAGAAGGTGTCGCGGATGCGCTCGGCCTTTTTCAGTTGCTCCAGCACGTCGCTGCGTACCAGATAGCCGCCGAGGCTGTCGGAGTACAGGGCATCGAGGTTGTCCTTGAGGAACACGTTCAGGTATTGGTCGTGGAACTGCTGCAGACGCCCCTGCGGGCCGAAGAAGGCTTCAAAGTCTTCCAGCGAGGCGTCCTCGCCACTGGCCTTGAACGGGTAGCGGCCCGCCAGGCGTTCGCGGTAAAAGCTGTAGATTTCACTGTCCCAGCGTTTTTCCAGTTCGCGCAGGGCAGCGATCACCAGCACTTGCGAGGTTTGATCGGCGAGTTTTTTGACCTGCTGATTCAACGGCTCGGGCAGCCCCACGGCGACGCGTTGCAGGTTGGCGATGGGGTCGGCGCCGCCCAGGGAGAAGCGGTTGAGCACGGTTTTAAGGGCGGCTTTGCCGGGGTCCGGGTTGTCGTGCACGGCCTTGGCGTAGTCATAGACGGCGCTGACCGAACGCAGGGTTTCTTCGTAGTAGGACGGCTGCTCGCCTCGTGCGGTGATCAGCTCTGACAGATTTGAGAATGCGCGCCGAATCCCTGCTGCCTGTTGTTGCCCCTCGGGCACCTTGTCCAGCTTGAGCGGGGCTTGCCCTTCAGCCAGGGGCACGGCCGGGTAGATCACGCTGTTGTCACGCAGGGTTTCCAGCAGGCGTCGTAGCGGTGCGGCCGGGCCGGTGACTTGTTCCAGTACCGCCACGCCGTGGCTGAGGTCGTCAAAGTCGGTCACCGCGAACTGGTTCAGCGCACGCCGCCAGCTGTCGACGTAGTCGGCGCTGTACAGGGCGCGGATACGCTGGGTCAGCACGTTGCGGTCTTCGTCGGAGTAGTCCAGGCGTTGTCGTTCGCCAAGCACCCACTGGTCAATCATCGCCAGTTCGATGATGCCCTTGGTGCCTGGTTCGAAGTAGTCCTTGAAACCCTTAGCGGTGAGCAGCGGCGGCAATTGCAGACCGCTGCCGGCTTGATCGGTGTTCAGCGCACGGTAGACGATATCGAACGCCGGGCCGACCTCAGTGCGCAGGTCCAGCGGCCGATGCATACGCTCCAGGGCATCCTGTTTCAGGCTCATATACACCCGTTCGGCCATGGGTAACTGGCGCAGTTGCTGCTGCACTTGAGTGATGCGCTCGCGGTAGTTCGGCAGGTCGGCATCGGCGTATTTCAGCGCATAGCCCAAATGGCCCATCAAGTCGGCCTGCAGTTGGCCCTGGCCCGGATAGGCGCGTTGCCATTGCTTGGCGACCCACTCCTCGACAATCGCCGGGCGGCGGTTGGGGCGTTCTTCGAGCATGCGGTACACGCGCAAGGCTGCCAGTTGCTGATTGCTGCCGGCGGGCGCGGTGTTAATAGCCTCCAGCACCCCGCTGGCAATGGCCGGCAGGAAGCGCTTGGACAGCAGATTCAAATAGGCTTCATCCACCGTCGGGCCAATCGCCCTGCCCTGGTACAAGCCCATATCCGACAACAACGGCCAGGCTTCACGGTAATCACCGTAGACCAACACCGCATCGCGAATCTGGTCCAGAGGCAGCAACAAGTTGCGCCCTGTGGGGTCGACCGTGGCGTCGATGTCTCGCTCACTGAACTCCTGACTCTTGGCCAACACGTTGGCCGCTTTGTCGCGGTTGATATCGAAGTAAAACTGCCAGGTGCCGACGACCACCAGACACCCCAAAGACGCAACGCTGAACCCGGCGATCAGCAGCCGCCGTTTGCTGCGAGCCACCTTGATGTTGTCGCCCGCCAGGCCCGCTTCGGGGTAGATCACCCGCTGGAACAGTTGCTGGGCAAAGTAGATAGCCGTGCCACCGGCCGGTTTGACCTCCGGTGGCGGTGGTGGCAGTTGATACGCCTGCCCTGCTTCTTTGATGAAAGCGTTACTCAGAGCGCCCTGCTGCAACACCGAGGAAAAATACAGCCCGCGCACCAACGCGGGTGTGGTGAACCGATCACTGCCAAGCATTTCAGTCAGGAAGCCAAATAACGCGGGGCGCAAGCCCGCCATCTGATGCATTAGCGCCTGCAAGCGATCACGCTCATCCAACGTGCGCGACTCCCGGGTGCTGTTGAAAACCTGTTCGCAGAGGCAATCGACAAAGGCTTGATATTGACGCGTCAGCTCCGCCAGCCAGGCATCAAAGTCATCCACCGCGTCCAGGCTGAACGTGAAACCCAGCAGATCTTCGCGACCACTGCGTGACAACCGGGCGAAGAACTCCTCGAAGCCTTCCAGCAGGTCGAACTTGCTCAGCGTTACGTACACCGGCAAGCGCGTGCCCAATTGCCGCGTCAGCTCAAACAGCCGGGTGCGCAGCAGGTTGGCGTGGGCCTCGCGTTGTTCGGGACGTTGCGCCAACAAGGCCTGTATATCAATTACCAGCACCACGCCGTTCAATGCCCGACGGCTGCGGTTACGCGTCAGCCAGTCGAGCAGGTGCGACCAAAGGCGCGCATGAGTGCCGGCGGGCAACACCGGCTTGACCTTGCCCTGCTGCTCGACGTTTTCAGCCGGTGAATCCGGGTGGCTGAGAAATTCACCCGGCGGGTCAATCAACACCGCCTCGTCCCCGATCCACCAATCCACCGGATAGGCCAGTTGCTCTTCCTGAGCCCTGACCCCAGCCTTGGTCACATGAGACAACGAAAAGCTTTGGTTGGAGCGGGTGATCAGGCTGGTCTTGCCGGCATTCTCCTCACCGAGCACCAGGTACCACGGCAGTTGATACAGCGAACGACGGCGCTCCATGTTGTTGAGCAAATTGCCCAGGCTGCGGTCCAGCGCCCGCTCTTGAGCTTCGATATAAGGCAAGCAAGGGTCGGCTTGCACGGCAGCCTCGTGCTGGCGCTCAACCTGCAAACGCTGATAACGCTCGCGCACGCGCCACGCCCAAATCAGCAGCGGCACTACGATCACCACCACACTGGCCGAGACCCGCATCGCCAGCTCGCCCAACGGTTGGCGCTCACGCCACGTCCACTGCGGGCCCAGCCACCAGATGGCGACCAGCAAGAACATCACGCCCAACAGCACCAACACCGGCCATGCCTGGTTGAATTGGCGCAGCACCGGCAGGCCCCAGCGTTTGAGGTAACTCCAGACTGTTTTCATGAATCGCTCCTAACGCTTTTTTAGAGTTCGTTGCTTACACACGGTGAACGCTTCCCTGTTGCTCCCGCTGAGCCACGCCCGGGGGCATGGCTTGCGTTTTCAACGCTGGCAATGAATTCATGGAGGATGCGTTTGCTTTCGACAGCTCCTTGACACTGGGGCCGCGACTGTTGGCCTCAGGGTCCGGTCTGGGCGCGACCGCGCCGTAGCGGATGCGTACGGATTTGAGGATTGCGTCCCACACGGCCATGGCTTCGTAGTCGGTGAGCGAGGGGTTGACGGGTTCTGGTGACGCGGGTTGTTGCCAGAGAGGCAGTTCGTAGCCTTTGTTGGCGAATTGGGGAAGGGTCCAGCGCACAAGATCCCTGGGTTTATCAGGATCTATGGCGGTACGCTTCTTTCCGCCTGCCGATAGGCGAATACTCATAGCTGGACGGCTTAGGGATGGGTTATCTCGATAGTTCTCGCTGACGAAAAGTATTTGACGATGTGTGTCATCACTGAAGCCGATCAAGGATTCTTCGGCTTGCATTCCGGCTAATGTGATTTTGCCTATACGCAGTTGTTCATAATCGCCAGCGAGGAATATTTTCCCGTCTTTTTGGGTTCGGACATGCAAACGTTCTCCATCATCAGGTGATAAGGCGTTGTAGTAGACGTTCAGCGATACGTCTGAAGCAGGGGGGCGAAAATAGAAACTGGCAACCTCATGGTCGTGATGACTGCGAATGACAACCGGCCCAAGCGCAAAGCCCGCGCCTGCGGTTTCGGGGGTGACTTTTAAGATCTCTTTTGAGAGTTTTAACAGACGATCTTCAACAGGAGCGGTATTACCCTTGAAGGAGTCAGCTCGGAGCATGACGTAGACGTCATCGACCAGCAGGTGGAGTTCGTGAACGAAAGTCTGACGCGGTGTGGGACGCCGGTAGTATTGCAACATGACACTTTGCGGTGCCTGCGCTTTGGCTGACACCAGCATTGATACGTCATCCATCTCATAATTTTTGACCGCGGCGATCCGGCTGGCCCGTTCCTGCAAGGCAGCGGAAAAGCGTTGCTGTGACACCCCCTCGCCCAGCACACGCACTTCAACAGATGCATGATCGGCCCCCAGCCCGTAATACAACTTCACATCCCCTCCGCCGGTCCAACTGGAAGGCAAGTCGATCAGCCCACGGCCCAGCGCCCAGGTGCGCATGTTGCTGGTCAATTCGTGCACGGTTTGTTTCTCCTGTTCACTGGGTTGTTTGAAGGTGGTGCAGCCCGCGAGCAACGCGAGCGTCAAGCAAACGAAAAGAAGCTGGGGGGTTTTAGGATGAAGGCGGCTAAAAGAAAGCCGGTGGGCGCTATTCATTGATCGCTATCCCCTGGTAATGACCTACGTTTTTCCAAGCTGGCAATGAACACATCGAGGATGCGCTTGCTTTCGGCAACCTCCTCGGCACTAGGCCCGCGAATGTTGGCCCAGGGGTCCGGCTTGGGCACGACCGAACCGTAGCGGATGCGTACGGATTTGAGGATTGCGTCCCACACGGCCATGGCTTCGTAGTCGGTGAGGGAGGGGTTGACAGGTTCTGGTGACGCGGGTTGTTGCCAGAGAGGCAGTTCGTAGCCTTTGTTGGCGAATTCGGGCAGGGTCCAGCGAACCAAATCCTCTGGTTCGTCGGGGCCGATCGGTTCGGCTTTCATACCTCCAGCCGACATGCGAAAGTTCATGCTCGGGCGACTTAGCGATGGATTCTCACGATAGTTTTCGGCCCCGAAGAGGAGTTGACGATGAGTATCGTCGCTGAAGCCAATCAGGGATTCTTCCGCCGACATTCCCGCAAGAGTGATCTTCTTCGTGCGCAGATTTTCATAATCACCTGCGAGGAAAACCCGTGCGCCTTCCTCGGTCCGGGTCTTTATGCTCTTCGTTTGACTAGGCGATAAAGCATTGATGTAAATTTCCAGCGAAATATCAGAGGCAGGCGGACTGAACTCAAAGCTGGCGATCTCCTGATCATGGTAACTGCGAATGACTACCGGCCCGAGCGCAAATCCCGCGCCAGCATTTTCGGGGGTAACTTTGAAGATCTCTTTTGAAAGTTTTAACAGACGATCTTCAACAGGAGCGGTATTACCATTGAAGGAGACAGCGCGGAGCATGACGTAGGCGTCGCCCACCAGCAGATGGAATTCGTGCACGAATGTATCTGGGACTTCGGTGCTCTCAAAATACTGCAGCCATATTTTCTGCGAGGTTTCACGCCTTGCTGAAACCAACATGGATGCGTCCTGCTGCTCATCATTTTTGACAGCCGCGATTCGACGCGCACGCTCATTCAATGCGGCATCAAACCGCTCCTGCGTCACGCTCTCTCCCAACACGCGTACCTCAACAGACGCATGATCGGCGCCCAGCCCGTAGTAGAGCTTCACGTCGCCGCCACCACTCCAATTGGCCGGCAAATCAATCAAACCTCGGCCCAACGCCCAGGTGCGCATATCGCTTGTCATCTCGCTCACGTTACGTTTCTCCTTCTCGCTAGGCTGTTTGAGCGCAGTACATGCAGTAAGAGAGCCCAGCACCAGGCAGACAAAAACAATGATTAACCGGCGCATAGGGGCCTCTTGGCTTTCGCCGCAATTTTGATAATCGAATAGAGGGTGAATTGCTGCGCTAACGGGTTGGCGTAGGACGCCTCATGATCGAACCCAGGCGCCTTGATTTGCTGGCGAACGCAACCGTTGCGCGCGTGTTTTATCGGTGCGCTGCCCGAACTGACCGGCACAGTGCCGTCGCCGGAGCCGTCCTGCATCTTGCAATGCAGTTCCCAATAACTGGTCTTCACGATTTTGACAGGCGCATCGGGATCGCCACGCATGGGCGGTATGGGTTGCTCGTGGCCGCCGACATACACAGGGCTGCGGCCATCATCTCTGACCTGATGCATCTCGAGATTGGAAACTGTGAAGCTATCGGGGTATGAGCCGTGAGGACCATTGAGGCGAGACCCGCGCTGCATTTGCCAAGTGATGGATTCGAAACTGGGGTACTTAGCTTCGCTGCCGTAATAGACGTAGGTTTGAGGGTGATAGGAGCCGCTGATACATTGATGAAAGGCTTTTGCTTTCTTGATGTTGTCCGCAAATGTTTCCCACGTAATCGGATCACCATCCTTAGGTGCCAACCACTCTTCACGCAGTAATCCCCACCAACGGTCGCTGCGCAGATAGATCTCTTCATAAGGGTCTTTTACAGGCTGGCGCGGCATCGCCGAAACACCGTGGTTGTCGATCAACCTCAGCCAGCCAGGGGCATAATCTTGTGTCGGCAGCAATTGCAAAGCGCCAGGCGCCTGCGCAAAAACGGCGGTCACTTCCTGGCCGGTCGGACCAATCACTGCTCCGGCAATCGGATCTTCATCGCTCATACCGACCTTACAACGGCGATAAGCGACCGGAGCCCCAGTGGCGGGCATTACCCCATGCACGACGCCGGCAATCTTGGCACTCATGCCGGGCAGCTGCGCACATCGTCGAGCCACCAATCCGCCCATGGAGTGGGTGACCAGAATGACTTGTTGGCAGTTTCGACCGTATTGGTGCATCAATTCGTCTATGCGTTCGGCCAGGCGCTGTGCAGCGATTTTGTTGGAGTCCAGCCAGTTATACCCACACGCATGCACCGGCATTCGATAGTCACCGCGCGCTAACAACTCACCCGAGATAATCGACGGCAATTGACTCGCCAGGTTGACACCCAATCCCGGCATAGCAATGGGAATTTCGGGTTTTAGCCGGGTGATATGAGTCGGCCCAGGCTCGACAGCGACGGTATGCAGGTGCTCAGGCCGAACGTCGAATTGCGGCCATTGGTGAGGCAGGAACTGGTTATTCAGGGTTTCTTCCAGCCAAAGAAGAAACGCGTGATAACTGGTTTCGCTGACTTCGCCCCAACCGCGCTCTCTGTAACGTTTGGTCAAGGCCAAGGCGGCCTTTTTCTTGTCCAATTCTGGCTGGGTAATGACCGTGCCTACGGCGAGCTTAGGCACTGCCCCGTCTCTATCAACCTCCGCACGAAGTGGATGCAGGATTTTCTGACGTTCACCTGCTGTTTTGAAAATCCAATTTTTCGCGAGCCACATATTCTTACCCATGAACCCCGCATCCAACCGCCAGACGGGACCCACCTTCTTCTTTTCCTTTCCTTTCTCCGGCTTGCTCTTCAAATTAGACCCCATAATCCCCGGCACAAAAATCACCGGCAGCACACCATCCGGCGGCAATATGCAGTGCACCGGGTCGGTGATATGGCTGGGCGTGAGGGTCCAGGTATGCACGGGGTTGCCCCGCGCGTTGTAGTGCATGGGGGCGACACGGGGAGTCGTCGGGCTATTGGTCATATGGGGTCTCCGTTTTCTAGCCATTCCAATGTCAACCCTTCCAGCGTCATGCCCTGTTGCAAGGTGACGTAGCCTTCGCCATCAGTGCGGCCCTCGAAGCGTGCGCCGTCTTTGCGAACCAAGGCGTAGGCACGGTTGCGCATGGGTTGACCGTTGAAAAAGGGTTGAAAGCGTTCGTTGAATGAGGTGCTGGGCCAGCTGTTGAGTTGCGTCGCGGCATGGCTGGGGTCAATGAATTGTTTGTTCGCAGCCTTCACAATGAAATCGCCGGGCATGCCCAGCTCGATATTGCCGCCCTGCATCTTGATGTAGGCCCCGCCGCACAGCAGGGTGATGTGTTTGTCCGCCGCCACCAGCACGTGTTGCTGGCTGGCGCTGATTTCCACGCTTTGATCTGCTTGCACTTGGATGCTGTTGTGCTGAGCCTGCAGCAGCAGTTGACCGTTCTGGGCGATATGGCGCATGTCACCGCCCTGGGCGAACAGGCCCAGCTCGTCACCCGCGTTAATCACCACTTTTTTACCGGCGGTCAGTTGCAGGTTCTGTTGCGCGACGCTGTCGATGTGTTCGCCTGCGCCTATGGCAATGCTGCGGGATGTGGCGGCAGCAATACCCGCGGGCCCGCTCAGGGCGATGATGGGCTGCGCGCCAGTGCCCGTGCCGTTGGGCTGGTCATTGGCGCCCTGCCCCAGGGTGTTGACGGCCTCGGTGAGGGCCTGTTGCGGTTGCCAATCCTGGGCGATGCCTTGGGCAACCTCCGCCGAACTGCCTAGCTGCTTGGCCAATGCCAGGGCGGTGTGCAGCACCTCAATGACTTGCTGGCGCTCCAGTTGGCCCGCAGCGGCCTTCAGTTGCGCTTCCGCAGTCAGCAATAAACCTTTTGCCGCGCGCAACGCACCGTGCCCATCCGTCCGTAACTCAAACCCCTCCCCCCTGGGTTTACCGCCACCGTAATGGCGGGGGTGAGTGAGGTAACCCAGATGCAGCGCGCTGTGCTCGTGTTCACTCATCAACGCCGCGCTGATTTGCGCGGTGGTGTCGTCAATGCGCAACTCATTGGCGCGGGTCCCCTTGAATTCGCGACTTTTGGTTGTCGCTACGGCATTGAGCTTAGGTAGCTCGTAGGGCGGCAAATTGGTCTCGCGATAAGTCCGGCCTGTGGCGATGGGCTGGTCCGGGTCACCATCCAGAAAGCTGATGATCAGTTCCTGATCCACGCGCGGCACGGCCATGGCGCCCCAGGTCGCTCCGGCCCAACCCTGAGCCACACGAATCCAGCACGAACTCTGATCGTTGTTTTTGTCCGAGCGATCCCACGGGAACTGCACTTTCACCCGGCCCCATTCATCGCAGTAAATCTCTTCCCCTGGCGGCCCGACCACCGTGGCGATCTGCGGGCCGTCGATGCAGGGTTTGGCACGCAGCGGCGCCTTCCAATCCGAGGTCCAGCGGATGGCGCTGGCGGTCATTTCATAAGAGGTGCCGTGGTCGCTGCCGAACGCCTCTTCTTGCAAGCTGGTGTGCTGTTTGCCTTCGTGCTTGATGGCGATGGTGCGCCAACGGTCGTTGAAGTCTTCGCGGGGATGCTCGTTGAGGTCGAACGCCAGCCCCGGTTGCAGGCGCGCGTCGTCACCGGCCAGGTGCGCCAGTTTGGCGTCATTGCGCAGGGCGGTGAGTCGAGTCTTGGTGAAGGGTTTGCCGGCGATGTCGCGTTTGTAGCGGCCGGGGTAGTCGTAGCGTTCGTAGTCCTTGTGCTGGTTTTTCAGGTCCTGGTCGCCAGTGGCGGTGTGCTGTTGGTCGTAGCGCGGGTGGGTGAAGGTGTAGTCGCGTTGTACCTGGCGGGCGGTGCGTACTTGTTCGGTGTAGTGAAAACGGGTCAAAGCCGGTTCCGTGGCATCGCCGCCGGCCATGGGTTGGTAGATCACGGGGCAATGTTTGTGCGTACCGATGGTGCCCAGGCCGCCGACGCGGTCGGTGAGGACGAGGGTGTGGCCGTCGTCGCGGTGTTCGAAGGTGTAGAGCAGGCCTTCCTCGGCGGCGAGGCGAGCGATGAAATCGAGGTCGGTTTCACCGGCCTGTACGCAGTATTCGCGGGGTTGGTGCTCGAAGCAGATTTCGCGGCGCAGGTCGGTCAGTTTTTGCTCGGCCAACACGTTGGTGATGATGTCGGGTACGGTCTGGACCTGGGAGATGCGCCAGTTGGAGCGCAGGTTGAAACGCGCCAGGGTCGGTTCGATGACGGCGGTGTAGCGGGTGCGACGAAAACCGGTGTCGCCCTGGGTCAACAGGCTGACCAGGCCGTGCACATAGCGCACTGGGGTTTCGCCGCGCCAGATGGTGAACAGCCCCGCCAGGTCGAGCACGTTATTGAAGTCGATGGCCGCGTTGTGGCTGGCCAGTTCCAAATGCAGTTTGAACGGCTGGGACAGGCCTTCTTCAAGCGTGAAGGACACCACATCGAAGGCATCGCCTTTCAAGGGCTCGAAGGTGAATCGCAGGTCGCTTTGGCGGGGCACGAGGCTAGTCCTTACTTTGACTGATGATGGCCGCCACCTTCTGATACAGCTCCGGCTCCCAGCCCTGCGCCGTGGTATCGCGCATCAACCGCGCAACGCTGGCGTACAAATCGTCCGCCAGCCACGACAACCCACGCGATGCCAGCAGGTCGGCGGCAATCACGGTGGCGTAGCTGCGCTGGCGCGGAGCGTCTTGGGTGGCATGCAGTTCCTGCAGGCGCAGCAGCACCACTTCCACGCCTTCGGTGTTGAGTTGGGTGGCCAGTTCATCACGCAAGCCGGCGTATTCCTGCACCGGGCTACCGCTGGCTTGCGCCTGATCGGCACCGGTAATCCAGGCCTGGGTTTGCGCATCCACGAACGGCGTGCCGTCGCTGAAACACAACTCCAGCAAGGCCGGAAGACGGCAGACGAACCGCTCACAGGTCTGGCGGATGGCGCCGGCCACCTCTTCCATCGCCAGGCGCGAGGCGACCTGGGCGGCCAGGTAACTGCCGCGCAGCCAGTACGGCGAGGCGCAGACGCTTTTTTCGATGCGCAGTAACAGGTTCGGCTCAATGGCGTTGTGGTTAAGCGCATCCTGGTAGCCGTCGACGATGTCTTTGGGCACGGCGGTCAGTTCGGTGCGTCGGTCACGGACGACTAAGGGCGCGGTACGCAGATGCGACCACAGGCCGAAGCGGCGCAATTGGTAGCCGGTGGGGTCGTAAGGGTCTTGCTGGTTGATCTGCTCGGCCATGTTCAACACCGCACGGCGTTGTTCACGTTCGTTACTGGGCGCTTGCGGTTTAGGCGGGCTGAAAAAGGCTGCGTCCAGAGCGCCACTGGCGGTGGGCATTCGGGCAGGCGCGTTCACCACGGCCGGCTCGCTGTATTTGTCCAACTGCCGTTGCAGGGTATCCAGCGCTGCGGGGTCGAGCTTGGCGCTGTCGACGCACTGTTGCAGGGTAGTCAGCGCCCGTTGCGCCGCTGCTTGGTAAGCCGGCTCAAAACTGCTGCGCTCCAGGGCCGGCAGCACCTGGCCCAGGTCCTCCAGCAGGCGCTGCACCTGCTTGCGCTTGTTCAGGTAACCAGTGGGGCCGGGTTTGGGGTAGGCGCTGTCCCAATACTGTTCGACCATACCCGCGATCAGCCCGAGGGCATCGGCCCAGCGCACCCACTGGCGAGTACGCAACCAGACCACTTGCAGATGGCCGACGATGCGCCAGTGCTTGCACTGGGTCGTCAGGTAGTCGCGGGAGGCTTCATCGATGTAGGGCCAGTCGATATCGCTCTCGCGCAAGCCGCCCAGCTTGACCATCTCCTGGTCGATGGCCTGGTAGGTTTCGTCCTCTACATCGAAATGCCCGGCAGGTTGCGCGGGGTCGATGGGGGCCAGCAGCCGCTCGACGATGTCGACCGGAACGTCGATCACCAACGACATGCCTGGCGCTCCTGTTCAATCAGCTCGCCCAGCCCCTCGGCGTCGAATATCAGGCCGTGCAGCCTTGGATAGTCGCTCTCCAGCCGCAGGCGCTGGCCGCCGCCCATATTGCGCAACAGGGCAATCGCCTGCAGCCCGCGCCCGGCATCGACCACCAGGCCGGCGTCGTCCAGCACCTGCCATTGATAAGCTGCAAAGACGGGGCGCTCATCCTTGAACAGTTGAATGCGCATTTTGTTGGGCTTGGCCGGTTCATCGAGCACCAATTGCAGGCGCGAGATTTTCGACTCGCAGCTGATGGCCAAATAGGGCCTTGGCGGCAGTGCTCCCAAGGCCGGGGCCGAGATCACCAGCCGTGGTGGCTGGTCGTTGTCCGGCGCCGGGAATGACGACAACAGAAAGCGCTGATCCTCAGGCTGGCGCTTGGCCTCATTGCGCTGTACCAGGTCGACGATCGGCAGCACCCGGCTCAGCGCACGCGGCGGCGCAGGCGGATGGTGGATGGGCGTGCCGGCAGCCAGGTCAAAGCATTCCAGGCGTTTGAGCGGGGACACGATCGCCGGGCAATCCTGTGCCATCGGCATTGCGTGTATGTGCGGGGCAATCAGCATTGCTGCCAGGCCCCCTACCCAACACCAACGTTGCGATCCTTTGCGCATCAACGCCTCCCCCTACATTATCAATAAATTCAACTTTTGCTATTGAACCAAGGCGATCACTCATCTTCGAACACAACAACTTTTCATGAACTTATATAAATAACGAACTGGCAAGTCCGAGGCATCATTTTTTTTGCAACACCCTCAAATACCAGATACACCCCTCAGATAACAAAACCTGACACTGTATGAATTTTCCCAGGCCCAACATAAACATTAAACAGTAATTTTTCTTACATCCAAGTACCACGAAACGAATCGACTTCGTCCGACATGACTTTTTCTGAAACATGGGCTTTTAATAGCGCCACCTTCAAAAAAGGATTTTTCCCATGTCGAAATCCCAAAGTTCTGTCGCGCCTAAAGAACGCATCAATATCAAGTACGTACCGGCCACAGGCGACCAACAAGCCGAAGTCGAGCTACCGCTGAAGTTACTGGTTACGGGGGACTTCAAAGGCCACGGCGAACTAAGTGCTCTTGAAGATAGACCATCCATTCGGATAGATAAAGACACCTTCAATGAAGTCCTTACCAAAGCAGAAGTTGCCTTGGACATGGCGGTCCCGTCGGTACTGAACAACGATCACGACACCGACCTGAATGTGCAACTTCAATTCAAAACCATCAATGACTTCGGCCCTGACGCCATTGCTCGCCAAGTACCCGAGCTGAACAAGTTACTGGAACTACGCGAAGCCTTGGTTGCGCTCAAGGGACCAATGGGCAACGTACCTGCCTTTCGTAAGCACCTGCAAAACCTGCTGACCGATGAAACCGCCCGCCAACGCCTGGCCAGCGAACTGAACCTGGTGCTTGACGCGCCAAACAACTGAGTTCTTTTACGTCCATATGGAGTAGCCCTTATGCCTAGGGAAAGTAGTGCCGCCCAAGTACTGGTCGCCGATGAACAGTCGTCGTTGCTCGATCAATTGCTGGCCAATACCACCATCCGCCCGTCCCAGGAAGGCTATGCCGTGGCCCGCCAAGGCGTGGCTGCGTTCATCAGCGAGATCCTGCAAAGCGGTGATCACGAGCAGCCGGTCAACAAGCACCGGGTTGACCAGATGATTGCCGAGATCGACCGCGCGTTGAGCAAGCAAATGGACGTGATCCTGCATCAGCCGCAGCTCCAGCAACTGGAATCGGCCTGGCGTGGGCTGAAACTGCTGGTGGACCGCACGGACTTTCGCGAAAACATCAAGCTGGAAATGCTGCACGTCACCAAGGAGGAGTTGCTGGACGACTTCGACAACGCCGGTGATATCACTCGCAGCGGCTTGTACAAGCACGTCTACACCGCCGGCTACGGCCAGTTCGGCGGTGAGCCGGTGGGGGCGATTGTCGGCAACTACACCTTTGGTCCCAGCTCGCCGGACATCAAGTTGCTCAGCTATGTAGCCTCCATCGGTGCCATGTCCCATGCGCCGTTTGTGTCGGCGGCCGGGCCGGAACTGTTCAACCTCGAAGGCTTCCAGGGCCTGCCCGACCTCAAAGAGATCAACGATATTTTCGACGGCCCCCGCCACACCAAATGGCGCGGCTTGCGCGAGTCCGAAGACGCTCGCCATTTGGCCCTGACCTTGCCGCGTTTCTTGCTGCGCACGCCCTACAGCACTGAAGACAATTCGGCCCGCAGCTTCGGCTACAACGAAACCGTCGACGGCAACCACGACAACTACCTGTGGGGCAACACCGCGTTCCTGATGGCCTCGCGCATCACTGACAGCTTTGCCCGCTACCGCTGGTGCCCGAACATCATCGGCCCACAGTCCGGTGGTGCGGTGGATGACCTGCCGGTGCACCTGTACGAGTCCTTCGGCCAGTTGCAGGCCAAGATCCCTACTGAAGTGTTGATTTCCGACCGCAAGGAATTCGAGCTGGCCGAAGCCGGTTTTATCCCGCTGACCATGCGCAAAGACAGCGACAACGCGGCGTTCTTCTCAGCCAACTCGGTGCAGAAACCCAAGAATTTCCCCAAGACCCGCGAAGGCCAGGAAGCCCAGACCAACTACAAGCTCGGCACCCAGTTGCCGTACCTGTTTATCGTCAATCGCCTGGCCCACTACATCAAGGTGCTGCAACGCGAGCAGATCGGTAGCTGGAAGGAACGCCAGGACCTGGAAAGCGAGCTGAACACCTGGCTCAAGCAGTACATCGCCGATCAGGAGAACCCGTCGACCGACGTACGCAGCCGTCGTCCCTTGCGCGCCGCAAAAATCGAAGTGCAGGACGTCGAGGGCAACCCGGGCTGGTACCAGGTGTCGTTGGCGATACGGCCGCACTTCAAGTACATGGGGGCCAACTTCGAGATCTCCCTGGTCGGTCGGCTGGACACCCAATAAATGCGCGGCGCCAGCCTGTTCGAACGCCTGGAACCCGATGCACCGCGCTACCGCCAAGGCTGCGCGGATGAGCAGGCGCACCAGCGTATCGAGGCGATCAAGCGTCACTTGGAGCAGGTGCTCAACTCACGCCAGGGCTGCTCACAAAGCAGCCCTGAACTGGGCCTGCGCGACTTCAACGGCGTCACCCAGGCCAGCAGTGACCTGGTGTTGGCCATCAGCGCCGATATCCGGCGTTCGGTGGAAGCGTTTGAACCGCGCATCAAGGTCACGGGCGTGCGCTATCAGCCCGACCCGGACCTGCCGCTGGAGCTGAACTTTCGCCTGGATTGCCAGGTGCAGGTCAACCACAAGGAAGAACAGGTGCAGATCGAAGTGGCCATGCACGGCCGCGACGGCTACACCCGTGTGAGATGAGGATGCGATGGACTTGAAACAACGCTTTGCCGAGGAGTTGCGCTACCTGCGCGAACTCGGCCGCGAGTTCGCCGAGGACAACCCGCAACTGGCGCAGTTTCTTGGCGATCAGGCCGGCGACCCAGACGTGGAGCGGCTGCTGGAGGGCTTTGCCTTCCTCACCGCCAAGCTGGGCATGAAAATTGATGACGACCTGTCGGAGCTGACCCACCCGCTGTTGCAAATGCTCTGGCCCAATTACCTGCGGCCCCTGCCCAGTGCGACCATCATCCGTTTTACACCGCTGCCAAATGCGATCAGTCAGCGCAAAGTGATTCCCAAAGGGACGCGGCTGTTTGCCAACCCTGTGGACGGCATTTCCTGCGAGTTTCGCACCTGCACCGACGTCAACCTGTACCCCTTGGCGTTGCATGCGGTCAGCGATGCCCACAGCCGCGAAGCCTCGACACTGCGCGTCGACCTTAATGTGTTGACCCAGCAGCCGCTCGACAGTCTTGAATGCGACCAACTGGATTTTCACTTGGGCGGCGACAATGCCACCGCGCTGACCCTGTACCTATGGCTGGCCCATTACCTCAAAAGCATCACGCTGTACATCAACAACACGCCTTATCGCCTCAACCCCGACGATCTGGATTTTCCCGGTTTCACCCCCGACGAGGCACTGCTGCCCTACCCGCGCAATGTGTTCGATGGCTACCGCATCCTGCAGGAATATTTTGTGTTCCCGCAGCGTTTCCACTTTTTCAGCCTGACCCGGCTTGCCAAGGTCTGGCCGGCCGTCACCACCGGGCAGATACGCTTCGAATTTCAGTTTTCGCGGCCGATGCCGGTCAATACGCACCTGCGCACCAGCGACCTGCACCTGTTCTGCGCGCCGGCAGTCAATCTATTCCGCCACGATGCCGAGCCCATCATGCTGGATGGGCGCAGCCAGGAACGCCGTATCAGCCCCACGGGCAACCGCCAGGATGCCTATGAAATTTTCAGTGTCGACCACGTGGCCGGTTGGGACGCCGCCGACAAGGAGCGTAAAGGCGACCCATTGCGGCGCTTCACCCCGTTCGAATCGTTCCAGCATGAGATCGAACATGCCCGGGGCCGCACGGCACTGTATTTCCGCACCCATATCGAGGAGTCCCACGGACGTGAAGGCTTGCGTCATCGCATCGCCTTCGTGCGCGGCGATGAAAGCCTGTATATCGGCGAAAACGAAGCAGCTTCGATCGAATTGACCTGTACCAACCGCGACCTGCCGCAGAGGCTGGGTATCGGGGATGTGTCGCGGTCTACCGAGGCCACACCCTCGTTTGCCACCTATACCAATCTGATTGCGCCGACGCGCAGCTACCGGCCGGTATTGGACAGCAGCCTGCACTGGACGCTGATTTCCAACCTGTCGCTCAACTACCTGTCATTGCTGTCGCCCGAGCCGCTCAAGGCGGTGATCCGCGCCTATGACTTTGCCGCGCTGCACGATCTGCAACAGGCCCGCGCCACCCGCAAACGCCTCAACGGCATCCAGGATGCGGTGACCACGCCCATCGACTGGCTGATGAAAGGCCTGCCGGTACGCGGCGTGCAGACGCGCTTAAAACTGGACCAGGACGCTTTTCTCTGCGAGGGCGAGCTGTACCTGTTCGCCAGTGTGCTTTCGCACTTCTTCGCCCTGTACGCAAGCATCAACTCCTTCCATCGCCTGGAAGTGATCAATACCACTAACAACGAGCGCTACGAATGGCCACTGTTGACCGGCAGACAACCCGTGAACTAGCTGACCTGCTGCTGGCCGACGCGCGAAACTATTCGTTTCACCGTCTGCTGGAGCACCTGCACGCCTTGCATGGCGATGACCTGGAAGCACGGCCCCTGAGTGATGCGGTGCGCCGTCGCGTACGCCTGCAAAGCCATGCGGGGCTGGGGTTTCCGGCCTCCGACGTGGTGGAGGCCGCACGCATTGAGGACGATCGTGAAGAGGTGCGCTATCGCTTGCAGACCAGCTTCTTTGGCCTGCACGGTACGGATTCGCCACTGCCCGGTTACTACCTTGATCGCCTGGCCTACGAGCAGGCCCAGGAGCGTGGCATTCGTCCGGCGTTCATGGACTTTTTCAATCATCGTTTGCTGACGCTGCTGCACACCAGCTGGCGCAAGTACCGCTACTACGTTCGCTTCCAGGCCGAGGCCACCGATCGCTTTTCGCGTTACGTCTTCTCGATGGTCGGCCTGAATGACAACGACCTGCGCGGCGCCACCCCGCTGCCCTGGGGGCGATTGCTGAGCTTTGCCGGCTTGATCGCCAACCGTAGCCGCTCGCCGTCGGTGGTGTCCGGCATCGTCGAGCACTGTTTCGACCTGCACGGCGTGCATATCCGTGAGTTCGAGGCCCGCTCGGTGAGTTTTGCGCAACGCCAGCGCCTGGCGCTGGGCAAAGCCAACGGCACCCTGGGCAGCAACTTTGTGGTGGGTGACCGCAGCAAGACCCGCGCCAATAAGTTCACCCTGGTGATTCCCAACCTGACCCAGGCGCGCTTTCGTCAGTTTCTGCCCAGCGGCGATCAGTTCGGGCGCTTGCGCCAGTTGATGGATTTTTTGCTGCGCGATGCCACCGCCTACGACCTGGAACTGGGGCTGCGCGAAGAAGATGTACCGCCGTTCAACCTGCAACGCGCCAGCGGCACTCATCTGGGTTGGACCAGTTTTATCGAGCACCAGCAACAACGCCATCCCGCCGTAGTGCGGATTCGGGGGCGCGCATGAAGCTGACCCTGGTTATCAGTAACCCCGCGCAGTTGCTGCACGGCTATTTACCCAGCCACCGCTTTGGTCCGCAGGGCGGCAGCATTGGCAGTGCCGCAGCGGATTGGCATCTGGTGGATCGTCAGAACAGTGTGCAGCCTAACCACTGCGATATCCGCGTTGTCGAAGGGCGCTTTTGTGTGATCGACCGCAGTGGCTGCACCTACGTCAACGGCCACGATCTGCCGGTGGGTTGCGACAGTGCGGTAGCACTCAACGATGGCGACTTCTTGCAAGTGGGCGCCTATCGAGTGGCCGTGCAGTTTGGCGAGCATGCGCCAGGGCAACGCTCGCTCGAAGCGCTGTTCAGTGGTCGCCCGGATGGCCTGCTGGAGTGGCACCTGGAGGAGGTAACGAACCCTCCGCTGGCCGAAGTTGCACCTGTGGTTTGCCCGGAATTCGAACGCCTTTGCCAACCCGTGGATTTAAGCGAGCAAGGCGATCCGCTGCGGGCGATGCATAAAGCGCCGCCGCCCAAACCGCTGGCGGATAGTGGCGCGCCCGCACACAAGCGCAGCTTCAGCCTGTTCAGCAACCTGCGCCTATGCACCTTGTTGTTGGCCTGCCTGGCCCTCGGCGGCTGCACCATGCTCGGCAAGATCGGCCAGGTGATCTGGACCCCTTCTATCCCGGTCGGCGGCCCCGACGACCAGCCCAGCCGCTACTCCCTGAGCCTGCACGCCAGCGATAACGTCAACCCGCGCCTGATCAGCACCGGCACCGCACCGGTTGAGGACGAACACCGCTCGCCTTACACCCTCAACGTCCAGGCCGCCAGCCCGCAGGCGCTGACGGACAAAGTGCAAACCCTGCTCAACCATCTTTACGAAGCCGTGCCAGCGCAATCGTTGCTAACCGTTGAGCCCACGCCTGCGGAGCAAATGTCGCCCATCGAGGACGCGCTGCTCGGCGCTTACGACGCCCAGGGCGTGAGCCTGACCACCCCCTGGGGCAGCCCGGCGCTGGAGCATGTCGCTACGCCAATCGCCTTCAAGGTGCTGCAACTCACCGATGACTCGTTGTTGGTCAACGCCAGCCCCGATGCACTGGCCGAGGACCTGAAAAAGACCTTGGGCAGCACCTACATCCGGGCCGACGACTACCTGCTTCAGCCCGGCCAATTCAAGTTCATCGACCTGCGTGCCCTGGATGAAGACACGCGTTTTATCGCGGTGATCGCCAACTACCACAGCAGCGACGTCGGCCAGTGGAAACAGCGCCTACGCGTCGAGCCCAAAGGCCGCCAGTACGCAGTGCTGGTGCAGCTGGATGCCACCCAGGTCAGCCTCAAGGGAGAAACCCGATGACGCCCCTTTCAGCCGCTTTTGCCCCGAGTAATTACTGATGAGTTCACGCAACCCCGTCATCTGGCACGAAGGTTTGTTCGTCAAGCCCCAGCACTTCCAGCAACAGGCCCGCGCCGCCGAAGCCGCCGTGCATCAGCGCCTGCACAGCCTCAACGACGCCCTCTACGGCTTCAGCGAACTGACGCTGAACACCGAGTACCTGAGCTTCGGTAAAGTCGCCATTACCCAGGCACGCGGGATCATGCCCGACGGCAGTGTCTTCGATATTCCCCACGACCTGGCGCCGCCCTCCCCGCTGGAAATCGCCGACAGCAGCGCGGTCAACCAGATCGTTTACCTGGCGCTGCCACTGCGGTCCAACGGCGCCCTCGAAGTGCGCTGGCCCGACCAGTACGGCAACAGCCGCTACATCGCCCGCCGCGAGGAAATCCGCGATACCCACAGCGATGACGGCGATCAGGTCGGCATGGACCTGGCCGTGCCCAACCTGCAACTGATGCTTGAACGCAGCGACCGCAGCGCCTTCACCGGTATCGCCCTGGGCAGGATCAAAGACAAGCGCCCCGACGGCAGCCTGGTGATGGATGAGCACTTCTATCCCACCAGCCTATCCCTGCAAGCCGTGCCGGCGCTGCATCGCTACCTCGGCGAAGTGGCCGGGCTGATGCGCGAGCGCGCCAAGAACCTGGCCCAGCGTATCGGCTCACCGGGGCAGTCGGGGGTGGCCGATGTCACCGACTTCAACCTGCTGCAAACCCTCAACCGCTTGTTCCCGCTGTTCCAGCACCTGGCCCGGCAACGCCAGGTTCACCCGGAGCGGCTGTACATCGCATTGGCGCAAGCCTGCGGCGAACTGGTGACCTTCACCGATGAAGGCCACCTGCCCCAGGAATACCCGGCCTACCAGCACGACAACCTGCGCGAATCCTTCCAGATCCTGGAGCACACCCTGCGTCGCGCCTTGGGCACCGTGCTGCAACCGCGCGCGGTGTCGTTGCCCATCGTCGATCAGGAGTACGGCGTGCGTAGCGCCGCATTGAACGACAAGCGCCTGTTGGACAACGCCGAGTTCATCCTCGCCGTGCGCGCCGGGCTGCCGGCGGAGACCCTGCGTCAGCAACTGCCCCGGCAGATCAAGATCAGCTCCACCGAAGGCCTGGAGCAACTGGTCAGCCTGCAACTGCCGGGCATTCCACTGCGGCCGCTGCCGGTGGCACCGCGGCACCTGCCGTTTCATGCCGGCTTCAGCTACTTCGAACTCGACCGCCATCACCCCGCCTGGCAAAGCCTGAGCAGTGGCAGCGGGTTCGGTTTCCATATTGCCGGTGAATTTCCGGAGCTGGAATTGCAGTTCTGGGCGATCAGGAGTGAGAGAGATGAATAAGGAAACATTAGGTTCATGGCGTCATGAGGAGGTCTCCGGTGCCATCGACGTTAGCGGCGAATCGATCACTGTCAGCAACAGCACGTACTTGGCGGATCCAGAGTTCGACATCCGCGGCGTGGCCTGGAACCCGCTGTGCGATGCCGCCACGCCGCTGATCGGCCTGGTCATCCGCCTGCGCCGTCTGGACCACCACCATGACGTGCCTGCGTTGTACCAAAGCGTCAGTAACCAGATCACTGCGATCATGGAAGAAGTCCGCCAGCTCGACTACGACGCCGGCATGCTCAAGGCCTACTCCTACAGCCTGTGCCTGTTGGTGGACGAGGTGGTCATGCGCACCACCTGGGGCAGGCTCTCCACCTGGAGCGCACGCTCGTTGCTCAGCCAGTTCCACGGCGAGACCCGAGGCGGCGAAAAATTCTTCACCATCATGAACAACATGATCCCCGAAGCCGCCAGGTACCAGCATGTTCTGGAGTTCATGTACCAGTGCCTGATCTCCGGCCTCAAAGGCAAATACGGCGCCCACGCCAAGGGCGATGACGAAATACAGAAAATCATCGACCAATTGCACGGATTACTACGCCCTCTTCGCGGTGAAACACCCAAGCGCCTCACCGACCCGCTCACCAACGTCGCACCGCGCAACTACCGAATAAAACGCGCCTGGCCATTGTGGACACCATGGGCCATGGCCGCCGTCGTGCTGACGGTCGCCTACACGATCTACTCGATCCGCCTGAACACCATCACCCAGCAGGTGTTGGTGTCGCTTGAGCGGGTGCTGCACCTGTAACCGATTTTCAGCGCGCTCATGTCGAGCGCCTGCAAAGCCATGGCCGTTTCGGCCATAAACCGCGACCTCAAGGTCGCTCAATCATCGCGACAAGGAGCTTGTCATGCCAACACCCGCGTATATCAGCATCCACGGCAAAAACCAGGGGCATATCTCCAAAGGTGCTTTCACCGCAGACTCGGTGGGCAACGTTTATGTAGAAGGCCATGAGGACGAAATTCTTGCCCAGGCCATCGACCACACAATATGCACACCTACCGACCCGCAAAGCGGCCAACCCGCTGGCCAGCGCGTGCATAAACCGCTGATTTTCACCAGTGCACTGAACAAAGCCTCACCAATGCTCTATCAGGCCCTGGCCACCGGCGAGACGTTGCCAACCGTTGAGGTCAAGTGGTTCCGCACTTGCGGGGAGGGCAAACAGCAGCACTTCTTCACCACCAAACTCGAAGACGCCACCGTCGTCGAGATCGAAACCGTACTGCCCCATGCACAGGACAGCAGCAACGCCAACTACACCCAACTGATCAGGACCAGTCTGGCCTACCGCAAGATCAGCTGGATTCATGTAGTCGCCGGCACTGAAGCTTCGGACGACTGGCGCAAGCCGGCAGCAGCGGGTTAAGCGCGTACCCAGCTCCGTCGCTGCGGCTCGTGCAGCGGCGGACCCTTCACTGACTTGAATCCTATTAAGGAGGCTCTATGCCTGCCGTCGTACTGGTCGGACACGACCATGATTGCCCTTTGTGTGGCCCCACCACCGTCGACAGCGGTGCCCGCAGCATGACCGTCAATGGCAAAGCTGTCGCCCGTGTCGGCGACACCCTCGGATGCGGCGCCGTGATCACCAGCGGCTCACGCTCTATGACCGTCGAAGGAAAAGCCGTGGCCCGGGTTGGCGACACCACCGACCACGATGGAAAACTGGAAAACGGTGATAGCAGCTGGTTGATCGACTGACACTTACATACTGAAATGGAGGCCTCATGCCCCGTCAAAGCGACCTGCGTTACACCTTCGAACCGCTGCGGGGCGATCCCTTCGAAGTGGTCTCGTTCACCCTTGAAGAGGGCTTGTCCCAGCCCTTCAAACTCGAACTGGAACTGGTCAGCCACCACCCCGCCATCGACTTCTACCGCATGCTCGACCTGGCCGCGGTGTTTACCATTTGGCGCGACGACACACCGGTACGCTACGTGCACGGCCTGGTCAGCCTGTTCCAACAGGGCGATACCGGTTTTCGGCGCACCCACTACACCGCCGTGGTCGAACCGACTCTGGCGCGTTTCAACCTGCGTTCCAACTGGCGAATTTTTCAAAGCCAGACCGTGCCCGACATCATCACCAGCATGCTGGCCGAGCATAAACTGACCGACATCCGCAGCGAAATCTGTTTCGAGCACCAACCTCGCGAATACTGCGTACAGGCCGGTGAAACCGACCTCGACTTCATCGCCCGCCTCGCCGCCGAAGAAGGCCTGCTCTACACCTTCGAACACCGCGCCGACGGCCACACCCTCGTGCTCACCGACCGCGTCGGC
>JAAIGE0100336499.1_pt1 | contig 23651 bp, 20 predicted proteins | sample 6487951 | NCBI WGS metagenome assembly JAAIGE01 (sample SAMN13974128, study PRJNA590717) | phyllosphere metagenome | biome: tomato field; feature: multiple bacterial spot infested tomato fields; material: tomato leaves; isolation source: leaves from tomato fields | host: Solanum lycopersicum ...
AACACCGCTGTGACTAGTCAGTACGCACTTTGAGGTGTACTGAAAGGAAAACAGTAATCGAGCGGCTGATGCTTTTCGATAGCACAGGTGTGCTATCGAATTAATGGCGCTTCGAACACGGCCTCGTCGTGGCCTATGCATCTTTTGATAACGAAGCTGTGCTCGACAACAGTCAGGCCTGCATTGCCGCGTTGCAGATCCTGGCTGATACATGAGGAGAAGGATAAGTGCCAAGCGATCCATGCCATGGACTGTCGAAACCCTGCCCAAGGACGATGCAGCCCTGTTTTGCGCCGCAAGCGCAAGACGAGGGCTGGATGCTATGTCTGTTCTGGGGGGCTGCGATCCAGTCACAATGCTGAACGGGCATTGAGTACGTTCTGCATCGCAGAGGGTTGGTAGTCCGTAGTTTTGGCCGGAAGTCACCGGAGTCTGTACATTTATTTGGAATAACAACTGGAATACCGCGAGAAGTTGGATTGAGCAATATGCTTGTATCCATATCTTGCAGGGGACGGTCAAAAGGAGCAGCTGTTTACTCCAAACCGGGCAAGCTGAGCAGGCCGCTTGTGGTGCGTTTGCTAACGCCGCTGGGCATGAGGATTTTGTGCTTCTTCATCTCTGCGAGTACCGTCAACCATTATGTTTTGCCAAAGCGCAGCTTGGTGTCATTCCGGCTATGCGTAACTTCGTTGTCGATGGCTTCATCGGAAAGCGAGCGGCCTTCGAGAATAACCCCATATGTCTTCATCTCAACGTCAGATCTGCTACCGTTTTGCGAGTTAGAAGCTTGAGTCAGTGAAATTTCGGCAGTTGGGCAATTCTGCATCAGCGGCAACAGCCTGAGTGCCAAAGGGATCAGGTAAGTTTACGTCGCGTGCTGTCTCTGACCACGAGATTAGTTGAGAAGATGACAGGGGGCAGCTCATCGAGCGCTGACCCTTCAAGCTTTTTAAGTAAAAGATGTATGGCGGTTGTCGCCATATCAAATAGCGGGGAGTCAACACTGGTCAAGGTAGGAATGCTGAATTCATCATATTGCATGTTGTCGAAGCCAACGACACAGACATCGTCGGGAACTTTCAGTCCAGCATCGTACAAACCCTTCAGTGCGCCTAGCGCCATTCGATCGCTGGCAAAAATCATTGCATCGGGGCGTCGATCAAGTGCACAGAGGTACTGGGCCACTTGCATTCCACTGGCCATTGACCAGTCACCCGCAATCTTCCAGCCATTGTCCAACGATAAATTGTACTTTTTTAACCCTTCGAGATAACCAAGGTAGCGCTCTTCGATATCCTGATTGGTGTGCCCATTTCGTTCCCCGGCGATAAATGCGATATGACGACAACCACCGCTGTAAAGATGATCAACTATCTGTGCTGTAGCGATTCGGTTGGCTTGAGCAACATAAGTAAAGTCTGGATCCATCGTCCCGAACAGAATGATGGGGACATCATGTTTTCTGAGTGCTGACAATACGGGGTTATCAGGCTGTTCGGTGACTGCAATGACACCGACGATACTCCCGGAACGGTAGAGCCCCAGTATTTCTTCGAGGGCCGGTGCCTGGAGGGCTGAGGGCTTGCGTTGCAGGAGTGAATAACCCACTTGGTCTGCAGCTAATCCCAAAGACTGTACAACGTTGCTCCAGTAGGTGTCTTGATTCTGTCCGGAGCGATTGTCATAGGGACTGCGCTCGCCGAAAAAGATACAGGCCACCGTTTTTGTCGGAATGTTGCGCAGCGAGCGCGCCGCCACACTGGGTACGAAGTTCAGTTCACGAATCACCTCCTGGACCCTGGCGAGGGTCTTCTGTGCAACTTTTTCAGGGTGGTTGATGACCAGGGAAACTGTCTGAAAACTAACCCCGGCGGCATCGGCGACATCCCGAATGGTGATTCTTTTTACTTCACTTCGCATAACTCTCCGTACACGCCCCATGCCGCGAGCGTGAGTTCAACAGCCCAGCCAGTACAGGCCTTGGGAGCGATTCTGGCTGGAACCTGTTTTCTGTGCAATAAGCGCCTGTACGCAGACTACCTCATAGGCGTGTACTCAATGTGACGAAGGCGCTACGCGGCGAGCCGATCTTTAAAATTTGCAGGTTGCCTGACGGGTCACTTGCTGCGCTGGAGTCGGTGTTGATGGTCGAGATGTAACGACGGTCAAACAGATTGACGAGATTGAGCGACAGCGTTGTCTCCTTCAAATCCCCGATCTTGCCGAAGTCGTAGCCCATGCTGGCGTTGGTCACCCAGTATGCATCGACGCTCGAGTCGTTCGTGTAGGTGTAATAGCGCTTGTCCATGTAGTTGGTTTGCACCCCGGCGTTCCAGCGATCCCATTGCCAATCAAGGCTGCTGGAAAGCATCCAGCGGGGTGCGTCGATGACATCCTTGCCCTTGACCGCAACCTGAACGCCGTTACTGTTGTAATTGTCTTCATAGACACTACGGTTATAGGTCATGGTGTTGGACCAGCGCCAATGGGGATCTGGAGTCAGCGTCAGCGCCAATTCCAGGCCACGGCTGCTGACCGATCCCACGTTGGCCACGCCGTTCTGGCAAATCACAATCCCGGTACAGTTAGCGATGGCCAGTAAACGGTTATCGAAGCGTGTTCCGTAAAGCGCTGCCGAAGCTGCATAAAGCTGTGTGCTGTGGCGCATACCCAACTCAACGGTTTTTGAAGTTTCCGGTTTCAGGTCCTTGAAGCCGTTTAGTGCATCCAGTGTGGTCTGACTGGTGAACAGCGGACTGGAGGTGCCACTGGGAAACGCCGCCATATTTTCTGCGTAGGAGGCGAAAACTTCGCTTTGCTCGTCAATTTTGTAAGTGGCGCCGATCTGCGGAAGAAAGTTGTTACGGGCTTCGAGTGAACCGCTGGCTGAGGTGTCCGAGCCTTTGGCTGTTGAGGTGGTAACGACGTGTTTGGCACCGTATTCAAGCTTGAGGCGGTTATCCAGCAGCGTCCAGGTGTCACGAATATAGAACTGGCGAGTGAGGTCGTTGTAATCCTGGGCCTGGATCGTTGCCGCCCGGGGCAAACCGCTGACCTCGACAATGCCGCTTTGTGGCGCTGTTCCGGTGGTGTCGAACAGGTAACGATTTGCGGAGTTTTTATTGGACTGCACCCACATGCCAGCCTGGAACACGTGGTCTGCGACGTAGTAGGACAATGAGCTTTGAAAACCTGTTCGGTCAATGCCATAGAATGTGCTGCGAATCGAGTTGCTTGGGACTGTAGTCGACCCGTTGTTGAAGACGAACGGATAATAGGAGTTGCCAGCCCCCGAGTTGTGATGATGATAAACGGTGGTATCAAGTACCAGAGCATCACTCAAGGCGAACGTGCCACTGAGAATATCGAGTTCGTCGTTACGGATGTTGCTTGAGTTATATACAGCATCGCTGACGCTGTTTACGCCGCCGCTGAATCTTCCATTTGCAGCATTCACTGCGCGTTGCCAGTCGGGCGAATAGTTGGTCCAGTTGTATCCGAGCCGATCGATCTGACTTCGTGAAAGCGATGGAATTGTCGATTCTTTGTATTCCGATTGGCTGTGAAAGAAGCTCAAGTGGTTATCGCCAAAATCATAAGTGACTTTGGCGTTCAAGGCGTGCGAGCGTTGTGGGCTGTCGCCTTTCCAGGTCTGGGCATCGTAGTTCTCGGCTGCAACGTAGGCGGCGAGCCCTTGGTACTGACCTGTATCGGCTCGCAAAAAGGTACGGGTGGTGTCGTAACTGCCAAAGGTTTGCGACAGACGGAGGCCTGGGGTCTGATCCGGATTGGCGCTTTTGAACTGCAGAGTTCCGCCCAGATCGCTGGTCGAAGAGGTACCTAACGCTCCTGTACCTTCGGCCACTTCAGTACTGACGATGTTTTCCGGAATGATTGCGCGGTTAATCGTCAGGCCATTGAAGTTACCGAAACTCATGTCCCCCAGCGTCACACCATCCAGCGTGTAGCCAAGATGATGCATGTCGAAGCCACGCAGGCTGATACGCTGGCTGCCCAACTCCCGGCCCAGCGGGTCGCTCGACTGGAAGTTGACACCTGGCAGACGCTGCAGGACTTTCATGGGGTTGCTCCCAGGCGCATAGGCCTTGGTGTCCTGCTCTGTAACCCGTTGAACCTGTCGCGTTTCTCCTTGGCCCATGACCGAGACCGTCCCTAGCGTTATTGATGTCGCACCAGTGTTCTGCGGCACATCGGCCTCTTCGGCTTTTGCCTGGCCAAGGGGAAGCAGTGGCAGGGTCAGGGCGATTTTCAGGCAAGCGGCGGTTAGCCGTTGCCCATTGAGCATCGGTTTGAAGTTCATGTAACTCATGTCCTTTCAGGCAGCAGGGCGCGATGAAATGCAGGCGTGGATGTTGGCTTCAGGGGGTTTCTGTAATCACGGATAACTGAGTGATACCCGCATTGCGAACTTCAGCAAGAACTTGCGCAACTTTTCCATATTCAGCGCTGCGGTCCGCTCGTAATGTAATTGCCGTATCAGGTTCCTGTTGATGCAGGGTTTGTAATGCGGCAGGTAGTTGGTCTATCGACAGGACATTGGTATCCAGAAACACTTGACCCTTCGCGTCCACACTGACGGCAACTGAGTGTTGTTGTGTTGCCTCCCCGGTGGCTGCAGTTTCAGGCAGGTTCAAGGCGATGGCATTGGTCAGCAAAGGGGCGGTTACTATAAATGCCACCAGCAAGACGAGCATGACGTCCACTAGCGGCGTGATGTTGATGTCACTGATGACATCGTCAGTTTGATTGCTTGAAAATGCCATTTCACATGACCCCGCTCAATACGCTGTTTTCTTTGCTGCGCGGTACGGCGGTCGGACGTTGCACTTGAAATGCATGGACCTGGGACAGGTTGAGGAACTCGACCGCAAACTTATCCAGATCGGCAACCAGCAGTTTCACCCGGCGCATGAAGAAGTTGTAAGCAAGTACGGCGGGAACCGCGACGGCGATACCCACCCCAGTGGCAATCAGTGCTTCACCGATAGGGCCGGCGACGACCGCGATACTCGCGGACTTGGCCGTGCTGATTGCGCTCAGCGCATGGATGATGCCAAACACAGTGCCGAACAGGCCGATAAAAGGTGCGGTGCTGCCAATGCTAGCCAACCAGCCCAAGCCACTTTCCATTGCTCGTCGTTCATCGACGATCAACTGATGCAGATTACGCTCCAGCAAGTCTTGGCGATTCCAGGGGTGGCCCAGTTCCGTAATGCCTTGTCGGGTGGTCAGCACTTGCGCGCCAGTTGCCCCCAGTCGCGCTGCGGCACTTCCGTTCTGCGCCACGTCTAGAGCCGCTTCAAGGCTTTCTGCGGTTTTGAAAGCATTTATGTATTCTCGACTCTTGCGACTTTGTCGCCACTGGTTCAGGCCTTTGAGCAGGAGCAGTGCCCACGTGACGACAGAAAAAAATAACAGGATTCCCAAAGATATCTGAGTGATGAGCGTTGCGTAGGCGTTATTCATAAGTAACCTCAGTTTGCGAGTTTGAAGGAGAGAGGGACGTTGACCCAGCCATCCGTGGCGACTTCTCCACGCTTGGCGGGCATAAATGTCCACTGATTGACGGCTTTGATAGCGGACTGGTCCAGGCTGTCGAATCCGCTTGAAGTTAATATCTGAACCTGCTCCGGGCGACCGTCCGCCCGGACGTGCACCTTCAGCACCACCACACCTTGCTGGCGCAAGCGGGCAGCAACGGGCGGATAAGTCGGTGCCGGGTTGTTCAGGTACCCTGCGCGTCCGTAGGGGCCTACCAGCGCCGGTTCAGTGGCGGAGGAGGGAGGCTTGCCCGGGACCGTCTGTGGTGGTTGCGCCGACTCTTTAACGGGTTGCTCGGTCGGTTGTGCGGGGGACGGCGTCTTGTTCGCTATCGCGATTTTTTTCGGTGCCTGCGTGGGTGCTGGTTTAGGTTTTGGTTTTTGAGGTGCAGGTGTTTCAACGGGCTTTGGACTCTGGGGGGCAGGGGTAGCCGCCGCAGGTTCTGTTGGCGCGGATGAGCTCATCGGGGGCGCGACGGGAGGTGCCACCAATTGCATTACTACTGGCGCTGGTGGTGGGGTGGTTGCAATGTCGGCGGGGCTTTGTATCAGGAGCCAAGCCACCAAGCCGTGGACACCGATCGTCAGAAACAGACACAACAAAGTTTCCCTGCCCAGGTGTCCAGGCATGGAAATCGCGGGCAGTTTGATTGAACAGCCAGTGGCCCGAACGGCAATCGCGTCAGGCATCAGAGGCTCTAGATAATAATCCGGGCTTGGGCGCCGACGTACGCTAAACGATGACATGGACAGGCTCGCTGTAAAGGCTTGGGTAGACGCTGTTAAAGCGTTGCAGGACGCTGGCCTATGGCGAACTTGTCGTCAAAAGCCAACATATCGTTAAAGGTACAAAAGCGAGGGCTTTCCAACGTCAGAACACTTAATGTTTTCTTCAGATAAGCTCTGCAACTTTGTTGAACGAGCTCGTAGTCTTGGATTTGTTGAGCGTTCATCCACTTCACGAGATAGCCCAGCGTGATGTGAAATCCATAATCATCATGATGGGGTGAGCGAATCCCCAGGCAGTTGGCTAACCGATCTCGCACATCATTAAGTTTTTGAGTCTCGTGACTATTGGCAGGGACCAACCGCACTGTTGCACCGCTGTCCTTGTAAACATTGAAGTCATCGATGTGCATCTGTATCTGGAAATTCTCTTCAATAAAGAAATTCTTCAACCGCGCAGTGAAATATTGTGTGCAGGCTTGGATGGGCGCATTGCTGGGGACTTCACTTGGCCAGAACGGTGCCTTGCGTTTTTCGTCAATAACACCTTCAAAGACGGTCATGTGATAGCTGGAAGGCGGCAGCAGGCTCAAGCATTGACTGAACTCGTAATTGGCCAAGGTATTCCTGACGACGGTGAGCGCCTCGTTCAGAGGTGTGCGCAACGGTATCTGACTGATAATGGTGTTGCCGGCGAACGGTCGTGCTGTACCGTCTTCATAGAATTTACGGTTAACGTCGTAAGGTTTTTCGCTGTCGCCCTCGGTGGGGAGGGGAAGGGTAGACGCCGGCGAAGAGGCAAACGCGACGCTGGCTGTCATGACGCATGATTGCAGCAAGAAGGCGCGGCGCGTGTTGACGTTCATCATGAGATTAATTCCATTCATGCTGGGTTGCCAGAGCTTGAAAATCAGTAACCGGAAAAATTAGAACGTTCTAATTTTCAGCTAACCTAGCGCGTTTTTATGACGAAGAAATGACATTCATGACGATTTGAGCGTGGCTTTTGAACCTTCGCGGACTGAGTCCTGGTTCTGGCAGGTCCAAGCGGCAATCCGGTATCAGTTCAATGCAGGCGTCCCATACTCGACGTCTTGCATCTGATTCATTTTGAAACTCAGCAGTAATGAGCGAAGTTCTGCAGGGCGCTCGAGCTTGGGCAGAATCGGGATATCCGGATCGTTGAGTGATTGTTGTACGTATTGCAACTCATGGCCGGTAATCACAATGGCGGGTATCCGACGGCCTTGCAGTTCGCGCAGATAGCAACACTGTCGGCGCCGGTCGCGGCGCGATCAAGATCAAAGTCGGTGACGACAAGGTCGTAATCAACCCGAGTCTTGGGAATTGCTGAAGCTGTTTGCACATCGCAGCCCGATTTTCGCAGCAGCACTCACGCCGATCCTTGTATAGAACCGTACGATGGTTGCTCCACGTTCAGCGGCCGGTCCATTGGTGCTCGGACAATCTGCTCGTGAACTTTGAAAAATCATGGTTCCCGGCGTATCGTCAAGGCATGGGCATTCAACGAGACAAAACAGGATCAGTAAAATATAGTCATAATTAATACACCTATCGTGTATTAGTATCCTCACCATTTGAAACGAACCCGCGTGGCTACTCTAGGCTCTGTACGAAATGTTTTCGAGCGAAGGTGAGGCAAGGCAAAAATAGGCGAGGAAGCGGAGTTTACTGGTGTAAATGAGCATTCCGAGCCTGTTTTTAACGCAGCATCATCGAGCGCAGATACATTTCGTACAAAGCCTAGGTTCGTACTCTCTCGATGGTGAGCTGATTCCATGTCAAACATGATATTGCCCCGCCGCCTACCGCCGCATGAGCGCTGCCCTTGGCCTGAGCCGCATGCTGCCATGCTTCTTGCCAAGCCATCGTCGCTGTTTGTAACGCACCACAGCGGTGTCATTCCGGAAGTATGGTCTGCCACTGTGCTAGACCCCAAGGTGCAGACAAAGAAAAGCTCCTTGAGCGGCACTAGTGTGGCACCGTTGGTTTCACTGAGCAGCAATAGGGGGCGCGGTAGCGATGTGCCCCCCAGAAAGTCGTCGCTGCGATCAATCAGCGTCCCAATTCAGGTGGCAATTGCCCACCAAACACCAGAGCCTGGGGGTCGAACAGACCTGCCAAGTCATTGACCAGGCTCTCATGCCTTTCATCCATAAAATATTATCCATGCTGGCGCTGCTGTCACTCGCCACCCATACCCTGGCTGCATCAGCAGAGTTCTGGTATAGCCACGGCGGCGCGCCGGGTAGCGCCATCGTCGACCTGTGCAAAAGCTTCAATGCCAAACGTGATGAAGGTGATCGCCTGCACTGCATCCGTCAAGGAACCTACGAACAGACCCTGCAGAAAGCCGTGGCGGCTTATCGGGCCGGCTTAGGCCCCACGCTGGTGGAGATTTACGACGTTGCCACACCCGACGTGTTGCTTGGTGGCGCCACCAAGGCTGTCGAGACCGTCATGGCCGATCACCAGAGGGCCTATTCCAGCGACACTTTCCTGCCCGTATTGCGACGCTATTACGCGGACAGTCACGGCCTTCTGGCGGCCCAGCCGTTCGCCGTCTCGACTGCCGTCCTTTACACCCATCGAAACGCTTTGGCCGCCGCAGGTATCAACGAGCCGCCCGCCACCTGGGAGGCGTTTGCGACTGCATTGCGTGGGTTGAAGAAAAGCGGTCATGCCTGCCCCCTCGCTACTGATTTTGCACCCTGGATCTGGCTGGAACAGACCAGTGCGGCACAAGGCACGGATGTTGCCCGGCGTATTGACGGGGCTGATCGTTACCAGTTCGACAAAGGCACGCACTTGCGCCTAATGAATGAACTTGCGCAATGGACCGCTAAAGGACTGGTTCGATACGAGGATTCGACTCGCAGCGGCCAGCAGACGCTGGCATTCGCCAGCGATGAGTGCGCGATGCTGCTGGACTCGACCGGGGCATGGAATGTCATGCACGGTTCGCTCGAATCCGACATCGACGTCACACCGCTGCCGATCTACGCTAACTCCATTCGCAAGTCCAATGTCCCCGGTGGCTCTTCGCTGTGGGTGATGCGTGGGCATTCAGAGCAAGAGTATCGGTTAATTTCCGAATTCCTGACGTTCTTGCTGCTACCGGAAAACCAACGGGTGTTTAGCGCAAGGACCGGCTACCTGCCGGTCACTCAGGCAACAGCTGCGACATTACTATCCAGTGAACAGAAGCCGTCAGCGGTGAAGGCAGGTTTGACTGCGCTCAATGATGCAGAAAAGCCACCTTCCACGCTCTTGCGGTCTGGCTTCATCACACAGATGCGCCTGATCTGGTCGCAAGAGATGGAAAACGCACTGGCAGGCCGACAAAGCGTTGATAGCGCGCTGCGCCAGTCAACACTGCGCGCCAACGAACTGCTGAGCGTGTTTCAACAAATGCACCAGGCTCAGGCCAACGACCCGACTCACGAGGCTACGCCATGAAATCCGGCGCGCATTTTCCACAACCGCGTCTGGCGCTGCTGTTCGCCCTGCCACAACTGCTGGCGCTCGGGCTGTTTTTTTATTGGCCTGCAGTCAAGGCACTCTGGTGGTCGTTTCATCTGGTACCGCCCTTCGGAGGTGAGAATATTTTTGTCGGCTTGAGCAATTACTGGCGCGTTTTGAAAGACCCCGGCGTCCTTGCATCGCTGGGCTCGACGGTGGTCTTCAGTCTCTCGAGCGTGGTGCTTTCGATTCTCATTGCGCTTGTGTTGGCCTTATGCCTGGAACTGAAATTGCGCGGCACCGCTATTTTTCGCAATCTACTGATCTGGCCATACGCGGTATCGGGCGCCACCATTGGTATCGTCTTTCATGTGTTGGCCAATCCGGTGATGGGTATTTTTGCTTGGCTCAACGCCATTGCACCGGATACCTGGGAACCCTATGCCAACCCGGTGCAGAGCATGCTGTTGTTGATCGTGGCCTATGCATGGTGCCTGGTGCCGTTCAATTTTGTGATGCTGGTCGCGAGCCTGAAATCGGTGCCGGACGATTACCTCGCCGCCGCAGCGCTGGACGGTGCCAGCCCATTGCGGCGCATGCTCGATATCCAGTTGCCCCTGATTGCGCCGTATCTATTGTTCGTGTTCGTCATCGACCTGCTGGAAAGCCTGTCCAACAGTTTCGCACTGGTGCACACCCTGACCCAGGGGGGACCGGGCGATACCACCAACGTGCTGGCCTACAAAATCTATACCGACGGTTTCATGGGGCTGGACCTGGCAGGCTCATCCACACTTTCGGTCCTAATGCTGCTGGCGGTCGTAGTATTGAGTGTTGCCCAGTTCAAGCTCATGTCTCATCTGAAGCGCCGCGGGGTCAAAGCATGATCGAGCACAACCGACTGCTCAACGCAGGCGCCTACCTGTTACTGACTCTGGGCCTGGTGTTCGCATTGGGGCCTTTGTATATGGCCGTTTGCTCAGCAACGGTCAGCAATTCGCAACTGTTCACTCAAGGTCTGGCAGTGGTCCCCGGGGACCAACTGCTGGTGAATCTGCAGCAAGTGACAGCGCGCATGGACTTGCTGCGTTTGCTGGGCAACAGCCTGCTGGTCGCGACATTGGTGGTCATCGGCAAGCTGACGCTGTCGGCGTTGACCGCTTTTGCGGTCGTGTACTTTCGCAGCCGTTATACCTCGGTGATTTTCTTCGCTGTTTTAGGTGCGTTATTGCTGCCGCTGGAAGTACGCATCATCCCTACCTACGCCGTGGCCAGCGATCTTCTCGGTCCTTTTCGCAGCGTATTGCAATGGTTGGGAATCCAGTGTTTGCCGATACCGACGATCAACTTGCTGGACAGCTACCCCGGCCTTGCCCTGCCACTTATTGCCTCGGCTACCGGTACGTTTCTGTTCCGACAGTTTTACCAGACACTGCCTGCCGAACTGGCCGAAGCCGCACGAATGGATGGTGCCGGGCCGTGGCGATTCTTTATGGATATTTTGTTGCCTCTGTCGAAGACCAACTTCGCGGCGCTCGGCACTCTGGTGTTCATCGGGGCCTGGAAAGACTATCTGTGGCCATTGGTTGCGACCAATCGTGAGGATATGCGCACGCTGGTGCTGGGCGTCGCCAGCTTCCTGTCGACTGATGCCACTCAAATCCCCGAATGGAACCTGCTGATGGCCGCCGCCGTAGTCAGCATGCTGCCCCCCATTCTCGTCATTGCTTTCATGCAGCGATGGTTCGTCAAAGGTCTGATTGGAGTCGGTAAATGAGCGCGCTCACCCCTATTGCATGCGCTCCGGATATCGCCCTCAAAGGTCTGCACAAAGCCTATGGTGCCGAGCCTGTTTTTCAAGGGCTCAACCTGTCCTTCAAGGCAGGCGAATTGAGCGTCATTCTCGGCCCGTCCGGCTGCGGCAAGTCCACCTTGCTGCGTCTGGTTGCGGGCCTGGAAAGTGTCAGCCAGGGCCAAGTTGTTATGGGAGGCCTTGACGTTACCCGGCTGCCGCCCAGGGAGCGCCGCTGCGCCATGGTGTTCCAGAATTACGCGCTCTATCCACACATGAGCGTCTCCGAAAACATAGGTTATGCGCTCAAGCTGGGAGGCGTTTCACGCAAGGACCGACAACTGCGCATTCAAGCCTGTGCCATCTCGCTGGGGCTGGAGGGCCTGCTACAACGCAAGCCCGCCGAACTCTCGGGGGGCCAGCGCCAGCGAGTGGCGATCGGACGTGCGCTGATTCGCAAGCCACCAGTGCTGCTGTTCGATGAGCCTCTGTGCAATCTGGACAGCGCATTGCGTCATGAGATGCGTCTGTTAATCCGGCATCTGCATCAGCAGACCGGTGCCACGATCCTGTACGTCACCCACGATCAGACCGAAGCCATGACGCTCGCTGACCAAGTGATGATTCTCAACAAAGGCAGCGTCGAACAGGTGGGTACGCCTGCCGAGATCTACGATCAACCGTCCAGCACATTTGTCGCCGGTTTCATCGGTACCCCTCCCATGAATCTGCTGCCCGTGCACTGCCTGGAGGACAACTCCCTGATACTCGCGGACGGCCAATGCCTGCCTGTCAAGCTCGGCGTTGACACCAGTCATGTGGGCAAATGGTTGCTAGGGCTGCGGCCTGAAGCCTTCACTCTTGGTCAGCAAGGTGTCACGGCAACAGTGGAGTCCTCGGAAAGTCCGGGCAGCCATAGCCTGCTGTATTGTCAACTCGCAGGAACCCGCTGCGTTGTAAGTCTAGCCGGACGCCAGCACCTGATACCTGGCACCCAGATTAAACTGGCAATCAACGCCACGCCGGTGTTGTTCGATATCCAGAGTGGTCAACGCCAGTTCGTCTCTTTTTCTCAACCCGCCAAGTAACCGTCTATGCCCATAAAGCCTCACTTCGTCCGCTCGCCGCTGATCGTTCACCACGGCGCCAAGGCCTACGTGCAGGAAAGCACTCTTTTAACCCTCGAAACAGCTGCTGAATGATGAGCATGGTCGCGAAGACTACACCGAACTCCGGAATATCCCTCATTACATTCATAACAAAGGGAATGCAGGCTGCTACTGCAAGCATGAACATCAGTAGCGTCATTGCAGTCGCACTGACGATAACCTGGCGCCGCTGTTTTAGTTCTTCAGTATGTTTTCCCTCTGCTTGCAGCTTTTTCCAAACTGTCAAAGCACCTGCAATGAGGCCCAGCAGCATTGCAACTATAACGGAGTGTAACAAAGCACAGATGGAGGCGCATACTGTGCAAAGTTCAGCAGGATCGTGAGCGTAGTTCGATAGGCCAGGACAACCAAACTTGCGGTCAGTAAGTTTGACATCAGCAGGATAGTCAACATACGCCGAACGCCCTTGGGTGACCGGTACCAATGTGCGTTTTGGGAGGGAAACACGCTATCCATTACATCGCGCCTACGAGCTCTATTGAACTAACGGTGAACGTGATCAGGGGTACGGGACCAGCTTTGAGGGATGCCTGTAGGAACGATTTTGGGCAACCGGGTGCAAACATCTGTGCTGAGACGGGGTTGAAGCATTTGGGATAGGTCACAACGTAGGTGCCCGTCGCAGGGTTTACCAGCAGCCAACAGTCCGTTGAAACACCAACTGTGCGAAAGGTAAATGGGTCGTTGTTATATTAGGGAATGAATTCATCGAAACCGCCGTTTTGTGCCGGTGACTGGATAGCTATGGCATACAACATGAAAGCTGCAAATAGACTACGCTTTTTTATGGGATATGCCTAAATAAGAAATTTTTTCGGCTTGTGAAGCGGATCAGTATTTCTGAAAATAAGGCTCAGAGCATGCCTGATATATTACTCTACAGTCTGAACCTTTGTTGTGTTTTTTACAGTTTACAAGAGCGTCATTACTCGCGACATCTATTGTCGGACCGCCAGTATACGAAAGCACTCCTGATATGGCACTTTCATTCTTATATGGCTCTGCGATTGCAGTGCACTGATTCTCGTATACGAAATCAACTTGACACTCTTTTCCGCTCAAAGATTTGCATCTTGACAACGCTTCTTCTTGAGCATCTGACTTTTTCAACTTTCCCTTTGCCACACCCAAGTTATCCCCACCGTCGCTCGCTATAGCTCCCCAAGTTTTTATCCACTTACCGCTCGCACGGGGTTCTTGCTGAGTAGAATTTTCTTGCGGAATTGGCGCACATGCAGCCACTCCTTGTCCACCTATGGGGTACTGCCCAGGGGGGCAGCCCTGTTCAGCCATAGCTGAAAACCCGATCACCAAGAGGAAAAATAGATAAAACTTATTAAAGCGCATATTTGCACGACCTTTTAGCACAATAAATAAGTGGTGTTTAGGCGTCGCCGCTTTCGCGCCTCCCGGCATTACCACGCGAGCCTGATTCTTGGATGGCTACAGAGTTCTACCCGCACTGACTTTTCGTAAAAAACCCTAGAAAACTGAAAAAACACCTAGGCGTGGATCACCAAAGGATGGGATTTTCGGTTCGCGTACCGGGATGGCAGCGTTTAACTGGCCTGCCCACTTGAGTGGCGCGTTACTGTTGAGTTGCCCAAAATGTTCCGTAGGTAAACTGCGCCAACGTATCGATAAGCTGCGGCTTGCTGATTTTGATCATGTTGTTGGATCGCCGTGTGCTTGCCTTGCACACAAAATCATAGGGCCGCTCCAGAACGCTTTGGGCTACCGGCATCCATTGGCGGCTGTTCGGTTCTTCGACGACCTCACCCGAACGCTTCTTTGCCTTGGCTACGTCTACCCAATACTGGCCAGCCTTGCACTGGAAAGCGATCGTGTACCATATATAAGAAGGCTTGCCCTGGTCTTCAAACACCTGCACAACCTCCACAGTACGAGCAGTCTCGACTCCTGATTTAGAGGGACTGTCCGCAACAGAAAGAGCATCGGCATACATGACTTGCCGTTTGGGTTGATCGCCACTCCCGAAGATCAGCCACCAGTCAGGCATTGCCGCCACTGCCTTGCCCGGAAGAATGACAAGGGGAGAAATAATCGTCAGAACCTGAACGAATTTATGCACCGTTATTACCCCGCATAGTTGCCGATCATTAAAACCGGACAAACGTTAAAACTGACGTTGATAATCTTATGCCCTTAGACTAGGGCGTCCAGGTCACTCACCCGCTTCGGCAAACCATTTGAGTTCTTCGATATTACTTTCAGACTTCTCTACGCAGGAGTCAAACACAGGATAGTGTTTACCTTGCGCCGTGGCAGACAGGGAGAACCCAACCGTGCACATTACCGCCAAACATCGCATCATGATTTAAATCCGGCTCAATGAAGGGGATCACTGACAAGCCCAAGACCTGAAATTCTGAATTAAATATCACTCACCATCCACTATCGAAATCCTGAGCCGGACACGTCGCCACGCTTGCCGTCGGCGATTGAGTATCTGCAGTGAGGACACCGGGCTTTGCAGCGTCGCGGTGGAAATAATCGAAACTGCCAGCAGGGCGTTTGCGCGGGTTCGCCAGTGAGCAAGTGTATTCATCACAGCGCCTCCGACCATTCTTTGTGGATTGCTGCGATGCGTGCTGCGTAAGCCACAGAGAGGCAGACGGCATCCTTGCACGTGCGGGCCAAGGCATCACGCCACTTTTTCTGCTGTGCGCCCATGGGGTCCAGCGCCTTGCCGGTTTCACCATCGACCCCCTTGGTTTCTACCCTCACGTCGTCGACCAGATTCAGCATTTTGGTTTCCTGAGCTCGCAGGCTGGTACTGGAACAGGCGATGACTTCGAGCGTGGTCAACTTTGCACTTTCATCGTCGCAGCGCTCAGCAAACCCAAAATCGGAATAGCCGGGTGGAATATCGTCGGCTCCAGCATTCGCGTGCAGGGTAAAGGCAAGGAGAAGGGCGCTTGTAACGCACAGACCAATCCTTTTTTTCATCTGTCTGCCTATTTCTATATTGATCGACACAATAGAGTGCCTTTCGACGAATTAGAAATACTACACCTGTACTATTGGAAAACCTTTGGCTTTGGGAAATGAAGTCGGTGGCAGCCTGTTCATTGTTGCTCCGGCAACGACTGCCTTCACCGTCGATCAGAGTCGAGCTGGTAACCTTCGTCTGTTCGCACTTGATTCCCAGGCTTGTCAGCAATGGATCAAGGCTCTGGATTTTTTGCTCTCGGAAGCATCCGATTCTACAGCGTCTGGCGCGGGCTGAAGGCGATAGTGGGCAAACGGTACCTCACCATAACCTTCCGGGATATCATCTTTGCTCAGCGGAACAGGTGTCAGAGGCAGCTTGCCGAAGTCTGCCAGTAACAGGCGCAAGTTGGCGGTGCTGTCATTGCTGGGGCTAAGAAAAGGAAAGTTGCTGCAAACGCTGAGTTGATTAGTGTTGACCGGCTAGGTCGTTGCGCAGGAGTAATCATCACTTGCCTGAGCCTGGAAAGCAGTGATCGCACTTACAGAAAGAGCCAGAGTAGTCAGCAAGCGTTGGTGCATGAAACATTCTTAAGATAACTAACAGATCAGCGATGCGCACAATTATACCCAGGGCGTACACGAACAAGTAGCACATATGTGCTATTGAAACGGTCCGGCATGAATGAATTAATTGCCGTCGTTGGTTACACATTTCGAATGTCGACCACTAAACGCGACTTGTGACAGGCGAGCACGATCAGAATCCATGAAGGGGCTATCCATGGAGTTGCCACTTGCGCTTAACGTTAGAATTTTTTCGAAATGCAGCCCTGTACGGTGCAGGGATCGCCATTGGAATCGCTACCTGGCGCAACATTGAATGCTTTTCCGCGAGCGAACAGGACACTTCGGTTCGCCCGCCCATTCCAACTTCCAATACGTGATGGAGTTATAAATGTCCAAGCTTGCAGAGTTTCGTTTGCTGGAAAGAAAATTGGCCGAGCAGCTCAAAGAGCTGGAAGCGCTGAAAAGCGATGAGGGGCTGAAGAAAGAGATCGAATTCGAAACCAGATTGCGCAACCTGTTGGCCGATTACGGTTTCAGCCTGAAAAATGTGGTGGCGGTGCTCGATCCCCACGCTGCCGCTCCCCTATTGACGAATGACAATCCCGTCACTGCGCGTAAAACCCGTAAAGCTCGAGTGGTCAAGGTATTCAAGAATCCTGAAACCGGGGAGGTTGTTGAAACGAAAGGGGGAAATCATCGCACCCTTAAAGAGTGGAAAGCCAAATATGGTGCAGACGTTGTGGACTCCTGGCTCGTCCATTGAGTTGAATAAGTAAGCACCCGATAGCTCGCCGGGAGGTGACCCGTATAGGTTTTTATACATACCTCCCGGCTTTTTTATAGCACGTGTGTACTATTTTTTAACGTACTGGCAGCGGGTATCGTTTGGTCTTTATTGCAATCGATCATGACCAGCCCGCCTTCATGCTCGAAAAAGGGTGAGCCCACTAAGCAAACGACTTACTAATTTCAAAAGCCGCCTCGTCAAAGCGACTTTTCAGAGGAAATCGGTAACAGAACTTCAATTTATTCTTAAAAAAAACAGTGCATTACGTCCACTCGTGTTTATTCACTCTTTTTCTCACCGCAAGCCCACCAGAAGCACAGGTACATCAATAAAGTTTGCCCCCGTCCAGTCGATAATACTGATAGAGAGGTTCCTAGTGCTCGAAACCCTCGACACCAACAACGACGAGCCTGAGTATTCCACATGTCCCTGTTCATCAATCTGAAGCTCAAATCCAAGCTGCTGTTTGCTTTTGGTCTATGTACGGTCATCACTGTCGGTGTTGCGGCGCTGGGGTACAGCGGGATCTCAACCATCTACAGCCTTTTGCAGAGCACAGTCAGCAACAACCTGGTCTCGATTCAGAAGACCGACTCGGTTAAAGCCAACGTGATTGCCACTCACCGGGACATGTTCAGAGCCATCAACCTGGCTTTGCGCAAAGCAGCCCCGGAAGACATTAACGCGGTCGTATTGTCTTTCAAGGATAACCAGGCAGAGGCTGAGCAACAATTCAAAATCTATCGCGCCACTCCTCTGGAAGCTGACGAGCGCGCGGCAGGTAATGACTTCGAGCGGGACTGGCCCGCGTATGTCGCAGCTGCAGAAAACATATTTTCTCTATTGAAAAGTGGCGACGTCGACCAGGCCGTCAGGCTTGCTGATTCAAGCGCAACCCCGGCATATCGCAAGACCATTGGTGAAGTGAATATCATGATCGAGTCCAATGCCCGGCAAGCGCTTGACGTTGCCAAAGCAGGAAACGATACCAACCATGAAGTCACCTGGGCTCTGATTATCGGTGGACTTGTGGCAGCCGCTGCCGCCATCACTCTGGGACTGGTGGTCACGCGCATGATTACCCGACCGCTCTATCAGTCCGTGAACAGTGCCACTCGGATCGCTCAGGGCGACCTTACTCAAGAGATCACCTCGAACAGCGAGGATGAAACCGGACAACTGCTCAAAGCGCTGTCCAGCATGCAAAAAGACCTCAAAGGCACCGTGCAGCAGATCGCGGACGCATCCGATCAGTTGGCTTCAGCTGCTGAAGAGTTGACCGCAGTGACCGAAGACAGCACACGCGGGCTGGTTCGTCAGAATGATGAGATCCAGCAAGCCGCGACCGCGGTAAACGAGATGACTGCCGCAGTGGAAGAGGTTGCGCGTAATGCCGTCAGTACTTCCCAAGTGTCGAGTCAGACTGCAGAAGATGCGACCAAAGGCCAGTATCAAGTGCAGCAGACGGTAATGGCGATGAACACCATGGCTGGGGACATCAATGATTCCACGCAGCGTGTCGAAACCCTGGCCGGTCAGATTCGTGACATCACCAAGGTGTTGGACGTGATCCGTGGTATCGCTGAGCAGACCAATCTATTGGCGCTCAATGCCGCAATCGAGGCCGCTCGTGCCGGTGAACAGGGGCGAGGCTTTGCGGTCGTTGCCGACGAAGTCCGGGCCTTGGCCCACCGCACCCAAGCCTCCACGGGTGAAATCGAAGCGATGATCAAGGTAGTGCGCGCAGGCGCTGACGAGGCTGTGCAATCGATGGGCAAAAGCCAGTCGATGGCTCAAAGTACACAGTCGCTGGCAGCCGAGGCGGGCCTGGCATTGGAGCGAATCAGCGCCGGAGTCAGCGAAATCAACGAGCGCAACCTGGTGATTGCCAGCGCAGCCGAAGAACAGGCTCAGGTAGCACGTGAAGTCGACCGCAACCTGGTTAATATCCAGGATCTGTCTACCCAAACGTCCGCCGGCGCTAACCAAACCAACGCTTCGAGTCAGGAGCTATCCCGACTGGCCATTTCTTTCAATACACTTGTGGGTAAATTCAAGCTTTGATGGACTGCCCCTGATTCTCCATTGATGACGCAGGCGGCTAGCCATGGGCCGCCTGCGATCAGACAGAAAATCTTGGAGCGCTCTGGAAGATCCCGTCTTTGGGCACCTGAGCATAAGCTATGGATAGATATAAAGACCAAGCGACTCTTGTTAACAGTCGTAGATAAACTCTCGTGTCGTAGATCAGCCTGAAGATATTCATCATCACGGCCCTTTTCGTCAAAGGTAGCGGATGTATGGCGTAGCCAGTGAGTTGAGGCTGAACGCAGAGCATCAATTTCGTCTTCTGTTAATCACTGGGTCCCTGGTTCGAGTCCAGGTCGTGGAGCCAGAATTTAAAGATGTAAATCAAGGTCTTGCGTAGTTTCTGCTGAAAGCACGATCAAATGACAATGAATAGGTCATTTGGCTTTCAGAAGTGAAAAAGTGCAAGACCTTGTTTTTTTGCATCTGGAAAAAGTTGCGCTCCCCGTTTTGACGATCCGGCGCCGTCTCTTGATCAATCGATTTGGAGGCGTGCGTCATGAGAGTCGTATCCATCTTCAGGTGCTTTACGCATTCAGAAACAACGCCTAAAGGCATTCTACGACCCTCCTGGCTTCACGGCCTCACAGGGCGGCAAACACTGAAAAGCCCTAATCAACTCAGACTGACCCCTTGAAGCCGAAACATCTAAAAACACATTTTTTCGAGAATTGTTGTACGACGTCTAATGAGCTGTGTTCGACTGCTGGGGATCTAACAAAAACAATAATGGAGACATCCTCTATGGCAAGCATTCCTTCCGTCGAAGGTCAGGCATCCGGGCGCGCGCAAAATCGGTTTACACGAATGCTGAAACTGCTGGGCCCCGGCGTCATTGCCGTGCTGTCCTGGCTAGGTGCAGGTGATCTGATCACGTCGTCTGTCGCAGGAGCGAATTACGGTTACGCGATGATGTGGGTGCTGGCGGTTTCTCTGCTGCTCAGATACCTGATCGTAAACATCATTGCTCGCTTCCAGTTGTGCAACAACCAAGGTATGACAATCCTTCAGGGCTATGCGCAACTGAATCCCTTTTTTGCCTGGTTCATGCTTGTTTATGCCTTGCTGATGGGGCATTTGATGAATGCCTACATGATCAAAGGGGCGGGTGAGTCGCTGGCGATGCTGTTCAAGATCGACCACCCATTGCTCTGTTCGGTAGCGGTGGTGCTGGCTGTCTGGATGCTGGTCGGTCGCAACATCTATTCAATGATCGAAGGTGTGATGAAGTTGCTGTTGGCTGTCATGACCCTGGCCTTTATCGCTCTGGCTGTCATGTCTGGCCCCGATGTTGTGGGTATCGTCAAAGGCACCATCGGTTTCAGTATTCCGCCGGATGAAGGTGTGCATGGTGCGCTGTTGGTTGCGGTATCGGTGATTGGCGCGGTTGCAGGTTCCATTGCAAACTTCGTGCATCCATATGTCATGCGCCAGAAGGGCTGGGTAGGGCCGCAGCACAAGCGTATTCAGCGTAACGATTTATTGTTTGCCGTGTGCGTCGGGATCGTCATTAACCTGGCCATCTGGATTGTCGGGGCGGAAATTCTGCGACCAAACGGTATCGAGGTGAAGACTCTGGGTGACTTGGGCAAGGCGCTGGAAATGTTCTTTGGCCCCGCTGGTTGGTATGTGTTCTTTATCGGTGTATTCGCAACTCTGTTCGCCAGTATTTCAGGAAAAACCACGGCATTCCCGATGCTGATTACCGATGCGCTCCAGCATGTCAGTCCTGCTCGTCGCGAGAAGTACGGTAAAGAGTTTCACCATGACCCCATGCACAAGTGGTTTATGCTGTTCATTCTGGTGACGCCATTGATCTGGTCGCTGCCTGGCATGCCGGATTTCGTGACCTTGACCATCGGGGTCAGTGCGCTGAACATCATTGGTTTGCCGGTCATTTCGCTGGGCCTGTTGATCATGTCCAACCAGAAGTCGCTGCTGGACAAGAAATATCGCAATAACCTGTTTGAAAATATCGCATTGTTCTTCGCAACATGCCTGGCGCTCTGGGTCGCTTTCCAGCTGGGTGTCGATCTGTTTACCTGATACCGAGTTGCCGAGGAGGCTGATTGCCTCTTCGGCTCTCGGCTTCTTGTTCTCGGAGTTTTTTCAGGGGCTGAGCTTGCAATGTGCGGACACAGACCCAGGCTTCTGACTGGTGCAGAAGCCTGGGTCTTCAGGGCTCAGACCTGAAATTTGGCCACTTCCCGTTGCAGGCCCGTCGCAAGGTTGTCCAGGCTGCTGCTGGTCTTGAGCAGTTCCTGAATCGATTGGTTGTTCTGCTCGGCCATTTGCGCCGAGCGTTCTACGCTTCGGGCCACGTCCTGGCTGGCGGCAGTCTGTTCGCGAAGGGCGAAGGAAATCTGATCGACTACATGCAGCACTTTGCTGGAGCTGTCGCGGATTTCGATGATGGCCTGACCGGCAGTTCCGGCCATGGTCACGCCCTGATTCACTTCCTCTACGCCATTGCGCATGGTTTCTACCGTTTCACGAACCCCGGCTTGAATCTTCTCGATCATGCCTGCGATTTCCTTGGTCGACTTGCCGGTGTTCTGTGCCAGCAGGCGCACCTCATCGGCAACCACGGCGAAACCGCGACCTTGTTCTCCGGCACGGGCTGCTTCGATGGCGGCATTGAGTGCCAGGAGGTTGGTCTGGTCTGCGATGCCTTGAATCACGCCGATGATCGACGAAATGTGTTCCGAATGCTGACCAAGATCGGCGACCTGGGCAGATGAATGCTGCACCGTCTTGGCTATGCCGCTCATGCTGGAAAGCGTATTTTCGATGACGTGTGCACCTTCCCTGGATTGCTGTCCCGAATGGCTGGCGATCTGGTGGGCTTCATCGGCGTTTTCGGAAACATGATGGATGCTTACGGTCAGCTCTTCGATGGTGGCGGCCATCATCGAGGCCGATGTCGATTGTTCCTGAATGGCACCGGACAATTGTGTGGAAGCGCCTGAAATCTGTTGCACGGCAACTACCAGTTGATTCGCCGCCTGGTTTATCTGCTGGATGGTTTCGCGCAAGCGATTCTGCATGCGATCGAAGGCTTTCGGCAGTTCGTCATGACTGCTGGTGTCGATGGCTGTATCCAGCTTGCCATTGGCAATTGCGGTGGCAGCATCGATGGCCATTTGCAGGCGCGCCGTGGTACTGCGTCCCAGGGTGGCAGCCAGAAAAAGAGAGAGTGTGACGGCGGCAAGGCCTCCCCAGATCAGGATCATGAGGGCAAGCTCCTTCGAGCTTTTCATGTGCTGGCTTCTTTTTTCCAGCAATTGGTTCTCTGCTCCTTTGATCTCGGCCAGGGTGGCGCGCATGCTGTCCATCTTGGCTTTGTCGGCACCTGACGTAATGCGCTTGTCCAGTTCATCGTCGGGCATGTCGCGTGCTGTCAGGTCCTTGCGCAGCGCAATGATTGGATCGATATCTTCATTGATCCAGCGTTTTTGGGTTTCTTCCAGCTGGGCGAGGCGCCGTTGCTGATCTGGATTGTCGGCTGTCAGCTTTTTGAGTGACTGAAGCTTTTCAGAGAAGCTTTTTTCTCCCGCGATCAACGGTTCCAGAAACGAATCCTTTGAAGAGATGACGAAACCTCGCATGCCGGTTTCGATGTTGACCAGTTGTTCAAGGGCCAGCTGCGTATCGCCGAGGACCTGCTAGGTGTGAATATTGCTGTTCGTGGCATCCTGGACTTGCTCAAAACCCCGATAGGCACCCACTACCAATATGGCAATAATGACGCTGACCGTAGCGAAACTTAAGTAAAGTTTCTGAGAAATGCTAAGTTTTTTAAACATGGACTACTCCTGACTTAGCCATTTTTGGTGGGGTGGCTTAGTTTGTTCACTGATTTGATGGTGGGGTGGGGCGGGCAGCGACTTATTATCGTCTGTCTGGCTGTTAACTTTAGAGCGGGAATGGAAGGATTTCTTATTGTCCCCGGAGTTGGGGGCATAAGGCTTAAAACAAGGATTTTAGTTGTTTTGCTCAATAAATCATTGATTTATGGTGGTTGTGGAGTGGGTGTTGCTTGGTGAAGAGAAGTTTGCGGCATTCATTTGGCTTGATATCAGGGATATGGTCTTTTCAATTTTTCTTCAATCAGATCGGTCGGTTATCTCGCCGACTTGCTCCTACTTTCCTTGTCTCGTGCACTAACTTTTTTCTCTATAAGTTATATGTGCCCGGTTATGGTGCGCCAACTTGGTTGTCAGTTATCGGCTGTCTGTGGTGCTGAAGGTATGTTGGCTTGAGTGGTAGCCGATTCGATGATTGTTTCCGATCAGGCTTTTTGAGATGTTTTTTATTTTTTTATTTTTTTATTTTGTCAAGTAAAATATTATTCATGTATCTCTGTATATAAATGTTCATGATTCAGAGGATACATTCTCCCACGGCAGCCAGCTCTGCCGGCAAGAAAACAAAAAGCCTTACTCGCATCAACTCAATATCAAGCTATCGAGAGGAAGTATCATGAATCGAGTAACAGGTAAGTCCGTATTGAAAAAGCT
>JAAIGE0101343888.1_pt1 | contig 23643 bp, 1 predicted proteins | sample 6487951 | NCBI WGS metagenome assembly JAAIGE01 (sample SAMN13974128, study PRJNA590717) | phyllosphere metagenome | biome: tomato field; feature: multiple bacterial spot infested tomato fields; material: tomato leaves; isolation source: leaves from tomato fields | host: Solanum lycopersicum ...
CGCAGGTGGTGGGCGATGCGGTTGGCCCGGCGGTTGAGTTCGGCGTAGCTCAGGCGCTGGCCTTCGAACGTCAGGGCGGTGGCATCCGGGTGGCGCGCGGCCTGGGTTTCGATCAACTGGTGCAGGCAGGCCTGGCTGGGGTAGTCGGCCAGCGTCGGGTTCCATTGAGCAATCAAACCTGATCGTTCTTCGTCGTTGAGCATCGGCAGTTGTGCAACCCGCTGCCCAACATCAGCGGCCATCGCCACCAAAAGGTTGCGCCAATGGCTGGCCATACGGACGATGGTCGCCTCATCGAACAGCGCCGTGGCGTAGGTGAAGCTGGCATGAATGCCGTGCTCACCATCGAAAGTGTTCAGACTGAGGTCGAATTTGGCCGACTCGACACCCCACTCCACACCTTCCACACGCAAGCCCGGCAATTCGCGGACATCACCACGCACTTTGGTCTGATGATTGAATAGTGCCTGGAACAGCGGTGAAATCCCGAGGTTACGCGCCGGAGAAAGCGCCTCGACCAGTTGCTCGAACGGCAAGTCCTGATGGGCCTGGGCCTCGATGGCGGTGCGCTTCACCTGGGCCAGCAGGCCGCTGACGGTCAGCTCGCCATCGAACTCGGCCTTGAGCACCTGGGTGTTGACGAAGAAGCCGATCAGGCGCTCGGTTTCCAAGCGGGTGCGGTTGGCAATCGGCATACCGACGCGGATGTCGGACTGGCCAGAATAACGTGCCAGCAGCAACTGGAACGAGGCCAGCAGCAGTTGCGCCAGGGTTACGCCCTGCGCTCGGGCCAGGGCTTTGAGCGAACGGCTCAGCCCGGCATCCAGCGCAACTGGCCAGGCCGCACCGCGAGCGTCTTGCATGCTTGGCCGTGGGCGGTCCAGCGGTAACTCCAGCACCGGCTGCTCGCCGCCCAATTGCCGGGTCCAATAACCCAGTTGGCGCTCCTGCTCGCCCGCTTCCATCCACTGACGCTGCCAGGCGGCATAGTCGGCGTACTGAATGGCAAGCGGTGGCAATTCCGCACCTTGGTAGAACTGCACCAGTTCATCCACCAGCACCGGCATCGACTGACCATCGGCGACGATGTGGTGCAATGTCAGCACCAGTACATGATCGTCCTCGGCCAGTTGCAGCAGACGCACTCTCATCAACGGGCCCTGGACGAGATCGAATGGACGCGAGGCTTCATGTCCAGTCCAGGCATGCAGGTCGTCGACCGGTCCGTGTTCGACAGCCCACTGCACGGGCATATCGGCATGCAGGACCTGATGAGGTTCACCGCCCGGCTGGACGAATGTCGTACGCAACGGTTCGTGTCGCGCGATCAGAGCATTAAATGCGGCCTGCAGGGCATCAAGGTCAAGGAGACCGTGGATGCGTAGCGTCACAGGTATGTTGTATGCCCCGCTGGTGGTATCGAGCTGCCAGAGGAACCACTGGCGCTGCTGAGCGTAGGACAATGGCAACAAGCCGTGACGGTCGACGGGGTCAATCGACGGTGCAGTCTCAGCGCAGCTTTGCTCCACAGAATGGCAAAAGCCCGCCAGATCCGGCGACTCGAACAACGCCTTGAGCGCCACTTCGATGCCGAGTTCGCGGCGTATCCGCCCGATGACCCGGGTTGCCAGCAGCGAGTGGCCTCCAAGGTCGAAGAAGTCATCATTCAATCCCACGACAGGCAGGTCGAGCACTTGCGCCCAGATGCCCGCCAGTTGTCGCTGCAAGGAAGTGCGTGGCTCGATCTGCGCCGCGCGGGTCGCAGAGGTATCGGGCTCAGGCAGGGCTTTGCGATCGAGCTTGCGGTTTGGCGTCAATGGCAAGCTTTCGAGCAGTACGAAGAAGGCCGGCACCATGTAGTCCGGCAACGATGCCCGCAGGTACGCCTTGAGGGTGTCCTGCAGATCAGCAGCGCCTGCAACCGGCACCACGTAACCCACCAGGTACTTGCCCGCCGGACCGTCGCGATCGATCACCACCGCTTCCTTGACCTGGTCATGTTGGCGCAGGCAACTTTCGATCTCGCCCAACTCGATACGCAGCCCGCGGATCTTCACCTGATGATCCAGACGGCTTTGGTATTGCAGCGCTCGAGTACTGATTTGGCGAACCAGATCCCCTGTACGGTACAGGCGTCCGCCGTGCGCGGAATACGGGTCGGGAACAAAACGTTCAGCCGTCAACGCTGGGCGTTGATGATATCCACGCGCCAGCCCCAGGCCACCGATGAACAACTCACCGGCACAGCCGCACGCTACCTGCTGTGCAGTACCGTCGAGCACGTAAAGGCATGTGTTGGCGACCGGTCCGCCCAACTGCACGGGCGCGTCGTCGGTGACAGCGTGCACAGCTGACCAGATCGTTGTTTCGGTCGGGCCATAAAGGTTCCACAGCGATCCACCCGCCTGCCGTAGGCTGGCAGCCAGGTCCTGGGGAAGCGCCTCGCCACCGCACAGCAGTTTCAAGCCCTGCAGACAGAACGACTCGCCCGCCTCCAGCAGCATGCGCCAGGTGGAAGGCGTAGCCTGGACCACTGATACCTGCTGCTGCCCAATCACCTGAGCGATGGCTTGGGGATCTTTGTTCTGGCCAGTTGCGAGCAGCACCGTGCACGCCCCGACGAGCCAGGGCAGATACAGCTCCAAACCTGCGATATCAAACGACAGGGATGTCAGCCCCAGTACCCGGTCCGGCGCATCCAGCCCTGGTTCGCGGGCCATGCTCTGCAGGAAGTTGACCAACGCCCCATGGGTCACCTCGACACCTTTGGGGCGCCCGGTGGAACCAGAGGTGTAGATCACATAGGCCAGGTGATCCGGCAGGATTTCGACCGGTGGAACGATCTCGGCGTCATCAGCGCCCACGACAGGGGATACACACTGTACGGCAGCGGGCACCGTCAATCCTTCACAATGGCCTGGTTCGATCACCAGCAGCGCGAGCCCGCTATCTTCGATCATGTAGTTCAGCCGCTCGGTCGGGAATTCCGGGTCCAACGGTACATAAGCCGCGCCGGCTTTCATGATCGCAAGCAAACTGACGACCATTGCAGGGCCGCGTTCCAGCGCGACGCCCACCAGCGTCTCGGGGCCGGCGCCAGCCAGGCTGAGGCGATGCGCCAGTTGATTGGCCTTTCGGTCGAGTTCGGCATAGGTCATATGCCCCTCAGCGTAAGCCAATGCCTGGGCCTGAGGCCGACTCAGCGCCTGAGCCTCGAACAGCCGAGGTAATAACGGACTGACTGCCGCCCGTGCCCATTCGGCCGGGACCGGCATCGTGGCCTCGGCCCGTGCACTGACCAGTTGCAACGCACCGACAGGCATCGACGATGATGCAATGCATTGCTCGATCAACCCGCGCATATCGACCATCACCTGCTCGACGAATGCCGGGGCCAGGTGCTCGGCATCGAAGTCGTAGCGGATCGACAGTTCCTCTCCAAGCCCCACGAACAGGCTTAGCGGATAGTGGGTCTGCTCGTAGGCATTCAGTTCACCAAAGGCAAGCCCACCTTGAGCCGAGCGGTCCAGCGCTTCGGAAATGGGATAGTTTTCGAATACCAGCAAGGTGTCGAATAGCGCTGTGCCCTGGAACCCGAGCCAGCGTTGCACATCATGCAGGGGCGCATGTTCGAAATCACGCAGGCGCACGTTCAGGTCCTGGACGGACTGCAACCATTGCCCCACCGACTGCTCAGGTGCTGGTGCACAGATCACGGGCAAGGTATTGATGAACAGCCCTAACTGCTGCTCGATACCAGGCAATTGTGCCGGCCGGCCCGCAACCGTCGCCCCGAACACGACGGTGTCCTGCTGGGTGTAACGCTGTAGCAGTAAAGCCCAGCACGCTTGCACCAGCGTGTTGCCCGTGATGCGCTGCTCCCGGGCAAACGCGTGGAGGCGTTGGGTCCAGTCGCGGTCCAGCACTTGCTCCCGTACACGATGGCCACTCTGCCCTGGCTCGGCCTGCCCCACGGCGGCCAGCAAGACAGGCTCATCGAGCGCCACCTGGCCTTGCTGCCAGAATGCCTGACACGCTTGAGCATCCTGGGCGACCAACCATCCGATGTAGTCGGCATAGCGGCTGCGCGGTTGTGCAACGGTCAGGCCGTGGTAGTGCTGCAATACTTCCTCGAGCAGCCGGGCATTGCTCCAGCCGTCCAGGATGATGTGATGGTTGCTGTAGACGATGGTGTATTCATCGTCACCGGTACGAATCACCGCCAGGCGCAGCAGAACGTCGCAGGCAAGGTCGAAGGGGTTGTGCCGATCGTCTTCGAGGAACGCGGCGATGGCCTGTTCGCGGTCTTCACGGTTGCGCCAGTCCAGCATGACGAACGGCAGTTCGCAGCGTGAGCGAATGACCTGCAACGGTACATCGTCGGTGGCCAGGAACACAGCCCTGAGGGCGTCATGGCGGTCCAGCGCCGCCTGCCAGGCGCGCTGGAAACGTGCAACGTCCAGGCCGTTGACCTGTACCGACATCTGATGCACGTAGTCGGCATGGTCCTGTTGATACAGGTGCCGGAACAGCATGCCTTGCTGCAAGGGCGACAGGGCCAGCACGCTCTCGATTTCCCGTGCAGCCAGCGGCAATGCGTCAAGACGCGCCTGATCGAGCTTCACGCTCGGCACATCACTGGGGGTCAACGCTGCGTTGTGGCCCTGCGAGCAATGCGTGACGATCAACGTCAGCTCTTCATTGAACGCCTCGATCAGCGCCTCGATGGTCTGCGGCTCGAACACCTGCTGGCTGAAACTCCAGCTGGTCACCAGCTCTTCGCCATACACCCGCCCGGAAATGCTGAGCAGGCCATCCAAGGGGGTATCGGTTGCCTGGCTGAGGCCGCTGCCTTCGCTGGCCGGTACCAGCAGACCCTTTTCAACATCGAAGCTCTGGTCGAACTGCCCCAGGTAGTTGAACACCACCGAGGGTTCAGGCAGCGCTGCGAGTGCAGCACGGGTTGCCTCATCGCCCATGTAGCGCAGCATCGCGTATCCGATGCCCTTGCCCGGCACGGCGCGCAGTTGCTCCTTGACCGCCTTTATCGAGCCGGCCAAGGTGGCCTCTGGTGTCAGCACGACCGGGTACATGCTAGTGAACCAGCCCAGCGTCCGGCTGGTGTCGACATCCTCGAACAGGTCCTCGCGACCATGTCCTTCGAGCTTGATCAGTGCCGAGGCCTGGCCTGTCCAGCGGCACAGCACCCGACTCAACGCCGTGAGCAACAGGTCGTTGATCTGGGTGCGATAGGCGCTGGGGGCCTTGCGCAGCAGCGCCTGGGTAGTGGCCTGGCCGATGCTGCCGCTACGGATGACCACTTGTGCATGCGTGCGCGAACCGCCTGGGTTGTCGCAAGGCAGGCTGGCCGAAGCGTTGGCCAATCCGTCACGCCAGTAGTCGATTTCGCGGGCGAGCACACCCTTGCGGGCATGTTCGCCCAAGCGCTCGGCCCATCGCTGGAACGAGGTCGTCTTGGCCGGCAAGCGAATCGGCTGACCCGAAGATGCCTGCTCATAAGCCTGTTGGAGATCCTCCAGGAGGATGCGCCAGGAGATGCCATCCATGACCAGGTGATGTACGACGATAAGCAAACGCTGTTCGCCCGTTGGCAGTGCCGCCAGCACTATACGCATGAGTGGTCCGGACTCAATGTTCAGGCTCGCGTGAGCCTGATCGGCCAACGCCGCCAGTGCCTCGAAGTTTTCCAACGAACGCTGCCAGACCAGATCACTGGCAGCAGGACCGGCATAGCTCGCCTTCCAGTCCTTACCGACACGAGAGAACTGCAGCCGCAAAGCATCGTGCTGATTCAGCAATGCCTCCGCTACACGCGCCACTGTCTCACCTTGCAATGCCGAGCGAGGACGCAGCAGCACAGCCTGGTTCCAGTGACTGCGCTGGATGATGTCCTGCTCGAAGAACCAGTGCTGGACAGGGGTCAGGACCTGCTCTGCGGTCACAAGGCCTTGCTCGCTGTCGGCAACGGCTGAGACCTGGCCAACCACACCGGCTAACGCACGGACGGTCTGATGGGTGAACATCTGCTTGGGGCTCAGCGCCAGGCCTGCGTTACGCGCCCGAGCGACCAGCTGGATGGAGATGATCGAATCCCCGCCCAGCTCGAAAAAGTTATCGTCCAGGCCCACCTGGTCGATTTTCAGTACATCGGCCCAGACCGCGGCCAGTTGGCACTCGACCTCTGTTTGCGGGGCACTGTAAACCCTGCTCTGCATATCTGGCTTGGGCAGCGCCTTGCGCTCCAACTTGCCGTTCGGGCTCAGCGGCATGGCCTCCAGCAATACCCACTGCGCCGGCACCATGTAATCCGGCAGGCCGGCTTTCAGGTGCGCCTTCAGGCCTTCACGCAAATCGTCGCCTGGCGTGACCGGCACCACGTAACCAATCAGTTGCTTGCCCAGCGGGCCGTCCACGTCGATCACCACCGACTCGCGCACACCCGGGTATTCCTGGGTGCGCGCATCGATCTCGCCCAGCTCGATCCGCAGCCCGCGGATCTTCACCTGATGGTCCAGGCGGCCGGCGTACTCGATGGCGCCGTCGGCGCGGTAGCGGGCCAGATCGCCTGTGCGGTACAGCCGTTCGCCATGACCGAATGGGTCCGGCACGAAGCGTTCGGCGGTCAGCGCCGGGCGGCCCTGATAACCCCGCGCCAGGCCGACGCCGCCCAGGTACAACTCGCTGTTCACCCCGACTGGCACCGGGTTCAGGCCCTGGCCGAGGATGTGCGTCTTGAGGTTGTCGATCGGCAGGCCGATCGGCACGCTGCGGTCGCTTGCCGTGCAGGTCCAGTGGGTGACGTCGATCGCCGCTTCGGTTGGGCCGTACAGGTTGTACAGGCCGGCCTGCGGCAGCCGCGCCAGCACGCTCTGCGCCAGCTCATGGGGCAAGGCCTCGCCGCTGCACACGATCCGGCGCAGGCCGGTGCAGGTGTCCGCCTCGGTGCTGGCCATGAAGGCCTGGAGCATCGACGGCACGAAGTGCAGCGTGGTGACCTTGAACTGCTGAATGGTTTGCACCAGCAGCTGCGGGTCGCGGTGGGCGCCGGGTTGCGCAACGGCCAGACGCGCACCGGTCAGCAGCGGCCAGAAGAACTCCCACACCGACACGTCGAAGCTGAACGGGGTCTTCTGCAACACGGTATCGCTGGCGTCCAGGCCATAGGCCTTCTGCATCCAGTGCAGGCGGTTGACCAGAGCGCGGTGGCTGTTGCCGGCGCCTTTCGGGCGGCCGGTGGAGCCGGAGGTGTAGATCACGTAGGCCAGGTTCGACGGCACGGTCAGATTGACCGGGTTGTCTTGCGGATAGCCCTGGCCCGCCGATTCGAGCAGCAGGCATTCGACGCTGCCCGGTACCGGCAACTGCTCGCGCAGATGACCTTGGGTCAGCAGCAGCGAGATGCCCGAGTCTTCGATCATGTAGGCCAGGCGGTCACGGGGGTATTCCGGGTCCAGCGGCACGTAGGCGCCACCGGCCTTGAGGATGCCCAACAGACCCACGACCATCTCCACGCTGCGCTCGGCAGCGATGCCGACCACCACATCCGGGCCGACACCCAGGGCGCGCAGTTGATGAGCCAACTGGTTGGCGCGGGTGTTGAGGGCAGCGTAGGTCAGCGACTGGTCGCCAAAGACCAGGGCCGCGCCGTCCGGCGTGCGAGCAACCTGCGCCTCGATCAAGGACTGAATGCACTGCTCGGACGGGAACTCGGCAACGGTGCTGTTCCATTGTTCCAGCAGGACTGTCTGCTCGTCGAGCGCCAGCATTGGCAGTTCGACCACACGCTGACCGGCATCGGCCACCATCGCTACCAGCAGGTTGCGCCAGTGACGGGCCATGCGGGCGATGGTCGTTTCATCGAACAGTGCCGTGGCGTAGGTGAACCCAGCATGAATACCCTGCTCGCCATCGAAGGTGCTCAGGCTCAGGTCGAACTTGGCCGACTCGCCCCCCCACTCCACGTCTTCCACGTGCAGGCCCGGCAGTGCACGGAGATCGCCACGCACTTCAGTCTGGTGGTTGAACAGTGCCTGAAACAACGGCGAAATCCCAAGATTACGCGCCGGCGCTAGTGCCTCGACCAGTTGTTCGAACGGCAGATCTTGATGAGCCTGGACTTCGATAGCCGTGCGCTTGACCTGGGCCAGTAGGCCGGTGACGGTCAACTGGCCATCGAACACGGCTTTGAACACCAAGGTGTTGACAAAGAAGCCGATCAAGCGCTCGGTTTCCAGGCGGGTACGGTTGGCGATCGGCATGCCGACGCGGATGTCGCACTGGCCGGAATAACGGGCGAGCAACAGTTGGAAAGAGGCCAGCAGCAGTTGCGCCACAGTCACCCCCTGTTCACGGGCCAGCGCTTTGAGCGAGAGACTCAGGTCAACACCCAGCGCGACTGGCAAGGCCGCACCGCGCGTATCCTGCACATTCGGCCGTGGACGGTCCAACGGGAGCTCAAGCACCGGTTGTTCACCACCCAGCTTCTGGGTCCAGTAACCCAGTTGCCGCTGCTGCTCGCCGGCCTCCATCCATTGCCGCTGCCAAACGGCAAAGTCCGCGTACTGGATCTCAAGTGCAGGCAACTCGGCGCCTTGGTAAAGCTTCACGAGCTCATCGACCAGCACTGGCATCGACCCACCGTCGGCGACGATATGGTGCAGTGTCAGTACCAGTACATGATCGTCCTCTGCCAGGCGCAGCAAGCGAACGCGCAGCAGCGGTCCCTGCTCCAGATCGAACGGCCGGGTCACTTCGGCTTCGGTCCACTGCCGCACATCCGCTTCAGTTCCGGTATCCATGGCCAGATCCAACGGCACAGACGCATGGATTACCTGTACCGACTGCACACCGTCCTGGCGGAAGGTGGTGCGCAGCGGCTCATGCCGCTCGAGCAACTTCGTAAACGCCATGCCCAAGGCATCCAGATCGAGTGCACCCTTCAGTCGCAAAGCGGACGGGACATTATAGGCTGGGCTTGAGGGATCCAACTGCCACAGGAACCACTGGCGCTGCTGAGCATAGGAAAGTGCCAATGGTCCGGTCCGTTCGACCTTGGCCAGTGGTGGCAGAACATCAGTGCCAGCGCTGCTGACCCGGGCAGCAAACCCGACCAGGTCACTGGCTTCGAACAAGGCCTTGAGCGGCACTTCCATATTGATCTCCCGACGTACACGGGAGATCACCTGGACTGCCAGCAACGAATGGCCTCCCAGTTCGAAAAAGTCATCGTTCAGTCCCACTGCCTCGACCCTGAGCACCTGTGCCCAGATAGCCGCCAACTGACACTCCAACTCGCTGACCGGTGCTACGTGCGTCCGTTGCGCGCTGCCAGTATCCGGCGCAGGTAGGGCCTTTCGATCGAGCTTGCCATTGGGGCTCATTGGCATCGCGTCCATCAGCATCCAGAAGCTGGGCACCATGTAATCCGGCAAGCTCTCCTTGAGTGCGCTGCGCAAGGCAGCCCGAGGATCCTCACCGGGTACGGCCGGCACGACGTAAGCCACCAGCTGCTTGCCCAAAGGCCCATCCACGGCCAACACCAGTACCTCACGAACCCCTTTCAAGGCCTGGATCTGCGCTTCGATCTCACCCAGTTCGATACGGAAGCCCCGGACCTTCACCTGATGGTCGATGCGCCCGGCATAGGTCAACTCCCCTGCCCGCCCATGACGTGCCAGATCGCCTGTGCGGTACAACCGGCCACCATCGCCAGCGAAGGGGTCAGGGATGAACCGTTCGGCAGTCAGGGCCGCTCGCTGGAAGTAGCCCCGCGCAAGCAGATCGCCACCGATCATCAATTCACCACGAGCGCCGGGCAGGGTCATCTGGCCTTCGTCGTCGAGGATGTAAATAGTCCTGCCAGCAAGGGTCTCGCCGATAGGCACCATGGTTGCAGGTACCACAGCGCCTTCAACCAGAGGTTGGCAGTCGAACTGGGTCGCGGTGACCGTCGCTTCGGTAGGCCCATAGGTATTAAGCAACCTCACATGACCAAGGCCTGCACGACGCCAAGCATCGGCCCCTTCAGGAGGCATGGCCTCACCACCGATATGCAGTTGGCGAAGCCTGCCGTACGGTCGTGGCCCCACAGCAGCAAAATCGTTGACCAACATGAACCAGTAGGCCGTGGTCAGGTCGACAAAGCTGATGTCCAGCTCGATGAGTTGACGATAGAAGGTTTCACTGTCCCAGATACTCGGGCCGCGAATGACCACCGACGCCCCGACCGTTAGCGCGGGATACAGTTGCTCGACAAAACCGTCGAAGTTCAGCGTGGAGAACTGCAATACCCGATCGCTTTCGACCAGGCCGGCGAACCCTGCAAAAACCTGGGCATGTGTCGCCAGGGATTGTCGATCGATCGCAACGCCTTTGGGCCGCCCGGTGGAGCCCGAGGTGTACATCACGTAAGCCAGACTGGTACCACAGCCGACATCCTCCGGATCATCCTCCGGCTGCCCTGCCCCGGCATCTTCCAGGTACAGGCATTTCAGCCCCTCGGGTAATTCCAGACGATGTTCGAGGTGCGCCTGGGTCAGCATTAGCCGGATACCCGAATCCTCGATCATGTACCCCAGCCGGTCTGCCGGGTAGTCTGGATCGAGCGGCACGTAGGCCCCCCCGGCCTTGAGCACGCCGAGCAGCCCTACCACCATCGTCAAGCTGCGCTCGGCTGCCAGCCCCACCAGCACATCGGGGCCCACACCCACGGCACGAAGCCGATGCGCGAGGCGATTGGCATGGCGGTTGAGTTCCGCATAAGTCAGCTGCGCACCGTCGCAAATCAGTGCAACTGCATCGGGCTGCCGTGCAGCCTGACGTTCGATGCGAGCCTGCACAGGCTCATGCTCCAGCGGGATGCGATCACGTTGATCCAGACGGCACAGAATCTGGCCTTGCTCCTCTTCGCCCATGATCGGCAACTCGGCGATTCTGGCACGGGGCGCCTGCGCCATGGCGGTCAGCAGATTGCGCCAATGCCTCAGAAACCGCTCTGCCGTGACGGCATCGAACAAAGCCGTGGCATAGCTCAGGCAAGCGGTCAGGCGATCGCCCTGCTCGAAGGTATCCAGACTGAGGTCAAACTGAGCAGCCTGCCCTTCTGACTCGACGTTTTCCACACGAAGCCCTGGCAGCTCCCGACCTTGCCCCAACATGGCCGCCTGATGATTGAACATCACCTGGAACAGTGGCGTGTGGCTCATGCTGCGCTCCGGCTGAAGCGCTTCGACCAATTGCTCGAATGGCAGGTCCTGATGAGCCTGGGCATCGAGCACGGACTTTTTCACGTCAGCGAGCAAGCCGGCAACACTCGACTCCCCCGTGAATGTGGACTTTAGAACTTGGGTGTTGACAAAAAAGCCGATCAAACGCTCGGTTTCGACCCGGCTGCGGTTGGCAGTGGGCACCCCAACGCGGATATCGGACTGGCCGCTGTAGCGATGCAACAACGCCTGGAACGAGGCCAGCAGCAGCATGAACATCGTCACACCGCTACCTCGAGCCAGCATTCGAAGCTGGCCGGTTATTTCACTGTCGAGCTCAAGTACCTGACGTGCCCCGGCAAAGCTCTGGACTGCAGGCCGAGGCCTATCCAGCGGCAGTTCCAGTACCGGCTGCTCACCACCCAGGGTCTGCTGCCAGTACGCAAGTTGCCGTTCCTGCTCGCCGGCCTCCATCCAGTTACGCTGCCAGATCGCATAATCGGCGTACTGAATTGCCATGTCCGGCAACGCCGGTACAGCCCCTTGGCAGAAGGCCTCGTAGGCCTGGACCAGCTCCTCGACCATGATCGCCATCGACCAGCCATCGGACACGATATGATGCTGTACCAGCACCAGCACATGATGATCCTCGGCCAGGCGAAGCACACTGGCCTGGAGCAAGTCGCCCTTGGCCAAATTGAAGCGATGGTTAAGCTTGCTGCCGATCACGGCCTGGAGCGAAGACGCCTGGATCGACTCCGTGGACAAACGGAAATCGACCTGGGCTGAAACCTCCTGCTCGACACCTGCCGTTGTTTCCACGAAGCGGGTTCGTAGGATTTCATGCCGCCCGATCACGGTGCGGAAGGCTTGCTCCAGTGCGGTCAGGTCCAGATGCCCTGTCAACCGCAACACGGTCGAGAGGTTATAGGCCGTACTCTGCGGCTCCAGTTGCCAGAGAAACCACAAACGCTGCTGCGCATACGACAGCGTCATGGTTTCGTCAGGCGAGCGGGGCAGCACAGGCGTCACCCCATACAGGTTGATGCCCTTGCGCTTGAGCAAGGCCGCCAAGGCCTGGCGTTCTTTTAGAGAGAGAGTCCGGACCGAGTCGAGCAGCGCTTGCACTGAATATCCCCTATGAAGTCAGTTCGTCGATTTCCTCCTTCGATAGACGTTTCAAGGCCTCCAGAGATTTAGTCAGCTCATCCTGCAGGTCATCGCCCTGCCCTGCCATCGCCGCCAGACGGTCGACGAAATCGCCGAAACGAGAGTATTCGAACAGCTCGGCCATGGCGATTTCCCGACCGAGCTGGCTGCGGACCCGCACGATGATCTGCATCACCAGCAGGGAATGCCCACCCAGCTCGAAGAAATCATCGGCCAGCCCCACCTGATCCACCTTGAGTACGTCGCTCCACATCTGCGCAAGACTGTGTCCGAGCTCGGTGACAGGGGCTTCATAAACAGGACGCCCAATCGTGAGATCCGGCGCTGGCAGTGCTTTGCGATCCAGTTTGCCGTTAGGGTTGAGGGGTAGCGCTTCGAGCAGTACCCAATGGTTCGGAACCATGAACGCAGGCAAACCCTGCGCCACCTCATGCCGCACCCTGGCCGAGATATCACCAGCCGCAGCGCGTGGCACCACGTACGCCACCAATTGGGCTCCAATGGTGCTGTCCAGCGCCAGCACCACCGCCTCCCGGACGTCGGCGCATCCACGCAGTCGTGCTTCGATCTCCCCCAATTCGATGCGCAGCCCGCGCAGTTTGACTTGATGGTCTCGACGCCCGACATAGTCGATGACGCCTTGCTCGTCGTAGCGTGCCAAGTCACCTGTACGGTAACAGCGCCCGCCATCGGCCCACTCATCCGGCACAAAGCGTTCAGCGGTCAGGGCCGGCTGACGCCAATAGCCTTCACCGACGCAAGCACCGGCAATGTAAATCTCGCCGATCATGCCCGCCTCGACCCATTGACCATTGGCTCCAAGCAGCTGGATCGCTGCGCCGGGAACAGGACGCCCGGTGAGCATGGTAGCCCGGGCCAGGGCTTGCGGGGCATCCAGCACCTCCTCGATCACGACATCCGTGCACTCGGTCGGCCCGTAGCTATTGTGCAACCTGGCCCGGTTACCCGGATGCCGCAGCCAGCTTTCAAGTTCATGGGCCTTGACAGGCTCACCACCCAGCAGCACATGTCGCAGTGAGTCCAGGCTTCCGTCCAGCGGCTCAAGCATCGGTACGAACGCACTCGGGGCGCAGTTCAGCACGGTGATGCCCTCAGATGCCACCGCCTTGCGGAATGCCTGTGGATCATAGCCCGGCGCAGGCAAATGCAATTCGCCTCCAGCACAAAGGATGGCAAACAGGTTCTTCTGGGTCAGATCAAAGCTGTAGGAACTCACCAGCAGGACCTTGTCATGCGCCGAAAGCTGGCAAGTACCCGCAAACCAGGCCATCAAGTTGACGAAGCTGTCATGACGCACGCCGGCGCCCTTGGGCCGCCCAGTAGAGCCTGACGTGTAGATCACGTAGGCCAGGTTGCCAGGTACTGTACGCTGTGGCGGCGGCAATTCCGAGCACTCGCGGCCGGCCTCCTCCAGCAGGAGGCCGCGCACTCCAAGACCAAGGGGCAACCATGCATCGAGGCCCATGTGGGTCAATACGAGGCTCACGCCGGAATCCTGGATCATGTGCTCCAGACGCTCGGCAGGGTAATCTGGATCAAGCGGAACATAGGCACCGCCCGCCTTCAGGATAGCCAGCAGGCCGACGAGCATATCCAGGCTGCGCCCTACCGCAATCCCCACCAGCACTTGGGGTCCAACACCAAGCGCAATGAGGTGGTGGGCCACCTGATTAGCGCGACGCTCAAGCGCCTGATAGGTCATGCGCTGATCGCCGCATACCAGCGCAGTGGCATGTGGCGTACGGACGACCTGCTGCTCGAAACATTGATGGATGCACCCGTGTCCGGCCTGCCAGGCATCGGCCCTGTTCCAGTCCGCCAGGCGCTCTGCCTGGCGAACCTCGTCCAGCAACGCTATCGTTCCGATGCTGCGATTGGCATCGGCCATCAAGCCATGGAGCACTTCATGAAAGCAGTGTGCGAGGCGCTCTACACGGGCAAAGTCGAAATACCGCTCATCAAACGCGTAGCGTATACCCATGACCTGCCCGACGCCCACCACCAGCGTCAGCGGATAGTTGGTCTGTTCCTGGTTCTCCAGCGCACCGAAGCGCAGGCCACCCGGTGCACCCTGGGCCAGCGCTTCTGCCAGCGGATAGTTCTCGAACACCAGCAGCGAATCGAACAGCGCCTCGCCAGCATGGCCGGCCCAGCGCTGGATGTCGGCCAGCGGGCTGTGCTCGTGCTCGCGCAGGGCCAGGTTCTGATCCTGCACGGCACGCAACCATTCCCCGACACGGGTCTGCGGCGAAGGCGCGGCGACCACTGGCAATGTGTTGATGAACAGGCCTAGTTGCTCTTCGATGCCTGGTAACCCCATCGGCCGGCCGGCAACGGTGGCACCAAAGGCCACGCAGTCTTCACCCGTGAAGGCCTGGAGCAGCAGCAACCAGGCGGACTGCACCAGGGTGTTGAGGGTTACGCGCTCTTGCCGTGCAAAGCCCTCGAGCCGCGCCGTAACCTCGGCGTCGAACACCTGATGGTGCTCGCCGTGGGTGCTTGCCTGCTGGCCAGCGCTGGCCGCGCCAAGCCGGGTCGGCTGGGCCAATGGCGCTATCTGCGCTTTCCAGAACGCCTCGTCGGCAGCGACATCCTGCTGGCCGAGCCACTGGATGTAGTCGCGGTAACGGGCCGTTGGCGCACCCACGGCAAGGCCGGCGTAGCGCTGCAGCACTTCGGCCTGCAGGCGGGTGCTGCTCCAACCGTCCATCAGCAGGTGGTGACTGGTATAGACCATGTGCCAGGTGTCATCGCTGATGCGGATCAGCGTCAAACGCATGAGCGGCCCACAGGCCAGGTCGAAGCCGGCACGGCGATCTTCACGGGCCCATTGGTCAAGCGTGCTCGGCAAGTCCGACTGGCCACGCCAGTCGAGTTCGAACAGCGGGACTGTCAGCTCACGGCGAATCACCTGCACCGGGTGCGGTTCGGTGGACACGAAGCTTGAGCGCAGTACATCGTGGGCATCGACGGTGGCCTGCCAGGCCGCGCGCAAGCGTTCCACATCCAGGCCCGACACGTCCACGCGCATCTGGTTCAGGTAGGCCTCGCCGTCCTGGCCCAGCAGCGTATGGAACAGCATGCCGTGCTGCATCGGCGACAGCGGGTAGACATCCTCGATGGCCGCCGCCGGCACGGTCAGCCGGTCCAGTTGCGCCTGGGACAGGCCCGCCAGTGGCACGTCCGACGGCGTGATCGCGCTGCCGACGCCGCTGGCGCAATGTTCGATGATCGCCTCCAGCGCCTGCTGGTAATGTGCCGCCAGAGCCTGCACCGCGTGCGCATCGAACAGGGCCGGGCTAAAGCTCCAGCTCAGGCTCAATTCACCGTTGTAGACCTGGCCATCGATGCTCACCACCGGCGCCGCCGGGCTGTCCGGGCAACGCGCGGCACCGCTGGCCTCTGCGGCCGGGGCAAACAGGCTGCCTTGCTGGCGGTCGAAGCTGCCGTCGAACTGGCCCAGGTAGTTGAACACCAACCGCGGCTGCGGCCGGCTGCGCAGCGCCCCCTGTATGGCCGGATCGGCCAGATAGCGCAGCACGCCATAGCCCACGCCCCGCTCAGGCGTCGCCCGTAGTTGCTCCTTGACGGCCTTCAGGGTGGCGTCGAGGGTTTCGCCCGCGCTCAGACGCACCGGGAACAGGCTGGTGAACCAGCCCAGGGTGCGGGTCAGGTCGAGTCCGTCGAACAGGTCCTCGCGCCCATGGCCCTCAAGCATCACCGACACCGAAGCCTCACCGCTGAATCGGCGCACGGCTTCGGCCAGCGCGGCCAGCAGCAGGTCGTTGACCTGGGTGCGATAGGCCGCAGGTGCTGCCTTGAGCAGGCGTTGGGTCTGCTGGTTGCTCAGGCGCGTGACCAGAGGTTCGCCGACGGTGGCGACATCGTCCTTGGCCAGCAACGCCGACAGGCCATCATCCAGCGCCTGTTCCCAATGCTCACGCTGGGCCAGCAATGCCGGCGCGGCTGCATAGCCTTGCAGGCGCTCGGCCCATTCCTTGATTGCGGTGGTCCGCGGTGCCAGCGGCTGCTGCTGGTACGCAGCCTGTAAATCTTCCAGCAGCACCCGCCAGGACACGCCATCAACCACCAGGTGGTGCACGATCAGCAGCAGCCGTTGGGCGCCGGCCTGGTCTTCGAACAGCACCGCCCGCAGCAACTCACCACGGGTCAGGTCCAGGCTGCGCTGGGCCTCGTCTGCCAAGGCAGGCAGTTCTTCGAAACTGCCGACCTTGCGGCGCCACAGGCGATTGGCGGGCTCAGCGCGAGTGAACTCAGCGCGCCATTGTCCTGCCTGTTCGCTGAACGCCAGGTTCAAGGCATCGTGCTGCTCGACCACGGTATCAAGGGCTCGGGCCAGAGCCGTATCGTCCAGCACCTGGTGCGGCGTGAGCAGGATCGACTGGTTCCAGTGATGGCGGGCCACCACTTCGGTGTCGAAGAAACGCGCCTGAGACGGCACCAGGGGTACCTGGCCTTGACGCACATTCACCACCGGGGCTGCTGCCGCAGGCTTGGCCGCGATGGGTTTGGCCAGCTGGGCCAAGCGTGCCACGGTCTGAGCTTCGAACAGTTGCTTGGGCGTAATTTTCCAACCCTGGCGCTTGGCCCGGGCGATGATCTGCAGGCTCAGAATGGAGTCGCCGCCAAGCTCGAAGAAGTTGTCTTCGGCACCGACCCGCTCCACCTTAAGCACCTCGCCCCAGATGCGCGCCAAGGTTTCCTCGGCCTCTCCGGACGGCGCCACGAAGTCTGCCTGCTGGGCACCCGGCATCGGCAAGGCGCGTTTGTCCAGCTTGCCGTTGCTGGTGACCGGCAGGCGCTCGATTAGCACGATCTGCGCCGGCACCAGCGCTTCAGGCAGACGTTTCAGCAGGTCATCCTTGAGCGCCTGGGCGGTGCGGCCCGGCGCAACGCACCAAGCCAGCAATTGCAGGCGGCTCGGGTCATTGTCCATCGGCAGCGCCTGGACCACGGCATCTTCCACGCCCTCCAGCGCGCGCAGGGCCTGGGCCAACTCGCCCAGTTCGACACGGTAGCCGCGGATTTTCACCTGATCGTCGTTGCGCCCCAGGAACACGATGCGCTCGCGATCCAGGCGAGCACGGTCGCCACTGCGGTAGCAGCGTGCGCCGTCGGCAGCCGGCACGAAGCGCTCGGCGGTCAGCGCCGCATGGCCCAGATAACCCTGGGCAACGCCCGGGCCACCGAGGTACAGCTCACCGGCGACCCCTTCGGCAACCGGTTGCAGCCAGGCATCGAGAATCTGCACCTGCGCGTTGGGCAATGGCGCGCCCAGCGGCACACTGTCGTAACCAGGCAGGACTTCAGTCAGCGGGTGAGCCAGCACGCCAACGGTAGTTTCGGTCGGACCGTAGTGGTTGAGCAGCCGGCAGGCTGGTTTGAGGCTGCGGATGCGCTCGGCGAGCGCCCAGTCGCAACGCTCGCCACCCAGCACCAGCAGGCGCGCCGGCAATACATCGGCCGCATTCGCAGCCTGCAGCAAGCCTTGCAGATGGCTCGGTACCAGCTTGAGCACATCGATGCGGTACTCGCTCATATAGGCGGCGAAGCGGTCCGGGTCAAAGGCATGGTCCTGAGGCATCAGGTGCAGCAACGAGCCGCTGGCAAGCGCGCCGAACAACTGGGTGTGCCCCAGGTCCGCCGCCGGCGTGGACACCAGCGCCATGCTCACACCCGGCGCACCTTGCAGGTGCACCTGCACGCCCTGGACATAGTCGGCCAACGCGCCATGGCTGATTACCACGCCTTTAGGCTGGCCAGTGGAACCGGAGGTGTAAATCACGTAGGCGGGCTGCGCCGGGTGCAGTTGCACAGTCGGCGCATCGGCCGCGCAATGGGCCCAGGTGGCGCTGTCATAGGGCAAGGCATTGTCCAGCGGCACCTCACCGATCACCCGCACCGCACGGCTGTCCCGGGCCAGCTGGCGCAGGCGCTGGGCCGGCTGGGCCGGGTCCAGCGGCAGGCAGGCGGCACCGCACTTGAGGATCGCCAGCCAGCTCACCGCCCACTCAATGGAGCGTTCCAGGCACAGGCCGACCACGTTACCCGGCAGCACGCCCAGCTCGCTCAGGTAGTGCGCCAGGCGGTTGGATTCGGTGTCCAGTTGCGCATACCCGAGCACCCGCTCGCCTTGCTGCAGCGCCGGGCCCATACCGCCGGCCGCCAGGCCCTGGCGCCACAGCGCAAGCATGTCGACGCAGGGGAAGACCATCGGCGATTCAGGCGCAGCCGATGCCGGTGTCACGGGCTGCGCCAACAGTGCCTGCTCAGGCGCGCGCACCATGGCACTCAGCACTTCGCCCAAAGCCTGGTTCAGACGCTCGATGGTCGGGGCCTCGAACAGGTCACGGGCATAGGTGAAGTAGCCCTCGATCCCGTTTTCGGTTTCGGTGAAGTCCAACGCCAGGTCGAAGCGTGCTTCGTCTTCTACCGCACCATGGCCAGACACTTCCAGGCCATGCAGGCGCTGGGCCCGCCCTTCGGCCGTGGCATCGGCGCCGACGTTCTGGTTGAGCTTGAACTGGAACAACGGGTTGACCGCCAGCGACCGCTCCGGCGCCAGCGCTTCGACCAGTTGCTCGAAGGGCAAGTCCTGATGGGAATGGGCGCCGGCCACGGTCTGCCTGACCTGATCGAGCAGTTGCCTGAACGACTGGCGCTCGTCGATACCCAAGCGGATCACCTGGGTGTTGATGAAAAAGCCCACCAGCCCTTCGACCTCCTTGCGGTTACGCCCGGCGTTGGGCGTGCCAATACGGATGTCGTCCTGGCCGCTGAAGCGCGACAGCGTGATCCCCGCTGCCGCCAGCACCAGCATGAACAGGGTATAGCCGCCTTGGCGAGCCAGTTGCTTGAGCCCGGCAGCCAGTTGCGGATCGACCGTCAGATGCACCTGCCCGCCGCGATGACTCGGCTGGGCCGGCCGCGGATGATCGGTGGGCAAGGCCAGCAACGGCTGCTCATCACCGAGCTGGGCTTTCCAGTAGGCCAATTGCCGCTCACCCTCGCCCGCCTCCAGCCAGGCGCGTTGCCAGAGGGCGTAGTCGGCGTACTGGATCGGCAACGCCGGCAAGTTGGCTGGCCGTGCCTCGAGCGCAGCGGCATAGCCTTCGGCGAACTCGCGCACCATGACCTCGGCTGACCAGCCGTCAGAGATGACGTGGTGCATGCACAGGGTCAGAACGTGGTCGTCCTCGGCCAGGCACCACAGGCGAATGCGCAGCAGGGGGCCGGTGAGCAGGTCAAAGGGTTCTTCGAACTGGGCGCGCACTTGCTCGTCCAACTCCGCTTCGGTCACCTTCACAGTGACTAGCGGCAACTCCGGCGCGGCCTCGATGAGCTGGTGGAAGACACCGTCATCAGAGGCGAAATGGGTGCGCAGCACTTCGTGACGCGCCAGCATCGCCTTGAACGAAGCCCGCAAAGCAGGCTCATCGAGTGCACCGCGCAAACGTACGGCACAAGGCACGTTGTATGCCGCGCTCTGCGGCGCCAGTTGCCAGAGGAACAGCAGGCGCTGCTGGGCGTACGACAGCGGGATGCGCTCCATGCCTTCCGAGGCCGGCACGATCGGCAGCAAGCGGAAGCTCTGGCCGCTGGCCGCGAGCTTGTCGAGGATCTGCCGGCGCTGGTCGACGGGCAAGGTGACGAAGCGCTTGGCGATTCGTTGCGCGGTGGTCATATCCATGGTCATATCTCGGCCCATTCGTTCATCAACTGTTCAATTTCTGCGAGGCCATCGTCGGACAGGCCCGTGGCTTGGGTTTCGATGGCCTGGGCGAACTCGCCCAGGGTCGGGTGCTCGAAGAGTAGGCGCAGGGGGACATCCAGACCTTGTTCGGTGCGCAAGGTAGAAACCACGCGGGTGGCGAGCAGCGAGTGGCCGCCCAGTTCGAAGAAGTTATCTTCGAGGCCGACTCGCTCGGCCTCCAATACCTGACTCCAGATCCGCGCCAGATCAACCTCCAGCGCCGTACGCGGTTCGACATAGGCGATATGCGACTGAGCGAAATCCGGTGCCGGCAATGCACGGCGGTCGAGCTTCCCGTTAGGGCTAAGTGGCAAGGCAGCCATCAATATCCATGCCCCAGGCACCATGTAATCCGGCAGGTTGGCGCGCAATGCGCTCCTTAGCGCCAAACGCGGATCATCCCCCGGGGCCGACGGCACCACGTAGGCAACCAGTTGCTTGCCCAGTGCGCCCTCGACGGCCAGCACCACTGCCTCGCGGACCGAGACATCCGCCAGGATGTGAGCCTCGATTTCACCCAGCTCGATGCGCAGACCGCGAATTTTCACTTGATGATCAAGTCGGCCGGCGTAATCCAGTCGGCCGTCGGTGGTGTAGGTGGCCAGGTCTCCACTGCGGTACAGCCGCCCACCGTCGGCAGAGAACGGGTCAGGGATGAACCGTTCTGCCGTCAACGACGGTCGCTGGAAGTAGCCACGGGCCAGCAGTTGACCCCCGATCAGCAATTCGCCACGAGCCCCCGGCAACGCGGTCTGCCCTTGGTCATCCAGCACGCGAATTACCCGGCCAGGCAAGGTTTGCCCAATCGGTACGGCGGTCGGCAGAGCGGCATTGGCGTGCACCAGAGGCCCACAGTCGAACGTCGTAACGACCACGGTTGCCTCGGTCGGGCCATAGGTGTTGATCAACGCAACATCCCCCAGGCCTGCCTGGCGCCACGCCTCAATACCTTCGGGGGGCATCGCTTCACCGCCGATGTGCACCTGACGCAGTTGCCCATAGGGGCGCGACCCCACTGCGGCGAAGTCCTGGACCAACATGAACCAGTAAGCCGTGGTCAGGTCGCAATGGGTGATGCGCTGTTCGATCAACTGCTGGTAGAAGGTTTCGCTGTCCCAGATTTCCGGCCCCCGGATCACCACCGAAGCGCCAATCGACAGCGCCGGATACAACTGCTCGACAAACCCGTCGAAGTTTAGGGTGGCGAACTGCAGGAACCGATCGGCAGGTGTCAGCCGTGCAAACCGGACCGTCACCTGAGTGTGGGTCGCCAGCGAACGGTGATCGATGGCCACGCCCTTGGGCTGCCCAGTGGAGCCCGAGGTGTACATCACATACGCGAGGTTGTCAGGGCTGGTCAGGGATGTCGGGTTGGCATCGGCAAAACCGGCGTCGCTACCATCATCCAGGTAAAGGCAACGAACCTGAGCAGGCATCTGAAGTTGCTCACGCATGGCGTGCTGGGTCAGCAGCAGTTCGATCCCTGAGTCTTCGACCATGTACCCCAGGCGATCGCGGGGGTATTGCGGGTCAAGCGGCACATACGCGCCACCGGCTTTGAGAATAGCTAGCAACCCGACCACCATGTCCAGACCGCGCTCCACGCAAAGCCCCACCAGAACCTCGGGACCGACACCGGCATGGCGCAACTGGTGCGCCAGTCGGTTGGCCCGGCGGTTGAGCTGGGAGTATGTCAGAGGGTGCCCTTCACAAATCAGCGCAATCTCATCGGGACGAGCCGCTGCCTGCTCTTCAATCCGCAGATGTACAGGCTTGACCTCAAGGGCGATCGTGTCACGCGCGTCCAGTGTGGGCAGCACCTGCTCGACTTCATGCGCGCTGAGCAGGGGCAACTCCATCACCCGTGCTTCAGGTGCAGCGACCATGGCCTGCAGGAGCGCACACCAGTGCTTCGCGAAACGGGTGATCGTGCCTGGGTCGAACAATGCAGTGGCGTAGGTGAAGCTGGCCGACAGGCCTGTCCCACCTTCGAAGGTATCCAGACTCAGGTCGAAATGCGTGGAGCCAACAGTCCACTCAAAGGGTGTCACGGACAGTTCTGTGGGTTGCAGGGTCTGCGAGGGCACCTCTGTCTGGTGGTTGAACATCGCCTGGAACAGCGGCGAGATCCCAAGGTTACGTGCCGGCGCCAGCGCCTCGACCAGTTGTTCGAACGGCAGGTCCTGATGGGCCTGGGCTTCGATGGCTGTACGCTTGACCTGGGCCAGCAGGCCGCTGACGGTCAGCTCGCCATCGAACTCGGCTTTGAGCACCTGGGTGTTGACGAAGAAGCCAATCAGTCGCTCGGTTTCCAGGCGAGTGCGATTGGCGATGGGCATGCCGACGCGGATATCCGACTGGCCAGAATAACGTGCCAGCAGCAGTTGGAACGAGGCCAGCAGCAGTTGCGCCAGGGTCACGCCCTGCGCTCGGGCCAACGCTTTGAGCGATCGGCTCAGATCAGCCTCCAGTGCAACCGGCAAGGCTGCACCGCGATTGTCCTGCATGCTCGGCCTTGGACGGTCCAGCGGCAGCTCCAGCACCGGCTGTTCAGCGCCCAGTTGCTGCGTCCAATAGCTCAACTGGCGCGCCTTCTCACCCGCTTCCATCCACTGCCGTTGCCAGGCGGCAAAGTCAGCATACTGGATGGCAAGCGGTGGAAGTTCAACGCCTTGGTAGAACTGCACCAGTTCATCCACCAGCACCGGCATCGACTGGCCATCGGCGACGATATGATGCAGCGTCAGCACCAGCACATGGTCGTCCTCGGCCAGTTGTAGCAGGCGCACACGCAGCAGCGGCCCCTGCAACAGATCGAACGGCCGCTTGGCTTCGGCCTCGACCCACAGGCGCGCATCCGTTGCAGTATCGACCTTCATCTCAAACGGCAACGAAGCATGGATCACCTGCACTGCCCGGTCACCCTCCTGGCGGAAGGTGGTGCGCAACGGCTCATGACGATCGATCAGGCGGGTAAAAGCTCCACGCAGCCTGGTCAGATCCAAAGCGCCTCTAAGATGCAGTACTGAAGGGATGTTATACGCCGTACCGTCCGGTTCCAGTTGCCAGAGGAACCACTGCCGCTGTTGAGCGTAGGACAACTCCAGCGAAGTGGTTCGGTCCACCGGGGTCAGCACAGGCGCCGTATCGGCATGTCCTTGCTCGACCAGTGCAGCAAATTCAGCCAACCCACCCGCTTCGAACAGCGCTCGGAGTGGTGCATCGATCTGCAGCTCGCTCCTGACACGAGCCATGACCTGAGTTGCCAGCAACGAGTGGCCGCCCAGGTTGAAGAAGTTGTCGTCGCGTCCAACCTGCTCGACTTTCAGCACATCGGCCCAGATCGCCGCCACTTGCTGCTCGATCTCGCCAACGGGCGCCACGTACGCTTGCTGTTCCACTTCCGGCACGGGCAGCGCTTTGCGGTCGAGCTTGCCGTTGGTCGTCAGCGGC
>JAAIGE0100520570.1_pt1 | contig 23581 bp, 42 predicted proteins | sample 6487951 | NCBI WGS metagenome assembly JAAIGE01 (sample SAMN13974128, study PRJNA590717) | phyllosphere metagenome | biome: tomato field; feature: multiple bacterial spot infested tomato fields; material: tomato leaves; isolation source: leaves from tomato fields | host: Solanum lycopersicum ...
AATTAAATGCGAAATGCGGAACTTATCAAAGCATATGCAGAGGGAAAAGAAATCGAGTGCTTTTGCGTTGGATGGGATGCGTGGCTACCACTTACAAAAATGAGCAATAGTGCTTTGCGTGCGTTTCTCGGCATCCAATATGATCCCGAATGGTCTTTCCGTATCAAGGAGTAAACAAAGTATGAACAAGCATTACGATGATGACCAATACGAATCCCGCAGCAAGGGCAAGCCATCGCGCGATTGGAAGCAGCTTCGCGAACAAAAGCGCAACGGACAATAACCCTAAACTTTAGTAGGTTTATACCTAGCCCCTGGAAAAAGGGGTTATAATAAACCATCTTAAACTGCTACACTAGGTGCAACATGCAAATTACACACACGCACGGAATTACCGACACTGCATATAAAATGCTCATGAAGGGCGAGGGCAAACCATCGGGGCCTTGGATGTGTAGCGATAGGTGCGGGATGAGCTATTTGCACAGTGCCACCAAGGCAGAATTAGAATCCGACGATGTAGAGTATTACATCATTCAGCAGGCTATCGACTCTGCAGTATTGCAATGCCCAATATTTGAAGATGAAATTTTCCATGTCCTTTTGTTGAATATCCCTTCGGATTATTCAGGTATCGAGGACGATTATTCGTGCGAAAATATGGAAAATATTGCAGATTGCATTCCTGAAGCTGATCTAAAGAATTTTATTGTAGGTGTAAAATCTTACAGTCTGAGCAAGTATTTTCACCCGTTTGTTATTTGTTCTGCTCTCCAAAACCGCTATTTTAGCGAATGTAACTACCCTGATTCCGTGGTACAATGCGCAAATGCACTTAAGGGCTTGGAGTGGGATTTTGAAATGGTTAATGACAACATTAAGGAAATTTAAAATGTATTTCAAACTGCACATTAATACTGATAATTCTGCTTTTGATGAAGGTAATAAGCCTTACGAAGTAGCTAGGATTCTTCGGGAACTGGCTGATAAGGTAGAAAGTGAAGGACTAAATTGGTGTTATCAGAATTTGCGTGATACCAATGGAAACATCGTAGGAGCTTATGCAGAAAAGGAAAATTTGAAGGACTAACATGCAAAGAATCGCACCAATCTTAATGATCCTGGGTTGTATCATCTATATTCTTTGTGCTACAATTGCAGTATCTGCCCCTTTGTGGGTTCCCCTTTATTTGTATTTTCATTAAGGAGTAATTAGTATGCAACGAAAAGAATTCAACCCGAAGCTGGGCGATATTATCATTTGCAATAATGGTCAGCAGTATATCTGCGCCACAAAACAAGTAATTGAAAATGTCCTAGGGCATAGTATCAGCCCAATGAGAGATTCAGTTATTTATGCTTATCATTCCAATAAGAAATCTTGGAGTGAATGGAAAGAGGGCGGCGCATGTATTACTGATTCAACTGAATACACAATCAAGGAGGTTATTAGTATGCAAGAAAATCAAACACCAGCACAAAAAGCAGGTTTCGTTATCGGCCGGCACTATGAGTGCATTGAGAGTGGAACCTACTTTACAAAATCTGCAATCTACGAATTTGTCCGGGATGACGGGACTTATTGCCCGATGTTTAAGTATATCCGTGGACCAGTCGCTCAAGAAACAACACATAACGGGTGTATGTATATTGAGCTTCACAAACTTAAGGCTATTAAGCAACCGCACAAGCATGCAGAGCTTATTAAGGCATGGGCCGATGGTGCAGTGATTCAGTGTTTCTCTACAGCCTATAATCAATGGTTAGATATAGACACACCATCATGGGACAATGATACACAATATCGCATCAAGCCCGAAGAACCGAAGTATATCGATGTTAACGGTGTGAAGGTGCCGGAGCCTTACCGGGTTAAACCTGGGCATGGTATTACATACTATGTTCCAATCACCGCAGCACGAGCCACGAAGCCGGCGGAGACTTGGCGGTGGACAGATCACGATCTTGATTTGATTAATTTTCAGAATGGGCAATGCTTCAAGACTGCAGAGGATGCAGCACTAGCCCGCGATGCGATGCTAAAACCCTTCAAGGTGTAAGCACTGCAGAAGACTACTAGGGTTATTCCTTAGTAGTCTTTTTTCGTTTTAGGCACAAATACAACACACAAGGACTAAAAACTGTGTAGAATTGAGCCCATACCGCAGAGAACACGGTTCCTTACTCTCTATCAACAAACGGAAATATAGTATGAAAGCACCTAAGATTTATCGCCTTCCATTGCAAGCAATTGGCACCCATGAGACACTGGTGATTGTAGTGGATGGTACTCCACAAAGTGTAAACACTTGGAACTACACACAAAACGAAAACGGAGATAAGACATTCTATCTGGAAGGCATAACGGATTGGCAATTGACTCTCACAGCAGGCAGTTTTGTATCTGTGATTCGATAAGGGTTTATCCCTAGAGGGTTTGTAATAAAGCCCTCTATAATAAGCCTTAACTTCACTTAGAGACTAACATGCTTTGCATTATCGGAACCCTCGCTTCTGTAGCTGCTATCCTGGCATCTTGCCATGCCCTTTGCAATGCCGAGAAAATTATTCTTTTCTTGCTTAAAGCTTCGGGATGGGGCTTTCTGGTGTATCATAGCGACTCGCAGAAGTATTTTTATAGTCTGACGTACAAAGATGCTATAGAATGGTTGGAATGCAGCCTGGGCGATGCTTGCATCTTTAGCAATCGTACTAAGGATGCAGTGGCTATTAAGCTGGTTTAATAGGTGTAAAAATGAACTACTCTCAACGTCAAGCATTGAAAAAACAATTGCGCATTCTTGCTAACGAGCTTACAGAGAAATGCGATAATATTAACTACGGTGGATGTGCCGTAATGGCAGCTATTGTAGGTAAAGAACTGGATTCAATGGGCGTGATGGTTGATATTGTGACTAGATCACATCGCAGGCAATATTCACCATTCAATGCCCGCAAAAAGTTATCAACTAATTCTAATAACACCGTGCCTGATTGGGAATATCATGGCGTATCCTTCGGGCATGTAGCAGTACGATTCAGGCTAGGTAAAAGGCTCTGGACATGGGACAGTGACGGTTTAAGCCTGGGAGGGACTACCTACGGGGCTAGGCGTTATTGTGAGGCAAGATATCCATTCGGTCACGGAATGACGGTAAGCGAGTGCAAAACAGTAGCAGGAACCAAAGAGGGATGGAATGAGTCTTTCGACCGATCTAATATTCTTGCGCTGAGGCGAATAGTTAAAAAGAATTTTAAGGAATTGCACAAAGGCCCTGCTTTTGCAGTATAATCTTATCTAACTTAACGGAGAAATTAAATGTCCATTTCTGTCATCTATCGTGTTTCCCATACTCTCCCCAATGCACTGGATAATTACTTGGACGAAAAGCCAAGTGAAAACCATACCTTCGAACTTGCATTGATTAATATTCAGGAGTATAATTGTGGTTCGGGTGCTAATCGCTATTCTGACCGTGAAGAGTGGGCAGAATTTGAAACTGAAAAGCACGCTATTGATTGTGATAATGCAATGCGCAAACTGATTACTGATTGGCACAATAAGGCTATTCAGGCGGGTTATTGATTAACTGATTAAGGAGTAATATATTATGTCCAAAGAACTGCGGGAATTCCTGCAATGGTGGCTGAAAGAAGCAGAATCGGATAATCCGGATTATCTAGTAACTGCATTCGGTCTTTGTCACAATGTAGATGTATGGACAGATTGCAATGAAGAAGTGTGTTATGAATTAAACAAACTGCTGGGTAATATGCCATACCCATTTGGCAGTAAAGATTACGATGAGCATTTCTATACTGACACCATGCACAAATGTCCAAAGCGCCTAGAATGGGTGCGGGATGTGCTGGCCTATTAAGGAGTAATTGCAATGCAAGAGATTAAAGGTCAACCGGGTGAATCCCTTTGGATGGCTGCACAAAGGGCTATCAAAGCAGCTAGCGACACAGGAACAGATAAGTTTCTGGTGTTCAATGATACGACTGTACGGGTATATCCTGGGTCGCATGAGTATGACATTACGGATAAGTATTTCTTACATCGTGCCTTGGAGCGAAACGATAGGCGTTAGGGTTTGCCCTAGGAATTATTTTTCTTTGTGGTAACCAAACAACGGTTTTGTGTGTAGAATACTATCTATGGACAGGGGCAAGGGTAGGGAAAGCCTACCACCTGGACAGTACTAGCAGTCCTTATCGGTAGGACAAGCGAAAAGAGTTAAGTAGTTAGGACGGGGAAACCGTAAGATGCGCCTAGGAAAGACTTCTGTAGCTGTTCAGGCTTTCGTAAAGAGTCATGCTCAATACGGATCGCACCTAATCCATAAGGATCAAAGTAAACAAAGGAAAGTATCATGCAAACCGCAGCTATCAAGACTTTTATTCGTTGCACCCTCATGGATGAAACCACTGCAGCGCACTATTGCAGCCGCCATGCTAGTGCATATGATGCAGCTAATGAATTCCGTAGTCACAAGGCCATGAGTCTTACGGATGCATGCATGCTGGGTGTTGATGCAAAGGTAAGTGGTAATGTAGTTAATCCCTTTGCATCTTGGATGGCACAAGCTAATGCATGGGGCTACGGTTTTGCACAAGCTTGATAGAGTAAAGAATACAGGCCCTGACAGGGGGCTTTTCTATGATAGAATTCAGTCATCATAACAAACCAGGAACTACCATGACCCGCAGTGAACAAAAGGTACAATGGCTGATGCAGGAACTAAACATTGGCAGGAAGACTGCTATAGCTTATCTGGAGGGTGCAGAATGGAACTATCATCGGGCAGTGGAGGATTTTAAAACTGATAAGCATGGGGTAGAGCAAGGTTTGTTAGATTGGAAATTTAGCCCTAGTCTCTGAAGGGTTTTATACCTAGCCTCTGAAATGGGGTTATAATTGATCCATCATCAATCGAAAGACTACCATGCAAGTAATTCTCAACATCCAAGGCATCAAAGACAATGCAGAGCATATCTGCGGATTGATTGCTGGGTTCTTTGGTAAGGGTAATTCTGTATCTGCTAACTTGGCAAAGGAAGGAATCTATCAGTTCTTTCCCTATAAGATGCTGATTGTTAAGAAATAAGGGTTTATCCCTAGGGGCTTAGAAGTCTAGGCCCTTATAATAAATCTTTCTCTACCCTAGGAAACACCATGAAAACCGTTCGCTATATTGAGATTGTCCTGAGCCCCTATCATTATGCTATCGTAGGAAGGATTCGCTTTGAAGATGAAGGCGAACTGATCGAATCGTCCCTTTACAGCATCGGAGAGATTAACAATATCCTTGCTTTGTGGAGGGACAATGCATTGCAAGGTAGCTTTGCTATCGGGTATACTCTGGCAAAGGATTACAGTTTTCAAATTGTAGAGGCTTGATATGATCCAGAACAAAACCGCCCGTAAATTGATGTATGATTGGCACGACGGACAATGCTCTGCCCTCTATGCCGCTGCTAGCTCGGGACTAGTTGAATCCTGGGACAATCTGCTGTATGCATGTAACAGGATTGATGATGAGACAGACAGAAATAAACTAGTCGCCTGGGTGAAGAACAAGCAAAGGATGTCAAAGTTTGTTATAATCGTAAGAGGTAGCAGTTATGCTGTCCTTCCCTGGGTTTCTAGGAGCTATTATGCATGACCTTCAATACATCAATCAAGGCTTGTTTACTTGCTTTGTCCCTACATCTAAAGCAGGGGAACAAGCATGGAATGAGCTAGCAACAATCACCGATGGTACGGGTAAGGTGCTGACTGTACAGGCACAGGAATACATCTATCAGCTAAGGAAAGCAGGGTATAATGTAGTCAAGGCAAAGAGGATAGACCCCGCTACTATCGATGCCGATGCACTACTAAAGGAACTGGAGATTGAATAATGCAATACCTGTATGACACCATCCTACAAAGGGCTTGGAAAAAGATTAATGGTGATCCCAATATCCATACATCACAGTATGAATCTATATGGCTTGATACAGCAAAAGAGCTATTGCAGGAACTAATTAATGAAAGACTATATATCACTGCATTGGAGTTAGAAAAGATTATTGAAGCTAATAGCTAATATGAAGGGATAAACCATGAAGAACGACTATGATCTATTAGCAAGCATAATCGCAAAAACAGTGCGCGAGGCAAAGACGGACATGATACTATTCAACCATTTCAACGATGAGAGCAGATATCGTATTTCCGCTGCAGAGCTTGCCCAATCTAGGCGCATTGCAGAAGAATTTGCTGCTAGTGCTATGGTCAACCGTGCTGAATTCCTGAAAGCCTGCGGTATTGATTAATAGTATCTCACAAAACAATAAACCCCCTCGGTGTATGCCCTGGGGGTTTTCTTTTGTCTGCAAGCTAGGCTTACGTTAAAGAAATCGATGAGTGTATCCTGCCCTGATCCACGGGTTATATCTTGTGGTGTGCTTAAGGATAGTATGCGCGATGCTGCTGGGTGCTACCTGGGTTACATCTATGGTTTGGTCCCCAGGGTTCTATCTAGGGTTACATTCAGGGTTTGATTGCGAGAGAAAAATGGTATGAGCCGACACTGGTTCATGCCATTCCTATGCACCGTTTCCCCGCGTCCCCAATGGTGCTTTCCACGCTGCAACAGGGCAGACACCCTACGATGCACCTCCGCATTTCTCTGTGCGCAGAAGCACTAGATACAATGCCCATTATGTCAAATTCCCATGTTTCAGATGCATAACGTCAAAGTATTAACCCCACAATGCACTAAGGATTAAATCCATGCTACAATAAGGTGCCCGTGATATAGATATTTTGAAATTGTTCGGTGCTGGGAAAGGGTGGGCCGGCGGTTGGTCAAACCCCCAGGACAATCTGCGATATACCCTAAATATACCCCTCCCTGTGCCAGAACACACCCCTAAATACAACGCCCAGGAGATATTTTCCATAATACAATCGATGGATATTTTAAAAGATAGCACACAAAAATTTTTATTAAAGGGTACAGCGCGGATATTTCTAAAAATAAAATACCTCAAAAGTACCCCTCTGAAGTTCCTTTGTTTTCCTTACTGTCTTGTTGTCTTAATTTCAAAAATAGAAAAGCAATAGAATTTATGCAATCTCTAGGTAAGATGCAATCTCAGAACCCCTCCAGAATCGATCAGAAGCACCCTAGAAGGCTTCAAAACAGAAAAGGAATGCCCTGGTAGCCATAGACCCTCAAAATCGATTCTAGAAGCTTTAAAGAAGTCCTTGAAAAGTACCTAGGATGCACCAAATCAAGCACGAAGGAGTCAACAAGGAAACTAAAACTTTACTCGATTGACTGAAACACCTCTCAAGCAGGAGAGTATCGACGTATTCTAGGTTTACTCTTAGTTATACCTTAGTATAATCTTAGTATTACTAGTAAACCAGTTAATAAGTAAGTAAAGACTAAAAGAGATACTATAAGTATACTCTTAGTATAACTAGTCAAGTTAGTTATATATGTTAATATCTATATTAGTATCTTTACCAAAGTAATACTATAGATATTCTATATGTTACTCTCTTGGTTATACTTAAGTACTACTTATAGTATATACTATAGATACTTCTATATATGATATCATGTACTTTCTGGCTTGTCAATAGCCTCAACAACTTTATTTCTCAGTACACTTTTGTTGTGCAGAACGAACCCGAAGGGTGAGGTTTTTGTTGTGCAAGTAGGCTCGTCAGAGACTATTTTGTTTTGCTAAAGAGCCCGAAGGGCTGGTCGAAGACCCAAAGAAAAATCCCCGATGCATGCTCCGGTAGGAGGTACAAACGGGGATTACACTCTTGGTACAACTTCAGAACACCTCTAGGATTGATTTAAACCTACCTAGAAGGCTCTGAACTCAGAAGTTAAGGTCTGGGTAGCCTTGACTCTTGAAAATCGATTCTAGAGCGTTTTAGAGAGTTGTCTACAAAGCTCTGAAGTCTGTCTTGGACCTCAGGATAGACTAGGTTGAACACAGGTATACCCCAAGTCTGAGCTAGCCTAAAGGCAGTAGCGGTACCACCTTTAGGGTTTCCTTTAGAGTCTACTGGAGCATACCCTACTACGAACTTGCTTGGTGTGTTTAAGTCTCTGCCTAGTACTTGGAAGATATTTCGGATGTGCAGAGCCTTAGCACCTTTTGTCAGTCTCTCAGGTGCCGGGTGTACTTCTTTCACGATGTACCAAGCATCCGTCATTTGTCTTTGGGTATACCCTAGGTAGTTGACTTCATCGATCTTCTTTCCATTAAAGTTATCCCAAGGAAGATAAATCTCAGCCCTGAGGTCTATGTGTGATTCCTTGTTTGAATCCATCCAACCTCTCTCAAAGTACTCATCTGCACCTTCAGCACCACCAGAGCGAAGCACCCAACCTAAGGAGCAAAGCTTCTTAGACATTCCTTGCATGAGTTGTAGGATAGGTTCAGGGGTTTGTCTGGAACCTATTCCTGTGAAATTTTTAGTGTCTTTTACAACACTCATAACGGTGTTATTCTCTTTCATTTAACATCCTTATGAAATAAATTAACTATTGGCTATCTCTAAAAGATAATCAGCATGGCACTTAGCTGGTTTGCACCAACCTAGTTCTTCAATGAATTCATCTAGTGTCATTTATTACTCCTTTCAATATATTTTCTCAGTGCTTCATCTCTAGTTTCAGCCTTAACAAACACATAATCATCATTATAGGGATTAGTCCTTATCCTATACCAATCATTAATTTCAATTCCTTTATCTAGGAATGACTTTTCTACTAATTCATAACGAATTCTTTTCTTCTCCTTGTCAGATAGATAAGTATCGCATTCAACAACGAATCCATAATAATTAACACCTAATACTTCGTGCATCTTTAATTCTCTAAATAAACAAAACAACTAAAGCTAGTAAAAGTAAGTAGTCCTCAAAATAGAGTTTCATGACTCACTCCACTCTAGAATAATCACTCTCTTGAATTACTTCAAGAAGATTTACCTCTACCTTAACAATACCGCAACCCTTTACACAAGGTCTACGTTCAATCAGGTCTTCTAGTTCATTGTAGACGTTAGTCCCTCCAGAAGCCCATTGAAGTTCATGCTCAAAGTCAGTCTTGCACATATAACCGATTACTTTCATTTACTTCCCTTCCTCATAAATCTCAAGATAAGGCAAATCATAACTGCCCGATCCGCACTCAGCATAGACAGTCTGCTGTGTACCATCCTCAAAAGTAAAAATCCAAGCATTCATTGATGAGTCATCTACGGACTTAATTGTCTTGCCTTTAAAAATAGCATTGATATCAATCATGTTTATTCCTCCTTCTGCGTAAGAATAAGAACCAGACACAAGATAATTGGAGTAGTCAGAAGGATAGTAAACCCAAGACCAACACCTAAAATCTGAAACACTAGTACTACCGAAAGTACAAACATTGCAAGAAGTGCACAGAAAGTAAATACTGCAACCATAAAATAGCCTGCATGATTCTCCGCCTTATCCCAGAATTGCTCTACCTTGTCTTTGAATTTCATAGTTTTCTCCTTAAATTGCAGAAATAGCAGCCCAAGCCAGAAGAATCAGGCCAGTTGTGATTACCAGTGCTTTCCAAAAATAACTATCTTCTTTCCGGTTGTACTGCTCTGGTTCGGAATTTGAATTACTCAATTCCTTTTTCCCTCTGGGGAGATACATGATCTTATCGATTTCCTCTTGAGAGTACTGGCTTACATAAGTTTCTGTGTAGGCCAACCATTCATATGTTTTTTCTTCAATCTTTCCAGACTTGTACTGATTAAAATCTTGAACTTGCTCTTCGGTAAGTACAAGAAAGTTAGCAAGCTTTGCTGCTTCAAGCATCTTTTGGCAGTTGTAAATATATTCTGCAACTGGATTGGAGTAAGCCCTCATGTTGCTTTGCAACAAATCAAAATATGGCTTCCCTGGGTCTAGAAGTACCCTGTCTAGTGCATTTGTTGTATAGCTCCTGATTGCTTCACACAGAGCTTTATACATATTCAGTTCACTAAGTTCGAACTCTTGCGCTCTACGGATATTTTCTTTGGTTTTATTCTCAGCTTGCTCCTTTAAGGGCAGTATTACATTTAGAACTCTCTCATACACTGCAATGATTTCACTAGATGGAACCTGAATCTCTTTGTAGCTCATAGTAAACCCTTTCAAAAATAAAGAACACCAATCTTAGCACGACTCTTCTTTGTTGACAACCCGTTGCTTTTGTGCTACAATACAGACATTGACGAATAACTATCGTCCCTGATTTAAATTTAACCCTTGAGGAAATTATCATGACAAATAAAACACAAGACACAAGAGCGATCGATGCTTACAACTTCATGGACTTCGTGATTCTATCAGAGAAGGCACGGGAAGATGGCTATGTATTCGACTTTACCACAAACCAGACAGCACCTGCCAACCTAGGCTTCCGCTACTTTGCTGTGATGAAGAAAGGAACCAAGAGTATCCTACCTGAAGACACTAAGCCAGAGAAAGCCCCTAAGAAGACTGAGGAAAAGACGGAAGATAAGACTCCAGTTGCTCAGAAGCAGCCAGAAGTCAAGGAAGTAGCTGCAGAGGAAGTCGTTGTAGAAGCTCCTGTTGTAGAAGTAAAGGCAGACAAGCAACGTTCAGCTAAGAAGACTAGCTAATTAGAATTTAAACAGAAGGGAGTTTAGATGACAGTACCAGCACGTAAGGTAACACGCAAAACAAAAGAAAACAATGGGATTCCTCGCGCAGTAAAGCCAAAGTTCTTGGAAGAACGTGCAGAGCGAGTGCAAAGCAAGCCTCTGAAACCCATGAATGCAAAACAGCAACGGTATATCGAACTCCTAACAGATAAGCCTGTTGTCATTGCTACTGGATATGCAGGGACAAGTAAGACCTACATTCCTACCGTGATGGCAGCAGATGCTTTCTTACTAAATAAAATTGATAAGATCATTATCACACGTCCAGCTATTAGCTCCAGTAAATCAGTAGGCTACTTCAAAGGAACCGATACTGAAAAGATGGCTATCTGGCTGAACTCCGTGATTCCTATCTTCAATGAGCGCCTAGGTCAAGCTGGATTGGACATTGCCCTGGCTAGTAAGAATATTGAATTTATTCCACTAGAAGTTATCAAAGGGATGAGTATCAATAATGCATGGGTGCTAGTAGAAGAGTCCAGTGATTTGACTAAGGAAGAAGTGATTAAGCTGGTTACTCGTATGGGTAAGAATTCCAAGCTTGTTCTTTCAGGCGATATTCGGCAGTCTGAACTGAGAGAGAAGTCAGGACTAACATGGGTATCAGATTTTGTGCGGAGACACAGTAAGTTATCTGACAACTTCGGTTTTATTGACTTCAACGAAGTAAATGACATTGTACGTTCAGATGCTACCCGGCAGTTCATCGTAGCTCTTGTGCAAGACGAGAAGAGAGGACATGAATGAGTACAGAAAAAGGAAAACACCAAAAGGAGGTACAGATGAATAAGACAGTTAATCTAAAGCGCAGAGGCAGTGAAGATGCAGATGATGAACTCCTATCAGGTGGTGGGAACCTAGGATACTTTGTAAAGTCCCAGTCCGCCAACCAGTATACAGTGTATCTTACTGAAGATTTTGTAGAGCCGAGCTATTATAACAATGTGTTTAATATGCTGCTAAATGCAACAGAGCTTGACACAGCTACTTTCTTTGTGTGCAGTGGTGGCGGTCGTGCCGATGGTCTAGTGATGCTTCTGGAAGCCCTAAAGGTTACCGATGCTCACACGCAAGCAGTTATCATCGGTGATGCACACAGCGCAGCCAGCATCTTTTCTTTGCATTGTGACTCTGTGCACGTAGGTGACAATGCTAGTATGCTCTGCCACAATGTATCCTATGGTGCCATTGGGAAGGGTGCAGATGTAGCAGCCAAGGTAGCACATACTACCAAGACTAGTGAAAAGTTGATCCGGTCAGCCTACCAGCATTTCTTGACAGAAGACGAAATCAAGGATATGCTCAAGGGAACGGAGATTTGGCTCGATACTGACGAGATTGTTACAAGACTGAAAAATAAAGCAGCAGCCCTAGCCCCGAAGACACAGGAACTGGAATTGTCTGCTACAATCCCGCAAGTCGCCACCCAGACACCAACAAAGTCAAGGAAGAGAAAGACCTAATGACCCCAGAAAGACTAAGGGAATTGTTAGAGTACGATCCCTTGTCTGGAAACGTCAGTAGAAGGAAAAGTAAAAGAATTCTTTCTGCTGATCCTTATGGGATGGTATCAATTTACGATTCTGAAACAAAGAAAAATTACAAATCCAAGCTTGATAAGGTGGCTTACACTTTAGGGTTTGGTAAAGTTCCGAAGGATGACGAGAGAATTCTTCATAAGAACATGAAGCAGGATGATAACAGGCTAAGAAATCTTGGATTGCTATCTAGGACAACTTACCTGAAGGTCAAAGAGGCTTACAAGAACCTTACTGGAGGCATTCGGATGAATCCTCACCCTATTGACCAATTTTCCTATGTGGTGAACTGGTACGAAAAGGGGATCGAGAAGTCCAGGGTTGTCGAAGATGTTGTTCCTGCGAAGGAACTTGTGCTACGATTGAACCTGCTTGCTAGTAAAGTGCTTACGAAGTACTGTTTGTTCGAAGACTGAAGAAATTACTTGTAATTTTCAAAATTCGATGCTATAATTACTTTTGTTCATCATAAAGTCTTGTTACAACATGCTAGTGTAAAAGTATGACTTTAACTCCTTTCAAATACTGAATGCACTGGCTATAATAAAAGCTAGGCACCTGTGATGAACTTAACCTGCTATCCTCTCTTTGTACTTAGTACGGCGATTGCGTTAGCTCCGGAAGAGGAACCGGACTTATTTCAATGTCATATGAACTATAATAAGAAGAACTTAATATGAATATTAAAAAATATAACGATGTGAAGTGGAATGAATACTTCACATACGACGAAAGTAGTCCAACTTGTCTCCGTTGGAAAGTTGATCGGTACAAGGTAAAACCTGGGCACGTTGCGGGAAGTTTAAGCGGTGATGGTTATTTGCAGGTGAAGTTGAATGGTAACGTCTATAAGTGCCACGTAATTTCTTGGATTTTGAATGGCAATACACTTATTTCTGATAAAGAACTAGATCACATTGACCGTAATAAAGCAAATCCGAAATTGTCAAACTTAAGGCAGGTGACTAGGAAGCAAAACTCACAGAATACTGGAATTAGAAAAACAAATTCTTCTGGTAAGAAGGGTGTTAATTTCTGCGTAAGTCATGAAAAGACTTATGTGAGGGCTTATTGGACAGATGAGAGTGGCTTGGAATGCCAGAAACATTTCTCTGTCTCTAAGCACGGATTGATGCCTGCGTTTAAAATGGCTTTCGAAGTTCGTAACAATAAAGAGGTGGCGTTGTGAAGTGCGTTTCCTGTGGAGACTACTTCAAGAGAAGTAAACATAACCCTACGAACTACTGTGATGGTTGCATTGATGCAGCAGATGATGTACAATACGATCCTGAGTTCGAAGTAGAGGTAAGCCAGTTGCTCAATCCCACGGGTAAGACGCAGCCGGTGTTCTACGAAGATAGAGAATGAATTATTGCGTGCTGAGTTTTGTTGGCAAAATACTAGGCTTCCACCCTTGAGTCGTGGGTTCGAAACCCACAGCCCGCACCAACCTAAAGGAGAAATGATGAAGAAGATTCTTGCATTGCTGTTGACTGCCGTGATGAGTACTGCTACAATTGCAGCACCAGTCATCGTAATGGCGCGGCCAGCACCTGTGATTGTTCGCCCCATTGCACCTCGGGTAGCTACACCAGCACCGATGCCAGCGTACAAAGCACCTGTTGCTACAGCTAAACCAGTAGAGCGTACAGTGACTGCAACTCCGGTTGTCATTCCTCCATTTGTAAATTCAAGTGCAGTTTGTACGGATTCCAAGAAGAAAAATAATCAGTGCTAAAGCACTTGCATGTGGGCGTAGTTTAATGGTAGAATCAGACATTGCCAATGTTTGGACGAGAGTTCGATTCTCTCCGCTCATACCAAAATAAGGAGACTCTATGTTAGTATTAGACAAGCATTATGAAAAAGAAATTGATGGCAGAACATACTTTATTCAAGTTCTAGAAGATGAAGAAGGAAACAAAGCTGTTCTCGCAGGTCGAAAAATTCTTATTGACAAGTTCCCTGAAGATGTTTACAATGCAGAAGGTATTAGTCAAAAATCTTTCATTGATTTGTTTGTTAAGAGTATGATTGGAGTTCCAAAATGCTAAAAGTTGAAGGTTACGGACTAGGAATTGAAGGTGATGGTTTTTGTGTTGAAGGTGACGGATACGCTATTGACTTAAACCCAGTAAGTATTTAAAATTAGGGACGTTAGCTCAGTGGTAGAGTCGCGGATTGTCTATCCGTTGGTCAGGGGTTCGAATCCCCTACGTCCCGCCAAAAAAATATTGCATCAAAGGACTTGACAAGAAATTAGGTTCTTTGCTACAATAAGTTTCATGGACATATCTTCTAAGTGGTTAGGAAACAGGACTTTCAATCCTGTAATGCGAGTTCGATCCTCGCTATGTCTACCAGTTTTAATGCCGCTGTCGTCTAATGGTAGGACACTTATAAAAGTGAATCTGCAAAGATTACGTTCAGCAATATTTATTCCATTCCAAGGAAGTGATCTGGGTTCGAATCCCAGCAGCGGCACCAGTTTAAGCGAGATTAGCTCAGTGGATTAGAGCAAATGGCTACGAACCATTAGGTCGGGAGTTCAAGTCTCTCATTTCGCTCCAAGTTTTAGAGTAGTTACAGCAAACAATTAAATTTCCAGCCATTTTGGAAGGAGCGGTTCGATTCCGCCCTAATAGGGAAGGGTTTCCCGAGAAAGCTACTCTGTTGTATTTATTGGTCATTAACTCAGTTGGTTCAGAGTATCTGGCTTTTAACCAGAGAGTCGTGGGTTCGAATCCCACATGGCCTACCAAGAATGTACCGTTGTCCGAGTGTCTAGGAAAGTGATTGCAAACCACTTATAGATGAGTTAAAATCTCATACGGTATTCCAGAAACTTACTTAAAGGAGTAATTATGAACGAACAAGAAATGCTTGAAGCTATGCGTGAAGAAGCCAAGCAACGTAATGAGAACTTGAAGAAGTCAGCTTCTGAACGTCTGCGAAAGAATGCAGAGTGGAATAAGAAAAACAAGAAGCCAAAAGAATAATGTACTCTGCCTACAACTATGGAAAATATCAATATTGTGTATTAGACCCAAAAGGTAAATTGCACAGTATCCATGATAGCATAGAAAAAGCGTACATTGCTGTACAAAGATTAAATGCATCAATGGTGTGAGCGGTTTAGCCACCATCCTTACAAGATGGATAACGTAGGTTCGAATCCTACTTGATGTACCAAATATCCTGCACACATCGTATGGTGCGGACAGGCAAACAAGGAGTTTGTCACGCAGGGAGCTAGTAAGAAAGCCGTGTACGCTAGCAAAAATATCGGGTTAATTCAATGGTAGAATACTCCCCTGATAAGGGAGATACGGTGGATCGTAACCATCACTCGATACCAAATTTAGGAAGTATGGCGAAATGGTAGCCGCAAGAGTTTGCTAAACTCTCGTTGAGGAATCGGCGTATAGGTTCAAGTCCTATTGCTTCCGCCAAACAATTAACAAAAGGAGTTTACTATGTACAATGTTCTGGTCCCAAATTATGTTCCCGCAGGTCGTAACCATAAGGGTGAAATGCAATATAATGTAGAGTGGACTGTAGTAGGTAAGGCTGACTCAATCGAAGAAGCCAAGAAGTTTACTCCTTGTCCCGTTCTGGGATAAAGATTTGCCAGTGTAGCTCAGTAGTGTAGAGCAGTTGCCTGAAAAGCAATGTGTCGGAGGTTCAATTCCTTCCACTGGCACCAAATATGAGGCGGCAGTTTAATGGCTAAATACGGGCCTCCAAAGCCTTGAGATTGTACGTTCGAATCGTACCCGCTTTGCCAAGTTGTTGGGGAATAGTGTAATTGGTTAGCACATGGCACTTTGACTGCCACGGTCTAGGTTCAAGTCCTAGTTCCTCTGCCAAGATTACTTAGGTGTGTAGTTAGTATAATTGACCTAATACCCCAGGATGTGACCCTGGTTGATGCCAGTTTGAATCTGGTACTACACCCCTAAGTGATTTTAAGATTTACATTATGTTATAAACCAGATAAATACCATACAGGCCGACAAGGTGTAAGGCAAATGACTGTTAATCATTCTCAAGCTGGGTTCGATTCCTAGGTATGGTGCCAAAATTATGAATAAACCTAAGTTTTTAAAAGACTGCAAACGTCACGGAAATGTTGAACACAGATATGTAAAAAGAAAAGGATTCCCAGACAGAGAACAGTGCTGTATTTGTAATCGTGAAGCTGTAAAAAGAAGAAGAGACAAGATCAAACTCATGGCTTTGGAATATAAAGGCGGAAAGTGCGAAATTTGTGGGTATTCTAAATGTGTTCAAGCACTAGAGTTTCATCATCTTGATCCGAATGAGAAGGAATTCGGGATAGGACAAGACGGTGAAACACGGAGTTGGGAAAGAACAAAGAGAGAACTTGATAAGTGCATTCTTGTATGTTCTAACTGTCATAGAGAAATACATTCGGAAGAAGGTAAGGTAGCTCCTTACTAGGTTAGACTAAACCGAATATTGTAGTCAAGATAGGGTGCGAATCGCCTGTCCAGAATTTGGGCCATTAGTTCAGTTGGGAGAACGTCTGCCTTGCAAGTAGAATGTCGTGGGTTCGATTCCCACATGTGTCCACCAAATAAAAAGCTTGAAGGTAGAGCAAATATTGCGAAACCTCTTGACAGTACGAAAAGTCATGCTACAATAGCGATATTGAAACGAATTTAGGTTGCAACCAGCAAACATTATGAAAACTCAAACTGTAAATTTGATCTTAAATAATTGCAACCTGTTGATTTTAGGCTTATTTACCGCAATTTATTTCTGTTCTGTGAAAGACATGTAGAGGTTAAAATCCTCGGACTAGAGCCCTGATATAAGCCTGTTGATTTTAGATTAGTTACAGCAAACCTTAATACTATGAAACGTTCTTCGGAACAAGATGTTTTCGATATTAGCATCTTTAAATAATTAAAGTAGGAAACTAATCTGTTGACTTTAGGTTTCTTCCAGCATACACTTATGGAAATTCTGAATTCAAAACTCAGAGAAACCTGTTATTTTTAGACTGCTTGCCGCAAACCTTATACACTCAACTTTTAATTGAAAACTGTAAAAAGGCAGTCTGTTGTTTTTAGACTACTACCAGCAAATTTAATTCTATTTGTAAGAAACCAAAAACGTAGTCTGTTATACTTAGGTCTTGGACCTGTTAATTTATAGAAAAGGAGAATCTATGAACACCGTATCCCTGTTTGATGCCATGAGCAATGCAACTACTACCGCTAATGGTATGCCTGCATTCAAAAGCACAAACTCTGCAATCCTTGATCTTTTTACAAAGATTGGTGATGCCCGTGATGTTGACCTTACTGGTTACTTTAAGAAGGCTCTTAAGGAGCAGGAAGAAGTAGCTGTACGTACCCTGCTATGGGCGCGTGATGTACGTGGTGGTGCAGGAGAGCGTAAGACTTTCCGTACACTCCTAGGCGTACTTGCCCGCGAAGATGGTTTCCAGCACATGCAAGGCGTTATTAAGCTGATTCCAGAAGTGGGCCGTTGGGATGATGTTCTGATTCTGTTGGATACCAAGTACGAACCTGCTGCAATTGAGCTTATCGGTGAAGCACTGAAGGCTGGCAATGGTTTGGCTGCAAAGTGGATGCCACGTCAGGGTAAGGTAGCACAACACCTTCGCACTAGCCTGGGTATGAGTCCTAAGCAATGGCGTAAGACTCTTGTGAATTTGACTAATGTTGTTGAAACACAAATGTGTCAACGTGAATGGGGTGCTATTGAATATCCGAAGGTTCCTTCTAAGGCAATCGGCAAGTATGCCCGCGCATTTGGCCGTCAAGATGGTGAACGTTTCACTGCTTTCAAGCAAAAGGTTGAGACTGGTGAAGCCAAGATCAATGCTGGTGCAGTATATCCTTACGATGTTGTAAGTCTGATTAGTCGAGATACCCGCCTTGCTGAAGTTCAGTGGAAGGCATTGCCAGACTACGTGAATGGTTCGGAAGAACGTGCAATCTGTGTGGTGGATGTTTCAGGTAGTATGACTAGCCGTGTATCAGGTCTTGTTTCTTGCATGGATGTTGCAATTTCTCTGGATATTTATACTTCAGAACGTTTGCAAGGTGTGTTTAAGAACACTATTATCACCTTTACTGATAATCCTAAGATTATGAAGTTTAAGGAAGGTGCAAGCCTGCTAGACCGTGTTAGTGAATCGAAGCGTGATGTTGGTTACAGTACTAACCTTGAAGGTGTGTATGATGCCATTCTGAAGGCTGCTAAACAGAACAAGGTACCAGAAGAGCAGATGCCTACCAAGGTAATCATGATTTCTGATATGCAGTTCAATGCGCAAGTCCGTGGTGATCTGTCAGTTCTACCAATGATTCGTCAGAAGTATGAATCTGCAGGTTACAAGATGCCTTCACTGGTATTCTGGAATGTGGGTGCAGCGAAGTATGGTAATTCACCATTTACTGTAGCTGCTGAGAATACTTGCATGGTTAGTGGTTTCAGCCCTAGCATTTTGACAAGTATTTTGTCAGGTAAGACCAATTCGATTGATGTAATGCTTGACGCGGTAGGAAAAGAACGGTATAATTACCTTAAGGGTTGATTATACCGAGTAGCCCTCTCCTGAGGGCTATTAATTTGGGCAAGTTGGTAGGTGGAAAAATCACGGGACTGTAAATCCCTCGCACACAAATAAGACTATGAAGGTTCGACTCCTTCCTTGCCCACCAAAAATTTAGGAAGATGCCGTGCAGGGCACAAAGCTGTTTTGAACGCAGTGGACTCCAGGGATGGGGTATGGTTCGATTCCTTCATCTTCCGCCATAGAATAAACTAAGTTTTATTCGTTGAATAGTCCTTTAGACTATTTTGCAAATAAAACTTATCTGAGTGTAATCACGTAATTAGGTAGCGTTCCGGCTTTGGAAGCCGGGGTCATAATGGCCCTGTAGGTTCAAGTCCTACCTCTCAGACCAAACAAGCCCTTTTCGCATAGCTGGTCGATTGCACCTGCCTTGTAAGCAGGAATACGAAAGTAACAACGTAGGTTCGAATCCTACAGGGGGCACCAAATAAGTATGCGGATGTGGCTAAGACAAATTGGCACAGTCACTGGATTCAAAATCCAGGCTCATGAAGGTTCGATCCCTTTCATCCGTACCAAATATGCGCGAGTGGTGTAATGGCAGCCACGCTGGTCTTAGAAGCCAGTGCCGAAAGGCGTGTCGGTTCAAGTCCGACCTTGCGCACCAAACAAGAGCAGTTAATGGGCAAACCTGCCATCCCTTTTAAGGGTACTAACCAAAACCTATAATGAATATAGCAGATTAGAGAAGCGGCCTATCTCAACGTCCTCATAAGTCGGAAATCACTGGTTCGAATCCAGTATCTGCTACCAATCACCCTACCTTGGTGACCGTTGTGGTTACTGCAGTACTCGCCAAAGTACTCAGGCGTCACAGCACTGTCGGGATAAAAAGCGACATGAAATAAAAGACTACGTGACATAGAACGGTACTAACGACATGAGTACCCTGCAAACGTAAGCAGGACTAATTTTAAAACATCGCCCGCCTTCTGCGGGCTTTTTGCTATTGGAGAATAGAAATGCCCTTTGTAAGTACAAAAGAAAACGGTGGTGTAAAAGACCCCAATATCAATACAGTCTACAAACCTAAAGAAAAGAAATTGACAAGCCGCGCCGCTAGAGACAAGGAATATCTGACGATCCTACGAAAGATCAAGCCTCACCTAACGGAAAGTATTGCTACAGCAGCGCGTATTATGCGTGACCCTAAAGCTTCAGAAGCTAGCCAGCTTAAAGCAGCGGTTATTTTACTGAATGCTTATAAGGAACTTGTCGGTGATTTGTATGATGGCAAGGACGAAGAAGAAACTGAAGTTCAAGAAGTTCAACCTCAAAATCCTGCCGCTTTCAGTCTTAAAATGGTCCAAGGGTAATTATGTCTCAGAGCGAATTAGTTTTTGCACCGGCATCCCCAGCACAAGAACAATTCTTGCTCAGTGACGCAGATGTTACTTTCTACGGTGGTGCTGCTGGTGCAGGTAAAAGTCATTGCTTGTTAGGATCATTCTTAAAGTTCTGTCATCACCCACGTACACGCGGAGTCATTTTCCGTAAAACTACTAAGCAAATCTCAAACCCTGGTGGTCTATTTGACTCAGCAGTTAATCTGTACAAGAAAGTAGACCCAAAGTTGCGAGTGAAGCAACGTGAACTAGAAATTATCTTTTCTTCGGGAGCAACTCTGAAGTTCGCCTATCTGGACAACGTTTCAGATAAGTACAACTTCCAAGGTGCTGAGTTGACTTTTATCGGTTTTGATGAGATTCAACAATTATCCCAAGATAACGTAATGTACCTCTTTTCTCGTCTTCGGTCAACCTCTGTGGACTATAAGAAACAGATTGTTGCAACTGGGAACCCGGATTACAACAGTTTTATTAAAGACTGGGTTGAGTTCGCACTAGACGAGCGCGGTATTCCTATCCGCAAAGAAATCTACCCTATGCGTTACTTTGTACAAGTACCGGGTGGTGGTATTGAGTGGGCGGACACTAGGGATCAATTAGAAGAACGTTACGGTGCCGGTCATGAGAGTGGTATTCTTTCATTCAAGTTTATTCCGGGTACTATTTACGATAACCCTCCACTGATGAAGGCTGATCCCACTTACGTATCTAAACTTAAATCTCTTCCTAGAGTTGAAATGGAAAGATTGCTGCTTGGATCATGGTATGCCCGCGAAGAAGCTTCTGGATTGTTTAAAAGAGAGTGGTGCAGTATCTTACCTTACGCACCATTGGAAAGATCAAGACGAGTTCGATCATGGGACTTGGCTTTTTCACAACCTTCTGAACAATATCCTAATCCGGACTGGACAAGAGGTGTATTGCTATCAAAAAATGATAATCATCAATATGCAGTCGAAGACTTAGCATCAATGAGGGATCGGGTTTTTTGTGTAGAAAAACTAATCTTTGAGACTGCAGAATCGGACGGGACGGATGTAGTTATTACTCTCCCTCAAGACCCCGGTGGTGGTGCAGCTTATTCCAGAGGTCTACAGCAGAAACTTGCAGAGCGAGGATTTAATGTACGACTGGTAAAGCCTCAGAAATCTAAGATTAACCGTTTTGCCCCTTTCTCAAGTGTAGCTCAAGCAGGTAATATTCGGATCGTAGCTGGTGAGTGGAATAAAGAATTCTTCGATGAACTGGAAATATTCAGCGGTGATAAGCACCAAAAAGATGATATCGTGGATAGTTGTAGTGATGCATTCTTGACATTAAATAAAGACATTGCTCTGCCCAAATCTATGTTCATCCCAGATATTTCGGTAAATAACCCTCCTAAATTTAGTTTCAGTGAGAGTACAAAAACAACATTTACAATGCCTATTCTTAATTTTGGAGGCTAAATGGCAACAAGAAAAACAAAAGTAGAAAAAGTAGCTGCTGGTGGTCTTATCCCTTCTGGCATTGTACACAGAACAAGTACTGTATTAGATGCTCCAGAACGGTTTAAACTTTCTGAATCTGGAATGATTGGCCTTCCGATCTTTAGTGGTGTTTCTACCGATGAACTAAAGCGTGAAGTTCAATTCCCAATGAGCATTCAGACTTACAAACAGATGAGTTACCACAGTACCATCAATGCAAGTTTGACCCTTTTTGATAACATTATCAGTAAAGCAACTTGGGCTTTCAAGCCACCAAAGGATGCAACGGAAGAAGAAATCAAGCAGTGCCAAATCGTAGATTCTATGATGCAAGATATGGATCACACTTGGGGTGAATTTATTCATGATGTATTAAGCATGAATATTTTTGGATTCTCTGTACATGAAAAAGTTTATCGTCGTAGATATACCTCAAACGGGAGTATGTATAATGATGGTATTATTGCTTGGAAGAAACTTCCTATCCGTGCACAAGAGAGTATTGAGAAATTCGTATTCTCTCAAGACGGTAATGAAGTGATTGGTGTTAAGCAGAACCTGACAAGCATTAATGACCCCTATGGACGATACTCAGGTCGTACAACAAATGAAATTGTAATTCCACGATCAAAGTTCATGCTCTTTCGTGCAGGTAAGCACAGAGGTGATCCTTACGGTAAGAGTCCTCTACGGGATGCTTACTTGGCTTGGAAGTTTATTGTTTCTCTAGAAGAACTTGAGGCTACAGGAGTATCCAAGGATTTGGTTGGATTACCTGTTTTATATCTGCCTCCACAATACCTTTCTTCTAATGCTAGTCCCGAGCAAGCTGAGATTCGAAGATATTACGAAAATGCTATGCGTAACTTGCAGATGAATAACCAGTCTGCGATGATTCTTCCTAATGCTTTCGATCCTGATTCAAAGCAGTCTCTGTTTAAGCTTGATCTTCTGAGCGTAGATGGTAAGAAGAATTTTGATATTACCAAAATTAAGGAATACTACAAAAACCTAATTATGATTTCCCTGGCTTCTGACATTCTAACAATGGGTCAGACTCAGGTTGGATCATTTGCATTGGGAAGTATTAAGAATAGTTTGGCAGGGTCAGTTGCAGAGGCAATGATTACTAGTATCTCAGAAGTCATTGACCGTGAACTTATCAAGCAAACCTATGAGCTTAATGGCTGGGATGTCTCCCGCCGTGGTTACATGGATTATGACAATCTTAGCGATGTTGATCTTGAATCTGTATCTAAGGCATTCCAACGTTACGCAAGTACTGGTCTACTGGAACTTGATCGTGATGTGCTTAATGCAGTACGTGTCTCTCTGGGTATCGATGGTCTTCCACAAGATTTGGAACCTCAGACTGATATTTTGACTGGAAACACTTCAAAGAGTGGTGAAGGTTTTAAGACAGCAGGAGAAGGTACAGCAACAAACCCATCCGGGAATGACACTAGCAGTTCTAACTTAGAGAACGTTGGATGATGAACTGAGCGATAATTAACTTGTATTTACTTGAATATTATGGTATAATTGTTAATTATCGCTGTTTATTGTTTGGAGAATTTATGAAAAACAAGACAGTTGAGATTGTAAAATCAGTCAATGAAGAATTGAAGCAAGCTACATACGTAGTACTTGTTCCTAATGAAGTTGATGCTCATGGAGACACTATCTCCGAAGATGAAGTTCGCAAAGCTTGCCACAACTTCAATAAATACTGCAAACAGGCAAATCTTTTTCACTTAGCTGAAACAGATACCTTTGAGTTTGCAGAGTCCTACATTACACCTACAGATTTAGTCCTGGGTGATAAATACGTTACCAAGGGCACTTGGCTTGCAG
>JAAIGE0100043422.1_pt1 | contig 23493 bp, 25 predicted proteins | sample 6487951 | NCBI WGS metagenome assembly JAAIGE01 (sample SAMN13974128, study PRJNA590717) | phyllosphere metagenome | biome: tomato field; feature: multiple bacterial spot infested tomato fields; material: tomato leaves; isolation source: leaves from tomato fields | host: Solanum lycopersicum ...
GTCGACCACAACAAACTGCTGGCCGGCCTTTCCAACGAAGACGTTGTCGAGCGGGTGCAACTACATGACCGGTTGGCGGCCCAGTTCCCACAATTGCTCGACCCGGCCCGCTGGTCGGACCTGGCCCGCACGACCATTGCCCTGCCGCCTGGCATCGTCAACGCTACGGGTGGTCAATCCATCGATATCGACGGACTACGCGCCGAGGTGCGTAACCTGAGCCAGGCGATCGAGAAACAGCCAAAGCTGTCGATCAACATGGATGAGCGGGGCTTCTCCAAGACCCTCACCACCGAACAGTCGCAGACAAATCTCCTCGTTTCCATCCTTACCCGTTAACCGTAACCATGGCTGACAAACTGCCAAAAGCCCGCAAGCGCTACTACATCGACGAGCCGGTCGTCGTGCTGCCACTGGCCGAAGTGGAACGACTCACGGAGCACCTGATTCGTATGGGACTCTACCAGAATCAACCGGCCAACGTGCGGGCCGGGCTGGATCAGCGGCAAAAGCTACTGCTCAACGATCTGCGCGGTAAAATCAAGGGCGCGCGCCGGCACTACAATATCAAAGACCCGGCCCGGCGAATGAGCGAAACAATTGCCGGCGAACTCCTCAACCAGCAGGCAGATGAATTACTATCTGAATAACCGCAGAATTGAGGCCCCCTTCGGTCTGGATGGGCTGACGCTGCGCCGAATTCGTAACCCTCGGTACTGGGGCTTCCTGCTCGCTGGCTTCGGTCAGGGCAGCGTCGGTAATCAGGTCCGCTTCCGGGAGCAGACGGCCATTCGGGAACTGAGCCATGGACTGTCGGCCGGCGGTATCGATGCGCGCACGGCGCTACGAATCGATCTGAGTCCGGGTCGTCAGTGGGAAACCTTCGTCGACTACAGCAGCTACGGCACCGATGGAGATACGGTCAGTGTCGGCCTGCGCGATGATCCGGGCGCCGTCAGCCTCGAAGCGAACGCAACAACGGATTACGCGCTGCCGGCTATGCAGTCCGTCCGGCTGCACACACGCCCGCTCGGCGGCCTGGTGCAGCTGCTGACTGATCCGGCCGCGCTCACAGTGCAGCAATCGGCCGCCAGCCCGGTGTCCATCACCCACGCGGTACCGCTTACCCGAAGGGCCGAATCGGACGATACGGTCAATGGCACACTGGCGCCGGTGGTCACCCCGCGCGCCCTCGACCCGTTCTACCGTAACACAACCACCAGCCGGCAGCTGCTGAACCTGACGGGCCGGCTAGTGGTAACGGCCCAGGCCAGTCAGGCAATCAGTACGACCCTGTACTTCGAATCCGTCGGCAGCGACGGAAGTATTACCGATCAGCTTGCGCTGGGTCAGTTTGCGGCAACACCCACGGGCGAAGCGGTGCGGGTCATTATCGACAGCCGTCTGTTTGTGGCGATCGGCGGGTCGGCCCGGCTGGTGTGGCGATCAGGCACACAGGTCGGGCAGTGGGCGTTTACCTATGACAGCACTACGGCGCTGGCGGTGACGGATCAGGACGATGTACCACCGACGACGGGTTACGGTATCCGGGTCTATGATGCGCTGGCCGGGCTGGTTTCGCAGGCCAGCGGTGGAGCGCTTCAACTGATAGCGCCATTTTTCGAGTCTGGTGAGGGCAAAGACGTACTACTGCTGTCGGGTCTCGGTGTACGCGGCATCGGCGGATCGCTCAAAACGAATCTCCAGTTTCTCTTCGAGGGATTAAATGCGATCTGGCCATTGACGCTCGACGTGGATGACGGAGCCGTACTGATGCAGTTGCGTAGTGAACGCCCGCGCCGGACAAGCCGGCTGGGTAATCTTCTGTCGGTGAACCGGGTGGTTGCCAAAGATTACCTCTACAATCAGTTTCAGATTGGTTACACCACCTGGCAGGGTACCGGCGTACTGGCCCGGCAGGAAATCCATACGGATTATACGCTGACGTCCGGGGTCCGGACCCAGCGCGCCACGCTCGACCGGCGCAGTGGGCTGATTGCCGCGTCAACGCTCATCGAAGAGCAGCGTCGAAAACAGTTCACTGCCAAAACGGCCGGAGCGGGCAAGATCGATGATAACGACGACAAGCTGTTCGTGGTCTGCTCAGTGCCGGATTCAATCTATGGCTACCGGGCTGAAACTACCGAGTTTAGCCGGGACACCCTCGGCGATTACAGTCCCGAAACGCTCTATAACCGCCGGATAACACCCGATCAAAATCTATCGCGCTGGCTGCCCTATCTGACGGGTTTGTCGGCGCTGAAGCGTGATACAACGTTAGTCGCCACGGCACCGGCCGGATTGCCCTGGCTCCTGACGGTGCGGGTTCAGATGGATCTGTACACGTACAGTCTGCTGGGGGACTTCCTGATTCTATCGACTGAACACGGTGAACTGGAGGGTGAACTGCTCGATATCGAGTGGCGGAAAACGCAGGAAGGCAACGTGGCTACCATAACCCTACTACAATACGACAATGGAGGAATTTGATTCATTTCTACGCTTCTTCTGGCTTGACGATCAGAACGCGGCAACCCCGCAGAACGGCGTACTTCCGGCCAGTCAATTCCCCAACCTGCCGGCTGTCGGCGGGGATACCCTTCGGTTTCTGGTACCTGCTTCTGATCTGGCCGGGACACGGCCGGAGTCGTTGACGCTCCATCTTCAGTCGGCCGATGGGCAGTTTTTTCGCGATCCGATCGGCACCATACGCCGTCAGCGGGCCGAAACCGAAACGCAGCTGCTGATCCGGGTAAATGCACCCGTCAGGGAGGGCGATTACCGGCAATTTGCCGTGCTGGCGGAAGTGCCGAATCCCGCCTACGAACTGACTAACCTGGCGATCAATCGGCCGGCCAGTGCGTCCTCCGCAGCGGCAACACTGGCCACGCTGTTTGACGGCGAAACCGACAATTACTGGTCGAGTGAATCGGAGCCGCTGGCCCAGCACGACGAGTGGATCATTATTCCACTGGCCGAAGCCTCACGCATCACGGCGCTGGTGTTGTGGGCGCGAACCCAGCAGGGCACCCATTTCCCCGTCGACTTGCGGCTGGACTGCTCCACCGATGGGGTAACGTATATGTTCTGCCGACAGTGGATCGGACTGGCCGCGCCAGTCGGCGATAAATCGCTGACGTTACCGCTGCCGGCGCTGAGCAACGCTACGCACCTGCGGCTAACGTTTTCCAATCTGGGATATAATCCGCAGGATTCGAGCTACCGGGTTCAGCTGGGCGAACTGGAAGTAACGGGGTATCCGCTGTCGCAGCCTCCAACCATTCAGGCCAATCTGCTGGGGACATTTCGCGGTCAGCAAACCGACCTGAGCGATTACGTGCGGGCCATACGGGCGTTCTTCGAATCCTACACGTACAGCCCGGTACTGGTCGATGAGGACGGTACGGAACTGCTGGTGCGCATTGAGCATTCGGAGCGGTTCCGCCTGGGCAACGCCAACGCCAGCATTGGGCTGGGCGACGTGCAGGAAACCAATCTGAACGAACCCCGACTGTCGGTGCGCTATACCGGTCAGCGGACCGATCCCGCCGTTACCCGCTACCGGGTCATTGTCGACAGCGACTTGCAGCCAGGTAACGTGTTCACACTGGGCGGGAAAAGCTATACCGTCGTTCGCGGAGATAGTCCGGCGACGGTTCTGGCCGCGCTGGGACTGACCGACAGCACCATCACCGTAAACAGCGGAACAACACCCGCAGCCACGGCCGCTGCCGGGAGCTACAGTCAGGCAAACCGAAATGCGCCCGGCCTGACGCTGCTGTATCAGAATGCGGCCAGTGGGGCCGATCACTACCGGGCCGTCGTGACGGGCACGGTTCAGCCGGGCAATTTCTATCAGATTTCAGCCGAGGGGCAGGCAACCCGCAGTTATACGGCCGTAACGGGCGACTCGGCGGCCACGGTTGCTGCCTACTTCAATACAGAAACGGGTAATACATTTCCCGTCACGACGGGAAAACTACCGGTGGGCCGAACGGATGCCGGCAGCCAGCTGCTGCCCAACACCAACCGGCCGGGCATCCGGTTGACCAGCCGCAGCGAACAGGCGGCCCGGCAACTGGACCAGTACCAGGTGTTCATCGGCAACTCAATTGCTGCGGGGAATACGTTTCTGCTGCTGCTGGGCGAAGAAGCCCCGCGAACGAGTGTCGCCCTGTCGGGGGATCAGCCGGTCGATATCGCCGGTCGGCTCGGCTACGATACGCACCCGTTCACGGTTGAAGTGCCCGCTGGCGAATCGGTAACCGGCTACGCGGAGCCGGGGCCACGTTATCAAAGCCCGGCCAATCTGGCGTCGGTCGACCTCCTAACCATGCCGGTTTTACAGCGCTCGTTGCCGCTTGTCATCGAGATCAATATTCCCGCTACGCAGGAACCGGGTTATTACGCGTTAGTTCTGGTCAACCAGAACGGCGACGTTGTGGCGCAGAGTAACCGGCTGCAGGTGCTCAGTTCGGCCAAAGACACCGCCCTGCTCCGCTACTCGGATGAAAACAGCGTGTTTGGCATTCGCTATCAGGAGCAGGGGCTGGTGCAGCAGCTGCGGTTGCCCATTTACCTGCAAACGCCCGCGCTGGTACAATCCGAAACGCTGGGACAGACCCCTACTGGTCGGTCGATCCGGGGCGAAACCCGCCTGTCGGCGCAGCGTACGCTGGTGACTACCGCCCAGCCCGATTCGTTCCACCGGGCCATGTGGGCAGCCCTGAAACACCAGTACCTGCAGATTGACGGGGTAACGTACCAGCAGCAGGGCGACTACGCACAGAGCGACTGGCTCGGCTACAGAAAGACCCGGGCCCAGGCCACTACGCGCCTGGTCGACCTGCGCAGTTACCGCGATAATCAGGCAGAAAGTAGCCTACTGTCAACTGGCAGTGAGACAATGGGTTATGCGCTCATTGACGGGGTGGACGTGCCACCCGGCCTGAGCGTTTATTTGCAGGATGGTAGTATTACACAGCGAATACGGCCGGGTAGTCAGGTAGCGCCGGGAGCCTACCAGTTACAGGTTCGTACGGGCTGCGAAGCGCTGGCGGTAGCGGTCTACCTCGACAACGTACTGGCAGTAGAGAGCGTGCTGACAGCGGAGCGACTAAACCGGGTCGACGAGTACCTGGTTGTAGGGGCAAGCCAGCGGGTTAGTATTCGGACCCGTCCCGCTGATCAATCGGTAATAACGACCGACTGGTTACGTCACCGAATAGATAGCGCATATTCCGATGAATGGACTAATGAATTTGAGCCGTAATCTCGTTTACTTCTGTTTCCTTTCTTTGCTGGTCGCCCTGTCAGGTACGACCACTGCCCAGCCGATGACGCTGTCGCAGATGTACCAGAAGATCGACCAGGCGTTTCCCGACAACGTAGCGGGAAAGATTTCGGCCTCCCAGTTGCGGGCACGTTTCAAGGACGTGGCCCTGATGCTCGATCAGCGCGGAACGCCCGACTTGCAGCCGTTTACCCTCTCTCAACTACGGGGCATTACGGCAACGGCCGCCGAGGGGAAACTCACGACAGTCTTTCTAAAGACGAAGGGCCAGGAAGGTATTTTCCTCTACGATGCGGCCGACGCCAGCAGCACTGACGATTCGCTGTTCGTGCTGGTCACCAAATCGGGCCGGCGCTACAAACGGTACGTCCCGAACTATATCATTACGCCCGAACTGTGCGGGGCGGTGGGCGACAGTCTGACCGACGACGGCCTGCCGCTGCAAAAGTTCTGGAACGCGCCGAGCATGTACCTGCTCTACGCTCCCCGTAAATACCGCTCGTCGATCAAACTAGCGCGGATCAACAAAGGAGCCGTGACGCTGCGGGGTTCAGGTCGGCAGCAGTCGGGTATTTATTTTTCGGGGGATACGGACGGGCTGTTGGTGCAGAATCGCATCAATGAAAACCACTACGGGGCGATCGTGATCGAGAATCTGGAAATCGGGTCTGTAGGACCGAAATCTGCTGGCCGCCGGGCGCTGTACTGCGAAGCGCAGCACCTCCAGTGGCCGGGCCCGCAGATTACCCGCATGGCCTTTCGATCACTCACGCCGGGTCAGGAATGGGGCGAAGCCATTCACCTGCACAACAGTTCGCACACGACCGTCGCCTTCAACGACATCATCTCGTCGGGCTACACCGTTACCGAGGCCGTTGTCGTGACGACCGATAACGACCTGCCAGCTGTCGAGCATACGTTCGCCTTCAACGATATCCGCTCAGTTAAAACGGGGTATCGCACAACGTCCACCGGAGCGAATAACGGCATTGAGGGCGTGAAGATTTTTGGCGGCAACATTCTGGCGCAGACCGGCATTATGGCCATCTCCGGCCACGGCGCGCCGGACTTTGTGGTCAGCGGTACGCACATCAACGCCTTCGGTGGGGAGTCGGCCCACTTTGAGAAGTGGACGCAGATTTCGTTTTCGGCAGCCGTCTTCTACCAGAATTCCTTTTTGGGCGTTACGCCCATCCGGGCCGTTTACATCAAGGACGGCATTACCGTGAAAGGGTATCTGATGATCAACCTGATTGATAACATCGCGACCGGCGTTGAGTTGGCGGGCTCCGGGCAGGGGTTCGTGCCGGATGTAACCGTTCACGCAACCTACGGGGCCAGCCACGGGGTAGTCGTTCCCGCATCGGGCTGGAGTAATGTCAAGCCCCGCGTCGATCGAATCTGGAAGGGAGTTAATGGGCCAAATACGGGTAAGCCGGTCAACGATCAAGCACTGACGACCGCCCAACTGCCCCTGTACGTATTGGCCTCATCGGCTAGTCCGGGCGTCGATAAGTCAATTATCCGCTATAACGCCACGGCCGATCAGTGGCAATCGCTGCCGGCGGTAAAAGCCGTAGCCGTGCCGCCACAGTACGCGGGCGCGTCAGCAACGCTGGATATGAGCAATACCGATTGTATCGAAATCGGGAATGGTTCGACCAACATTACGCTTCAGCTCGACGTATCGACGCTGGTCAACGGGGGAGAATACACCTTCAAGCGGTACGACAATTCCAGTTCAGGCACTATCACGATTCAGAGCAGCAATTCGAGTCTGAACCTGATTCAAAACGAGGGGGGTGTTTTTCTGAACAGTTATCAGTTGCCGACGACTAGCGGGCAGCGGCAGGTGCGCTTCAAGTTCAACGGTTCACACCTAATTTTCATCGGGCAATAATGGCAGACCGGGCGCAGATTAGTTCGGGGGCAATTGCCGGTTCGGCGCTGATACAGGTATCGGCACCGGACCGGCAGGACGGCACCGACGTGCTGGTGTACGTCGGCCCGGTGCGGCTGGGCAAATCCGACCTGGCCGCCGGTGCCTGTTCGGTTATTCTCGACCGGCCGCTGGTGGCGGGTGAGGTGGTACAAGCCAGTCTGGTAAGTCCGGGCGACGGCTGCGGCCTGCCGATTGTGGTCTCGGAGCCAGGCGTCGTGGTGGGCGGCTGGCGGACGCCCACCGAACTGGAGGTGACTACGCCCGATGGGCAGACAATCACCATGCCGGTCGATCAGTTCAAGGAGCAGTACGGCTACATTCCGGCCAGCATACAGGACCCTGCCGGGCTACGGGCCAACGTCTACCCGGAATACCTGCCCGAGCAGATTCGGCAGATTCAGTTTTCGGTGCAGATCCGCGAAACGCCCGGCCAAACCTTCGTCAGCATTCAGAACGTCACCGGCACCATCGGTATGCCCATTGTGCAGTGGGCAACAAACGAGACGTTCGGCTCTGACATGGCCCGTTCGTTTACCAGCAGCCGCACGATTACGCTGGCCGTAAAAGGGACGGGGGACGCAACGCCGGCCACGCGGACGCTGGATATCAATGTGCCCTCCTCGGCCGGCAGTTCGGCGGGCGACATCGTCAGCCTGGCGTATCGCTTTCAGAACGGCCCATTCATCCGTGCCCTGCTGAATTCAACCAAGCAGACCGAAGTGCGGCTGCTGAATTTCGCCGACTGGCAGGAAAGCAGCAACGAAGAGGCCCAGTATCAGGAGTGCTTTTTTCAGAATGTTCCCTCGGGCACCTACACCATTCAGGCGCGGGTGAAGGGCGACAGCAATAGTGCCAACTGGCGACAATTAACCGTAACCAAACCATTTTAACGATGGCAAGCGATAGCGAAAAACAGGCTGAACAGCCCGTCAAGAAAGTAAAGAAACCCGTCGACACGGTAATCAGCGTCGATCACCAGAACGGCACCGTAGTAGCCAATACCGACCGGGCCGAAGGCGAAACCGTGAAGGCTGTCTGTAATAAACAGCAGCGCACGGCGACCGTAAACGGCGGCCAGCTATGGTTTCGTTTTGATTCGATTCCTCACCTGTTCGAAGTAGCGATCGGGTGAGGCTTTCGCCCCAATTTTTTATCCGTAACTGTACTTAACTAAATAACGAAAATGGGTAACCTAAAAGATTTTCTGGCCGACACGTCCGCTTCGGGTGGTGTTATTCGTAAGCCAGCACCGGGCAAGAAACAGCCCAAATCAAACTACGTCGCCGTCGGGCACGTCCTGAAAAACACGCTGCCTAATTTCGGGGAGCAGTACACACCAGCAGGCGGCACGGCCGTAACGCTATCCGGCAGCAATGTTGCCCCGACAATCAAGGCTCTTTGCTACGCCGGACTGGCGTTTTTCTTCGGCAACGGTACCGTTAACGGAAAGAAAGGCAAGCCGAGCGAGTTTAAGGAGTCGGTTGTCTACGGCACCCGCACGGTAGCCCGCCCAACCGGCGAGGTGGAAGAAAAGGTTGACATCGACTTCAAACACCAGTTCAGCAATATCGAATTCTTCAACAACCTACGGGCGCAGGGTTTTGAATTCGACACCTACCTGTTCACCGATAAATCGGTGCAGGTGATTCGCTTCGATACGAACGAGCCGACCTTCCATGATATCGGCCATACCATCGACGGCGACATCAAAAAGGACATTTCGGGCAGCTACTCAATCACCTGGGGCGCGGACGGCGAACTCGTCGCCGAACTGGGCGTCACCGAAGCACAGCTGGCGGATTCTGATATCGTGCTGGCGTTTGGCCCGGCTACACTGGGCACCGGCCTGACAGCCGTCGCCAGCGTACCAAACCAGTATACGATGAAAACCGGCGCGGCCTCGTCGCTGACGCGCGTAGTCAACACGACGGGCGCGGCCGGGGTGAAATACTACCTATTCAAAAACCTGAACGAAGCCGTACCCAACACGGTACCGGTAACGATCGACACGCTAACGGGCGTGATCACGATCGGCGCCAGTATCGCCGTAGGTCGCTATCAGTTTACGGTCGCTGCGGAAAACCAGACGGGCGTACAGGGTACCTTCCCGATCACGCTCGACGTAACGGCCGCCTAGTTTTCAGTACCAGCTACTGACATCCGTGTTGGTAGCTGGCTAAGTGCCTATCGTAACTCGACTTAACTATCATGCTGGATTACACACGCGACGTGTTGCCGTATCTGACGCTCGGGGCCGATGGCTTACCGAACGCCAACCTGCGCCATGCGTTCTACCAGGCCAGCATCGACCACCGCGACCACCTGCGTAAGGTGTTCCGTAAGACCTACCCGGATTATCTCGACATCAACCGGCCGAAGGAGCAGGTCGCCAATAAGAATTACCGCAGGCGCGTCTACCGAAATCCGTTTCGGGGGCTACGTACGCGCATCATCGAAACGCTGGATTACATCCGGCAGGCCGATGATTTCTCGGTGGCGTTCCCGACCGATCTGAAAACCGGGGGTGAAAATCTGGAAACGTATACGGGGGGTAGTTTCTCCGGTGACGGCGACCTGACGAGCTGGTTTTTCCGGCGCGTCCGGCCGCTGTATGTGAAGGATCCCAACGCTGTCCTGATTGTATTACCGACGTCGCAACCGACCAGTGACACCGTTCGGGCCGAACCCCGCGCACTGCTCGTGGAATGCCAGAACGTCATTCAGCACAAGAAGGGGCGCTTCTGCGTGGCTATTTCGCCGGAGAAATCGTGGATTAAGAATCTGACCACACAGCAGCGCACCCAGACGGGCGTTATCCTGCTGTTTGTCGACGCGGATAGCTATTGCGTGGCTACGCAGGTTGCCAGCGAAAAAGACAGTCGGACGGGGCAAATCGTCATGCAGTGGACCGTTACGGGTCTGTCGCAGGTAACCGACGAAGCGGGCGCCGTGCTGGAAGGTCAGTATACATTCCGGCCGCCACTCCACTACTGCCCGCAGATGCCGGCCGTCAAAATCGGTAAGCAGCAGCAGGACGAAGCCGAGTCGATCGCCTACAGCGTACGCGGTGGCGACCCTTCGGTGACGACCACGCGCAGCAACGATCAGGGCGAAGAGTACTACGAATCGCTGCTATCGGATGCGCTACCCTTCATTGAGCGGGCGCAGCAGATCGAAAACGATATCGCCGTTGAACTGAACTTTCACGTCAGCAGCCAGGAATGGCGATACGCTACCAAGAAATGCCCGAACGCTGCGGACAACATTCCGGAGAATTTGCGCTGTATCGGTGGCGTGGTAATCGTGCGCGACGGCGAGGGGCATATATCGGGCGCAAAACCCTGCGAGAAGTGTCAGGGGTCGGGCATGGCCTTGTCGGGCAGCGGTACGGAGACCATCTCGGTAACACCGCCGGAAGCGACGGGCTTCGACAACGAGTCGCGGCCGTCTAACCTGCCAATACCGCCGGGTGGCTTTATTCCGCGTTCGATCGAGCCGCTGAAACAGTTTGCCGAGCAGTACAAACACAATTCGGACGAGGCCTACGCCACGCTGAATATGCAGTTTCTGAAGGTCGCGCCGACCAATCAGTCGGGCGAATCGAAGAAGTACGATAAGGAGGAACTGTACCGTGAGCTCAACACGCAGGGCGCGCATATGTGCTTTCTGCTGCGGCTAACCTACGGGTGGACGGGCTGGCAGCGGTACCGCACGGACGAACAGGTGCCGGCGGTCATCGATCCGGTTCGCTTCAACATTCAGAACGCTGAACTCACGCGGGCCGAACTGATCGAAGCGGTCGAAAAGAAGTTCGATGCCGGCATCCGGGCACCGCTGGAAAAAAAGCTCATCGGCTACCAATCCGGCGAAGCCAGCGACTACTACCGTCGCTACGAACTAAAGGAGCGGATTGATCCGCTACCGAACATGAACAGCGAGGAGAAGCAGTTCCTGCTGGCTACGCAGCGGCTGATTTTGAAACCAGGTTCTTCCGAACTGCAACTGGCGATCGAGGAAACCTGGCTGTCGATTTATCTCGATGGACTGGTCACCGAACAGCTTAGGAAGGGCGACGGTTTCTGGGGCCTGACACCTGACGAGCAGTACAACCGCCTACTGGAAGCAACCCGCAAACGGGTGGGTACACTGGACGTGCCGCCGGTTGATCCGATTACGGGCAAGCCGGCAGTAGGTAGCATGACGCTGCAGCCGTTAGTCGATTTGAAAAACGCTAACCAACTCGGCTAATGGATTACGACGAACTGGTGGCGCTGATTGACGAACTGGACACCGAACAGGTGAGCTGGCTGCGCACGTTCGACGTCGCCTTGGCGCTGGTACTGGCTGATCTGCTGACGGAAATCGACCGACTGATCGACCGCCTGGACCTGCGGGGCCGGGCCACGACGGCGGCCGAGTGGGCGGGCAATCAGCGTGCACTGATGATGTTCCGGGCTGAGTTGCCGCAGGTGATTGAGCGCCTTGGTTTTCGTACGCTGGTCAGTGGTCTGCTGGCCAACGCCGGCGACGGAGCTGGGCGGCTCAACAGCTACTACAGCGGATTGGTGACGGCCTTTACGCCGGCCACCTACGAAGCAACAGTGACCGCCCTGGCCAGCCAGGTGCAAACGGTGATGCTGACAACGGTCGACACGCAGCTGGTGCGAGTGGTGGGCGATACGCTCAACTGGCACGTACTGACCCGGTCGACGGCGTCGGAACTGCGGACGGCACTACGGGCGCAACTAAGCGTCGACGGCACGGCCTACAAAGCGATCAGTACGACGGCCAGTGATGCACTCTACGGCTTTTCGCGGGGCTACAGCCTGAGCGTCGCCGAAGGGCTGGATCTGAAGCACTACTTCTACGCGGGTGTGCAGATCGCCACCAGCCGGAAGTTCTGCATCGATCGGATCGGCAAAGCCTACACCCAGGCGGAGGTTGAAAGCTGGGCAAACCTCAGCTGGAGCGGAAAAATACCGGGCACCACCCGGACAACGATATTCTGGTACTGCGGGGGCTACCATTGTTATCACCGCCTGCTGCCAGTTTCTAAAAAAATGTATCAGTACCTAAAATCTAAACAGTAGTAAACCAATGGCTAAAAAACAGAGTGAGCTAAAACCTACCGATGAGGTAGTGGTTAAGCTGGGCGCGAAAATGGATTCGCAGAACGGCAAAACAGTAACGATCGAAAAGGAACGTAAGGTCGTCATGACTAAAGCGGGCTTTGATGCGATCGAGCTTGATGAAGACGGCCACGCTAAAACGCTGGGACGTACCGCCGAACTGATGGGCACCCCAAAATATGGGGATGAAACGGCCAGCGACACGTCAGGTAGCTACAAAGAACTGACTGGTCACGAGAGCTTCACCAAAGAAAAGGAAGCTGCACCAGCCGCCTAAACCGCTTTTCATAGTACGCATGCCAACGGCCCTTACCGGCAAACACCCTTTTAATACCGGACTTGTATGAAAGTCAAAGACTTATTTAAAAAAATGGCTGTCCGCGCCGGCATTCCCGAAACGGACGCAAAATTCATTGCCGCAGTTGACGCACTGCCCGACTTCGACGTCGATGATGAGTCAGTCGCCAATCCGCTGACTAATAATCTGATTACGTCAGCTGAGGCAGAGGCAGACAGTAAGATCAAAGGCAAGTTTACCGCTGAAGCTCTCAACGGAATTGATGCCTTGGTCAACCCAGTGCTAGCCGAGTTTATGGATCAAGCCGAAATCGACGCGCTGAAAGGCGACAAGATGACGACGAAGAAACTAACCAAACTGATCGAGAAGGCGAAAGCCGCCAAGCTTGCGACTGGGAACTCGGCAGAAACGGCGAAGGCAATGGAGAACCTGAATAATGAGATCGCGAAACTCAAGACCGACAAGGACTCAGAAATCGCGACACTCACCAGCAAGCACAAACGCGAACGCTATTTTGATAAGCTGGCCGTAAAAGTTACGTCTCGGAACGACGTGACCGACTACGCTAAAGCGAAAGAGGGTAAGCGGGTACTGGCTGATTTTGAGGATATGCTTGATACACTGGGGGGCGTGCTTGATGTCGAAACCGGCAAGGTGATGAAGAAAGACGACCCAACAACGGCCCTATTCATTGACCACAAAGCCGTCGACGCTGATATGGTCATGGAGAAAACGCTGAGTGATAACAAGTATATCAAAGTGTCTGATCCGGCCGATACGACCATCGTAACGACCAAAACCAGTGAAGGGGTCAATCAGAGTTCAGCAGCAGCCAAGAATCTGAGCCTGGCCAAAGACAACACGAAGTAGCCTTTACGAAACAGGTTGGGATTTCGTACCCGTCCGGTGGTTGACCGGAAACCGTAACTAAGAAACGAGAATGCCAAATTTAGCTTTAGCGGGCGTGGCACAGGTAGCCATTGCTTTGACGCTGTCGAACCGTAAGCGGTTCACTAATCTGGGCTTCACGCAGTCGCTGCGCAGCCCGCAGCTGGCCGGCCTGATTGCTGAACTGAACCCCAAAAACGCCAAAGACGACAACCGGCTGTCGATCGATACGACGCAGGCAGTACCTGTCGCCACGGTACGTCTGAACTACCGCCCGCAGGAAACCGCAACCGTCAAGACGAGTCGTACGGTTGATACCGGCGCAGCACCGTCCGAAGGGCAGGGTCTGAACGTCGTGTTCAATACGCACCGCGAACTTGATCTAACCTACCGCACGGTGGATCTGATGCGGCTGGAAAAGCAGGCCGAAGAGTACCTCAAGAAAGCCGACGCCGGTATTCTGACGGTAAGCATTGCCGACTTCAACTTGCTGTCGGACATGGGCGATCAGATCGTACGCAAAGCCGACGCGGTACTGGTCAACCACAACACAGCGATGGCAACCGCATTGATTGCCGGCGCAGGTGGTAACCTGATGATTGGCTCAGCTTCGCCAGCCAACACGGCCATTCCGAATATAAAAGCCTGGAATGCGGACGGTTCGCTGTCGCTGGATTTCTTTGACTGGCTGCAGAACATGCGCGTTATCCACGCCTTCGAAGGTACGCCAATCGTTGTGGGCGGTCAGATGATGCTGACTTGGATGCGGCGCCGGGGTACAGCTGGTGCCTCGTCGCTGGGTATCGATTACGAAAAGGCGTTTAACGAACTCGACGTTGAGTTCTACTACGACGCTGCGGTCGACACGCTGGCGGGACAGGATCAGATCGTTCTGTTTGATCCGGGTGCGGCCTGCATGGAAACGATTCTGGAGCATAACCTGATCGAAAACGGTGGTGTGTTGGCTAACAACAAAGTGGCTAATACGACATATGGCACGATGTCACTGAATATCGCGCAGACGGGCGCGCCGACTTTTAACCTTGACATGGACTTCCGTGTCCGGGAAGAAGACACGGCCTACCCACGCTATACGATTACCCCGTCGATTCACAGCGGTGTATTTGTTCGGCCCGCCGGTTACCACAAGAATTACGGCGGCTGGGAAACGCACACCGGTATTTTCCGGGCTAAGCTGGTCAAAGCCAGCTAGTCGATCACCTCAGTAGTGGCCACCAAAGCCCTGATTCTGATTCTTCGGAATCAGGGCTTTTGACTTGTACAAACCATGAAACGATACCTCTTACTAGCATGTGCCAGCCTGTTGATGCTGCCCGCGCTAACCAGTAGTTACGTGCCCGATCGGAGCGTGGCCGCTAGACGCGATACACTGCCGGCCGGTACCCAGATCACGATTCAGATTCAGCAGCCCGGCGAATCGCTGGCTAATACAATCCGCTATACCGTGCCAGCTCCTGCCGTCGTGCGCGACCCGAAGACGCTGTACGACGGACAGACGGTAGGCACCCGGGCTGGCCATCCGCTCGTTGTGCGAGTCCTGAACGGGAAACTGTACCTGACCGAAGTGCTCGGGCCTGACCTGTTCATGTTCCGGGGCAGCAACCTGCTGGCCCGGTCCGACGTCGTGACCACCTTCGGGGGTTTGCGGGGGCAACTGGCTAGTGGGGAAACGAGCTTCGGGGGTTTAACCGAACCTTCGGGGGTTTCGGCACCTTCGGGGTTTTTCCGAAAGACGTTCGCGGATGGTGGCGTGTATTATGGGCCAACGCCCGATAAGGCCACTACTCCGGACACTCCCGTTACCAACGACAAGCCGACCGGCTCATTACCGTTACCCACTGGCGCAGTTGGCCGGCTACTGGCCGCTAACTACGTTCCCGAGCAGGTCGGCGTCTATAATCCGCAGCAGTTTGGGGGAAACCTGCGCTACTCCGATCGGTACCGCTTCGGTATGAACTTCAATCCGGGGCTGAGTCCGGACGAGCGCAAGGCCTACGGCATCAGCCTGTTTGAGCAGCGTGATCAGACTGAAGCAGATCGTACCAGCATGGTAGCCGGCGACGGCATCCTGTTTTTGTATGAGCATGGTCTGTTCGGCAATCTGTACGGCAACCGGTTCATGGAGTCTGACCTTCAAACGGTGTACAACACGCTCTGGCAGAACATGCCCCGCGCCGGTCGTGACAACATCGTGCCATTTACCCGGCTGGCCTTCAATATCGAACAATCGATCTGGTGGGCACCAGGTAACTTCCCGAATAGCTATCCTGGCTACTCGCAACATGGCCAGTATGGGCAGGGGCCGTTCGAAAACTGGGATGTGGCCAAGGGTCGATCGATCAAATGCGAATCGGACGGGGTGACCCGGACGCTGGAGCAACTGGCCAATATGGGCGAAAGTGCCTGGACTAGGGAGATGTCGATTCGGCGGGCGAACCGGCTGGTGTTGATGATGGAGATCGGTAAGGAACGAGCCGCACCGGGAACGAAAGTAGCCTTCGGCAGTGCGATCTATCAGGGGCCGGCGGCACTCAGCAACCTGAACACCAATAACGTATTCCTGCCAGAGCATACCGACGTAAACTTTATCGGTGGCAAAGACGGCCTGATCACGTTCAGCCGGAACGACGGCGGCAGTAGCACCTACAATCTGGCGGGCACAGTCTGGCACCACGAAGACTTCGACCTCGACTACTACTACCGGTTTACGTTCGATATTGCCCGCGCCGACTATAACGACATCTGGCGGGATCGGAAAGAAGGCACCCAGAACTATCCGTATCTGTGGTCACGCATCAAGCCCATCCACGTGACCGCTGACGAGAAGGGGCACTGGCAGTTGATGCAGAAGCGCATGATCGCCTACGGCGGTGCCCGGCCGGCGGTTCGGCTCCCGGAACTGGTCTACGAAGCGAACATCGCCGGCAGCGTCGACGGTGAGTTTATTGCGGCCCGTATCCCGTTCGCCGATCAGCAGAACGTGCTGGGCTTCGATACGCCGAAAATCTTCTCTCCACCCTACGTCAATGCGTCAGCGTATATAGTCTCCCGGTTTATGGAGGGCGGGCGCGATGGATCTGGCTTTTTGCTGTGGAATTCGCCCGCCCGGTTCGATCTGTCCAGTGAGGCCCAGTACAACCGGATTCATCTGCACAGCGTGACGGCCATCAATCAGGCGCGGGCGTCGCTGCAACCCTACGAAGACCTGCTCGACAACTCGGTACTGATCGAAGATCCGGAAGTGCAGATCGGCGGTACGGGGAATTACGAAGCCTACGACGGCACGACGGCCTACGGCTACGACGGTAACGGCGGCTGGCGCACACCCCGCCCGGCTTACTCGGTACGGTACGCAGCCAACGACGACGGCAGTTATTCGGTGCTGCTGCTGGGCGGCATGGTGCAGGCCTACGGTCAAACGCGCACCGATAACGTGCGGATTCAGACCGGCCCGCTGCGAAACACCGTCGTAACTGTCAACCTGACCGGCCCATCGGCGCAGGTGTTCGCGCTGACGGTACGGCCCGGCGGCTCTTATTCGACGGCGCTGTCGCCCGCCGGCCTGGCTGGCTACGCGGCCGGCGTCAACTAATTCTCTGTCAACTCAACTTCGATGAAAGAAACCTATCTCCTCTACCAGTCCATACCGGGCGACGTGGCCATCGTCATGTGCTTATTCTTTGGTGCCATTGCCCGTCTGACGCGTAACGAAGCGATCGGGTACTGGGCAGCCGCGAAGGAGTTCTACTGGTCGCTCGTAGTTGGGGCTGTAATTACCGGATTCACAATCTGGCTGGCCGAATGGGAACTCAAGACCGGATGGTGGGTCGCGCTGGCGGCCCCGCTCGGCTGCTCTTACATTGTCGAAATCGCTGTGAAGAAAGCGCACGACATCCGCGATATGGACCTGAAAGAAACAATCGCCTTCATTTTCGATGAGATCAAAAAACGACTCACAAAATCAAGCCCAACGCCGTAACCTCTATGAAAACCATTGCCGATATCATCCTCCTTTTAGCCGCCCTGTCGGGTGTGTTCTTCGTTGCCGGTCTGTCCGACGTGCCCCGCCGGGTGCGCTGGTCAGTGGCCGGGATCGCCATCGGATTCATGCTTACATTCCTGCTGCACTGGCGGCATTCGAGCCACACCGACTATGGTCTGGCGTTCGTAGGAACGGCGCTGGTAGCCTCGGCCGTCTTCGGCTTTCACCACACCAACACAGCCCCCCTCAGCCGGGAACAGCGGGTCGATCTGGTGAAGCGCTTCGCCATAATCTTCGCCCTGTCGGCTGTGGCGGTAGCCGTCTTCACTGCGCTGATTCTGTCCATGAACGAGCCGAAAACGGTCGAGCCAGCAACGGATGCGCCGGCATCGGAGACAGTGACAATAGGCGACAGCACCGATAAAGCAATTCACGATTTCTATAACTACTCATCGCCTTACAATGACTAGGACAGAACGCTTTCTGATGTACTTCGTCTGCGTCTGCCTGCTGATCGCGGGCCTGACGCTGACGGCCGGAGCGCAGACGATGCCCGGCATGCTCAATCCCGATCCGACCTACTGGTACGGGCAGTATATGGCTGAAAAGATACGCGCCGATGGGCTGGCCAAGTCGGGCGACGTCGCAATTCGTGGGTTGCAAGCAACGGTCACGTCGGCGAATCAGACGATCACCGATCAGAATAACCGGCTCAAAACGCTGACCGCTCGTGTCAATGCGGAAAGCAGCCGGGCCAACCGTGCCGATTCGCTTCTGGCTCCGTTTCAGCAGAAGGTGCGCCAGTACGAAGGTGGCACCTGGGCCGGTCGGCAGCTGCGGAAGATCGACAAATCGATTAAGTATGTGGGGTATGGTGTGGTAGGCTACGGCCTGCTTCGTGTTGGTCTTAAACTGCTGATACCGTGAGCAAACCCACACTCATACTCGGTGATTTTCAACGGGCCGCCCAAACGTTGAAAATAGAAGTGCCGACGATCCAATCGGTAACGAAGGTCGAATCGGGCGGGAAAGGGTTTATGCCCGACGGTCGGCTCATTCTCAGATTCGAGCCGCACATCTTTTCGAAGTATACGGACGCCAAGTTCGACAAAACAAACCCGGCCGTATCGTATCCAAAATGGATACAGGGCTATCCACGATCGGTGGACCACAGCTACCAGCTGATGGCGCAGGCGACGAAGCTTGCGCCGTACGCTGCGGGCCTAAGCTGTTCGTATGGACTCTTTCAAATCATGGGCTTCAACTTTTCCACTACTGGTGCGAAAACGTTTAAGGAGTTTTACTATGAAATGGAAAAGGGCGAGGCCGCGCAGCTCGACATGTTCTGCCGGTACATTCTGCGGGCCGGCCTGGACGATGAATTGCAGCGGAAGGATTGGGCACGATTTGCCGAAGCCTACAACGGTAAGCAGTACAAGAAAAACGAGTACGACACCAAGCTGCAACGCTGGTACGAGTATTTCGTACGACTGCAAAGCCCGCAACGTAGCCAGGTGCTGGCGTTCTTCCAACAGATGGACGAAAGCCAGTCGTTAGGTATGGCGGCATAAGAAAAGGCCCGGCAGTATCAGTGCCGGGCCTTTTGTTTTACTATGCTTTTCCATAGTTAATGAACTTTCGCGACCTCCTCCTCAACTGCCTGAAGTAATACGTCTATATCGTCGGTTACCAGATCAAACATCTGGTGAATAGGGAGCACCTCTCCGCCGTTGCCATCGTAAACGAAAACGGCCTTCTCCTCCCCGCGCATATACCCAGCCTGTGCATGAGCCGCCGGACCACTAGGTAATACCAGAATGCAAATATCCGCAGCATTCATCGCATCCATACAGGCTGCAAACTCAATCTCGGTGCCGGCAGTCGTATGACCTACCAGCGCGTCAGTGACCTGCTTACGCCATCTGTGTTCAGGTGAAGCAACAAAGATTTTAGCCATTATAGAGAGACATTAGGTGAAGTTACAAATGAGTAGTGATCCGCAATCTTACTCATTTAAGGGTTATTTTGTTGCCTTACCTGTGCAAGCGGGCCGTTTGCTCACCTCCTCCCCGCCCGGCATCTGGTACGTTTCGGTATAATCCGGGAGCGTTCGTTTCCTACGTTTGATGCACCCGCACTTTTTGCAGGTCGCCGATTCGCCCCACTGCGGTTTACAGTCCCATCGGTGACATTCGTGGGCTGGGGTCTGCTTCCGTGGCTTACTTTCGTTGACATGGTAGAAGCCGATTCCGGGGTCATAGTAGATGCCCATAGCGGTTAAGCGTCAAAGAATGATAGCACGGCTTCTTCAGGAATTTCGATTTCATAAGACTCCTTCAGGTGATTAGTGAAAGAATCAATTAGATTCAGGTTGCGTTCGGTACGCGCTTCGAGTTGCCAGTCGGCCTCCTCTTCCGGGGCTGTTCGCCAGTTGTGAAACCAAGCGAACATGGCATATATAGCCACGTCGCGGGGGTCTCCCTTTTCAACATGCTTGATCATTTCGCGTTGCAGCTGCTCCTCCCAATCTGGCTTTTTCCAAGAGAAGCCAAATTTATGCTTCTGCTCATTCTGCATCAGTTTTGCCACTAGGATTCTGCTGAAGCCTTCTAGGATGATTTGAAACTCTTCCTGCAACTCTTCTTCCTGCGTTGCTTTGATTTCGGTTGACATAATGCAAACGGTTAAATAGGTAATGGTGATTAGAAAAAAGCCTTGGCCAGTTCTCATCTGACACCTGGCGGCATTAGCTGGCCAAGGCTGGGGCGGTTAGTGGCGGCCCGCGTTGCTGATGGCTGGTCATATTTCTCTCCTGATCAGGAGCGTTTTTTCTGATTCCGGCGAAACACCCAGAAGTAGCAGTGGAATTTGCGGGCGTGATTCTGAGTCTTCATGCCGCCTTTGAAGCGATTACGGGCAAACAGAATGAACAGGTCAACTGCTTTGAACCCCGCTTCCTTGGCCATAGCCAGTACCTCGTCGTGAATGAAGTAGTTGCTCCGGCCGTGAACGAAGTCCTGGCACTTGAAGACCACGATCCCGCGTGGTTTAACCACGCGGGCGAACTCGTCGAGAGAGTTTTTATAATGCTCCCGCAGTTCGGTAATGGTACGATAGCCGCCGTACTTCTGCCCCATTACGTATTCCTCCGACTCCTTATGATTGGTGACGACGAAGGGCGGGTCAAACATCAACGACTTTACGCTCGAGCTGGGCAGCGGCAGATTTCTGGAATCGCCCCGGGTGGCCTCCGGTTTTTTGGGCGCGATGTCGAAACAATGCTCGGGCCTCGGTATCAGGCCCGAGTAAAATTCGCCGTAGCCGTACGACGCATCGACATCAAAAGTGCTGCCGGCAACATATAGCGTCAGGATGCTATTCAGAATTTCCTGCTGATCGAAGCTGATCGACTTGATTTCTGGCGCAATCTGTAGCTGCTGACCCGGCCGCGTTTTTCTCTCGACGAGAGGGGTTATGGGATTGTTGAACAGGTCGGTCATGTCATTTCGGCCACTCAGCCGGATTTTGTTCGATTGCCAGAATTAAAAACAAGTGCTTGTCGACCTCATCTTCGAGCGTCGGCGGGGCGTGGGTCCATACGTCGGGGTTGTCGGAAACGTAGGGCTTACGCTCGATCAGAATACGCCCCTGGCTGCTGATGGTGAGCCGATGAACTACGCCAGTACCGGGGTGGCGGCCGATCAGGACGCGGGGCCGGGCCAACATGTCGTCTATCCTTCGAAAAGACGAATCACCATGCAGGCCCAGCACCCGTATTTTTAGATCGGTAGCCATTACGAGCCGACCGGTTCGCCCTTCTTATTGCGGAAGGTGATATTCTTTCCGTTCGGCGCCTTGCCGGTTTTCTTCTTCTTGGCCGGGCGGCCGTCGTCGTCAGGCTCAATGTTCGTGTCGGGCTTCGGGGCCGGGTTTTCCGGCAGATCATCCGGGAACGATGGTTCGCTGGGCTGGTCGGCTTCGGGCTCCTGTTTCCCCTCCGGCAGCGCCAGTACGGGGCTGAGTGTTTCGGTAGGCGCGTCGTCGGGTGTGCCGTTGTCGAGATCTTCCGCTTCGACGGCCTGAACGCCGTTCTGAATAAGTACATCAAGCGGGGTGGCTTTCACTAGTGTGGTCGTGGTGTTTTCAGATTTGGGCTGCTCATCGTCGGACTGCGCGGCTGTGCCGTCGCTGTTGAACATATCCATCTGATTATACCCGGCTTCCTGTTTACCCTCGTCAGCGTAACGCTCCATCCGGTTGTGCCAATCCCCCTTCCAGATTTCGTTATGAGGGTGCCAGACGGCCATAATGTCCGACTTTTTGACCGCTACGATTTCCCAGGGGATTACCATGTTTTTGTAGTGATCCTTTAGTCGTTGCTCGGCTTCGATGGTAGTGAGGGCGGGCAGTAAATAGGTCGACGTGTATTTTTTGCCCTCGATGTATTCCAGCGTTTTGACTTCATAAAACGCGTCCTCATCCTGCATCGGGAAGAAGATCACCTGCGCGTATTTCACCTTAGCTGCTGCATCGACGTCGGGATTCTTGATCCGTACACGTAGGTGTTCGGCGCACTGCTGCTCGACTTCACCGAGTGACACGGAGTCGTGTAAATAGCACTCTGTCTGCGTTTTAGGCTCGCCGTTGACCAGCGCATCGTACTTGATTTTGGATTTACGCCACATGGTAGATGTGAATTTTAAGTGATCTATTGCTTCAGGTACTCGGTTACTGCTTTCTGGAATTCTTCTTCGCTGCGGGGCATCACGACGGCGTACCCGGCTGAAACGAGGTAGGCATGAACGATGAGCTGCTGATCGGAGGGTTTGCCTTTGGCCGTTTTCATTTCGATGAATAAGCCATGATACCCGCCCGCTGCCCAGGCTACCTGCAGATCGGGCCAGCCCGTTACCATACCTTCGGCTTTCAGCATGGCGGCCAGCTTCGGCGACCGTTTGGCCGCATTCGGCGTCGACTGAATCATGAACTGCGGGTACTTCCGTTTAAACCAGCGGACGCAACTGGCTTGCAGCTGGTGCTCGCTCTTTGCGCCGTGTTCGGCCTGAAATTCGGCCGCTGACATTGTGGCCAGTGAAGGTTGTGTTTTCATTTCAGGGCGTTTGATGCGTTTAGGGTTGGTATTCGTTGATGGGCAGGTTTTCATCGGCGAGCGGCACGTCGGCTTCTGATTTACGTTTGTTGAAATACTCTTCCCGGAAGACGTAGAAGTGATGCCGGGCTTTACGCTCAGTTTGTTCCCGTTCGCGCCGATTCGCGTCGATCTGCTGTTGTACAGTCAGCCCGCCAGCTTTGAAGCGTTGGTAGCTTTCCTTTACCTGTTCTACCGAGTGGTGCCGGTCGGCTTCCAGCTTTTCGGCATCCGACGAGCGCATCTGATCGCACATGTTCTGCCGTTCGGTCAGGTCGTATTTGTGTAGCCAGCTTTGCAGAATTTCCAGATCGAGCCGGTTGTAAACCGTGCCGTATGCCCCGGATCGGCCCCGCTCAAAGGCGTAGCTGACCTCTTCGGGTTTCAGATACCAGTAAACCTTTATCATCATCCGGGCCGCGTCGACCATTTGCATGGGTGCCATTCGAGGCACGTTGAGTGCCTCCTGCGTGATGCCGATTAGCACGATCAGCGCCTTTACCAGCGAGGTTTCGTCGTTTTTGCGGAGGAGTGAAAGCTGAGCGCCCCCCTTCAGGATTGCCGGTAGGCTGTTGACAGTGATGCTGGTTAAGCCCATACCTACGGCCTGAATCTGAGCCGTTCGCTTCTGTTCCAGTACCGCGATTTCATGCTGCTGTTGCTTCATTATCGCCGTCGAAATCTTGTCGTCCGTTAATACCACCGGCCGCAGCAAGTCCATCAACAAGCTTGAAGGCGGTAGCGTAGTCGGTCGTACCGTAGCGGCCGGGATGGGCTGAGCCAGTTGGGGA
>JAAIGE0100404987.1_pt1 | contig 23477 bp, 22 predicted proteins | sample 6487951 | NCBI WGS metagenome assembly JAAIGE01 (sample SAMN13974128, study PRJNA590717) | phyllosphere metagenome | biome: tomato field; feature: multiple bacterial spot infested tomato fields; material: tomato leaves; isolation source: leaves from tomato fields | host: Solanum lycopersicum ...
ACGAGTCGAGGTTGTCGAACTCGACGGCGTCGAAGCCGGCCGTCCCGCAGCCGTCGATCCAGGGTCCGACCATCTCCGCGATGCGCTCGCGGCGCTCGGGGGTGGAGGTGTCGAGCAGCGCCTCGTCGGGCCAGTCGGGGTCGAACACCGGGTCGCCGTCGTCGGTGAGCACGAGATCGTCCGCCCAGTCGTCGAGTTCGCCGGGCTGGGTCTGGAACCCGTTGACGTAGCAGACCGAGTATGCACCCTGCGCGGGCGGATCCGAGCGGTCGCGTCCCACGATCCCGACGCCGGCGGCCGGCTCGTATGCGCCACCGAGCTGATAGTCGGGGGTCGCCCCCGCGGGCGGGAGGGACACGGAGACGGGTTCGGACGGCGGCGCGGGCGTGCACGCCGCGGCAGAGAGCAGCACGAGCAGCGCCGCCGCGGCGATGCCTGCTCCTCGTCGCGTCCTCACGAGATCGTCATCGCGCGTCGACCTGCTCGTCGGCGTCGTCGTCGACGGGATTGCGTCGGATGCCGATCCACGACACGACGCCGCCGAGCACGAGCAGCGCCGCCGTGACCCAGGCGGCGTTGTGGAATCCGTCGAGATCGAGCGTGCCGCCGATGATCGTCGAGAGCATGGCGACGACGAGCAGACCGGCGACGCGCGAGACCGCGTTGTTCACCGCCGAGGCGATGCCCGACCGCGACTCGTCGATCGCGCCGAGGATGGCGGCGGTCAGCGGGGCGACGGTCAGCGAGAGGCCGAGGCCCATGACGATCATCGCGGGCAGCACCTGCCACCAGTAGTCGAAGTCCTCTGCGACGAAGAGCAGCAGCACCGCGCCGACCGCCATGAGGAGGGGGCCGACCGTCATGAAGATGCGCGGACCGAATCGCCCGGCCCACGATCCTGCGCGCGAGCTCAGCAGGATCATGAGGATCGTCATGGGCAGGCTCGCCAGGCCCGCGGCCGTGGCCGGGAGCCCGGCGCCCTGCTGCAGGTACACGCCGATCACGAAGCCGTTGAGCGACAGTGCGGCGTACACGAACAGGGTCGCGAGGTTGCCCCAGGCGAAGTCCCGCACGCGGAACAGGGAGAGGGGCATGAGCGGCGCGGCCGATCGCCGCTGACGGAGCAGGAACAGCGCGAAGAGGGCGGCGCCGACGACGCCGGGCAGCCAGATCGCGGGGGAGGACCAGCCCAGGTTCGGCTGTTCGATGAGAGCGAAGACGACGGCGCCGAGCCCCACCGCGCAGAGGATGCCGCTGACCCAGTCGACCCGCACGCCGCTCGGTCGCTCCGACAGGTGCAGCCGTCCGAGCAGCACGAGCGTCACCGCGATGGGGAGGACGTTGATGAGGAAGACGAGCCGCCACGAGAAGAGGTCGACGAACAGACCGCCCAGGAGCGGGCCGACCAGCTGGGCGCCGGTGGTGAAGGCGGTCCAGACACCTATCGCCCTCGCCTGCGCGTCGCCGCGCATGGTCGCGGTGATGAGGGCGAGCGAGCTCGGCACGAGGAGTGCGCCCGCAGCACCCTGCGCGGCGCGGGCGATGATGAGCACGAGGGGATCCGGTGCCGCGGCGACGGCCACAGAGGCGATGCCGAACGCGATGAGACCCACGCGCATCACGAGCACGCGCCCGTACGCGTCGGACAGGGAGCCGGCGAGCAGGATGAGTGCGCTGAGGGTGATGAGGTAGGCGTCGACCACCCACTGCTGCGTGGTGATGCCGCCGCCGAGCTCGCGGCTGATCGCGGGCAGGGCGACCGTCACGACGGTCCCGTCGAGGAACGTCACGAACGACGCGAGGACCGCGACGGAGATGACCAGCCGCTGCAGCGGCGCGAATCGAGAGGATCCCACAGGGCGACACTACTGCCGGGCGGAGACCTCCGGGGCGGTGGTCGCGGAGATCGGTTCCGCCCGGCTTTGCGCCGTGCTCGCCCGGTACAGCTCGCGGAGCCCTGCGATGCCGTGTTCTGCGAGCGTGCCCCGCTGCCGCTGGGCGCCGGTGCCGTCCGCCCGCATACGGGCGACTCCCTCGGCGACCCGCGCCTCGTCGCCGTGCTCGGTGAGTGCCGGCCGCAGCATCGCGAGCATCCCGTCGACGACCTCGGCGGCCGGCGTGAGAGCGCCGGTGCGCGGGTCGACGATCCGGGCGTCGGGGCCGGTGCGGGCCGCGCTCCACAGCGACGCGTCGATCTCGTCGACCCCGAGGTCCGGGGCGTCGGGCACGTCGTCGCTGACGAGGAGAGCGCGAGTCAGCGCGGCGGCCCACACCGTCTCCTCCACCGTCAGCTGCGTATCGAACACGCGCACCTCGACGGTGGGGTAGCGCTCGGCGAGGCGCACCGTCCATCCCAGGGAGCCCGGGTCGGAGATCAGTCCCCCCTCGATGAGCCGGTCGACGCGTGCGCGGTAGTCGGAGAGGTCGTGGAATCTCGGGGGAGTCCAGCCGACCGGCAGCCGTCGGATGAGGATGCTGCGCCAGCTGGCGAAGCCCGAGAGGCGGCCGTGCGAGAACGGGGCGTTGCCCGTGACGGCGAGCAGCGCCGGCATCCAGGCCCGCGCGCGGTTCATCGCGTGGACGCGCTGCTCGTCGTCGGCGATCTCCACGTGGACGTGCAGACCGTTCACCTGGTGCTCGCGCGTGATCTCGCCGAGCACGTCGGCCACGGCGACGTAGTGCTCCGACGGGACCAGGGTCACCTCATCGGCCGCCAGGAAGGGCGTGCCCGTGGCGACCGAGACGGCACCGTCGGCTGCGGCGTTCTCCGCCAGGTGACGGCGCAGGGCCCCCACCTGTGCGACCGCCTCGTCCATGTCCGTCAGAGGCGATGTCGCGGTCTCGACCTGACATGTCAGGTACTCCGGCGTGATCCGACCGCCGGCGTGCTCGCCGAGGGTGCGCGCGCGAGCCTCCGCGCTCAGAGCCACGGGGACGAGCGATCGTTCGTCGAGGAAGATGAACTCCTCCTCGATGCCGAACCGGGTCACGCGGGCGCCTAGTGGTTCCGGAGGGCGGAGATCAGGTCCGCCTTGCGCATGCCGCTGTATCCGGTGAGACCGATCTCCTTGGCCCGCGCCCGCAGCTCGGCGACGGTCCACTCCTCGTAGTCGCCGTGCTTCCCACCCCGTCGACCGACGGCGCTGCGGCCGTCGCGGGCCGCCGCGTTCGAGATGCGTGCGGCCTTCTCCTTCGAGGCGCCGTCGTCGCGGAGCTCTTCGTACAGCTCGGGATCCTTCAGGGAGTTGTTCCTGCGTCCAGGCATGTCCTTGCCCTCTCACACGGTCGGAAGCCTCGCGTCAAGCCCCTCTCGGGGGCGGTGCGCCCAGGTCTATGGTGGGGGCACCGTATACCGGGCGCACCGCGCCCCAGAGAAGGGAAGACCCGATGAACATCCTTCTGATCATCGTCATCGTGATCGCGATCATCCTCGCGATCACCGGAGGACTCGTGCAGTCCCTGCAGTTCCTCCTGTGGGTCGGCCTGGTGCTGCTGGCCATCGCAGTGATCGCCTGGTTGATCCGATCGATCTCGGGCAACCGCACCCGCTGAACCCTGAGGAATGGGGCCCGCCGAGAGGCGGGCCTTATTCTTTGTCGCGACGCAGGCTCTCGCCCGCGTTGCGCGCCGCATCCTTGACGTTCTCGCCGGCCTGCTTCACGGAGGCCTTCGTCTGGTCGGCCTGACCTTCGGCCTCGAGGCTCTCGTTGTCGGTCGCCTTGCCGATGCCCTCCTTGGCCTTGCCGACGAGCTTCTCGGTGCTGTTCTTGATGTCGTCTCCTGCACTCATGTGCGTGTCCTTTCATCGTTCCGATCAACGGGACTGCCACCCTCGCACGGGCGTCGCCGGCGGGCCACGGGATTGACAATGCGCTGCCGCCGTGACAGCCGCAGGAGTAGACTCGCCCGGTGCTGTCGTCGATGAGCGCCCTCCCGTCGTCGGGGAGAGCGCGGAGGGGAGCCGCTGGCGCTTTCCGCGCCGCGGACAGAGGCTGACGATCGACCGGAGGCGGAACACCCGTCGCCGGTGTCTCGTCGTATCCCGCATCCTCCCCGATGCGCCCTCATCTCCTGCCGCCCGTCGGCCTCACGAAAGCAGTCCTCATGCGTCCCCTCGACGAGCGCGTCCTGCGCGCCTCCTTCCTCAACGCCTCCCGCAAGGAGGTCTCCGACCTGTCCCTGCCTCCCGGCTTCGCCGACCTCGATGTCGAGCGCCTCGACTACCTCGGCTGGGTCGACCCCAAGCTGCCGCGCCGCGCCTATGTCGTCACCTGGGTCGACGACGTCGCCACCGGCGTGCTGCTGCAGCGCGCTGAGCAGCGCGTGCTCGCCCGGGCGCAGTGCTCGTGGTGCGAGGACGTCACCCTCCGCAACGACGTGCAGCTCTACGTGGCCCGCAAGGCCGGACCGGCCGGACGCAAGGGAGACACGGTCGGCACCCTCGTCTGCGCCGAGTTCGGATGCTCGAAGAACGTGCGGATGCTCCCGCCGCTGGCGTACGAGGGCTTCGATCGAGAGCTCGCCCGCGACCTCCGCATCCTGCGGCTGCAGGAGCATGTGACGGCGTTCATCGGGGCCGTGCGGGGCTGATCCGCGCGGAGGCGGCCGCTCTCAGCGGGCCGCCGCCTCCGCATCGCCCTCGACGATGTCGACCGCGGCGACGGTCTCCTCGTCGTCGCACGCACTGCCGACCCAGAGCCGGATCCGGCCGGGCTCGACGCGTTTCACCCCGTCGAGCCCGGTGAAGGCCAGCCGGTCGATCGGCACGTCGAACTCGACGCGCGTCTCCTCGCCGGGGGCGACCGTGACGCGTCGGAAGTCGATGAGCTGGGCGACCGGACGGGCGACGCTGGCGACCTCGTCATGGGCGTACAGCTGTACGACGTCGGTGCCCTCGCGGGTCCCGGTGTTGCGCAGGAGCACCGAGGCGCGCAGGCGCCCCCCTGCCGACACCTCTCTGCCGTCGACCTGGAGATCGTCGTGCAGGAAGGTCGTGTATCCCAGGCCGAATCCGAACGGTCGGCTCGGGGTCGGATCGGCGCTCGTCACGTCGGTGCGTCCGCCCAGCGCCGCGTGCAGGTACGAATAGGGCTGCGCACCGGCCGAGCGGGGGAGCGACACGGGGAGCCGTCCCGACGGAGACACCGCGCCCCTGAGGATGCCGGCGAGCGCCGGACCCCCCTCCTCCCCGGGGAAGAAGGTCTGGAGCACGGCTGCCGGGCGCCGGTGTGCGTGCGCGGCGGGGTCGGCATCGGCCACGGCGTCGACGGCGCCGAGACCGACGATCGTGCCGCTCGCGCGACGTCGGGGCGGCAGCGCCCAGTCGATCGCGTACGGGCGTCCCGTCATCGCGATGAGGACGACGGGCGTGCCGGTGGCGACCACGGCCTCGACGAGAGCGCGCTGGGCGCCCGGGAGCTCGAGGGTGTCGACGTCGTTGCCCTCGCCGACGGTGCCACGGCCGAAGAGGCCCGCGCGGTCGCCGACGACGACGATCGCGACGTCGGCGTCTCGGGCGATGCGCACGGCCTCCGCGAGCATCCGCTCCTCCTCGCCCGTCCCGTCGCCCTCGACCTCGCAGCCGGGGGCGTGGGGGACGGCGGTCTCGGGGAACCCGGCGCGGACGGCGTCGAGGAGGGTGGGCAGCGCGATGCCGTCCTCCACGCCCGGATGGTGGGCGAGCACGTGGTTGACGAACGAGTAGCAGCCCATGAGGGCGTCGCTGCTCGCCGCGTTCGGGCCGATCACCGCGATCGACCGGGTCGTCGGGGGAAGGGGGAGGAGGCCGTCGTTGCTGAGCAGCACGATCGACTCCTCGGCGAGGCGTCGGGCGAGTGCGCGGTGGGCGGCGGGGTCGAGGTCGATCGCCGTCGGCGGCGTGCGGAAGTCGGCGTCGAGCAGGCCGAGCTCCTCCTTCTGCGCGAGCACTCGGCCGACCGCCCTGTCGAGCACCTCGACGGGGATCCGTCCGTCCTGCACCTGCTCCGCGAGAGTGAGGAACGCGTCGGGGGAGGGCAGCTCCACGTCGATCCCTGCGGTCAGCGCGAGCCGGGCCGCCTCCGCCCGGTCGCCGGCCACGTGATGCATGCTGCGGAGGAAGTCCACGGCGAAGTAGTCCGACACGACGACGCCGTCGAAGCCCCACTGCTCGCGCAGGACGCCGGTCAGGTAGCGGGCGTCCGCGGCCACCGGGACGCCGTCGATGTCGGAGTAGGAGTTCATGACGCTGCGGGCGCCGCCCTCGCGGACCGCCATCTCGAACGGCGGGAGCAGGACGTCGGCGACCTCTCTCGGTCCTGCGCTCACGGGCGCGTGGTTGCGCCCCGCCCGAGACGCCGAGTATCCGACGAAGTGCTTGAGGGTGGCGTGGACCCCTTCGGACTGCAGCCCCCGCACATAGCCGGTGCCGAGGCGCCCGACGAGCAGCGGGTCCTCGCCGATGCACTCGTCGACGCGGCCCCAGCGCGGATCGCGGATCACATCGAGCACGGGAGCGAGCCCCTGGTGCACGCCCAACCTCCGCATGGACTCTCCGACGGCGCGGCCGACCTCCTCGACGAGATCGGCGTCGAAGGACGCCCCCCAGGCGAGGGGCGTGGGAAAGGTCGCGGCCTTCCACGCGGCGAGCCCGGTGAGGCACTCCTCGTGCACGATCGCCGGTATGCCCAGGCGCGTCTCGGTCTGCAGCCTCCGCTGCTCGGCCCAGAGCCACGCGGCCCTCTCCGCCGGATCCACGGGCCTCGTGCCGTACACGCGCGTCAGGTGACCGATGCCGTGCGCGGCGGCCTCCTCGTAGCGTGCTGAGCTCTTCTTCTCCCCGGCCATCGGGGCGACGACCTCGTCACCCTGATCGACCCAGTAGCCGAGGAGCTGCGCCTGCTTCTCCTCGAGGGTCATGCGCGAGAGCAGGTCGGCTACGCGCGGCGAGAGGGAGGGGGAGGCGGACGGCGTCACGGAGACTTCTTTCTGGGGGGAGGGGGAGGGCGGGCGCAGCAGGGTCATCCCTTCACCGCCCCCGTCAGTCCGCCGACGATGCGGCGCTCGAACAGGCTGAAGAACACGAGGGCGGGGATCATCGACAGGGAGGTGAAGGCGAGCACCTTCGCGGTGTCCACCGAGTACTGCGACGCGAAGGACTGCACCCCGAGCGGGAGCGTGAAGGCGGCGGAGTCGTTGAGGATGAACAGCGGCAACAGGTAGCCGTTCCAGCTGCCGATGAAGGCGAGGATGCCGGTGGTGATGACGCCCGGCAGGGAGAGCGGCAGCACCATCCGCCAGAAGAAGCCCAGACGGCTGCATCCGTCGATGAAGGCGGCCTCCTGGATCTCGTCGGGGATCGCGCGGAGGAACGGCACGAGGATGATGATCGTCGTCGGCAGCGCGAACGCGATCTGCGGCAGGATGACTCCGCCGAGCGAGTTCATGAGACCCAGGTTGCGCACCACGATGTACAGCGGCGTGATGGCGACGGTGAGGGGGAACATGAGTCCCGCCGCGAACAGGGCGTACAGAGCGCCGCGCCCCACGAAGCGGTAGCGGGCGAGGACGTACGCGGCCATCAGGCCCAGAGCGACGGCGCCGACCGTGGTGGCGAGCGCCACGATCGTGGAGTTCAGCACCTGCCGCCAGAACACGCCTCCGGTGAGCACGTCGAGGTAGTTGCCGATCACCCACGGCTGCGGGAAGCCCGACGGGTCGGTGGTGATCTGCGCGTTCGTGCGGAAGCCGCCGATGATGATGTACGCGATCGGGGCGAGCATCAGGCCCACGGCGATCAGGGCGACGGCGTACACGCCGGGGTTCGCCCAGGGCAGGGGCGCTGTGGCGCGGCGACCGCGGCGGTCGGTGCGCCGCGTGACGATCAGCGAGGTGGCGGTCATCGGACGAGCTCCTTCTCCGGGACGGTCTCCGGGGCGGCCGCGACGGGCCTGCCGCGCATCCGCCGGGTGGAGCCCGTGAGAGCGCCCTCCGTGTCGCGGCGGAGCACGGCGCGCTGGTAGATCAGGGCGACGATGAGGGAGATGACGAACAGCACCACGGCGACGGCATTGCCGTATCCGAAGTTGCCGGCGTTGCGCCCCTCCGACACCATGTACGTCGCCATCGTGGAGGTGCCTGCCGTGGAGGCGATGTACTGCCCCCAGATGATGTAGACGAGGTCGAACAGCTGCAGTGATCCGATGATCGACAGGAAGGCCCAGATGCGCAGCGTCGGGGCGAGGAGGGGAAGGGTGATCTGCCACTGGATCTGCCAGTACGACGCGCCGTCGATGGCCGCGGCCTCGTGCAGCTCCTCGGGGATGCCCTGCAGTCCGGCGAGGAAGAGGATGACGGCGAAGCCGACGTACTTCCACGTGATGATCGCCATCAGGGTGCCCATCGCGATGCCCGGGTCGGACAGCCAGTCGTGCGCGAAGGCGCCCAGACCGAGGTTCTCCAGGAGGGCGTTGAAGGCCCCCTTGGTCTGCAGCATCAGGCTCCAGCCCGTGCCGACGACGACCTCGGAGATCACGTACGGGACGAAGATGAGGACGCGGATGAGCGACTGACCGCGCATCCGGCGGTTCAGCAGCAGGGCGAGGAGGATCGCCGCCGGCCCCTGCAGCACGAGCGAGAGGACGAGGATGATCCCGTTGTGCGCCAGTGCATCGTGGAACAGCGGGTCCTGGAGGATCGTGAGGTAGTTCTTCAGGCCGACGAAGTCCGTCGGCGCCCCGTATCCCTGCCAACTGAAGAAGCCGTAGTACGCGGCCATCAGCACGGGGAAGATCACGAAGGCGAGGAAGACGACCAGGGCGGGCCCGGCCAGAAGGATCACTTCCAGCCGGGCGACCGCCTCACGCCTTCGCCGCGGCATCCTGAACGGCCTTGACGATGTCCTCCGGGCCGCCCTCGCCGGCGAGCATGGTGACGACGGCGACGTTGAGCGCGTTGCCGACGTTCTGCCCGTAGACGGTGTCCAGCCACTGCGACGCGTAGGGAGCCTCGTTGTATGCGGCGAGGATGTCCTGCAGGTACGGCTCCGTAACGGCCTCCTGGGCCACGGTGTTGACCGGCGGGGCGTTGAAGGCCTTGTAGTACGCGGTCTGCACGTCGGACGTTCCGAGGTAGTTCAGGAAGTCCACGCACGCGTCGGGAGCGTCGACCGAGCAGGAGTATCCGTCGACGCCGCCCATCATGGAGCCCGGTTCGCCGTCTCCGCCGTCGACCTCCGGGAAGGGGAACCAGGCCAGGTCGGGGAGCGGCTTCTCGTCGGGGGTGAGCGAGCCGATGACCCCGGGGTTCCAGGCGCCCATGAGCTCCATGCCGGCCTGGTGGTTGGCGATGAGGCCGGCGGAGCTGCCGGCGCCCTGCTGCGCCGTGGTGGTCAGGAAGCCCTGGTTGAACGGCTCGGTGGCCGCGAAGTCCTGCAGGTCTTCGCCCGCGCGGATCCAGCAGTCGTCGGAGAAGTCCATCTCGTCCGCGGCGGCGGCGAGGGTGTCGGAGCTGCACTCGCGCAGGGCCAGCCAGTAGTACCAGTGGGCTGCGGGCCAGGCGTCCTTGGCGCCGAGGGCGATGGGGTCGATCCCGGCTGCCTTCAGCGCCTCGGTCGCGCTCTCCAGCTCGTCGAGGGTGGTGGGGTTCTCGGTGATGCCCGCCTGGTCGAACAGGTCCTGGCTGTAGAACAGGCCGCCGGGGAGCACGGCCACGGGCATCGCATAGATCTTGCCGTCGAGGCTGTTCGCCGAGTAGGCGGCATCCGGGATCTCGTCCTTCGCGGCGCCGGCGATGACGTCGGTGAGGTCCTTCAGCTGGCCGGCCTTGACCATGGCGGCCATCTTGCCGCCGCCGCGCTGGAGGAAGATGTCCGGCGCGTCGCCGGAGTTGAGGGCGGTCTGGAGCTTGCCGTCGAGGTCCTCGTTCTGGATGGACTGGATCTCGATCGTGACGCCGGGGTTGTCCTCCTCGAAGTCGGCGACCGTCTGCTCCCAGAACTCCACGCCGGGACCGGTGGTGGAGTTGTGCCAGAGCGTCATGGTCGTCGACCCGTCATCGGATCCCGTGTCGGCGGTGCAGCCCGCGAGGGCGAGGGTTCCGACGGCCAGGACGGCCGCGGAGGCGAGCGGAAGCCTTCTGCTGATCATGTGAATGTGTCTCCTCGTCGAGTAGCGTCCGCGTCGCTGCGGCCGCCCGCGGCAGCTCGGGGGAGAGAGCGCGGTGCGATGCAGTCTTCTGTCGACGCGCGGTCACGTCAAACGTTTTCGAAAACAGTTTCCATCGAAGCGTTTCCGCGGTTACGCTCGAGTCCCATGGGGGCGCGCACCACGATCCACGACGTCGCACGGGCAGCCGGCGTCTCGGTCTCGACGGTCTCGAAGGCCGTCAACGGTCGCTACGGGATCGCGGATGCCACCGTGCAGCGCGTGCTCGACGCGGTCCGCGAGCTCGGTTACGAGTCGAGCCTCGTCGCGAGCAGCATGCGCGCCCGCCGCACGGGCGTGGTCGGCGTGCTGCTGGCTGATTTCGAGCCGTTCAGCGCCGAGATCCTCAAGGGTGTCGGGTCGGCGATGCACGACACCGCCTTCGACCTGCTCGCCTACAGCGGCTCGCACCGCGGCGCGGGGGACGGCTGGGAGCGCCGGTCGCTGAGCAGACTCTCGGGCACGCTCATCGATGCGGCGATCATGGTCACCCCCACCGTCGTGAGCCCGGGGGCCGAGATACCCGTGGTCGCGATCGATCCGCACACCGGCCGTGCCGACCTGCCGACGGTCGAGTCCGACAGCTTCGGCGGCGCGCTCGCGGCGACGAGGCACCTGATCGACCGCGGCCATCGGCGCATCGGATTCCTCGCCGGCCGACCCGACCTGCGCTCGGCGGGACTCCGGGACGCCGGCTACCGGCGCGCGCTCGCCGATGCCGGCATCCCCGTCGATCCCGCCCTCGTCGGCGCCGGTCGCTACGAGCTCGAGACGACGCGCGAGTCGGCACGGGTGATGCTCGCCCGCGACGATCGGCCGACCGCGATCTTCGCCGCGAACGACCTCTCGGCGATCGCCGTGATCGACGCCGCACAGGAGCTCGGGCTCCGCGTGCCCGACGACCTCTCCGTCGTCGGGTTCGACGACGTGCCCGAAGCGACCAGGCGGGCCCTTCCGCTCACGACGGTGCAGCAGCCGATGCGGCGGCTCGGGGCGGTCGCTGCGGAGATGGTGCTCACGCTCCTGACCGGGCACGACCTCGACGAGATGCATGTGACCCTGCCGACCCGGCTGGTCGTGCGGGCGACGACGGCGGCACCGCCGACCCGGTGACCTCTCGCACGTGCGCCCATGCGGGCTCCGCGAGTGCGGCCGCACGGCGATCGAACTCCGCCGTGCTCTGCGCGCCGGGCCAGTCGTCGGGGAGCATCGACGCCGGGAGTCCGGGATCGACATAGGGGAGCACACGCCATCGGTCGATCAGGTGCACGTGAGCGGCGAACGGGTCGTCGGGGAGTGCACGGAGCGAGGCCTGGAACGCGAGGTGCTCCGCGCGGAGCGCGTCGAGGTCCCACCATGAGGCGGCGGCGTCGGGGAGCGGCTCGCCCGGAGCGGGCGTGCCCGCCGTGAACAGCGTCGCGCGGTGGCGGACATCGAGGTCGGCGAGGATCTGCTCGACCTCGCCGCGCAGATGTCCGGGGCAGATCCAGAGCGCCGGTGAGACGACGCCCGCGCCGATCCAGTGCAGGCGGCGGCGCAGCTGGTGGCGCAGCGCGCGCTCGGTCTCCGGGATCGAGAAGGAGATCAGGCACCAGTCGTCGGAGTCGTCCATCTGCCGGACGGAGAAGATGCGCCGGTCGCCCCGTTCGAGCATGGGCACCGCATCCGGCGCGAGGCGATACCCGATCGCGGAGCTCCGTTCGGCGAGCAGCAGGCCCTTCTGCTTGAGTCGCGTGATCGCGGTGCGCGCCTGGGTGGCGGGGATGCCGAGGTCCCCGGCGAGGGCGACGAGATGGGCGGCGGAGATCCAGCCGCCCAGCGGGCGCAGATACAGCCCCACGATCGTCCGGAGCAGCGACGCGGTGCTGCCCGGTCGGGCATCGATGTCGTCGAGCACGCGTCCTGCGGGCGCGCCGACGGGATCAGCGTGCACGGGCCTCGAGCGCGTCGCGCACGGCCCGCACGCCCGCGACCGTCTCCTCGTGAGACGTGCTCAACGGCGAGAGCCCGAGTCGGATGCCGTCGGGGAAGCGGAAGTCGGGGATCACGCCCTCGGCCCAGAGCGTCTGCGTCACCTCGCGGAAGTCCGGGTGCCCGATCGTGATGTGGCTGCCACGCAGCTCGGGATCCCGGGGGCTCAGCAGTCGCACGTCGAGCGGAGCGAGCAGCTCGTCGACGGCGCGCACCGCGAGCTCGGTGAGGGAGACGGACTTGGCGCGGATGCGGTCGATCGTCGCGTCCTCGATGAGGTCGAGCATGCCCTGCATCGCGAGCATCGACGTCACCGGCGGGGTGCCGCTGAGCAGCTGGCGGATGTCGGCGGCGGGCGCGTACTCGCGGCCCATGGCGAAGATGTCGGCGGCGCTCCACCAGCCGTGGATCGGCTGCCGGAGGATCCCCTGGTGCTCGCGGCGCAGGTACGCGAACGCGGGCGAGCCCGGCCCGCCGTTGAGGTACTTGTACGTGCATCCCACCGCCATGTCGACGCCCCAGTCGTCGAGCCGCATCGGCACGACGCCGGCCGAGTGACAGAGATCCCACATCATCAGCGCGCCGACGTCGTGCGCCGCAGCGGTGATCGCGGGCACGTCGGCGAGGGCGCCGGAGCGGTAGTCGACGTTGCTCAGCGAGACGAGCGCGGTGCGCTCGGACAGCACGGACCGCACGTCGTCGAGCTGCACGCCGTGCACCGGGTCGGGCTCGAGCCAGCGCACCGTCGCTCCGACCTCGGCGGCGACGCCCGCGACGAGGAACCGGTCGGTGGGGAAGTTGCCCGCCTCCATGACGATCTCGGTGCGCCCGTCCGCGTGCGCGAGGGCGGCACGCATCAGCTTGTACAGGAGCACGCTGGTCGAGTCGGCCACCACGGTCTGACCGGCCGCGGCGCCCAGCGCGAGGCGTCCGATGCGGTCGCCGAGCTCCATCGGCAGGGCCATCCACTGCTCGTCCCAGGAGCGGATGAGCCGCGTGCCCCAGTCGTCGCGCACGAACGAGGCGAGCGTGTCGGCCGTGTCGCGCAGGGGGCGGCCGAGCGAGTTGCCGTCGAGGTATGCCGTGACGCCCGGCGCCTCGGCGAACGCCGCGAGATGGCCGCGCAGCGGGTCGGCGGCGTCGAGTGCGCGCGCGGTGTCGAGCAGCGCGACGTCGGCGGGGCGGGTGGCGCGAGGGGTGTCGGCGTGGGTCATGTCAGGCCTCCAGATCGGCGTCGGCGAGGGGACGGGCCAGGGTCGGGTCGGCGTCGGCCGACGGAAGGAGAAGGAGCGGAGTCCCGGGATGCCGGGGGTCCTGCGGGGCGAGGGCGCGCCAGAGGCGGATGCCGTCGACGCCGGCCGCGCGCAGGGCGGCGATCTCGCCGGGGTTCAGACCCACGGGCGTGGGACCGTTGCCCATGTCGGTGCCGTAGAGCACCCGGCCGCCGGCCGCGGCGAAGCGACGGACGTTGTCGATGGCGACGTCGCGCTCCGCGCCGTCGTGGATCGCGAGGGTGGAGACCCACGAGACGGATGCTGCGTGCGCCGCGATCTCGTCGTCGGAGAGTCGCTCGGTGAACGGCGCGTGCGCGAGACGGGAGGCGCCGAGCTCGCGGGCGCGCCGCGCCTCGCCGTGGCCCTCCGCATGCGCGACGACGGGCAGGCCGTGGTCGCGACCGGCGTCGACGATGAGGCGGAACAGGGCGTCGTCGAACACCGGGCCGGCGGCGCGGTTGGTGGCGATCTTGAGGCAGGATGCTCCGGCCTCCGCCATCTCCGCGATCGCCGCCAGGGCGGCGTCGGCGTCCCCGATCTCCCGGACCGATCCCGCCGGAGCCCAGGTGCGGTCCGAGGGGTAGCCGCCCGGCGGCGTGAGGAAGGCGCCCGCGTACTCGATGACGACACGGTGCGCGTCGTCCCGCCCCCGTCGCCCACTGCCCGGAGCCCTCGAGGCCGCATCGCGGAGCGTGGAGACGGTCGTCGGGTTCGCGCCGAGGTCGACGACCCGGCCGAGCGTCGACCGGCTCAGCGGTGCGGGGTCGACGAGCTGCAGGTGCACGTGGTGGTCGGTGAAGGCGCCGACGACCACGCCGTCGAGACGACGCATGCCCGTGTCCGCGGCGACGACGTCCCTCAGCGACGGTCCGGCGGGACCCGCGGCGAGCACGCCCTCGCGCCACTCCTCGCCGTCGAAGAACGTCGCGGCGAACATCAGCCGCCGATCTCGGTGCGCACGGTGTACAGCTCGGGGAAGAAGGTGAGGTCGAGGGCGCGCTGCAGGAAGCCGACGCCGCTGGACCCTCCCGTGCCGACCTTCATCCCGATCGTGCGGGCGACGGTCTTGAGGTGGCGGAAGCGCCAGAACTGGAAGTTGTCCTCGAGGTCCACGAGATCCTCGCACGCCTCATAGAGGTCCCAATGCGCCTGATGGTTCTGGTAGATCTCGCGGATCGCGGGCACCAGCGCGGGTGTCTCCCGGTAGGGCAGACGAACGTCGCGGTCGAGGATCTCGGCGGGGACCGGCAGACCGCGGCGTGAGGCGTGGCGCAGGAACTCGTCGTACAGCGTCGGGCGCTCCCACTCGGCCGTGAGCAGGGCCCGGTTGGCGGGGTGATCCGCGAAGACCCCGAGCATCTTCTCGTTCTTGTTGCCGAGGGCGAACTCCACCGCGCGGTACTGCACGGACTGGAAGCCGGAGGAGTTGCCGAGCGCCCCGCGGAACTGGGCGTACTCGGTGGGGGTCAGCGTCGCCAGCACCGACCATTGCTGCGTGATGACGTCCTGGATGCGCTTGATGCGCGCGACGCGCTTGAGCGCTTCGCGGAGGTCGTCGCTCGCGAGCAGGTCGCGGGCCGACGAGAGCTCGTGCAGCAGCTGCTTCAGCCAGAGCTCGGTGGTCTGGTGCTGCACGATGAACAGCATCTCGTCGTGATGCTCCGGCACGCTCACCGGATGCTGCGCGGTGAGCAGCTGGTCGAGCGAGAGGTACGACCCGTAGGTCATCCGTCCGGAGAGATCGGTGACGATGCCGGCCTCGAGTGCCCGCTCGTTGTCCTCGGTGGTCATGGAGAGAACATATAACGATCCCGCCGATCGTCACAACTATGAAATGTTTTCACGTTCCGTCAGGGCCGGTGTCCGCGGCGGGGACGTGCGTCGCGTCCCGGGGGCGCCGACGGCCTCGAAGCCGGCGGCGAGCCGCAGCAGCGCCGAATCGTCGTAGGCCCGTCCGGCGAAGGTCAGGCCCACCGGCATGCCGATGTCGGTCATGACGCCCATCGGCACCGTCACGGTCGGGATCCCCAGGTGGCGCACCACGAGGTTGCCGTTCGCGATCCAGGTGCCGTTGCGCCATCCGATGTCCGCGGAGACCGGATTCACGTCCATGTCCGCCGGGCCCACGTCCGCGACCGCGGGGAAGACGACGGCGTCGAGTCCGGCGTCGTCCATCCAGTCCTCCAGATCTCGACGCCTCGTCTCCTCGAGCCCGCGGAGGCCGTCGGGCAGCTCCGGCATGTCGGCGATGCCCACGCCGGGGTTCCGTCGAACCCAGTCGGGATACTCGGCGATGTCGTCGTCGAAGCCCGTGTACCGGTCGGGCAGAGCGCCTTCGGGGTGCGGGAAGATCGCCGCGCCGTCGACCTCCGCGAGCGATCTCAGCCGAGGATCGCCGTTGGCCTGGAGGAAGTCCTCCCACGCCCACGCCGACAGGTCGACGATCTCGCGCTTCAGGTACTCCGGTGAGACGAGGCCGCGGGTCGCGATCGTGGGCGCCCCGGGGCGATCGCCCTCGTAGTTCGACACGACCGGGAAGTCGACCTCCACGACCGTCGCTCCGGCCTCCTCCAGGTCGCGACGTGCTGCGCGCCATCTCTCGATGATCGACGGCCGGGTGTCGATGCGCCGTCCTGTCGGTCCGCCGATGCCGGGGGACTCTCCGGTTCCGGCATCCGCATCCTCGCCGATGTACAGGCGGGGGATCCCGATGCGCGCTCCGCGCAGGGCGCTGCGCGCGTCGCGGGCCAGCTCCGGATACGACGGCGGGCGCTGCGACGAGGCCGACGGGAGAGTCACCCACGGCTGCGCACGCCAGAAGTCGCCCCGCGTCTCGGAGTCGTCCGCCACGATGACGTCGAGCACCTCGAGCAGATCGGCCATCGTGCGCGTGTGCGGCACCACCACATCCATCGTCGGGACGAGGGGCCAGTTGCCGCGCGTCGAGATCACGCCGCGCGACGGCGTGTACGCGCAGAGGGCGTTGTTCGTCGCCGGACCCCGGCCGCTCGACCACGTCTCCTCGCCGAGACCGAACGCGGCGAAGCTCGCGGCGGTGGCCGTCCCGGAGCCGTTCGACGACCCCGACGCGAAGGGCGCCGTGAGGAAGTCCGCGCTGTAGGGGCTCTCCGCGCGCCCGTACACGCCCCGCTGCATGCCCCCGTTGGCCATCGGCGGCATGTTCGTCAGGCCGAGGCAGATCGCGCCACCCGCACGCAGCCGCTCGATCGTGAACGCGTCCCGCTGGGCGACGAGCTCGGCGAAGGCCGGGCTGCCCGCGGCCGCGGTGAGACCGCGCACGAGGTAGCTGTCCTTCGCCGTGTACGGGATGCCGTCGAGAGGGCCGAGCGTCGCTCCGCGCGCGCGTCGACCGTCGGACGCCTCCGCCTCGGCCCGAGCGCCCGGGTTCGCCACGATGACCGCGTTCAGAGCGGTGACGGTGCCGGGCGCATCGAAGGCGGCGATGCGGGCCAGGTACGCGTCGACGAGCTCGACGGCGGTCGTGGCGCCCGATTCGAGCGCTCGCCGCAGCTCGGCGATGGATGCCTCGGCGACCTCGATCATCGGGGGCCTCCGACGCTCGGCTGCTGCTGGGTGATGCAGTGGATGCCGCCGCCACGCGCGAAGAGCGGGCGGGCGTCGACGGTGACGACGCGGCGGCCCGGATAGACGTCGGCGAGGATGTCGCGTGCGGCGGCGTCGGCCGCCTCGTCGCCGAATCCGCAGGCCACGACGCCGTCGTTCGTCACGAGGTGGTTGACGTAGCTCCAGTCGACGAACCCCTCGTCGTCGCGCAGCGTCGACGGCGCCGGGAGGTCGACGATCTCGAAGCGGCGGCCGGCGGCATCCGTCTGCTCGGCGAGGTGCGTGCGCAGCTCGCGCGTCACCGCGTGGTCGGGGTGTGCGGGGTCGCGCTGATCGTGCAGCAGCAGGAGACCGGGAGAGGGGATCGCGGCCACGATGTCGACGTGCCCGTTGGTGCCGAAGTCGTCGTAGTCGCGGGTCAGACCTCGGGGCAGCCAGACCGCCGTGGTCGCGCCGAGGGTTCGCGCCATCTCGGCCTCCACCCTCCGGCGGTCGGCGTAGGGGTTGCGGCGCGGGTCGAGCTGCACGGTGTCGGTGAGCAGCACGGTGCCCTCTCCGTCGACCTGGATGCCGCCGCCCTCGTTCACGAGGGTCGAGCTGACGAGCTCGGCGCCGACGGCCCCGGCGACGATCCGCGCGTGCTGCGCCGCGCGACTCCACTCCGCCCAGGCGGGCGCGCCCCATCCGTTGAAGATCCAGTCGACCGCGCCGAGCACCCCCGGCCGGTCGCGGTCGACGACGAAGGTCGGACCGGAGTCGCGCATCCAGAACTCGTCGACCGGCGCCTCGACGATGTCGATGCCGCTGCCCAGCATGCGCCGCGCGCGGGGGATCTCCGTCGGGTCGACGAGCATGGTGACGGGCTCGAACTCGGCCACCGCGTGGGCGACGTCCGTCCACGCGGCGTATCCCTCCTCGCGCTCGGAGTCGCCGGCGCCGAGCGTCTGGCCCTCGGCGGGGAACGCCATCCAGGTGCGGTCGTGCCGGGCGGTCTCCGCGGGCATCTGCCAGGTCATCGTCGTCTCCTCGCTGTCGATCCGTGTCGGCGTGTGCACTATTGAACATGCGATCAACAGGTGCTACGGTAACCCGTGATGAAGACATCGTCAAGACCCGCATCCCCGCGAAGGCTCCCCCCGGAGGAGCGCGAGCGGTCGATCGTCGACGCCGCCGTCGGCCTCGCCGCCGAGAGCGGTCTCGAGGCTCTGACGGTCCGCGCGGTCGCCGCACGTGCCGGCATCACCCCCGCCCTCGTCGCGCACTACCGCCCCGTCATGGACGAGTTCGTCGCCGAGGTGTTCACCATGATCGTCGCGGCGGAGCGCTCCGAGGTCATCGCCGCCTGCGCATCCCGGGGCGACCTGCGCGCGACGCTGCTCCACCTGGTGGAGACACTGCTCGACGACGCCCGCGACGACGTGGCGATGGTGTGGGTGCAGTCCTGGGCCCTCGGGGCCCGCAACGAGGTCCTCGGATCCCGCGTGCGGTCCGAGATGGACCTCTGGCACGGCGCCATCGAGGAGCTCATCGCCCGGGCGATCGCCGCCGACCCGGGTCTGCGCATCGATGCGGGGTCGTCCGCCTGGATGCTCCTGGCGATGGTCGACGGCATGAGCGCGCATTCCCTCGTGCACTGGGCACCCCGCGACCGTGCCGACCTCGCTCGGCGCACGCTCGCCGCCGTGCTGGATTCACCGATCGAGACCGCGGCTCGCGCCCGAGTCGCAGAACTCCGAAAGTAGGGAACCGCTCATGGGAGCAGAACGCATGCACGCGGCATCGCCGGAGTCGTCGGCGATCGTCGATGCCGTCCTCGACTACTCGCGCCGCCGGATGCTCGCGGCCGACGTGCCGCTCGACAAGCCGCAGACCCCCGCGGAGCTCACCCGTCTGGTGGGCGCCACCATCACGGACTCCGGCCTCGGCGCCCAGCGCGCCCTGAGCGTCTTCGAGCACATCCTCGCCCCGGCATGCCTCACCACCAGTCACCCGTCGTACCTGTCGTTCATCCCGACCGCGCCGACCATCGCCTCGATCGCGTTCGACCTCGTCGTCTCCGCCTCGGGGCTGTACGGCGGCAGCTGGCTCGAGGGGGCCGGAGCCGTGCACGCCGAGAACGAGGTGCTGTCCTTCCTGGCCGCCGAGTTCGGGCTGCCGAGCGGAGCGGGCGGGGTGTTCGTGCAGGGCGGGACCATCGGCAACCTCTCCGCTCTGGTCGCCGCTCGCGAGGCGGCGAGGAGGCGTGTCGAGGACGCGGGCGGCACGCCGCCCGCGCGCTGGAAGATCGTGTGCAGCACCGAGGCGCATTCGTCGAACAAGTCCGCGGCCAAGGTCATGGACGCCGACATCCTCCTCGTCCCGGCGGGCGACGACGGTGTCCTGCGCGCCGATGCCGTGCGGGCGGCGCTCGTCGAGCACGGCGACGAGATCTGTGCGGTCGTCGCGACCGGAGGATCGACGAACTTCGGGATCGTCGACGACATCGCCGGCATCGCCGCGCTGAAGGACGACTTCGAGTTCTGGCTGCACATCGACGGCGCCTACGGGCTCACGGCCATGCTGGCGCCCGAGGCCAGGGAAGTCTTCGCCGGCGTCGAGCGCGCCGACTCGGTGATCGTCGACCCGCACAAGTGGCTGTTCGCCCCCTTCGACTGCTGCGCGCTGATCTACCGCGACCCCGAGACCGGTCGGCGCGCGCACACGCAGCACGCGGAGTATCTCGACACGCTGACGGATGCCGGCGACTTCAGCCCGTCGGACTACTCGATCCAGCTCACCCGGCGACCGCGCGGACTGCCCCTCTGGTTCTCCCTCGCGACATACGGTGTCTCGGCCTACCGCGACGCGGTCAGTGCGACCATCGCGCTGACGAGGCGGATCGCCGACGAGATCGCCGCGCGCCCCGAGCTCCGCCTCGTCCGCGACCCGCAGCTGTCGGTGGTCGTCTTCGAACGCGAGGGCTGGGAGCGCGCCGACTACGACCGGTGGTCCGACGAGCTCCTCGACTCCCAGCGCGCCTTCGTCGTGCCCAGCTCGCATCGCGGCCGCCCGAACACGCGGTTCGCGATCCTCAACCCGCTCACGACGTTCGAGGAGCTCACCGGCATCCTCGACACCATGATCTGACTTTCCTCAGCGCGTGTCCGCCGCCGTCTCGAGGCCGGCCACCAGGTGCCGCAGTGCGTAGTCGAACGCGCCGTCGACGTCTCCGCCCAGTCGGAACGCGCCGGTCAGCTCCATCTGAAGGAATCCGGTCGCCCACGCGGTGAACAACCGGGCGGCATCGAGAGCGCTCTCCGCGCCGACGAGCGCGGTGCACGCGCGCAGCACCGGCGCGGAACTGCGGTGCAGGGCGTCCTCGGGGGCGGCGGGGGTGAAGAGCAGGCGGAAGGCTTCGGGGTGGTCGTGCGCGAAGCGGCGGTATGCGCGGGCGAGTGCGGTGAGATCGCCCGTGGTGGCGTCGAGCCGCACCACCAGGTCGTCGGCCGCGGCGTCGGCGACCGCCGTGAGCAGAGCATCCCGATCTCGCACCCGTTTGTAGAGCGACGGCGCGCGCACGCCCACCCGTGCGGCGACCGCCTGCATCGTGAGCCCCGCGGGACCCGACGCCTCGAGGATCTCGCGTCCAGCGGCGACGATGTCGGGGAGCGTGGTGCGTTCCGGGGTGGGCATGCATCTCCTGTTCGATGGGCGAGCTCGTCGGCCTCATGGCTATTGACAATAGCTATGATAGCTACATAACGTAGCCATCATAGCTCGCTCGAAAGGATCGCCATGAAGCTCGGCCCGCACCTGCACCGACTCGGCAACGACATCGTCGCCTCCTACCTCGTCGACCTCCCGGAGGGGATCACCCTCGTCGACGCCGGTCTCCCCGGTCACTGGAACGATCTGCAGCGCGAACTCGAGGACCTCGGTCGTCCGCTCTCCGACGTCCGCGGGCTCGTGCTCACGCACGGCGACAGCGACCACATCGGATTCGCGGAGCGTCTGCGCGTCGAGGCGGGCGTGCCGGTCTTCATCCATCGCGCCGACGCGCACCGGGTGCGCACGGGGGAGAAGCCGAAGACCCCGATGGGTCCCGCGCGCGTCGGGCCGCTGCTTCGATTCCTCGCCTACGGGGTGCGCAAGAGTGCGCTGCGCACCCGCCATGTCTCCGAGGTGGTGGAGGTGGAGGACGGGGACGTGCTCGAGCTCCCAGGATCGCCGGTGGTGATCGGGATGCCCGGGCATTCCCCCGGCAGCATCGCCGTCCACGTCCCCGCGGCGGATGCCGTCTTCGTCGGCGACGCCCTCACCACGCGGCACGTGCTCACCGGTGCGGTCGGCGCGCAGCCCGCGCCGTTCACCGACGAGCCGGAGGAGGCGCTGGCCTCACTCGACCGACTGTCCGCCGTCGACGCCTCGTGGGTCCTGCCCGGGCACGGCGCGCCGTGGCGCGGGGGTGCGGCCGATATCGCCGCCGCCGTCCGCTCGGCGCGCTGACCCGGCATCGGGAGGACCGACGGCGATGTGTCCGTCTCGCCGGGAGCGCGTCCGGGTCGAGGTCAGCGACCCGCGAGCACGGTCGCGGTGTCGCTGAGGGTGATCTGCGGCGGGTAGAGGCTCATCACCGTCAGCGCCGCGGCGTGGTTCTCCGCCGTCGACCCGGCGCACGCGTCGGCGGCCACCGTGATGCGTGCGCCCGCGTCGGCGCCGGCGAGAGCCGTGGAGATCACGCAGCAGTCGGTCGAGACGCCGGCGAGCACGACGTGCGCTCCTCGTCCGACGACCGTCTCGACCGCCGCCCACTTCCCGAACGTGGGGAGGTCGATCGTCGGACGCGGAGAGAGGTCGAGGGCGCCGGGGACGAGATCGAAGAGCGGATCGCCCGGAGGCCGGTCGGCGAACGGCCATGCCGCGAAGTAATCGCCCCACGACGTCGAGCGGTCGGCGGTGGGCACCCAGCGCGTGACGATCACCCGGTCGCCGAAGGCGGCGGCGAGGGATCGGATCCGCGGCAGCGCATCGTCGAAGAACGGCGAGCCCCAGGCGGAGTCCGGCGACGCGAAGATCACCTGCGGATCGATCACGACGAGCCAGGGTGCCGCCGCCGCATCCTCCAACGGCGACCCTGCGGTCGCCGCGTCCGTCACGCGGTCGCCTCCTGCCGACGGATCGTGCCCGCGCGGGCCAGCCAGGTGACGAGGAACGACAGTACGAGGGCGACGAAGACGCCGAGGTTGGCGTACGCCCAGTCGCCGTCGACCCCGCCCACGAGGAACAGCAGGTAGCCCTGCCAGTTGTTCCAGGGCGCGGCGTCCGCGAAGCCGTTGAGGACGAGACCCCAGCCGATCGCGCTCGCGACGACCATCGTGCCGATGGAGGTCCAGTCCCACGCGCCGTAGCGCCCGCGGGCGTCGAAGAGCGCCTCCTCGTCGTAGTCCTTGCGGCGTCGCAGGATGTCGGCGATGAGGATGCCGGCCCACGAGGCCAGCGGCACCCCGAGCGTGATGAGGAAGCTCTGGAACGGCCCCAGGAAGTCGGTCGAGAAGAAGACGACGTAGATCGTGCCGAGCGTGAGGATGAGACCGTCGATCGCCGCCGCCGACGGCCGGGGGATGCGGATGCCGAGGCTCAGCAGCGTGAGGCCCGACGAATAGATGCCCAGCACCGCCCCCGACACGAGGGCGAGCACCGCCGTGAGGAGGAACGGCACGAGCACCCAGACCGGGAGGATCGTCGCCAGCGCCCCGATGGGGTCGGCTTGGACGGCGGCGAACAGCTCGTCGTTCGACCCGGCGAGGAGCAGACCGAAGACCACGAGGAGCACGGGCGCCACGGAGCCGCCGATGGTGTTCCACGCGACGATCGCGCCGTCCGAGGCCGTGCGCTTCTGGTACCGCGACCAGTCCGCGGCGATGTTGATCCAGCCCAGGCCGAAACCGGTCATCACCATCACGAGTGCGCCGACGACCTGGCCGAGACCTCCGTCGGGCCGGGCCATCACCGCGGCGAGGTCGATGCTCGGCGCCGCGAGGATCACGTAGAGCACGGTGACGGCTCCCGTGACCCAGGTGAGCACCGACTGGAGCTTCATGATCGTGTGATAGCCGAGCACCGACGCCGCCACGATCAGAGCCGCGACGATCACGGTCGCCACGATCTTGAGTGCGATGCTGTCGCCGTCGCCCCCGAGCTGCGTGATCACCGTCGCCGTGGCGAGCACGGCCATGATCGCGAGGAAGGTCTCCCAGCCGATCGACGTCAGCCACGAGACGATCCCGGGGATCTTCTGCCCCTGCACGCCGAACGCGGCGCGGGAGAGCACCATCGTCGGCGCGGAGCCCCGCTTGCCGGCGATGGCGATGAGTCCGCAGAGCAGGAACGACACGACGATGCCGACGACCGAAACGATCGTCGCCTGCCAGAACGAGATGCCGAAGCCGAGCACGAACGACCCGTACGACATCCCGAACACCGACAC
>JAAIGE0100117239.1_pt1 | contig 23474 bp, 13 predicted proteins | sample 6487951 | NCBI WGS metagenome assembly JAAIGE01 (sample SAMN13974128, study PRJNA590717) | phyllosphere metagenome | biome: tomato field; feature: multiple bacterial spot infested tomato fields; material: tomato leaves; isolation source: leaves from tomato fields | host: Solanum lycopersicum ...
GAACAGCTGGATGGTCGCCGATGACCCGACGAGACAGACCAGCAAGGCCAAGGCGACGAGCCGTGCATCGTGTTCCTGGGCGATGCACAAGGCTATGCGCATCATGCGGCGTGCCCCCACAGGTCCAGACGGCTTTCCAGCGACATGGCAGCTTGGCGGGCAAGACCCAGAAGATAGGCTTTTTGATCGTCGGAGGCCGGCGCTCGATGGGCCGTATCAACCACGCAAAGGGCGCCGACATCGATACCATTCAGCAGGCGTAGTCGCGCACCGATATAATAGCGGACGTGCGGTTCCCCGAGGACGCCAGGCAAGGTGGCGAAGCGCGGATCGCGCTGCGGGTCACAGCACTCCAGGACGTTCGCGCAACCGAGCGTATAGCTGCAGAAACCTTCATCACGCGGCATGCAGCCTGTTGGAAAACCGTGGCCAGCCGTGACAATCTGTTTGTCACCATGGATCAGCGACATCGCCGCCATCGGAGCGGCAAAGGCGGAAGCAGCGGCGTTGACGAAGCGGTCGAAAACCGGCCCCGGCGACGGGTCCGGGCCGGTCAATTCGCGAACCGCCAGGGAACGGCGGTGTTCACGAAACAAGGATTTGAGCATCGACTTCCCGTATCGTCATAGCGAATCGCTCCATGACCGAACCTGTGCTAACAGCTGACTAATGCCGCGGAATAAGGGCATAAATCGCGATATAGCGGCGGGGGAGACGGTTCATGCGCGTCCGTGCGCGCTTGCTGTCCGAAGCTGTCAATCAGGCAATGGCGCCGACGGCAGTGGCAACGAGGCGGAAAACAGGTCGTAAGTCGATGCTAGTCGCTATTGCGTCCCCAAAGGCCCGAACTGCACGCCGCCTTTGTGGCGCTCGGAGTGGTCGTTAATCTGTCATGGCGCGATGAGACCGCGACCGAGACGTTCTGGGTACTCCTTCGCGGACTAGCCGAGCTGGAGTGCTCAGGCTGGATCAGGCCCGGCGTGAGTGAGGATCAGATGGCTCTGGTAGTCAGCGGACTTGCCGGTGCCAAGTGACCTAGGCGTGCCCCCCCCCGCGGCAGGCTTTCCGACTACTCGATCGTTTTCGAGACAACTGGTTCGTTGCCGTGCAGGGTCGCTATCATGCGCATTGAACGTGAACGGATGTCTGAAGTTGGCAAGCGCAAGAAGGGGCGTGAGCGTCTGTAACTGGGTCTGGGTGCGGGCGGCGCAAGCGTCCTGCTTTTCAACGGCGCTCAACCCGCACGATCCTCGACAACGCTTGCTTGGCGGCAACAGCCAACTTAGCATACTCGCAGGGAAATGGCGGGTAGAGCGCAGGCCAGAGGTCGGGCTTCGCCGTCGGACAGGATCGGGGGTGGACAATGTTTCTTGCAGGACTGTCGCAACGGGGACGTGAGGGTTTCGCCGCGCTGGTGCATGAGCTCGTCCACGCGGACGGACGGCTGTCGTCGGAGGAACAGACGATCCTGGACCGCTTGCGGTCGGAAGCCGGCGATCTCGATCAGCCGGCTGGGAACATGGGGTTCGAGGACGCTGTCGCCAGCATCGCCGAACCCTCGCAGCAGCGTGCCGCCTTCATGGAGTGCATCGGGATATGCTGGTCGGACGGCTTCATCGCGGACGAGGAAGCCGTGCTCCTCGATCGGATCGCCGACGCTTGGTCGATCGACCCGGTGGATCGTTCGGCGATGGTCGACTGGGTAAAGCGGCAGACCGTCCTGATGGCGGACGCCCAGACCCTCATCGCGGTGGTCGGCTGAGATGCTCCCGCTGCTGCTCGTGGGAGCCGCCTTGCTTGGCGGGGCGAAGAAGATGGTGGACGGCCGTTCGGCGGCCAGCCGTGCGACGACCATCTCTGCGGAAGCCACAATTCGCCTGAAGACCGCGCAGGAGCGGCTCGACAAGGCGGTAATGCAGGGCGAGCGTGCGTTCGCCAAGCTCGACAGGGTGCGTGCCGGCGCGCGCATTATGCTGGTCGACGATGTCGCTCCCACGCTGCGTCGTGTCGCCGGCGTCGATGATCGCGGCTTCACCGACCTCAAGGAGGCGCTCGTCCGCCCCGAACGTCTCGCGGTCGCGATTGGGGTTGAGGAGGGCGCGGTCGTATCGACGGCGAAGGGCGCCCTGAAAGGCTTTGGTGCCGGCGCGGCGTTGAGCGGTGCCGCGCAAGGCGCCGTGGCTACTTTCGGAGCGGCGTCAACGGGCGTCCCGATCGCCGGCCTGAGCGGTGCGGCTGCCAGCAACGCGACCCTTGCTTGGTTGGGCGGCGGCTCCCTCGCGTCGGGGGGCATGGGTGTCGCCGGCGGCACGGCGGTGCTTGGTGGTATCGTCGCAGCCCCTGCACTGCTGCTGGCGGGACTGGCTTATGCGAACCAAGCGGAGAAGCAGCTGACGAAGGCCACCAGCTACGCCGAAGACGTATCCGTCGCGGTCGAGCGGAACACCAGCGCAGAGCGGCGCATCGCGGCGATTAGACGTCGTGTCGGGGAGGTTCGCAAGGCGATCGAGGACGTGCGGGTCCGCACTCGGAGCGCTGTGGATACCCTCGGCGCCATGCTGGACGTGCTGCCGCCGGAACGACGGGCGTTTGGGTCGCTGCCCACTGCCGTGCAGGACCGCACACTCTTGCTGGGCGTCCTCGCTGGGCTGCTGAGCGAGCTGGTGGAGGTCGCTATCGTGGATGAGGCGGCGCAGCTGATGGACGACGCCGTGGACGTGTTGCAGCGAGTGGAAACGCTGGACATGAAGGAGGCGGCATGAAGAACGGCAAGGTGACGGTGCTCAAGCCAGTGACGTCCGCGACCAAGGCTGCCGCAAGCGGTGCGAAGGCCGCCTTCTCCCCCGCGGACGCGCTGCAGGCGCTCGCCACGATCACTAGTGCGGTGCAGGAGCACGGCCGCGTCAGGCAAGAGAACCAGACGGCGCGGGAAGGCATCCGGGAGAAGGCCTCCGTGATGCGCAAGCGCATCGCGGCAAATAGGAAGACCTTGGATAGGTACGTCGAACGGACCTTCGACAGCCGGGATCTCGCCTTGGCTGGGTTCCTCGACGGTTTAGACAAGGCCATCGAGTCCGGCAACGTGAACTTGGCGGCCGCGATGGCGGATCGGATTGCGGACGTGGTCAAGTCGGGCCCTCTTCTGCAGGTCGCTGAACTGCATCACGAACAGGAACGTCAGGAGCCGATGTTCCGGATCGGCCGGTCCGACTAGGGTCGCTAAATGGAGCCCGATAGCCAGCTCAGGCATGCGCCCGATCGCAGAATCGCCCTGCTGATCGACGTCGATAGCGTTTCGCACGCCATGATCGCCGCCATCCTGGCGGAACTTCCGAAGTACGGCACGGCCAACGTGCGGCGCGCCTATGAAGACTGGGCCAGCACCGGGCTCATGGGCTTCAAAACTGCCATTCGACTGCTTTGCAGAGCGGCATTGTCTTCGTCAATCGCAACGGAAAGCGCTGGGGCGAGATAAGCGTATTCATGCGGATGATGCCGGTGTTTGCTGCTGTGGTGCTGAGCCGAAAACCGTCATGATCGACGCGACGTACCTGAAGGCATACCGCACCGCATCGAGCCTGCGCATAAGAAAGGACACTTGGCTGCCTGGTTGGGCGCACAAAGGCGGCATGAACACCAAGCTCCCTGCCATCGCCGATGCGAATGGGTGTGCGTTGAGTTTCTTCATGTCTGCGGGCCAAGTTAGCGACTACACCGGCGCGGCCGCGCTGCTCGATGATGTGCCGGAGGCGCAGTGGTCGCTTGGGATCGCGGCTACGACGCCGACTTATCCGCGACCCCCTTCACGCCAAGGGCATCCGGCCCCGCATCCCAGGCCGCAGATCGCGCAATGAGCCGGTCCGGTATGACAAGCGCCGTTATCGGCGTCGTACCCGCATTGAGATCATGCTCGGCTGCCTGAAGGGTTAGCGCTGGCGTCGCAACCCGCTACGGTCGCTGCCCTAGCGCCTTCTTTTCCGCCATCACCCGCGCTGCCACCGTCATTTTCTGGCCTCGATCAACGAGCCCTGACCGTAAGGCTCAGTTCACCTCGAGCGTTACGGCGCCTCGAACAAAATGGCACTGCCTACTATTAGCCAGCATCGGAAATTCGAGTACCATCCCAGGCGAAACAATCGATGTATTCCCGGATGATTGGTTCCACCCACGCGATCTGCCGCAAAGTTTCGAAATGATCGTTGAGCGTTTGATTGGCTACCTCAGCGCCTGAATGATCCCGCACGATTATGTTCGCTTGTGCGTAGCGAAGAAATGGGCGGGCGTGATTGGGATGAACGCCCTTAGTGATCCGTGCATGCGCGGTTTTGCTGATGTGCGCCACGGGGCAGAGCCATGCGCGCACAAGCGTCGCGAAGCGGTGGTCGAAGCTCTTCTTCTCCTCGAGAACCGCAGCAGCAAGTTCCGAAACGGGGATCACGTGGTCCATGGCTGTGTCAAGCCCGGTGCGGGCGTGATTTTCGCATGCTTCTTCGCGATAGAGACAGGGTCTGGATTTGTCGGCCCAGCGCAAGCCATACTGGAAGCGAATGTGGCCCTTCACCGCCTCACCAAGGGTCCGGGTCGCGACGTTGGACCAGTCATCGACGAGCAGAGCGTGACGCTCGAGGTCGAGACTGAGTGCCCGCTTCATGTAACCGATGTAGTCCCGAGGAGTGTGGCCGTGATATAGTCTATAGGCAAAGCGCGAGGTAAGATCGTCGGCAACCGTGGTCTCCGCGTTCAGCTCGTCAACGTCGGCCTCTATGCTGCCTCGAGCAATCTCACGCAGGAGCACGCCTGCTTTGGTCGAGATCATGTCGTACGTATTAGCGTAGCTTGTCCTGGTTCCCCGCCAGGCTGAGAAGCTGGTGAACTGTGTGCCATCCATCTGAGACGTAATGATCAGCTTGCCTCCCTCGATGCCCGCAGTGGCGGTGTCGATGACTTCCGCTCGCCGATTGCGAAGTATGAATTGGGGCGCCTCTGGTTGCGAAGCGATATAGTCCTTGATCGACACGCAGGTGGTCCTTTCGAATGAACGTCTGAATCTGGTGAATGGCGCAAGGCCGTCCGGCAATAGTCAGCGATGCACCCGAGCAGCGCTCAGGTTTTGGCTGCTACTCGCAGAAGCGCGCCAACGATTGGCATGTGGATATAGAGCCCGGCGCAGGAGCGTCCCGATGCTGTTGCGACAGCACGGCTGTACATGCCGAGCTGCGCACCGTAGGCGCAGGCCTTTGCGTCCCAGTGATCACGCGAACCTGGAAAACTTTTGTGATCGACAATCGCGAACTCTTCCGGGCTTTGCACCAGCATATCGATGCGGCCGCTGACGACCTGGTCATCGATTGCCGCGGTTACCGGCACCTCGCGAACAATCCCGGCATCGCTCCAGGCGACGTCGAGATGGGACCATAGTCTGTCGCATGCGATCACCGCATCTTGGGGTGCCAGGCCAACAACGGCCCATCGCCTTAGGATTTCATCAGCCCGGTTGATCCGATCCTCGTGACTCTCATACTTTTCATCGACAGCAAGTATGGCATGGAACGCCTCGCCGAGCAGTTGCATGTCCGGACGGCCGAGAAGCGGGAGACGAGGTCCAAGGTCGATGCGCTCGATGATCTCGTAACAGTCCATCGCTGTTTCGCTGCTGGGTCGGCGCATCAGTGGCAGGCGCGGTACTGAGACGCGTGGGGGCGCTGAATAGGTCGCCCGGCGAGGCGCAGGTTCAGTTGCGTCGCCGCTCGCTGTGAGGAACTCGACCTGTGCAGTGAATGGCGTGCCCCCTGCCATGATGCTGCCGGGATCCTTTGGCAGTACGAGATGCTCGGGGTTATCAGCGAGCGTGAGGAACCAGCCAAGTTCACCCGTTGCCGGCGGGGCGAAGATTAGATGGTCACGGGCACGGGTCATTCCGACATAGGCCAGGCGGGCATCTTCGTCGCGCGCCTTGTCGGCTGCGATACAGCCGAGCTCTGATTGTCCCGCTCGCTCATCGAGGCCAACGCCGATCTTTTGTGCACCGTAAGGCCAGGGCCAGTACCGGATCCATCGGCCTTCAAGCGGCGCTTGCCAATCAAGTTGCCCATCGGTTTCACCTACCGCTTCGAATATCCGCGGTCGGGATTCCTTCGTAAGCCCCGACATGATGACGATCGGCCATTCCAGACCCTTCGCAGCATGGTAGGTCATGATCTTGACTGCATCCTGCCCAAGGCTCGGCGGCCTTCCAGGCTGTTCGCGGGTCGCGAAGAGCAGAAAGCCCGAAAACGTTGCGGGGACCCCAGAGCCCTTGCAGCTGTCCTCGAACTGCTGGGCGTTGCCACGAAGCGCCTCGATATCCTCCAGGCGCATTTCAAAGTCGCCCCATGCTTCCAGCCTGCTGCGGATTTGCGAAAGCGTGATGATGGCATCGAGGGCTTCAGGCATCGTCAAGCCCGCAGCAGTTTCGCGCAAAGAATCGATCTGTGCCGCGAGGGGAACGACCTCAACCCGCGCAGCATTGTCGAGTGCGATTGCGACATCGAGCCATTGGCTGGAGGTTGCATCGTCGGTGAGGAAGCGTGCCAGTTCAGCAAGCGCCAGCGTATCGGAAGGATCGGTCAGATACCGAAATGCGGCAAGCACCAGCTGGACATGAAGGGTCTGAATCAGGCCTTTGCGTTCGACTGCGACCTTAACACCGGCAGCCGCGAACGCAGCCGCAGCCCGTTCGATATCTGCAGATGACCTGCATAGAAGGGCAACATCACCAGCCCGAGCGGGACGCGTCGCATTTTCCCCTTCCCCGACTGACCATCGACCGTCGATATCAAGCATCCTCTTTACGCGCTGCGCGAGCGCTGCAAACTGGAGCTCCAGCTTACCCTCCAACCACCAGACGTTGAGCGCGTCACCGGCGATGCCGGCATCACCTCTGGGGGCATCACTGAACTTATGCTCGTCAGGGTCTAGGGCCATGCGGCGCATGGCGGGTTCGAAGACCGCATTTACAAACTCAACGATCTGGCGCCGGCTGCGATAGGATTTTGAGAGGACTTCGCCCGAACCGCCGGTATTTGCGCGAACCCCTCTGAATGCTGCCATGGCCAAATCACAATCAGCTGCGCGAAAGCCATAGATCGCCTGCTTTGGATCGCCCACCCACGTCGATGCCTCTACAATCTGCGCGAGCTTAGAGAAGACAGCGATCTGCAGTGGGCTTGAATCCTGAAATTCATCGACGAAAACCCGACTAACCCGCTCGCCGATATCTTGGGCGCACGCGGGATCACCCAGGACCTGCAGAGCAAGGGCTTCCTGATCGACAAAATCGAGCAGACCGCGCTGGGACTTGAAAAGCTGATACGACTCCAGTGCCTCTGCGGCGCAGGCGAAGATGCCTCGGATGAAAGCTTCGCAGTCCTCTCGCAGCCGCGGATGCTCGGCTTGGCGGACGGCTACTTCCATCACGCTGCCCATCGACGCGACGAGGTTTGGCCCGTCCTTCTTGGCACATTTGATCTTTGAGAGCCGCACCCAGTCTGGCCAGTTCAGCACATGACCCTTCTGCAATGCCGAAAGCGACTTCCGCAGAGTTTCTGCCGATGATTTTGCAGTTGCGCTTAGAGTTTCCGGGAGGTCTTGAACCGCAGCAGAAACGGCATCCAGGAGCGCTGTGTCAAGCTGAGAGGCCGAAGCCACTCCTCTCGGAAGTAAGGCGGTGAAGCTTTCGACGGATCTTTGCGCGCATGCGTCAAGCGCTCCAGCTTCAATGCCGTTGGTTCGGGCAAGGCCGATGATTTTGCGTACATCGGTGCGCCAGTCAAACGCCTCTGCATCGCCGCGCTTGGGCTCAAGGTCACCAAACCTCTCTGACAGGGTATTCAAATTCGCTGCGTGGGCTCCGATCGCGATGTCGCTTGCCATCGCAAAGGCACGGTGCGCCGCAGTCTCTGATAGCACCTTCGAACGCGGAGATCGTCCGAGCGAGAGGGCGTAGTCTGCCACGAGTTGTCCACACACCGAGTTGACGGTGCCAAACCGCGCACCAAGAAGCCTCGATGCCTCCTTCGCCCTGCCATCTTTGAACAGTTTGGCACGCGAGCGCTCGATCAGTTCGTCGGCAGCCTTGACGGTGAAAGTCGTCGCAAGGATTTTCTCCGGATCGCGCGTAATGACTTCGGCAGCTATCGCGCCAACAATGGCGGTCGTCTTGCCAGCACCGGCCGACGCGACAATGGCCCTTATACTCGTGTCGGACATCTTAGTTCTCCAGCACGGCAATGCCGCACAAAGCTGTGAATTCGCAGTACGTGCAAGGCGCTGCGGATGATTGCAGGGGCGGGGAAGGCGAGGCATCCTCGTCGTCGGCAATACCTGCGGCAACAAGATCACCGGCAAGTGCCATGTCTCGCCAATGCCGCCAGGTCGCGACAAGATCGTCCCAGGTCTCCGGGAGGGACCGCGTCGTCTCGACGTTTTCATCGGCGACGATCGAACCGGTCGCCGCGATCAACCGCTTCTGGTTCAGTAGATAATATGCGCCTGGAGCATGAGCGAGTGACGTCTCGTCCGCTATGGCGCCATACGTCGCCAACTGGATCGCCCGCCCTTCCTTCAACTCGTCGAGGCGTCGCCGCGGGCTTCGCGTCCATTTTAGATCGACCACTGCAAGGCCCTGAACGGGATGCCGAACGAGCAGGTCGATCTGTCCTGCGACATTCAGATCCCCGAAGGTGGCCTCGCGGCTGAGTTCGGTGCCGATAATCTCGAAGCCGCGCGCGTGCAGTAGTCCCGCAAGATCGGCGAGCGCAGCAGGCACGCGGCTACGGGCCGCAGCCAGTTCACCGGCATATTCAGGCATCTGCAGGAGAGCGGCGATGGCTGGCAGCAATTCTTCGAACGCGATCTTAGCCTGCTCCAGGACATTTGCACGAACAGGAACTGCGCCTGGCTGAAGCACTTTTGCGGCAACGGCATGAGCGAGGTTGCCCAGCAGCTGGTCAGTGCGGGGAAGATCCGCATATCGTCCGCCCGACACCCGCAGCACGTCCTTGATCATCCAGCGCATCTGGCAGTCGGCGAGGCGCTCGAAACTCGTTGCACTTTCTCGGCGGTTCGACAGACGTTCGGCAACCGCACCGGGCAGGCGCCAGGAACGCTGGGCCTTGGGAGGCGCCGTCACCATGCCAGGAAGCCGCTCCAGCAGTCTGCCTGAGAGCGGCTGGTGTTCGTTTGACAGCATGCTCTCCGCGCGCCAGCTTACAGTGCCGCTCGCTGGTCGTGTCAGCGGATCCAACTGGTGGGCAAGCGGATGGCTGACACTCATCGCTCCTGCGCTCATGGCGGGTCGTACCAAAAGCACCTGATGCGAGGCCATGAAAAGTGGCTTCATGTAGGCGGCGCTTGCAATATCGGAAGCGCGAGACACACTCGGCAATTCGCAGCCGGTCAGCTTGAGTGCCGCCTCTTCGGCTCTGGTCCAGGGGCGGTTTCCCGGCTTCGCACCGGGTCCAGTGAAGTCCCACCAGATGACCGTTCGGGCTGGGCCCCAGATGGCCGAGGGGGCTTTTACGGAGCGCAGCCCGCCTGCTTGTGCGATGTGGGCTGGGTTGCGACACCCATCACCCATTGCTTGCTCAATCATTCGATCGACCAGCAGTGCCGGAAAAATCTCTAGCTCGATTATGCTCGACGCTTGCGCGACGGCATTCGCGGCACCGGCAAGCGAGAGAAGAAGGGGATCTCCCTTGCCTGCATCGGCCTCGATGGCCCAGGCAGAAACACGCTGCGCGATAGCAAGGACCTGCGATCTGGGCATGCCGAATGCCCGCTCGAACAGCCCGCCAGTTGTCCAGCCTCGCCATTTCTCAAGAAGCTGGGCCACGGCTGCCTCGCAGTTCGGGTCATCCTTGTGCCGATCGAGCAGCACCTTCCTGATGCCATCCCAAGCATCTGCCCAAATATGAGCGCCGGTACCTGGTTCCTTAATAAGCGCACGCCCAAGCCGGGAGGCTGCAAATCGCGGAATTGGGGAGCGCGGCAGGTTTAGGAGGTCAAGTAGGGCGCGCGGGTTCAATGGTGCCCAAGCGATGGAGAAGGCAAGGGGCAGGATCTGGAGTGTGCCACGCCATTGCGATGCACTTGACCGCCCGAGCGTAGGCAGTCCGTGTGCCGCCAGCGCCTTGTCGAGAAAGGCGGTGTTGCCATCCTCAGCGATCACGAGCGCTTCTGGCTGCCCGGCAGCTTCCTCCGCAGCCAACCACTGCGCAACGGCGTCAGCTGCCAGGATCTGTGTGTCCGCTTCGATGAAAACGAGTGAACCGTCGCCTTCCAGGGACTCAATGCGTCCTTCTCGAAGGAACGCTTTGGCCTTCGCCAAATCGCTCCCGCCAGACGCAGCGACGGCCTTCAGTCCTTCCGCCACCGTGACTCCGGCGTTTTCCATCAGGTCCATCAGTCGCGCCCAACAAGGCTCGAGATGGGCACGCTCATCTACCAAGGTGATCGCGCTGATGCGGCGACAGCCGTGCGCGGCGATCATCGCCTCGACACAACGCAGCCGGTCATAGAGGCCAGTTGCAAGGTCCTCGCATTCGAGCCGCGCCAATGCATCGAGACGTTCGAACCCAGTAGGTGATCCGGTCCACCCTGTCGCGATCAGTCCGTCTCGCCACGAAAGTATTTCGCGCGCCGTTGACCATGGATCGAGCGCGAAGGACGCGGCGTAGAATGCCGCAGGGTGCGCATCGATGTCGAGCGCCATTCTACCGAGCATAGCTGCGATACGAACGACCTGGGCCGTGGCCGGTCGGCCAATGCCAAGTACCGTCTCCAATGCGGAGACGATGCCTGCCGGACCCACGAGCGCTCCATCGAGCCATCCTGACATGCCATCGGGCACCTGAGGAAATGCTCCCCCGTCGCAATCCATTCCGAAGACAAGCTGCATCGAACACCCCAAATAGCCGAGCTTTGACGCTGGCCTGACCTCGCTTTTGCCCTTTTAGAGCCAGCTCCTCCATCCGGACTTAGCCCGGATAAGCGGGAATGGTTACAGCGCCCTTTCCTACCGCTTAGCGCCTCACCCACCATTCCCGCAAAAGATGCCTACTGAGAAAGCCGGGGGCGCGGAGGAAGGCATCTTTAGCCTCCGGATCCATGCAATCGCTGAGATGAACGAGTGGCCGAAGGTGGGAAGCTGGAAGTGAGCCGCCGATGGCCAAATCTGGGTCGCTGCGGCAGTAGAAGGCCGCTCTCGACCAACTCAAGACATTCAGCGTCTTCGATGTGAGCGTCGACTTCTGCTGAAACTCGCCATTCGGTTCGCGCAAATCGGCCGGTCGCCTTTGCGCCCTAATCGTCGCCGTTCCGCGACTACACTGCTGACCTGGGAAGCTGCCGTTCGTCCAGTCCGATATCCCAGGAGTGGACTGGCTCGCTCTGGGACACCGCGTAATTGACGTAGCCACCCTCGTGCCTGCTACGTTGTCGCCTTAGCCATGCGCGTGGCATCAATTCGAGGCACAGGCGCGGTGCCACGTGAGCTTGAGCATGACGACCGGCACGGACCATCGGACTACTTCAACCGCTTCTGTCGGGCAGGCTGCACGGCCGATATGGCCGATAGGAGTGTCTCGCGCTTGGCAAGCTCCCTGAAGAACATTCGACTTCTGCCATCCAGCAGGGCCAGCATCGTCTCGAAGCGCAGGCGGACCGGCTCAAGAGGGGGTTCGCTGGCCGGTCCGTGCAGGCGACTGCGCAATCCCAGCCCGCTTCGCTGCAGCAGCGCCTCTGCATGGGCCGTCATTGTCGCCCAACTGAATACGACGGTTCGGTCACCTTGCGCGATCTGCAGCGACACGCCGGCCTGCGCGAGACGCGCATGCCGCTCTGGGTCCCCGGCCTCGACCGTCAGTCGCGCCATCGGAGCGTCTTCGCGGACACCTGCCAGGGCATTGCGTATCAACGCAGCGACGATCATCGGCATCGCCGTGAGGAGGGGGGACCCTTGCTGACTGCGTCCATCGGTGGTGAGCCCGCTGAACATTCCTAGTGCCCCCACTCCGTAGAGCAGCATCGCGTTCGAGAGCGGCGATCCTTGTCGAAGCGCCTTGAAAACCGCTTCTCCGAAGGCCGCTTCCAACGTCTGTGGCTCGCCCGAAAGCAGCACCACATTGTGCCAGGGGGATGCCGGCGTGATCTTGCCGGCGAGCGCCCTCGCGCCGCCCGCGTGCTTGGCGAGGAAGAAGAGATACTCCTGGCTCAGCGTTCCACTCGCGTTGGCGAGCGTGTCACCCCACTTGGTGATCCCGCTGTCGCCGGGATGCTCCTCCAAGAACTCCAGGACGCCATCCCGCACGAGCGGATCGTATTTGCTGTGCATCGACGCGGTCGGCGGCTCGAGCGCCAGCGACTGTGCCACAAGGAACTCGGCGAAGGAGCGGTGTGCGAAGAAGTATGTCTCTCCGGCCTTCCGCTCGAGAAAGGCCCCGACGAGGTATTCCCGCCTCTTCTCGTCGAGCGTGTCCGCGTCCCCTTCGGGCAGAGCGACGATCATCTCGGGCGGCAGGTCGGATGCCTTGAAGGAGGTCGCGCCGTCGCGCGACCGCCACAGCCATACCGCGACCTCGCGCAGGAACTTGAGTCGAGCGGCCTCATCGATGGGTGCCCGCGCCGCCTTGCCCGTCTCGCGGCGTGCTAGTGAGCTGAAGAATTCGGAATAGAGGCTCCAACGCGTGACGTTCGACGCCAATGCCGAGAGGTTCACGCTAGGATCGAGCGCGAGCTCCACGAGGATCTTCGCATGCACCGGTTTGCCGAACACCTCGGGATCGCGATCGGCGATGGCGTCCACTTCGGCGATCCGCTGCGTGACGCCGGCCTCGTCGATCGCCTCACCGGCCTTCTCGGCCCGCTGGTGCTCCGCGTAGGTCAGATACCTCTGGACGAAGCTGGCGCGCTCGCTCGGGGTGAACTGCTCGAGATCATACTCGCGGAACTCCGGCCAGTCGGGCAACTTGCGCAGTCCGAGACCTGAACGCATTCGTCAGCGGAGCACTTCGAGGTGCTCGTCATCGGACGTGAACGCCGATGGGCGGCCGAGCAGGATGACCCGGGAGTCGCCGCGGTTGAGCGTGTTGAGCTGCTCGATTTCGTTGCGGAAGTCGGTCCACGACATCGCGTGCTTCATTTCGTCGAAGCCGTCGAGGACGATGAGGAGCCTTCCCTTCTCGTTCAGGTCGAGGAAGCGTCGATAGCTGTAGCCCCGCACCTCGTATTCGTTGGTGAAGAGCGAACCGAGGAGACCATCGAGCCCTGCGGTCCGGGTGATGTTGCCGAGCTTGATCAAGACCGGTCGTCGGGCGGTTGGGTCCGCGAGCGCCTTGCGCGCCTGGTCCGCGATGATACGGCGCGAGAAGCTGGTCTTGCCCGCGCCGTATCCGCCCAGGATCGCGAGCGGCGACGGTCGGGTCTCGGCGATCCAGCGTTGGACCTCGTCGAACAGGTCGACCGCCCCCTCCGCCGTCGAACGCTTCTCGCCGTCCGCGTAGATCGCCTGCTTCGCCCGCGCCGGCACGTAGTATTGGCTCAGACCGTCGCGGTCGAACGCCTGCGCCTGATCCTGGACGTATTCCGCGAGCCCGAGCACCTCGTCCTCGAGTTCCCAGATCGTTTGGTGGCGGAGCCAATTGTGCTCCTCAACCAGGGAGGCTGCGTCGGTGCTCAGGCTGTTGCGTGTGACGATCAGCAGCCGGGCGCCCGGCTCCTGTCCGATGAGCCCCTGATAGTCGGTCGTGATCAGCGCGACCTCCTGCCGGGTCAGGCGCTGACCATAGTCCTTCACCTCGACGAGGAGACGGACGGTGCGGCCGAAGTCACGCATTGAGACGACGATGTCGACCTTCTTGCCGCCGACCCGCACCTCGATGTCGGCATTGCCGTAGATCGCGTGCAGGTAGCCGGCCGCCTCGTTGCGAAGCGGCGAGCCGCTGTTGTTCGCATCCGCCAGTCGATTGAACGTTCCCTCGCTCACGTGAGCGCGATCTCGGTGGATGGGGCTCTCGATTCCATGCGTTGCATCCGGTCTCCGTTAGCATCCCGGCGTGACCGGTGGCGAATCTTCTCGAAAGCTCGGCTGGAGTCATTTGAGCCTGAACTGCCCCGCCCGCGTCCCGTGTTGCGACGTTAGACCAGCTTTGGCCGGTCGTGCGAAGCGGGCTTTTCACTTCGTCGCAGCGGCCGTCAGGCATGGCCCTCTCATTCGGGATCGCTTGATCGATACCAGGGATCGACGTGGCGCGAGATTGATCGGTCGAGCAGCTTGCGTGTCCCGTCCTTCTCCTGCTTCTCCGCGGCCTTGACGAGGGGGGGCTGGTTGAGCTCGAACTGCTGATCCTTCCGCCGGGAGAGATTGTCGGCCTCCCGGTCGGGCCACTGCTCGCGCGGCAGCCAAGCCAGCGCCCTGCGGTCGGCGGTGCGACTGAAAAGCGTCCATGCAGCAAACGCGGTGACCTCGTCGCTGGCCGAGACGAAGTGGCGCCACCAGTGTCGGGCGGCCGCGTCACGCGCGAGGCGCGATCCGGCTGCCGCCCGACGCTCGTCGGCTGCGCTGCGGTTCTCGCCTTCCAGGTCGGCCCACGCGACCGGTAGACTGGCTCCGGTCTGGAAGCCCGACAAAAACACGGCTCGCCTCTGACGCCAGGAGAGGTCGGACTGGGCATCTCTCTCGATCGCTCCGGCAAGCCAGTCTTCGCAATCGTTGGCGATCGCGGCGACCGCGAGATCCATGAGCCGTTCGTCGGTATCTGCGGCCTCGAGGTCAAGCAGGCTGTCGCGGAGCGCCAGCACATCGCTGTTCGCTGGCACTCGGAAAAGCATGAGCACGCGCTCGTCGACGCCGCCGCGCCCAGTATAGCGCGTCGACATCGCGTCCCGCAGGGCGCGCCAGAGCGCGGCACCGGTCGGCGGATCGGCCGTCAGCAGCGCCTCGCACAATGCCAGATAGAAGCCCTCGGCGAGATGCACCCTCCTCCGGAAATCCCGGGACCGTTCGGACGCTCCTTCCAGCCAACGCTCGACCAGGGAAGGCACTGTCGTGACGATCGGATAGAGGTCGCGGGCGCGCACGCTGGAGAGATAGAGGCTCGCTCCGGCGGATCGTGCCTGCTGGATCCTCTCCAGTGCTACCTCCACCGCGCGTTGCGTATGGTCTCTGCGCTCCTCAGGTGTTCGTGAGAGCGCCGAGAACGGGTCCTCTTCCTCGCCTGGCATCGGGCCGGGCGAAATTGATATGGACATCGGGTAGTCGAGCCGCCGCTCGGAGTTCACCGTGATCGTCGATCCTGGCTCGGGCGACTGCAGCGAAGTGCGCATGATGGCCGCGTCGAGGATGGCGGCGGCGATTCTCGCCTCTTCAGGCGCCCCGCCGCGCTCGCGAACAACGCGCGCCAACAACGCGGGAGCGATCCTTGGCGCGATTTCTTCGAACGGAAGCGACTGCCCGGCCGCTGCGATCGCGATTGAACCATGATGCCGGCAGAGGTCCTCGTCGTCCGTATCCCAGCTCCAGTTCCGGGAAAGTAGCGTCTCGCCGAACCTTCGCGCGTCGCAGCGGCAGAGCGTCTCGAAAACGCACGAACGAACTTCAAGGGTGTCGTCGAAGGCACGCTCTTCGAGCCACTGCCAGGCCATGTCGCTCAGTGGCTCCAGCGATGTCGCTGACAACAGGCAGACGAGGTTGCCTGTTCGCGCTTGGTCGGCATCGGCATTCGCCTTGATCAACGTGTCGACTTCGGCAGCGCTGAGGGGACGAAGCACCTCCACGAAGTCGGTCGAGATGTATTGAGGGGCCATGTCGAGCACGGCGGTGATCTGGTCGATCCCGGGGAGGTCGAGTATCTCAATGATTAGCAGGTCGCTTGCGGAACTCTGGTTCATTCCGCCGCCGGCTGCGATGGAGCGTTCGCGCAGCGAGCGGCATCCGGCCCGAGCCGCGGCGTCGGCCAGTAGGATGGCTTCGGCGGCAGACCAGGCCGAGGAGTCGAACGTCGCCGTCGGCCTTTCGAGGTAGCTAGCGAGCCTGCGTCGATGCAGGTTCGCGAACCTGTCGGGGACGCAGCGCGCAAGTGCGACTTCGAGCTGCTCGATCTCGAGGTCGGCCTCGTTCCTATACCGTCCGACATCGACCTTCGTGACGTCGAATGCGTCCGCCACGTCCGCAAGCTCGACCGCGAGCGATGCTGGCACCTCGAAGCTGGGGTCGATGAGGAACCTCTTCGCGCGATCCAGGCGGTTCCTCAGAGGGATGGAACGGTCTTCGAGCACGGCGGCGGCGTGGCGACGTTCGAGCGCGAACCAGCTAGTGCCGGGATTGGGTAGATAGTCTTCCTGGTAGGTCAGCTGGCGGTCGATGCCCGGGTCTACGGAATAGGCGGCGTCGTCGTCGCCTTCCTGGCCCGTCAGCCATAGGAGGAGCGCCGCCGCCCTGCGCGGTAGGTCCCGGTGGACACCCGCTTCAGACGGCCGCCGGGCGATATCGGCTGACATTCTGCGGAGCCGGGCAGCGGTCTCTGCGGGATCCACCTGGTTCAACAGGCAGAGCCACTTAAGGTCCTCCCAGACCCCCTGCCGGCCTCGGATCGCCATTCCAAGGGCCGCCCGCGCGAACACGTCGGTGGCGCCGGCTAGCGGTTTGCCATCGAGGATCGTGACGGCAGAGGAAAGGAGCTCGTCGTCTGGCCTGTCCTGCAGCGATATTTCGTAGCCTGCCACGGTCAGGGGACCTGAAGTGTCCGTGCCGATGCGCTCGATGATGCGGCTCGACCTGGCCTGTTCGGCCTGCTCAAACCCGTCGCGCCGCGGGTTCGCGTCCCGCGAGATGTGTGAGAACCACCTTACGAAGGTAGCGATGACAAGTCCGTAGGCGACGGCATCGAACGTCATCGAGTGGAGCGCATCGACCGCGAGTGCCCGAGCGGATGCCTGCGGACCGGTGGCCGAGCGCTCGATGGTCTCCAGGAGAGGCTGGACCTGCCGGGGGGCCAGGCGATGGATCTCGGCCAGGTGGAGCGGTGGCAGGTTCTGCGTCTGCAGCCAGGACGTGACGACGGCGGCCGCGACTTCCGGTGCGGCGGCCGTGTCGCGCTCCGCCATGATCGAGGCTGCCGCACGCAGGACTTCCGCTCGTTCCTCGAAGCCGTCGATCGGATCGAGCCATTCGGCGAGCTCTCCCTCCACCGATCCTCCGCTTCGCGCGGTGTCGTCGAGCAGTTCGAGCAGCGTTGCTCCGAGCGCGTGCGCGACGATCTCCGGAGAGAGCTGGATGGTGCCGCCAGGCCCCTGGACGGTGAAGTTCCCGTCGACGATGTCGCTCAGGCGCGCTGCGATCTGCGACGGATCGAGGTCGGCCCGCGCTGTGGTCTCTCCGAGGGCGGCGAGCGTGTAGTGACGCAGGCCGTCGCGCTCGTTGCGGGCGATCGCACCGAGCCACGCCTGCCACTCACTCTCGCTGAAGGAGTTACCGGCTCGCTCGCCCTGCGCGTCGCGACCATACTCCCAGAGCAATCGATGGGTCGTTACCCGGCCTGCGTCCGTCAGGCGGTCTCGCAGTCGGACGACGAGGCTGAACAGCCTAGGCACCCGCGCGAACTCGAGGAGGTCGGGGTGCATGTCCTCCCGGGTGAGGGCGTGTGCGGCCAGCATCGTTTCCAGCTCGCCGCCGGGCGCGTCGTCGAAACGCTCGACCTGAACCACCTCCGCCGCCTCGACGAGGATCCGCATTCTGCCGAGCTGGTTGTCGAAGTGTTGCGGGCGCGTTGTCGCCAGCGTGCGCACGGAGCCGGAGAACGGACGATCCTGGAGTATCTTCAGCAACGGGAGCCACGGGACCCGTTCGTTCTGGTTTAAGCCGTCGAACAGGAGCAGGAGCGCGGGCCCCTCCTCCGGCGGACGGGCGAGTGTTCGCCGTAGGCGGGCTCGCCAGTGATCGGCGTCCCTCGTCTGCGTGATCGTCGCGAGCCTTCCGCCGATCAGCCGCAGCAGCGCTTCGACGGTGGCGCCGGTCGCTGCGGTGACGGCGCCTGCGGGGATCGTGACGACGATCGGGAGGCGCTCGAGGCCACCCATGATCCAGCCGATGGAGGCCCAGGTCTTCCCGACGCCTCCCTGCCCGACGACGGCCGCGGGGGCATCCGCCGCCGCCCTTCCGTCCCACCATCGATCAAGGCTTTGGCTGACGCCCGTGCGCTCCACGATTGACCGGCCGTCGCCAGCGGCGATGTCCTGGCCGAAGCGCGCCTTGGCGGCCCTCTTCGATGCCCACATTTCGCGAAGTTCGGTGTGGGTGACTTCGCGGAGCTGCTCGAAGCCTATCTTCCATGCCTCGAGTTCGCGGCTCAGGTATTCGCGTGCTTCGGACAATTGGTCCGAGAGCTGACCGGCGATCCTCCCCGCCTCCTCGCCGGCATGCTCGGCCACGATCGCTGGATCCTGCGTGCACAGCGCAGCGAGGAGTGGGGCGTGGGGGTCGTCCCACGCGATCGTCATGACCGGGATGCCCTCGCTCGTGCCCTCCGCCTCGAGCTGGTTGGCCAGCTGCTCGGGGATGTCGCGCGTCGCGCATGCGATCCAGCACTCCAGTGCTGGATCCCGGGTGATCGCTTGCCTGAGCCCGCCGACGATGTCGCGGGCGTCGAAGTTGGAGGAGTAGCGCTTCGCTTCGATCCGCAGTCGCCGCCCGCTGCGCCCCACGGTTCCAGCGTCGGCGCCGTCCTGGTAGCCGGTTCGCGCCTGGACCAGTCGCACGTCAATCATCTCACCGACGAGCAGCGGCACCATCGTTTCGAACCTGCTCCAGCGCATCCCCTGAAGCAGATCGCGCAGCCGGTTAAGCAGGTCTTCTCGCGACGGAGATTCGGCATCGTGAGTGTGGGGCATGCGGACTGTTCTTGTTGTCTGGTTGGAGGAATGTATCGACGACAGACCTCATATGACAAGGATCACTCCGTCGCGGCGCGCTACACTTCCTGCAGGTATTCTCCGGCAGCGCCCTTTAGTTCGGTCAGCATGCGGGTCAGCGTCTCGAACGCCTCACCGAGCGCTACCACCGCGTCGGTCATCCGCAGAGACGTCGATGCCGCGCTCGAGAAGCAGGTCCTCCACATTCCGCAGCAATAGCGGGAAGCGCACGTGCATCATAACCACGCGGCGGGTTACCTAGGGAGGTGAGTTGAAGCGGCGAAGGGACTTAGGTAGCAGCGCCCGTGATTCGCGGCTGCTCAAACGCCAGCGGCTGGTCTGCATCTCGGCCCACCAGACACCGAGATGCGCGGTCGGCAATGTCGGCTTTTGTTGCTTTCAAGCGCAGAGCTGACTGGCCGCTGCCGGCCCAATCTCTGCCGTTTTGTGGCCCCGTTCGGACAAGCGCCGAATGTCCGCTGCTGGCAAAACTTGCCGTTTGACCAATCGCTCTGGAACGGCCGCTTAGTCCCACTTCACGTCGTTCCGTGCCAGCCTCCGCTGCTCCTCAGGGTTCAATCAATTCACATGAACGAACGACCGAAGTTGGGAAGCGCGACAAGGCTGCTGAATGGCCGAACCTGGGTCTAATGTAACTTGTAGCCTACGTTTGTTATCGTAGTCCAACCGTTCGGCAAACGGCCCATTTATCGCAATCTATGGTGTCGATACCGGGTAAGGTGGCGATAGTCTCGTTAGTCCAAGCTTGTCCCTCAACGGAAACGTGCCGAACGTCGATGTTACGCACGTTTGCTACGACGGAAGGCTGATCCTCCTTGAGGACCCTGACGTTGGTCAACGACAGGTTGCGCACCAGGCTATCGGACCGACCGCGAATGACTAGCAGGCGTTCAGTTCGCTCGACCTGACAGTCACGAAGGGCAATGCGGCGTATCACCGGGACGAAGTCGCCGCCCGCGCCCTCTTCGTAAAACATCCAGAGTTGCACGACGGCCCGCTCTACGACGCCAATGTCTAGCCGTTCGAGTTGGACGTCCTCTACGACACCACCACGATAGCCGTTCGTCTTGATCTCCAGAACGCGGGTCAGGTGCGGACTGTCCATGCGGCAATCCTGAACGAAAACGTTCCGAACCCCGCCGGTCAGTTCGCTGCCGATCGCAACGCCGGCGTGACCGTCCTTCATCCGACAGTGACGAATGACGATGTTCTCGCACGGCGTTGCGACCCGGCGGCCGTCGGCGTTGCGCCCCGCCTTGATTGCGATACAGTCGTCGCCGGTATCGAAGGTGCAGCCTTCGATCAGGACGCCGTTACAGGACTCCGGGTCGATACCGTCATTGTTCGGTCCATGGCTGCGGCAGGTGACATTCCGGAACACGACGTCGCGGCACAGGACGGGGTGCAGCAACCAGAACGGTGCGTTGATGATAGTTACCCCTTCGACCAGTACACGCTGCGACCGATAGGGTTGAAACAGGGGAGGGCGTAGTCGGCTGCCCTGACCGAACACGCGTCGGTCGATCGGCACACCACGCTCGGCAAGATCGAACAATCGTGTCCGGTCGGCGGCCTGCCGCTCCGCAACCGGCGTGTCGTCGAACTTTCCGCCCCAAGGGCCCTTCCACGGCCACCAGTGATCGTCGTCGGCGCCACCATCGATCATACCGCGACCGGTGACGGCGATATCGGTTTCCTCGAATGCATAGATGAGCGGATGATATCCCATCAGTTCCACCCCTTCCCACCGGCTGACCACCGGAGGCAGATACCGGTCCGGCTCCGGGATGAAGCGCAGATGCGTGCCTTCGGGAATATGCAGTGACATGCGGGAGCGCAGGCGGATCGGTCCGGTCAGGCACAACCCCGTCGGCAGTACGATACGCCCGCCGCCCGCCGCCGCGCATGCCGCGATCGCGCGGGCGATCGGCATACTATTGTCAGTGCGACCATCGCCAGCCCCGCCATGGTCGCTGACCAGAAAGTCGCGTGCGGGGATGCGCGGCCGCCCGATTTGACGGGCGATTGCGTCGGCGTGTTTAGGAACTGCGAAGTGGCCGGTTCGTGCGCCATGCGCACATGCCGATAGCAGCGTCAGAGACGCGGCCCCGCCCAATATCGCACGTCGGTCAACGTGAGTAGCCAAGTCCGGCGTCACGGGGCTGTCGCGTCGGACAGACATCAGCTTTCCTTCCGCGAGCGAAGCCGGATCGTTTCGGTCGACAGGCCATCGGCGCTGACGCGCACGGCGAAACGACCGTCGCCAGCCCCGCGGACCAAGGCGACGGCGCGTCCATCACGCGTCTGCCGATCGGGGTAGGAAAAGGGCCGATGGTCGGTGACCGATCCGTTGTCGGTGGCGACGAGTTCGCCCGCCCCGTCGACCGCGAAGTGCAGCAGATGTTCCGTGTTGGGCACGGTCACGCCCTTGGCATCGACAACCGTTGCCCGGACATAGGTCATGCTGTCGAAATCGGACCCGACGGTCGCCATATCGGAGGACAGTCGGATAGCTGCCGGACGGCCGGCAGTGCGCAAACGATCCGAGAGTCCGCCGGCGCCGGGGTCGCGACACATGGCGCGCACTTCGCCCGGAGCATAGGTGACGGCCCAGCGGCGCGGTGACGCATCGGCGTTTATCGGCAGGCTGCCCAGCGAACGACCGTTCAGGAACGCCTCCACCCGTTGGCAATTGCTGTAGACCTCGATCGTTTCCGGGTGGGGCGCGGCGTTCGCCGGAGTCCAGTCGTCGAACAGCGCGACCGGCGGCTGTGGCGTGGCGACGGCGATCATGGTCGGCAGCACGGGCTGGTTCGGCCCGCCAGCGCCATCGGTCGCCGGCCCTGCGGCGTCGGGAATGGCGTTGCGCACGACGTGAATGACCGGCGTCTCTGACCACCAGCTGGCCCGTTCCAGCCCGCGGATATGCGGCGCACCGGTCTGATCGAGCAGTCCGGTATGCCGGCTGATGAAGGGCCAACCCGCCCGGTTCGCTTCGCCCAGATAGTCGATGCCGGTCCACAGGAACATGCCCGCATAGGCCGGATTGTCGCGGACCGGCAGCCAGTTGGTGCGGTTGTGGCTGTTTTCGGTACCGAGGATGCGGCGGCGGGGATCCTGGCGATGTGCGGCCGCCAGTTCGTTCTCGCGATAATTCTGGCCGACGACGTCCAGCATGTCGGCGAAGCCGTTGGCATAGTCACCGGTCACGTTCGGGCGGAACAGCCCCATCGTCACCGGGCGGGTCGGGTCGTTGGCATGGGCGATGTCGAGCAACGAGCGGAGCGCTGCCTTTGCCTGTATCGGATAGGCCGTGTCGTGGATCTCGTTACCTGCGCTCCAGATGACGATGCTGGGATGATTGCGGTCGCGCCGGATCATGTCGGCGGCGTCGCGCTTGTGCCAATCGCTGAAGAACAGGTGATAGTCTTCGGGCGTCTTGGCGACGTTCCATTGATCGAACCATTCGTCCATGACCAGCAGGCCGAGTTCGTCGGTCAGGTCCAGTAATTCCGGACTTGGCACATTATGCGCCGTGCGGATCGCGTTCACGCCGAGCGACTTCAGCGCGGTCAGCCGCTGTCGCCACACGGCGATCGGCACCGCCGCGCCGACCGCACCGCCATCGTGATGCAGCGCGACGCCCTTCAGTTTGATATTCCGTCCGTTCAGCCAGAAGCCGGTATCGGCCCGGAACTCGGCCTGGCGAACACCGAACGGGACGTTTTCGGTATCGAGTACGCGGTCATTGCCATCGAGAACGCGGATCGTGGCGCGGTACATCGCCGGATCGTTCACGTCCCAGCGGCGCGGCGACCTGATCCGCAGCTCGTTGCCGACCATCTTCGTGCGACCGGCGGGCAGCGACGTCGCGGGCGACCGCATTCGCCCGGCTTCGCGCCCGGCGGGATCGGTAACGATCACTTCGATCACGGCGTCACGCGATACGCCGCCAGCATTGTGAAGTTCTGTCGAAACCGACAACGTCGCCGTATCCGGGTCAACAGACGATGCGCGGACGAACGCGCCACCTTGCGGTATATGAAGCTCGTCGGTTTCGATCAGGCGGACATGCCGGTAAATGCCCGATCCGATATACCAGCGTGACGATGGCGCAGCCGCAGTATCCGCTCGCACGGCGATGACGTTTTTGCGGTCCGGTCGGAGATGGCGCGTTATGTCATAGCGGAGCGACACATAGCCCATCGGTCGATAGCCGACATGATGGCCGTTCACCCAGACACCGCTACGCTCCATGATGCCGTCGAATTCGACGAAGTAGCGACGGTTGGGAACAGGGGTGAGGCGCAGGTCGCGCCGATACCAGGCGACGCCAGTCGGAAAGAAGCCGTTCTCGCCGCCCGACCTTGCATCCGCCGCCACAGGTCCGGCAATCGACCAGTCGTGCGGAACCGATACCGTGCTCCATCCCTCGACGCTGGCTTCGACCCGTTCCGCACCTTCCGTATCACCTTGTACGAATTGCCAGTTCGTGTTCAGCGGTGTCGTAA
>JAAIGE0100894115.1_pt1 | contig 23439 bp, 23 predicted proteins | sample 6487951 | NCBI WGS metagenome assembly JAAIGE01 (sample SAMN13974128, study PRJNA590717) | phyllosphere metagenome | biome: tomato field; feature: multiple bacterial spot infested tomato fields; material: tomato leaves; isolation source: leaves from tomato fields | host: Solanum lycopersicum ...
CGAGATCCACCACGTCACCGACCACGCCCGAGGCGGACCCACCCACACCGACAACGGCGTCCCGTTGTGCTGGTGGCACCACCGCTCCCTGCCCACCTCCGGATGGGAGATCCGCATGAACACCGGACGCCCCGAAATCCGAGGCCCCGCCTGGTGGGACCCCACCGGGCGATGGCACGCACCCACACACAGCACACCAACCGACCTGACGATGCCCTCACCGACAGCTCGGGCTACACGCCGTGCCGACCAGTCAGCGCGTGCGCTCCGTTCCTCGCCTCAGGGGATGCTCGCCCATGCCGGGTGACGAGGACGGCCCCACCCGCGCTCATGTCGCGACACGCATCGCCACGCCCACACGCGCCCCACTACTAACACCAACACCAACACCGACACCCCAAGGTCCGCCCCACCAGAAGCATCTGCCCCCGCACCCAGCTCCCAGAACCCAGCGCCCACACCAGAGGCACACGACCAGCCCTTCGCGCAAGGGTTCGAACGAGATCGCGTGGGCACGTAGGCTCGGGCTGTGCCCGACGACTCTCCCACCACCCACGATGTGCTGTGGGCGTGCGTCGAGGAGGGCTTCCACGTCGGAAGCCGCGCGGGCGACTTCCTGGGCTATGTCGACAGGCAGCCCGACGGCGCCTTCCGCGCGTTCGATTCCCGCTCGATGCCGCTGGGCGATTTCGAGACACTGCATCTCGCGACGGCGGCCGTCGGCGCAGTCGAGCCGTCCGAGTCGGCGGAGGACATCGAGGGGGCGATGCCGTGACGGCACCGGCAGCATCCGGACTCCTGTCGCTCGTCTACACGAGCACGGCGTCGCAGCCGTTCCGGGCCACCGCGCTCGACCAACTCCTCGCCGAATGCCGCACGCGCAACGCCCGACGCAACGTGACCGGAATGCTGCTCTACCGCGATCAGCGGTTCATCCAGGTGCTCGAGGGCGAAGCGGCCACCGTGTCCGACCTCGCCGACCGGATCGCTCGCGACCCCCGTCACCGCGACATGCGCGTCCTCATGACGGAGCGCATCGCACAGCGGCGATTCCCCGAATGGACGATGGGCTATCGCGCCTTCCGCGACCCGAGCGGCGCATCCCCCGCCCCGGCCGGGTATCGGGATTCGTTCGCCGACCTCGACGCGAGCGCCGACGAGGACACGACCTCGCGAGCCCTCGCTGAGCTGACCCTCTGGTTCCGGGTCCGATCCGGCACATCCGGCACATCCGGCATACCCGGCACATCCGGCAGATCGGGCGCCCCGGCATCTCCGCCTGCGGCGCGCTGACCGTCACATCCGCGCGTAGCGGGCGCGGGCGACGCAGAAGATGCCGTAGAGGATGAGGCCCGCACCGACGACCCACAGGATGACGGCTCCGAAGGGCAGTCCGGCCAGACTGCGCAGCGCCGCGTCGAGCCCTCCGGCCGCCTCGGGATCGTGCGTCAGGGCGGCGATCACGAAGAGGATGCCGGCGACGCCGACGGCCACACCCTTGGCGATGTAGCCGGCGACACCGAACGCGACGATGCCCGTGCGCGCGGTGCCCGACGGCGACGACAGCTTCTTCATGAATCGCTTCGTGACGCCCTGCACGACGAAGGCGACGCCGATGCCGACGACCACGAGCCCGACGAGGACGAGAAGGGCGACCCCGGCGGGCACGGCGAGCAGCCGGGCGCTCAGGGTCTGCGAGGAGTCGGACGACTCGGAGTGGCCGCCGAGAGCGTAGACGAGGGCGGTCGCGCCGATCGCGATGTACGCGGCTGCGGTGCCGAGGAACTTCACCCGGTGCGCCCACTTCTTCTTGGTGTCCGGATCGTTCTCCACCACCGCCTCGGCGATCTGCCAGATCGCGAGGGCGAACAGTCCCAGAACGATGATCCAGAGAAGCACGGCACCGGCAGGCGTCTGCTGGATCTGCTGCAGTGCGCCGCCCTGATCGGCGTTCTCCCCTCCTCCCCCGGTGGCGATGGAGATCGCGATGCCGCCGATCAGCACGTGCAGGATGCCGAGGACGACGTACCCGATGCGGGCGAGGACGCGGAAGGCGGTGGAGTCCTGTGCGGCGCGGGCCGTCGAGGATGCCGAGGCATGGGTGTTCATGATGCCGTGCTGCTTTCGATCGGTTCTTCGGGACGGGGTGTCGGCGACGCGTCGGCCCGACGCCCCCGGATGACCTGCGCCACGACCCAGACGATGGTCGCGACGGCGACGCCCTCGAGCATCCCGGCGACGACGTCGCTCAGCCAATGGGCCTGCAGGTAGGTGCGGCTCCACATCATGAGGAGGATCCACGCCGTTCCCGCCGCCCACAGCCAGCGCCGGCGGAAGGTCAGGGCGAGGACGAGCACGACCGTCGTCGCGACCGCCGTGTGCCCGGAGGGGAACGAGGTGGCCATGGTCTCGGCGAGCGAGTCGTCCGGCCGTGTGCGACCGATGACCGCCGCCATGGTCGCCCCGATCGCCACGACCGTGACCATCGCGGCCGCCAGCGTGGCGGCATCCGCTCGGCGCCGCCGCCACAGCAGCCAGAGGATGAGGGCGGCGCCGAGCACGATCATGCCGACCGTTCCCCCGACCACCGCGGGCACCCAGGCGACGACGACCCACAGGTCGTTCTCTCCGCCCGCCATGAGATCGTGCCACCAGAGGTCGACGGCAAGCGGTTCGTGCCCGCCGAGCGCGACGACGGCTCGCAGCGCGACGAAGGCGATCGTCGCCGCGACACCCCAGACGAGGGCTGTCGTGCCGCGGGCGACGTCGTCGTTCACGGACGGGTCAGGCGATGGGGTCGTTGTTGCGGATGCTGCGACGCGTAACGCGCTCGCCGGTGGCGGGGTCGACGGCGGTGCGGTCGACCGAGTCGACGCGGCGGCTGCGCATCACGAGGACCAGGCTGATGAGGAAGACCACGACGCCCGCACCCATGAGGATGTAGCCGATGAGGTCGAGGTTCACGTAGCCGCCCGTGTCGACGTTGACGGCGAAGACGAGGATCGCCCCGATGACGAAGAGCGCGATTCCGGTTCCGATGCCCATGTGTGCATTCCTCCCTGAGGTCGCCCATGCGACCTCGCGAGACCACCGTAGACTCAACGAGCATTGACTCAACAGCCATTGACCGAGCACCGTCGCGAATGCTAGTGATGGAGACGATGACCGATCTCGAGCGCCGTGTGGCGATCTTCGCCGCGCTCGCGGACTCGACTCGACTGCGCATCGTCGACCTGCTCACGCTCGGAGACCTGTCCTCGTCCGAGATCGGCGCGGCGCTCCACCTGCGCTCCAACCTCATCGCCCACCACCTGCGCGTCCTCGAGCAGGCGCGCATCGTCTCGCGCACGCGGTCGGAGTTCGACCGGAGGCGCAGCTACATGGGCCTCCGACCCGAGGTCTTCGACACCCTCACCCCGCCGAGCGTCGCTCCCCCGACCCGCGTGCTGTTCGTCTGCACGGCGAACTCCGCGCGGTCGCAGCTCGCCGAGACCATCTGGCGGGAGGTGAGCGCCATCGAGGTCGCATCCGCCGGCACGGCTCCCGGGGCTCACGTGAATCCCGAGGCCGTCGCCGCGGCCGCGCGCCACGGCCTGCAGATCGACCACCGTCGGCGCCCGCGCCACGTCGACGAGGTGCGCGATGCCGGCGACCTCGTCATCACGGTCTGCGACGACGCCCACGAGCGTCTCGCCGACGGCGACGACCTGCACTGGTCGGTGCGAGACCCCGCGAGGACCGGCACCCCCGCCGCGTTCGACGAGGCCTTCGACACGCTGTCGCATCGCATCCGCGCGCTGTCGTCGCGGCTCCTCGCCGCCTGAGGGGTCCTGGCGTCAGCCGAGCTCCCCCGACCCGTACGGACGCACGGGCTGCTGACGCTGGAAGGCGTACTCGCCGCCCACGCGGCCGCCGAACGGGCGCCCGTGGTCGGCGAACTCCTCGCGGTAGTAGGCCAGCCGCCATGTGCCGATCTCGATCCGCGATCCCGTCCGGAGGATCCGTGCGTCATCGGAGCTGTGCGGCAGGTTGGGTCGCCCGCCTCCCGTCGGTGCGAACGAGTAGAGGACGTACTCGTCGTCCTCGTTGTGACGGACCTCGGCGTGGAAGGGCTCGAGCCCGTCGAGGCGGAGGTCGGCCTCCGGACTCGATCCGATCGTCGTGACGCCGGGGAGGAGGTCGAACTCGCGCGGTCGACTGGCGTACCAGTCACCCGAACCGACCGAGAAGATCAGTCGGGGCCGACCCGACCCCGGGATGTAGTGCGTCGTGGTCACGCGGCGCGGTACTCCCCGGGCGAGGAGGGGCACCAGCGGGAACAGGGTCGAGGGCGGGACCGGCATCCGGAATCCGCCCCCGCGGTCCCGACGCTGCGTCTCCGACAGCAGAGTTCCGAGACGGCCGAGACGGATGTGGGGCGAGCCGGCGATGACCCGACCGACGGGACCCGACTTCACATCGCCGAGGTGCACGAGCGTGCCGTGGCGTCCGTCGACGCGCACGACGATGCCCCGCCGGGCGAGCCCCTCGGCCAACGGCGCGAGGGCGGCGAGGTCCTGACGGCCGAGTCCGCCGAGACCCGTGTCGCCGCTCACGGTCACCACGACCTCTCGACCCGCGGCCCGGACGTCGAACGCCGCGGTGTCGCCGTCCGGTCCGACCTGCTCGATGCGCAGATCGATGTCGAGGCGGAACATGACGCGGTGCCCGTCAGCTCGCGTCGGGTTCGCCCACGGCGCGGTCGCTCGTCGTCACACGGAGGGTGCCGTTGAACTTCCAGGTCGCCCGGGGTGCGTCCGGTCCGATGTCGCGCGGCACCTCCACCGTCATGTCCTCGAAGGTGTAGTTGACAGCCGCGCCGCGTCCGGTGAGATAGGCCCACATCTCGCGGCCGAGATCGGTCCAGTCGGTGATCGATGCGCCGGTCGGCCCAGAGGGCGAGGAGAACAGTTCGGAGGGCTCGTGCGCGTCGCTCATGATGTGCTCCTTCGCCTGGCGACATGATCTGTGGACCTGATTATCCGCGCGGAATACTGCGTTGTCCAGAGAATTCCGGACGGGATTCAAGAACTCGGCCTGCACGCCTGATCCGGCCCTCTGGCGGGGCAGGGGGCGGAACTGGTTGGCTGGGGTCATGGTCGACGCCTCCGCTTCCGGGGTCCACCCCGATGAACCGCACACGGGTGACCTCGGCGGTCGCCTCAACTGGTTGCGCGCCGGCGTGCTCGGAGCCAACGACGGCATCGTCTCCGTCGCCGCTCTCGTGGTCGGCGTCGCCGGCGCGACGACGGCGTTCGCGCCGCTCCTCACCGCCGGGGTCGCCGGCCTCGTCGGCGGCGCGATCTCGATGGCTCTCGGCGAGTACGTCTCGGTGAGCAGCCAGAGCGACAGTCAGCGGGCCCTGATCGCGAAGGAGCGGCAGGAGATCGCCGCCGATCCGGATGCCGAGCTGGCGGAGCTCGCGGGCATCTACCGCGCGAAGGGATTGAGCGAGGAGACGGCGCGACAGGTGGCATCCGAGCTGACCGCGCACGACGTCGTGACCGCACATCTGGAGGCGGAGCTCGGCATCACGGAGGACCAGGTGGTCAGTCCTTGGGCGGCGGCGGGGGCATCGGCGCTCGCCTTCACGCTCGGCGGGCTGCTGCCGCTTCTGGCGATCCTCCTGCCGCCGCCCGGGCTCCGCGTTCCCGTGGCATTCGCCGTCGTCCTCCTCGCGCTGGCGCTGACCGGTTATCTGAGCGCCCGGATCGGGCGGAATCCAGTGGCCCGCCCCACGCTGCGGGTCGTGGTCGGTGGGGCGCTCGCCCTCGCGGCGACGTTCGCCCTCGGCTCCCTGCTCGGCACCACCGGCATCGCCTGACGAACCCCGGCTTCCGCTCCTCCTGCCGGCGAGATCACGCGGGTGCCGCGCGTCGCGGCGACGTGGTCAGCGCGGGCGGAGCACCCCTGTCTCTATCGCTTCGAAGGAGACGACCTTATAGCCCTCCGACTCGAAGTAGATCGTCGCGCGATCGGGGTCGACGCTCGTGACCGTCCCGGGACCCCACTCCCGGTGTTCCACCCCCTGCTCGACGGCGACGGGCGCCCGGTCGATGCCGGCGTCCGTCGCCGCGTCCGCGTCCGCGTCGCGCTGCTCGCAGCGATCGCAGTTGCCGCACCATCGCGGACCCTCGACGCCGAAGTAGTCGAGCAGGATGCGTCGCCGACAGTGCGACGTCTCGGCATAGGCGCGCATCATCGACAGGCGCGAGTCGGCCACGCGCTCGCGCGCATCCAGCATCTCGCGCACGGTCCGGACGGCGGTCGGAGCGGAGACGTCGCGGAGGCGGCGCACACCGTCGGTCGTCTCGACGAGACCGGCGTCGACGAGGTCGTTGACGAGTCGCGTGACCGTGCGCGGCGTCATGTCGAGAGCCGCCGCGAGCTCTCGCCCGGCGCTTCCGGGTGCGCGGCCGATCGCAGCCCACAGCGCGCGGACCTCGGCGGGGCGGACAGAGCGTCGGGTGAAGAACCGGCGCAGGCCGAGGTCCTCGGCGCGGTAGTGCAGGGCTGTCGTCGCGGGTTCGCCGTCGCGGCCGGCGCGTCCGATCTCCTGGTAGTAGGCGTCGAGCGACTCCGTGACCGCGGCATGCAGGACGAAGCGCACGTCGGCGCGGTCGATCCCCATGCCGAACGCCGAGGTCGCGACGACGACGTCGAGGTCGCCGTCGCGCCACCGATCCTGGATGTCGCGGCGGTCGGCCGCCCGCATGCCCGCGTGGTAGGCCGCCACGCGGCGCCCCTCCGCGGCGATCTCCTCCGCATAGGCGTCCGTCTCCCGTCGGGTGGCGACGTAGACGAGCCCGGGTGCCGTCCAGGTGCGGGCCTCCTCGACGACCGCCGCGCGCTTGAGGGTCTCGCTCTCGTGGCGGTGCACGACCAGGCGGATCTCCGGGCGGTCGACGCCGTGGACCTGCACGTCGACGTCGGTCATGGCCAGCTTCTCGACGATCTCCGCACGCACCGGCTCGGACGCCGTCGCCGTCAGTGCGAGGACGGGCGGATCGCCCAGTGCGCGCCGCACCTCGGCGAGCCGCAGGTAGTCGGGGCGGAAGTCGTGCCCCCAGGACGACACGCAGTGCGCCTCGTCGACCACGAGCAGCGTCACACCCGCAGCCGCCAGACGCGCGACCGTGTCCTCGTGAGCCAGCTGCTCGGGGGCGAGGAGCACATAGACGGGGCCGCCGCCGTCGATCAGCTCCCATGCCCGCTCCGTCTCGGCGGCGCGCAGAGCGGAGTTCAGCGCGACGGTCGGCGGCGCGGCCGGGGCCGCCGCGATGGAGGCGATCTGGTCGGCCTGGAGGGCCACGAGCGGCGAGACGACGAGCACCACGCCGCCTCGCCGCGCCCCGGCGATCTGGTAGACGGCCGACTTGCCGCCGCCGGTCGCGAGCACGAGCAGCGTGTCCCGACCGTTCGTCGCCGACTCGATGGCGTCGCGCTGCCCGGGGAGGAGCGACTCCCACCCGAACCCCTCTCGTGCGATGGTGTCGACGGACTCGGGGGCGGTGCGGGAACTGCTCATGCGTACGACGCTATCCGCGGCTCGGTGGATGCGATCCCGGGTTGACAACCGCCCCTCAGGCCCTCGGTCAGAGGAACAGCGGGAGGAGCGACAGGACGAGGCCGGCGACCCCGACGGCGACGAAGACGATCCCGAGCGTGCGGAGGACGCGACGCAGATGAGGAGGCTCCCCGATGCGGATGCGACCGGGATCGTTCGAGCTGTAGAGCCCGTCGAGCCACTCGACCCCGGCCTGCCACGGTTCGGTGCGGCGCAGCGGGCGCTCATGGAAGTCGCCTCCGGCGAACCAGCGCAGCAGCGGAGCGCCGTCGCGCTCGATCACGGCGACCTCGACCGCGACCCACTCCCCGTCCACCGCACGCACGAGCAGCGCGGCGACGAGAAGCGGCAGGCCGATGCCCAGCCCGATCCACGACAGCACCTCGCCCGCGAGCGCGAGGGTGTCGAGAGGAGGCACACCTCATCGTAGGCGCGCGCGATGGACCGATCGCTACCAGTTCCGATACTCGGATACAAGAGCACGACAGGGATGATTCCCGAGTGACACCATCGAGCATGGTCACTCTCGCGCTGGACACCCCCACCAGCGATGAGACGCGCATGCGAGAACTGCTCGCCCGGGTCGCCGCAGGCGACCAGGAGGCGTTCGCCGAGGTCTACGACTGCACCTCGCCGGAGGTCTTCGGGGTGATCCTCGGCATCGTCCGCGATCAGGGGACAGCCGGCACCGTACTCAGCGACACGTACCTGGCCGTGTGGAAGACAGCCGTCGTCGGCGCCTCCCGCAGCGAGGACGTCAGGGCGTGGATCGCCGGGATCGCGCGGGCCCGCGCGATCGCCTCCGCAGCGTCCTGACGACCGCGGACGCGCCCGGGCGACCGGGCTCGACAGTCGCACCTGCCCTGATCACAGGGTGGGCGCGACGGTGATCACCTCGACGCCCGCCTGACGCGCCTCGTGGACGATCGCCGCCGGAGCGTCGGCGGTGGTGATGATCGTGTCGAGATCCGAGAAGGCGCCGAAGCGATGCGCGGACGTACGAGTGAACTTCTCGGCTGTGGCCACGAGCACGGTGCGCGCAGAGGACTCGAGCGCCGCGCGCTTGATCGCCGCGTCCGCCCACGTCGCCACCGTCAGCCCGTGCGCGGGATCCGCGGAGCACGCCCCGAGGAAGGCGATGTCGAAGCGCATCCTCCGGATCACGTCGACGGCGTCGATCCCGACGAACGACAGGTCGTCGGGATCGACCGTGCCGCCGGGCACGATCACCTCGTTCCCCGAGCGCGCGGCCAGCGCTGCAGCGGCGTGCAGGGAGAGCGCGAGGGCGGTCACCCCGACACCGTCGAGATTCCGCGCGACCGCGAGGGCCGTGGTCCCGTTGTCGACGAGGACGGCCTGTCCCGGGCGCACGAGTCGGACGGCGGCCTCACCGAGCGCCCCCTTCGCGGCGGTGTCCTCCGATTCCCGGAGACCGAAGGGGAACGCCCTGCCCCGTTCGGATGCCGGTTCGGCGCCGCCATGCGTGCGCTGCAGCGCTCCCTGCTCGGCCAGTTCCGCCAGGTCTCGTCGGATGGTGATCGTCGAGGCACCCGTCAGCTCGGCGAGCTCCTGGATGCGCCGCGGCCCGGCCTCGACGGAACGGATGATCGCCTTCAGGCGTTCTGCGCGCTGCATCTGATCATTATCACCCCGCGTAGGATCATTTTTCCGCAGAGGTCTTGATCACTTCTCCTCGATCTGAGCATTGCGACTGATCACACCGATCCATACCGTGTCCTCCATGTCCACCCCCGCACTCTCCTCCCGTCGTGGCGCGATCGGCGTCGGCCTCATGTTCGCCAGCAACGGCGCGGTGTTCGCCGCCCTCCTCCCCTGGTACCCGCTGCTCGCGGAACGACTGGATCTCGGCCCCGCGCAGTTCGGGTTCATCGTCGCGAGCTTCGCGGTCGGCGGCATCGTCTCCTCCGCCGCTCCCGCTCCCCTCATCGCCCGCTTCGGGCCGGTGCGTGTGGCCTTCTGGATGACGATCCTGCTCGCCGCGGCGGTGGCGACCGCGCCCTGGAGCGGCGCGGGGTGGCTGCTCGCGGTCAGCCTGTTCCTCGTCGGGCTGTTCGACGCGATCGTCGACGTCGCCCAGAACGTGGCCGGCATCCGGGTCGAGGACTCCTCCGGCCGCCCCATCCTGTCGTCGATGCACGCCCTCTGGAGCCTCGGTGGCGTGGCGAGCGGCATCGCGTCGACGTCTGCGGCAGCCGCGGGCGTCGACATCCGCCTGTATCTGGCCGGTGCCGCCGTGCTCGCGATCGCCCTCGTCGGCGCAGGGGCACTCCTTCTGCGCCACCTGCCCGGCGCCGCCGTTCCGGTGCATGCCGAGGAACACCGGCGCACGGTCCGCTGGAAGCCGGTGGCCCTCGCCGCTCTTCCGCTCGTCGTCATCGCCATCAGCGGCACCATGGTCGAGGACATCGCCAACAACTGGGCGGCCCTGAGCGCCGTGCAGCTGGGCGGCATGGCCCCGACCGTCGCGGGCGTGGCGTTCATCGTCGTGATCGGCAGTCAGTGCCTCGGTCGCTTCAGCGGCGACGCGCTCATCCACCAGTTCGGTCGGGCCGTCATCGCTCGGATCGGCGGGGCGCTGATCGTGATCGGCGGGGTGCTCGTCATCACCACGAACGACCAGATCTGGCAGCTGTTCGTGGGCCTCGCCCTCGCCGGGTTCGGATCGGCGACCATCGTGCCGAGCGCACTCGCCGCCGCCGGGAAGCTCCCCGGCGTCAGCGAGGGCGCCGGTGTGACCCTGGTCAGCTGGCTCATGCGGCTGGGATTCCTGTTCACGAGCCCCCTCATCGGCTCGATCGCCGCGGCGACCGAGCTGCGCATCGGACTCGCGCTCCTCATCCCGGTCGGTATCGCCGCCGTCCTGCTCGCCGGTGCACTCGCGCCGCGCGAGCGGGCCGCGTAGGCAATCGGCGACCGAGTACTTGGACGGCGTCGAACATGTGAAAGAATTTCTTGTCCACACGTCGCCCGAACAGGCGCACCTCGTCACACAGGTCCGTGGTCGATACGCCGGAGGGGCTCATGGGGCGCTTCATCTATGACGGACACCAGAAGCACGAGATCGAGGACAGGGCTCTCACCCACCTTCAGCTCGTGATCACGGCGAAGCTTCGCCGCGGCGAGCCCTTCGCGTTCTCCTGGGCGAACGACTCCAGCCTCGGCGGCGGTCGCACCACCGTCTGGGTGCATGCCGGCAGCAACCTCGTCTTCCGCTTCTCCGGCTCCCGTCAGCCCGCGATCAACCGAGCCTGGGTCGACGCGCTCGCGCAGGCCGCGAACTCCCCCGGCGGGCTCTACCTGCTGCCGGAGCCGGCGCCGCACCCTGCCGAGGCGTCTCTCTCCCCCGCACGCTGACCCGGCTCGCCGACACTCGGGCAGTGAGCCCCGCGCTCAGGCGCCGCTCAACCCCTCCGCCACGGACGTCAGGCCTCGGAGCACCCGTCGCACCGACGCGTACGCCAGCGCGTCGGGTCGCGAGAGCACGTCGATGTGGCGGGCGAGCTCGACATCCGCGATCGGCCGGAGGACGAGTCCCTCGCCGGCGAGCGGGGTGGGTCAGCATCACCTCCGCGACGAACGCGGGGCTGCTCATCAGTCTCTCGCTGATCTTCACCCCGGTGCTGGAGAGCCTCGCCGCGAGATCCTGGCTGCCCCGCTCGTACTTCGTGGCCGCGACCGGTGCGGTGGTCGGAGTCGCGGTCCTCGTGTCGGGCGGCGAGCTGCGCGCACCCTCGCTCGGAGACGTCCTCGTCGTCGCCGCGGCGATCGTGCGCGCCCTGCACGTCACCGCGAGTCTGGGCCGTCCGCCGCACCTCCGCCACGCGCGCCAGCATCCTCATGGGCACGGAACCCGTCTGGGCCCTCCTCGTCGGCGTCGTCATCGGCGGAGAGCCGCTGGGCTGTTCGGGCTCGCCGGTGCCGCGCTGATCGTCGCGGCGACCTACCGGGGACAGTCCATCGAACGGCGCCACCGGGCGCAGCTCGTGGACGCTGTCATCCCGCGGCACCTCGAGCACCCGCCGCGGTCACACCGGCGGTCGACCCTGCCGATCGAAGACCGACAGCGACGGCGATCGTGAGAGCGGTGGCCACCACCGCGGCGACCGCGTAGAGGACCGACATCCACGCGATCGCCCCCCAGGCGCCGAGGATCGCGGCGGCGATGATCGTCCCGCCGAGAGCGATGCCCCCGACGGCGTGGGGTGCGAGCGTCGTGATCGTCGCGCGAAGCCGCCGGGCGTCGATCTCGAGCCGGGCCGATCGAGGGGTCACTGCCGCGCCGACGAGCAGGAACACGGCCGAGACGAGCAACGCCGACCCGATGATCTCGCTCGGGCGATGATTGCCGACGGCTTGGATCGCCGAGGTAGCCACCGCCATCCACGCGCCCACGACCGGCGCCACCCCGGGCAGCCAGCGCCGCGGCACCGCGATCAGGATCGCCGCCGACACCGCCAGGCAGATGCCGGCGTGACCGCTCGGATAGCTGACCGAGTCATCGAGCGACTCGACGAGCGTGGGGCGCTCGAACACGCTCTTGAACAGGGCCGATGCCGCGATGGATCCGGGAAGTGCGACCGCGATGAGGATGGCACCCCGCCAGTCCTTCCGAACCGCGGCGATGACGAGGGCCAGGACGATCCCGACCACGATCGTCTGCCGGTCGAAGCTGAACGGCGGCAGATGATGCAGGTCCAGCCACTTTCCGACCGTCCGGTCGACATCGTATGCCCACGCCCAGGAGTTCTCGAGCGATTGCCCCACGACAGTGCGGTTGGAGAACCAGTAGAGGAGCAGGAACAGGGCGCCGGAGATCAGCCCGGCAACGATCTTTCCTGCCCGCAGACGGCGAGGCGCGAGATGGGGCGACATCCTGCCAGGCTATGGCCTGTGACACCGGCCGCCCGACGGCCGACTCGGATTCCGGACTGACCCCTCACACCCCGGCGGGGATGAGAGTCCAGTCGATGAGGGTGAGGGTAGCGGCGACACCTAGGACGGCGCCGGCAACGGTGACGATGCGGCCGACGATCGCACGACGACGAAGAGCGCGACCTGCGGAGAAGAGCCAGACCACCCCTGCGGCGAAAGCAGCGATCGCCAGCGCGGAGACGACGGTCAGGACTGGAGAATCCGGCGCGAGCGGCGGGAACGTCTGCGGATCGATCAACGGCAGCAGCGGCACAGCCACGGACCCGACCGCGGCGACGACGGTGAGTCCGGCCCAGACTCCTGCGACGATTCGCGACGGCGCGGTCGTGCTCTCTTCTCCCCGGCGGCGGCGAACCGCCGAGCGGATACCGGAGACGAGGACGACGATGCCCGAAACGGGGACGACGGCCAGGGACGCGAGGGCGATCCCCGCAGCCCGCCACCAGGGAACGGCGTCGAGGGTCTGCTCGAGCATCCCCCGGTCCCCACGCAGCAGCTGCACAGCTCCGCCCTCGGTACGCACGGCCGTCACGCATCCCTCAGCCGAACACCACCGATTCTCACCGTCAGCGGTGTACTCGCGATCGCCGATCCGCAGGACGTCGCCCTCGACACGGACCTCGACCTGCCCGAGGAGGGCTCTCAGGCCCCGTTCGAACGGCTGGTCGACGAACAGGCGCTCCGCGAACAACCCCGAGGGGTCCGCATGCACGGCAGCGGGGACCCAGGCCGGGTGGATCGATTCACGCGGTGCCGCGACGGGCGCGCCGGCGAGTCCGCTCTCCGATGCCCAGCGGGCGACGTCGTCGATCACGGCATCCGTCATCTCCCCCGCCGCAGTCTGTTCGGAGGTGGTGGCGACGTACACGCCGATGTCGGCGTCCGGCAGATACGCGACCCTCGCGATGCCGTTCGCGCCAGTGTGTTCCAGCACCCGGACACCGTCCCGCACCTCGTCGAAGAACACCCCCGTGTGCCCCGTGCCGCCGTGCGCGGGGAGAACCGCCGTGGTGAGCGCTGCCGAACGCACCTCGGAGGGGAGGACATCGGACTCGGGCGAGAGCGCCCGCAGAAGAGCCTCGGCGTCGTTCGCACTCCACACCAGGGCGGACGCGGGGCGCTCCGGGGCGAACGGCCACGGCGTCGACACCCACCCGTCATCGGCCGGCGTGCTGAGCTCCGCGTCCCCCGAGTTCTCGCGGTACGAGGCGGTCTCCGCACCGACGACGTCGAAGACCGTCCGCTTCATGACCTCGTCGAACGTATCGCCGGTCGCCGTCTCCATCAGCGCGCCGAGCAGCGTGTGGCCCTGGAGCGCCGAGTAGTGCAGGCCGACGGGCGCGTGGCGGAGCACGGGCGGGTGCTCTTCCAGCCACGTCGCAAGCGGCTGATCGTCGGTGACGCCCTCCGCGCTCGGGAACAGCAGGATCGACTCCGAGATCCCCGCGTGGTGGGTCAGGATGTTCCAGCCGGTCACCGGCAACCGATCACGCTCGGCGCGACCGTCCTCAAGGGGCACGTCGTCCGATTGGAGCAGATCAGCGGACAGGTCGATGACGCCTTCGGCGTCCAGGCTGAGAGCCGCGAGTGCGGTGGTCATCTTCGACACCGAGGCGACCGGGGTGCGGGTCGCCAGGGTGAGCGGCTGGGTGAGCTGTGCGTCCGCGTACCCGTCAGCGATGGCGAACAGGCGGCTGTCACCGTGCGTGATCACGACGGCGGCGCCGGTGGCGTCGACTCCGACCAGGTCGCTCACGCGCTGGGACAGCGCGCTCTCAAGATCATCGGCGGACGGCGCCGCGGACGCGGACGCCGGAACGAAGACCGACAGGGACAGGGCCGCGAGCCCCGCGGCAGCGGCCACCACCACCCCCACGGATCGTCGGATGGACACGGCGGGCGCAGAGGTATGTGAGGCAGTCATGGGGAGCTTCTGTGAGACGCGGACGTTCGGCATGGCTGTCGGGCAGAATTACCGACCCTACCAGCGGCCTGCTCGAGCCCAATCGAACCGACGGCGCTCGAACCGAGTCGACCATGACAGACCGCGTTACGCTGCCGACGACGCATTCAGCCGAAGGGACGCCCCATGATCGACCATGACGAAGGCCCCGCATCCCGGTGATATCAACGGCAGTCGGGGCCTTTGTGATGGCGCCCAACTCGGTACGCACCGATTTCATTTGAAGGTAGCGGAGACCCGCGACCAGGGCGGTACACGCCCACTCTTCGTGATCTTCGTGCGGAAGGGGAGTCACTCGGACGAGGGCCCGGACATCGTGGCGATGCCGGCCGAGCGGATGCCGGTGTACGCCGGGGGCCTACACGGAGATCGCGTCGCGTGTCTCGATGAGCGGGCAGCTGAAGACATCGCGTTCTCCGAGTCCCACACGGTTGATGTAGCGGACGACGATCCGGTACGAGGTGAAGAGTCCTACCTGCGTGTAGGGGACGCCGTGGTCACGGCAGTAGGCCTCGATGATCGGCGCGGCGCGGCGTAGATGTGGCCGAGGCATCGAGGGGAAGAGGTGGTGTTCGATTTGGTAGTTCAGGCCGCCCATGGCGACGTCCAGGACCCGCGTTCCCCTCACATTGCGGCTCATCATCACCTGTCGGCGGAGGAAGTCCAGCTTCATGTCTCGCGGCACGATGGGCATTCCCTTGTGGTTGGGAGCGAACGCGATCCCCATGTAGAACCCGAACAGGCCCAGTTGCACGGCGAGGAAGGCGAAGGCGAGTCCGGGCGAGAGCACGACGAATACCAGCGTCACGAAACCGACGAGGCGCACGATCACGAAGGTGATCTCCGCCCAGCGTCTCGGGAGTGCACCGCGAGAGAATACTCGTCTCACGCCCGACGCGTGTAGCGACAGGCCTTCGAGCAGCAGGATCGGGAAGAACAGTAGTCCCTGGTGCGCGCGCAACCACCGCACCGCCGGGCTGCGCTGCTTCGCGGCCGTTTCAGGCGTTACGGCGATGACGGGAAGTTCTATGTCCGGGTCCGCGTCGAGCTTGTTCGGGTTGGCGTGGTGACGGGTGTGTTTGTGCTGCCACCATCCGTAGCTCATCCCGACGAGGAGGTCACCGATAACGATGCTCACCCAATCGTTCCACTTTCCCGAAGAGAAGATCTGCCGGTGGGCTGCGTCGTGGCCGAGGAATGCGATCTGCGTGAACACGACCGCGAGCACCGCGGCGGTGAACAGCTGCCACCATGATTCACCGATCCACACAAAAGCCGTAAGGCAGGCCGCCACCACCACCGGAGCAGCAATGAGTTTGGTCCAGTAGTACCCGTATCGACGTCGAAGGAGACCGCGATCCCGGACTTGCTGTGCAAGATCTGTGAACGGGTTCGTGCCCCGTTTCCCCGCGGCCGAACGGTCGCGGGGAGAGGTGCTGCGGATGGTAGTCATGATGACCTCCAGGCGGATGTGTCCGCTAGCTGCGGGCGGCGCCGCCTTCGCTGATCCGTTGCTCTGCGCGTGCCGAAGAATCGCCATCTGCGCTCGGGGTGCTCGCGGAGAAACTCACCGACTCCGCCAACGCTGCAACGGCAGCCGCGCGTGTCTGCTCCCGCTCGGATGCATCGTTGAACCTCGCGGACGCGACCTCGCGCTCGGCGCGAATCGTTGCCGTCATCTCCGACAGGTGTTCGGCGATGACCTGTGCGAGGCCGTCACGGAGCTCTTCCAGGTTCGTGTTGTGAATCTCGAGGCGTCGGTCCGAGACGTGCAACTCGACGGTGGGATACCCCTTCGTCGACAAGTAATCGCGGGTGGCGCCGTCATGGATCGCGGTGACTTCGTCGCGATCTGCCTGGCGGTTGAACACCGCTTCTACGGTGTAACGGTCGGGCGCTTCGTCGGTCATCAGCTTCGCCGGCAGAGATCCGACGAGCACCGTCCCCAGCCCGAGTGGGGAATCGTTCTTCAGTTGTGTACTCATTTGCTGACGGTACGCCCCGAACATGTATGAGTTCACAGGTTCAGGTCGCGGATGACAAGACGTGCGCGTTGCACAGCTGAAGGGTTCTCGCGTAGCGGGCCTATGCCGCCACCGGATCACGAGAACCCCTCGACCGGAGCCATCGTTTGCGAGACCCCACATCGCGCCCCACCATGACTCTCCCCCGACTGTAAGGGCATCGGCATCGCCGTCCTACCCCGTAGCGCGACCGAAGGAAGGCGCGTAGCCTTCACTGGCCAGCCACGAGCGCACTGTGCCATGGGTCTTGAGAGCGCAGCGTCGGGACCGCAGTGCGGCCTGTTGGTAACGACTGCGCCGCCTCGGAGTCCTATACCGTCGCGAGAAGCCCAGCAACGCCGTCTAGCGAGCCGGGAACCAGCGTGAAGTACGCCCAGGTGCCGCGTTTCGACCGGCACGGCCGGATCGTCGATCGACAGCTCCGCGGCCGCCTCGGAGATCGCAGGGAGGAGCGCATCGCCCTGGACGGTGAGGTACTGCGTCGAAGCGCGAAGTCGCTCGAGATACCCCTGCTCCGAACGGGTGTGCACCATCGCCCCCCCGTGCTTCACGACGAGACGGACCCACTGCTCGCAGACGGCTTCGAGTTTCGCGAGGCCGTGCAGCTCGCTCTTCTGGCTGAACGAGCGCAGGCGCTCGCCGACGTCGAAGCGGAACTGGGAGAGGATCTCATCGACCGCCCCGAAGTGTCGATACGCCGTCGCCGGCGACACCTCGGCGCGTTCGGCGACGTCGGTCATCCGGACGGACGATCCGCGACGCGCGACGAGATACGCCGCGGCCTTGATCAGCCTGCGGCGGTTGCGTTCGGTATCGCTGCGCATCTCTCCCCCTCGCTCCGGCCTTCGCTCAGGACGATCGTAGTGCGGTCATCGCCTCCGCCATGCGGTGCGGCTGCGACTGCGGCTGCGGCTGCGGCCCACGGCACCCTCTGGGGCTATCGCCGAGGGTGCCACGTGGACCGGCTGTGCCCGACGGGGATGCAGGCGGATGTAGCGGATCCGTTCCCTGCACACCGTCGTTCGCGACCCAGTCCGTCCAGGTCATGCCATCCCAGTATCGATACTGATTCCGACCGGAAGGGTCCGGATGCCACGCGGCAGGAACTGGTGGAGTAGCGGTGGCCATCTCGATCCCCTCATCTGATGACACGCATGACGCTGCCGAGAATCTATCGCCTCGGACCGCTGCTTCGCATCGTCCGATGTGGGCGCCCTGCACCGCACGCTTGCGATCGCGTTGCTGATGCGTTACCGCAGAGCGCTCGGGAGGAACGACGAAGGCCCCGCATCCCCGTCTTTTCAACGGGAGGCGGGGCCTTCGTGGTGGCGGTGACGGTGGGATTTGAACCCACGGTAGGGGGTTACCCTACACAACTTTTCGAGAGTTGCACCTTCGGCCGCTCGGACACGTCACCGCGGACTAGCTTACGACAGTCGCCGCCCGGGCGCGAATCGGCGCGGCGGCGTTATCTCCGGCGGGCGCCCGGGACCCCGCCCGCACGCCCGGTTAGGATGGCCTAAGCGGCGCCCGCGCATCATCGACGACATCACGGGCGGCACGATGGAGGGATGCACGATGGGTTTCATCACGTCCGAGGCCTTGGCGGAGACGGGGTACGTGGTGCTCGACGACCACGATCAGGCATCCGATCCCGCCGAATGGCTCGACCTCGAGTACATCGGCTGGCGGTCGTCAGGCGTGACCCGCTTCGCTCCCCTCGCCAGCTACGCGGGCGAGATCGAGTGCAACGGCTTCTGGAACCACACCCCGCCCCGCACCGACAAGGACGGCGTCTGGGTGGCGTCGCAGGTCGCCGTCGCCCCCACCCTCCAGGCGCGGGCCCTCGAGCCCGGCGCCGGCGTGGGACGCTGCCGGGTCGTGGAGCTGCAGCCCAACACCTATGCGGATGCCGTGTACAACCTGCATCAGGACGACAACAACCGCCTCAACGACGAGGGGACCGGCTGGGTCGTGCGCGGCTACTACAACCTCACCGACGACGCGGAGTCGCTGCTCCTGCTGCGCTCCGACCGCTTCGACCCGGCCACGGAGATTCGCATCCCGCTGCGCGAGGGGTCTCGCATCATCGTCGACACCCAGCGGTTCTGGCACGCCGTGTGGCACCGCGGCACCGCCCCGCGCTTCGCGCTGATCACGTCGTGGACGTCGGGCCCGGAGCTCGACGCCTACATCGAGGCCAACCACGGCGACGCGCATCCGCCCACCGTCGACCTCGCCCCGGAGCTCGTCGACGAGGCGCAGCGCGAACTGCACCGCCGCATCGAGGAGCGCCGCCGCGTGTTCGAGGCGCAGGGGATCGTCATGGAGCCGCGGGCCGACCTCAGCGTCTGACTCACGACACCCACGACGCCCTTCCCCCGTCCGTCGGCGCGCACGGCTGCGGACCCGACGCACGACACGCCGGACCACACCACGGATGCCGCGGCGCGGCGTCCCCGGCATCCGCCGTTGTGCCCGCACCCGTGCCCGCACCCCACCTCGACCGGGGACCCGACCTACTCGGGAACCGTGCGACCGGCCTCGAGTCGGACGACTCTGTCGACGGTGCCCTCGGGCGGGGCGACGTGCGAGATCAGCAGCACCGACTGCTCCCCCGCCGCGCCGAGGAGATCGTGCAGCAGCGCATCGGAGGCGTCCGGGTCGACCCCCGCCGTGGGTTCGTCGAGCACGAGCACGGGGAATCCGCGCAGGAGGGCACGGGCGAGCGCGATCCGCTGCGCCTGACCACCGGAGACGAGCGCTCCGCGGTCGCCCACGCGCGCGTCGAGTCCGCCGCGCTCCCGCACCCACGTCCCGAGGCCGACGCGGTCGAGCACCGCGAGCAGCTCGTCGTCGGTCGCGGTGTCGCGGGCGAAGAGGAGGTTCTGCCGGATGTCCTCGTCGAAGAGCTGCGGATGCTGTTCGCACAGCCCGACCGTGCGCCGCAGCGCCGACCCCGACAGCGTGGCCGCGTCGATGTCATCGACCCGGTACTCGCCCTCGACCCGCAGGAAGCCGACGAGGGCCGCGGCCAGAGAGCTCTTGCCCGCACCGCTGGGTCCGGCGACGAGCACCCGCTCCCCCGGCGCGAGGTCGAGGTCGACCCCGCGCAGTGCGGGAGACCCGCCGGGCCACCAGGCGTGCACTCCACGCAGGCGCAGGGCGGGCGCGCCGTCGATCCCGAGGTCGGCGCCGTCGTCGGAGCGCAGCTCGGCGGGCATCCGCTCCGGCAGCACGTCGACGACCCGCTCGGCGCTCGCCCGCACGCTGCGCCAGGAGGCGGCGGCGATCGGCACGGCGCCGAACACCTCGAAGACGACCATGGGCACGAGAACCGCCACGGCGAGCCACGGCCCGTCGATGACCCCGGTGGCGAGATCGGGCGCGGCGACGGCGAGCGCCCACACGGATGCCGCTCCGGCCACGGCCGACACGACCCCCGCGGCGATCGCCTGGGCGAGGGAGGCGCGCCCGACCGCGCGCCGCAGCGCGGCATCCGCCGCCGTCACGCGTTCCCGGGCCTGCGGCTCTGCCCCGTAGGCGAGGAGCACGTCGAGCCCGCCGACGTAGTCGGTGAGCGCGGCCGAGAGGTCGCCGCGCCGCTGCGAGACGGCGGCTTCGGCACGGGAGCCGAACAGCCAGCCGAGTCCGATGGCCGCCGCGGCGGCGACGACGAGACACACGGCGAGGGTGAGGGCGGCCGGCGCCGAGACGAAGGCGAGGAAGACGACCGCGCCGAGCGCGACGAGCCCCGACACGGCGAGCGGCTGCACGACCCGCAGGGGAAGGTTCTGCAGGTTCTCCACATCGTCGACGAGGGCGGACAGCACCCGACCGCGGTCGGTGCGGCCCAGTCCGGCGGGAGAGAGCGGGGTGAGTCGCCGCACCATGTCCGCGCGCGTCGACGACAGCTGTCGCAGCGCGGCGTCGTGCCCCGACAGTCGCTCGAGATAGCGGGTGACGGCACGGGTGACGGCGAAGAACCGCACGCCGACCACGGCCACCGACAGCGGCACGAGCGAGTCGACGATCGACGCGCTCACGATCAGCCATCCGCTGACCGCGAGCAGGCTCACCGCGGCTCCCGCCGACACGAACCCCCAGACGGTCCCCGGCAGGAAGCGGCGGAGCGGGGGCTGTGCGAGACGGAGGATGCCGCGCACCCTCTCGCGTCGTGCGTCCGTCATGCCGGCACCCCCAGCAGGACGACGTGGTCGGCGATCTCCCTCGCCGATCGACGGTGCGAGACGAGGATCACGGTGGCTCCGGCATCCGCCCGGGCACGCAGTGACCGCCACAGGCGCTCTTCGGTCTCCGGGTCGAGCGCACTCGACGGCTCGTCGAGTGCCAGCACGGCGCCGGCGTGGGTCTCCTGACGATAGAGGGCACGGGCGACGGCGACGCGCTGCGCCTGACCGCCCGAGAGGCCGCTCCCCTGCACGCCGAGCTCCTGTGCGGGGTCGAGGTCGCCGGCGCAGGCATCGTGCAGGGCACGGCGGATGCGGTCGGCGTCCGGCGCGGCGTCGCCGAGGGCGACGTTCTCCGCGACCGTGCCGCGGCTGAGCTGCGGGCGCTGCCCCGCCCACGCGATCCAGTCGGAGGGGGCGACCGCGGCGACGTCGACGCCGTCGATCGTGGCGCTGCCGCCGAAGGCGACGGCTCCGCGCAGCGCGGCGAGCAGGCTGGACTTCCCCGCACCGCTGCGCCCCTCGATGAGGGTGACGGTGCCCGGCGACGCGGTGAACGACACCGGCGGCAGGTCGCGCACGCGCAGGTCGCGGACCACGAGGGGGCCGCGAGGACTCAGGCCGGATGCCCGGAGACCGCTCTCGGCGACGCCGCGCCCGCCCTCGGCTCTCCCGGCCGCCTCGTCGAGCACGTCGAACACGTCCTCCGTGGCGGCGACCCCCTCGGCGGCCGCGTGGAACTGCACCCCGACCTGCCGGATGGGCAGGAACGCCTCCGGGGCGAGGAGCAGCACGAACAGGCCGACCTCGAGGGTCAGGTCTCCGGAGAGGAGCCGGAACCCGATCGCCACGGCGATGAGCGCCACCGCGATCGAGGCCAGGAGCTCCATCGAGAAGCCCGAGAGGAACGAGAACCGCAGCACCTTCATCGTCTCTCGGCGGTAGTCGTCGGCGGTCTGCTCGATCTGCGCGGCCGCGCGGCGCTCGCGACCGAACAGCCGCAGCGTCGAGAGCCCCTGCACCGTGTCGGCGAAGCGGGCCGCGAGCCGCTGCAGCGTCTGCCACTGCCGACGCTGCACCGTGCGGGTCGCGATGCCGATGAGGATGAGGAACAGCGGGATGAGCGGCAGGGTGATGAGAGCGGTGAGTCCGCTCGGCCAGTCCTGCCACCACATGACGGCCACGAGCACGGGCGTCGCGACGACCGTGAGCACGAGCTGCGGGATGTACCGCGCGAAGTACGCGTCGAGGGCTTCGAGCCCGTGACCCGCGGTGAGCGCGAGCCCGGTCTGGTTGCGCTGCGCCAGCCACCCGGGCCCGAGTCGACCGACCGCCGCGATGAGGGCGGCGCGCAGCTGCATCCCCGTCGCGGCCGCCGCCCGCATGCCCGCGGCATCCGAGGCGGCGATGAGCGCACCCCGCGTCGCGGCGAGCGCGAGCAGCCACAGCAGCGATGCCGTCACGTCGCGGCCCGCGAGGGCACCGGTCACGGCATCCGTGAGCATCCAGGCGAAGCCGATCGTCACCGCGGTCTGGGCGACGCCGATGACGCCGGACAGGAGGAGGAACCCTCGCGCCGCCGCGGCGTACCGGATCAACCGGATGTCGACGGGCTTCATGAGGATGCCTTTCCGGTCGCGAGACGTGCCGTTCCCACCGTAGTCGCCGACGCGCCCGTCACCGCGGGAGCCGCCGGGGAGATGCGGCCGCCCGCACGATCGACGGGGTCACGCGTGCGCCGGCGCCCCTTCGATCGATCGCCGGGTGACGCGCTTGCGGAACACCCAGTACGTCCACGCCTGGTAGGCGAGCACGAGCGGAAGGGCGACGAGCGCGGTCCAGCTCATGATGGTCAGCGTGTACGGCGTGCTGGACGCGTTCTCGATGGTGAGGCTGAAGGCCGGGTCGATCGTCGAGGGCATGACGTACGGGAAGAGCGCCGCGAAGAGCATGACGACCGCGGATGCCACGGTGACGGCGCCCGACACGAACGCCCAGCCGTCGAACCGGCTCACCGACAGCACCACGGAGGCGACGAGGGCGAGGGCGGCGACGAGACCGCATCCAATGACCATCCACAGCAGCGGGGCCTCGCGCCCCATCGACATCGCGATGGTCCACGCCACCGTGCCGGCGGCGGCGAGGATGGTGGGCCCTGCCGCGAGACGCACGAGCCGACGCGCGTCCTCGTGCACGGGACCGTCGGTCTTGAGCGAGACGAACAGCACCCCGTGCAGGAAGAACAGCAGCAGCGTCGTGACGCCGACGAGCAGCGCGTACGGGTTGAGCAGGGCGAAGAAGCCGCCGACGTGGATGTGGTTCACATCGAGAGCCACTCCCTGCACGATGTTGCCGAAGGCGACGCCCCAGAGCAGCGCGGGCACGGCCGAGCCGATCACGATCATCCGGTCGAAGCCGCGCTTCCATCGTGCGCCGTCGCGCTGGTGGCGGTACTCGAACGAGACGCCGCGCAGGATCAGTGCGAGCAGGATGAGCAGCAGCGGCAGGTAGAAGCCGCTGAACAGGGTCGCGTACCACTCGGGGAACGACGCGAACAGGCAGGCGCCCGCGACGATCACCCACGTCTCGTTGAGGTCCCACACGGGTCCGATGGTGTTGATGACCTGCCGCCGGGAGACGTCGTTCTTGCCGAGGAACGGCAGCGACATCCCGACGCCGAAGTCGAACCCGTCGAGCACGAAG
>JAAIGE0101471430.1_pt1 | contig 23436 bp, 19 predicted proteins | sample 6487951 | NCBI WGS metagenome assembly JAAIGE01 (sample SAMN13974128, study PRJNA590717) | phyllosphere metagenome | biome: tomato field; feature: multiple bacterial spot infested tomato fields; material: tomato leaves; isolation source: leaves from tomato fields | host: Solanum lycopersicum ...
CGTTATCGGGTTTCGGATGCTGTGCACACCCGCAATGGCTCCCGCTTTTAGCGTCGCGCCATCCATAATTGAGGCATCCATTTCGTTGACGCCATCGTGGTTAAACACGGCGCCTTTTCCAGCGTTAAAGAGCGGTGAGTCTTCCATAATCTGGATAGCAGCGCTCGGCCTCCACCAGCGCCTGCGCCCGGGTGAGCGGCGGGTGCGCGTCGCCGAAGTTCACGGCGTAGTCGGCCAGGTTCAGGCGTGCGGCATGAATGCCGCAGGCGCGGCTTGCGGTCGTTTCCATCGGGGGTCCTTGGGGCAGAAGGTCAGGGGCGAGCGGCGGGCGCACGAACGCGGCGGGGCGCGTGGTCGTGCCGCTTGCGGCGTTGGCGGGGCCAGGCGCAGGCGGCCGGGCGGCCGCACATCGGAACAGTCTGCAGAGGTTTCATCGGGGGCCTCGCTGTCGTGGCGCAGGTGTCTTCGGCGGTGCCGTGCCCTGCTGGTTTTCAATTTACCAACCAGTAAAAATTTACCAATCGGTAAAATCCCCTAGTGCAAACACCGTGCCAGCGAAAACACCCCGCAGTCGTTCCACAATGGTGCAAATGAGCCCTTCGCCCAAGCCCTCCCGCCCCGCGCCTGTGCGAACGCGCACCGCCCCGCAGCCCTCCCCGTCCGATGCGGTGCCGCCCGGCCCGATCGCCCCAGCCGACCCGGCACGCCCGCCCACCGCCTCGCGGCTCAAGAAGGAGCAGGCCATCCTCAACGAGGCGGAAACGCAGTTTGCGCAGTTCGGCTTCGAGGGCGCATCGCTGGAGAGCATCGCAGCGGCCATCGGGCTCAGCCGCCACAACCTGCTGTACTACTTTCCCAACAAGGAGGCGCTGTACCTGCGCGTGCTGGACGACGTGCTCAACCAATGGCTGGCCGGCATGGAGGAGATGTCCCATGGCGACGACCCGCACGAGGCGCTGCGCCGCTACATCCGCGCCAAGCTGCGCTCGTCGCTGGAGCGGCCGAACGCCGCCAAGGTGTTCGCCAAGGAGGTCATTGCCGGCGCGCCGCGCTATGCGGGCGTGATCGCCGAACGCGTGGGCCCCGTGCTCAGGAACGATGTGCGCACCTTCGAACGCTGGGCGCGCGAGGGCCGCATCGCCAAGGTGAACTTCACCCACCTCATGTTCATCATTTGGTCCGTGACCCAGGCCTATGCCGACCAGCAGGCCCAGTTCGCCCTGCTGCTGGGCAAGCCCGCACTGACGGAGCGCGACTACGACAAGGCGGAGGAATTGCTCTGCCATCTGGTGCTTCGGGGCCTGGACCCCGGGTCTGACGCGCCCGTCCAGGGCTGACACCCGGCCGTTGCGGCACACATCGCCGGACCAAGGGGCACGGCCGCCCCCCGGAACGCCATCGCATCTGGCGGCGCCAGACAGGTGCGAAAATTCCATCGCTTAGACTTCCCGGCTGCCTGCGCGCGCTGCCACGCACCGCTGCGCCCGTCCACCTGCTTCCTACCCGCCCATGGCCAAACCGTCCATTTCCCTTGCTGTTTTCGGCATCGCCGTTCTGGCGGCCGTGCTGGCCATCTACCTGCCCGGCTGGAACCATGCGTTGCTGTTCGACGATCTGCGGCTCTCCGACGGCGCGATCTTCGGCAGCTACGGCAGCCTGCTCACCTTCAAGCAGCGGATGCTGTCGTATGGCAGCTTCATCTGGGTGGACTCCTTGGCTGGCCCCGGCTGGGGCAAGCAGCGGCTCGTGAACATCGCACTGCACCTGGCCACGGTGGCCGCGCTGTATGCGCTGGTGCGTGACCTGCTGGCCCGCACGCGCTTCCCGGAGGAATTCGAATCGCAGCCGCATTTCGGCCTGTCGCAACAGGCGGCGGTGCGGGTGGGCGTGGCACTGTTCGCGGTCAATCCCATGGCGGTGTATGCCGTGGCGTACCTGGTGCAGCGCTCGATCGTCATGGCCACGCTGTTCTCGGTGCTGGCATGTTGGTGTTTCGTGCGGGGCCTGTCCGGCCGGGGCGTGCTCTGGTATGGCGTGGCCCTGCTGAGCTACGTGGCGGCGGTGCTGTCCAAGGAACATGCGGTCATGGTCGCTGCGATGAGCGTGCCGCTGTATATCCATGTCCGCCGCCCGAGCTGGAAGACGGTCGCCACGCTGGCTGGCGCATCCGCCGCGCTGATCGCGGTGGCAGCGGTGGTCTTTTTCGGCATCTACGGCGAATTCATCGGCAAGCTCTTCGACCAGCGCTCGCTGGACTTCGCCCAGCAGCTGGAGCGCCTGAGCCCGGGGATCACGCAGCGCATGTACCCGCTCAGCATCCTGAACGAGGCGGCGCTCTTCTTTGCCTACGGGTTCCTGTGGTTCTTCCCCAACGTGATGTGGATGTCGGTGGACCTGCGGCCGGCGTTCCCGCTGTCGTATGCCGCATTTCCGCAGATCCTGGGCATCTTCGGCTATGTGGCGCTGTGGGCCGCCGCACTCTGGGCCGTGCTGCGCCGCCGCGGGGCGTTGAGCCTCGTGGGCGTGGCGCTGATGTTCCCGCTGCTGCTGTACGTGACCGAGTTCGCGACCGTGTGGGTGCAGGACCCGTTCGTGCTCTACCGCAGCTATCTCTGGGCCATCGCCGTGCCGGTGCTGGTCGCCATCGTGCTGACTGGCTTCAAGCCGAAAACCATTTACGTGCTGGGCTGCATGGTGGGCCTGGTGTTCAGCCTGCTGGCGTTCGAGCGGGTGGAATCCCTGCGGGACGACTACGCGGCCTGGGGCGATGCGGCCGAAAAGATCGACCTGCAGGCATCGCCGAGCGCCGTGGGCCGCTGGCGTCCGTTCCTGAACCTTGGGGCCTACCACCTTGATCGCGGTTCGGTGGCCGAGGCCCAGAAGAGCTTTGCCACCGCCGAGGCGCTGGGATCGCTGCAGGGCTCCGCCCGCTTCAATATCGGAGTCGCGCTGCAGCAGCAAAAGAAGCACACCGAAGCCTTGGCGGCCTTCGCAGAAGCGGAAAAGCAGGGATTCACCGACCTGCCGCTGTACTACCACCGGGGCGAATCGGCCTTTGCGCTGGGGCAGTTCGCCGCGGCGTATGACGCCTTCACCCAGGGCATGACACGCGCAGCCGAAGGCATCACCGACAAGGAGGTCGAGCGCATGCGCGAATCCATGCGCATGCGCCGTGCCGAAGCCGCCATCGGCGCGCAACGGTACGACGATGCCATCAGCGATTTCACCGCGTTGATGAAAGCCAGCCCCAACAACCAGCGCCTGATGCTGGGCCTGGGCATGGCGCAGGTGGGCAAGGGCGATGCGAAGGCGGCGATCGCGCTGTTCGACCAGATCATCGCGCGCACCCCCAACGCAGCGCCGGCGTACTACGGGCGGGCCATGGCCCACCGCGCGGCAGGCCGCCTGGACGACAGCCTCAAGGACCTGGACCGCGCCATCGCGATCGATCCGCGCAATCCGCAGTACCCGCAGGTGCGTGCCCAGGTGGCGGCCCTGAAGAAATAGCCTGAGGCAGCGAGACCCCTGTGGCACTGCGCGTCCTGCACATCGGCAAGTTCTTTCCGCCCTATCTGGGCGGCATGGAAGTGTTTCTGGCCGACCTCATCGAGGCCCAGCGGGCCCAGGGCATCGAGGCGTTCGCGCTGGTGCACGGAACGCCCTTGCCGGACGACCCGCCCTGGCTGGTGCGGGTGCCGGTGCAGTTCAACCTGGTCTATGCCCCCATCGCCCTGGGCTTTCGCTCGGCGCTGGGAAAGGCCATCCGGCACTTTCAGCCCGATGTGCTGCACCTGCACCTGCCCAACAACTCTGCGCTGTGGGCCCTGACACTGCCTGCGGCCCGCAAGGTGCCGTGCGTGGTGCACTGGCATTCCGACATCGTCGTCTCGGACATCAAGTTGTCCGTGGCGATGGCGTATTTTCTGTACCGCCCGTTCGAGCACGCGGTGCTGGACCGGGCGCAGTTGATTTTCGCCACGTCGCCCCCCTACCTGGAGGCCAGCCGGGCGCTGCAGCCGTGGCGCAGCAAGTGCGAGGTCATTCCGCTGGGCATCAACCTGCACCGCCCTCCCCCGCCCACCGCCTTGCGCAGTGGACTGCAATGGAGACCCGAAACCCAGCTGCGGCTTCTGTCCATCGGTCGGCTCACCTACTACAAGGGGTTCGAGACACTGATCCAGGCCGTGCAGGCCATGCCGGGGGTTGAACTTTTGATCGCCGGCGAAGGCGAGTTGCGGGTGTCGCTGGAGGCCCTGATCCGCGATACCACGCCCGCCGGCCGTGAACCTGCAGTGCGCCTGGTCGGCTCGGTGCTCGATGCGGAAAAACACGCCTTGCTGGAAGGCTGCGACGTCTTTTGCCTGGCGTCGCGCGAGCGCACCGAGGCGTTCGGTATCGTGTTGCTGGAGGCCATGATGCACAAGCGCCCCTGCGTGGTGACGGACCTGCCCGGCTCCGGCATGCCCTGGGTGGTGGCCTACGCCCGTGCCGGGCTGCATGTGCCCATCGAAGACGTGGATAGCTGGCGCAGTACCCTGGCGCGCCTGCAGCACGACACGCGGCTGCGCATCCAGTTCGGCGAGGCGGGCTACCAGGCGCTGCTCCAGCATTTCGACATTGCCCAGTGCGAACGCGCACTGGCGCACCAATACCAATACCTGGCCCTGGGCAGCACGCCGGCCGCGCCCAATCCACGCGTGCTCGTGGTGATCTCCACCCGCAACCATGCGGCAAGCATCCAGCACCTCATCCAGCGCGTTCGCGCGCTGGTGGGGGCCGACGTGCTCGTGGTGGACAACCGCAGCACGGATGGCACCTGCCATCTGGCCGAAAGCACAGGAGCGCGGGTGCTGCGTCCTTTGCTGGCGATGACCACCTGGGGGAGCTTGCAAACGGGGCTTCGCTACGGACTGGCCCGCGGCTATGACGCGGTGATCACCATCGACGCGGAAGGCCGCTATGAGGTGGAAGAAATTAAAACACTCCTGGATCAGCGGTATCAGGGAGACGTCGTCGTAGGCTTTTTCCCAGCGCGCATGAGTTGGATTCGCCGACTCGCCTGGCAGTGGTTTCGCTGGATCACAGGATTTGCGCTACGGGATTTCGTGTCCGGCTTCCGGCTCTATAACCGTCGTTCACTGGAGGCAGCCACCTCGACAGAGGCCACTTTGCTCGACTACCAAGACATCGGAACGCTGTTGCTCCTGCGGCGCCGTGGTCTTCGCATTGCAGAAGTAGCGCTGTCCATGCAGACCTTGAAGGTGGACAAATCGAAGATTTTTCAATCTTGGGCGAACGCCGTTCGATACATAGCCGTATCGTCTCTGCTATCCATTGCGCACTGGCGCTCCAAGTCTTAATTATTGACCGACGGTAGGCCTTTGCGAGAACTGCCTGCGCAGTTCGATGGCATCCCGTCAATTAGACGGGCACCGCCCGCGCGGCGCCTTGCCACCGTTGTGCGAGAACGCGGCCTCGTTCGCGCAACGGCTTTTCAATGAGTTGATAAGACATTTCGGCAGCGACAAAGATCAACACTATCGTTCCAAATATCTGGTAGTCCATTATTTTCTGAGGTGCCCAATGGGTCCCCAGAAGCGAGTCCGCACTGAGAAGCAAAAAAGCGACCGGAATATGGCACAAGTAAATCGCATACGATCGCTTACCCAGGTAGCCCAAGACCTTTCCTGCCCAGGCGCGGAATTCAAACGCCTTGAGTTGCAGCACTGAAATTGCAACGATCAAGCAACAACAAATATCCAATACCCCCACCATGAACCATACGCCCCGCATGTGAACAGGTATGGCCATGATCGCAAGAAGCAGCAGAATTTGAACGGCAAACAGCACCTGCGACCTATTTGCCAACCTTCCCCTCACATTCAAATAGTGGCTTGTGAACGTCCACAGATAGATAAAGCAACCCAGTATCAGCGCGTCATATCTCACCATGAATATTATTTTTGACTGATCGACGGGACGAGGAAGCAAAAGCTGGACAACCGCCGCCACCAGCAAAACAGCAAACACCTTTTTTCTTGGCAAGAAGATCAGCAGGAGTGGAAAAATAATATAAAACTGCTCTTCTATCGACAGCGACCAATAAATTGACAGCTGCGGAATCACATCAAAAGTCAGATATATATTCTCCACAGAGAGAATGGATGCCCAAAAATGCCATATGACTTTTGAAACATCTCCAAATTTACCAACCCCCTGAAAATACCAACTAAAGAAGAGAACGACAGCCGCCCAGAAAAAAGCCTGCGGAAATATTCTGAAAAATCGTTTCACAAAAAATATCTTAAGCCCATCGGCGTTGGCGCTCCATCCATCGCCAACGCGCAACAAGGCATGCAGCTGCTTGGAGATGACAAAACCGGATATGACGAAAAACAGATCCACGCCACCCCAAAACTGGGCCACATTTTGAATGACATACGCATACCACCCATTATTTTCATGGGTAAAAAAACCCAGATGCGCCACCAATGTCATGACAATGGCCACGGCCCTCAGGTTGTCAACCTCTTTAATATGGTGATTCGAACTCATTAATTACCAGCTATCTCAAATGCTTTTTCATTGATTGAATGAACTGCTTTTCGCTGAACAATACCGCTCGCCGCCGGCACAGTTCCGAGAGCGTAGGCCCCACAGACATTTCCATTTCTTCCACCGCGTCGATCAGCGCTTCGATGCTGGGCGGCGGATTCAATAGCAGTCCAGTCTCTGCCGGAACGACGGTTTCCAACAACCCCCCTTCGGCCACACCGATCACGGGTTTGCCTGCAGCCATGGCCTCCACGGGCGACATGCCAAAGTCCTCGTCCACCGGCAGGTAAATCACGCAGCGAGCGTTGCCTACCCAGCGCCGCAGCGCGTCATCGGCCTGCCAGCCGGTGAACCGGATGTTGGGCGACTCTCCGGCGATCGCTTTCAATCGCTCCAGCTCCGGCCCGCCAGAGAGCACCACCAGGGAGCGCTCGGGCATCTGAAGGAAAGCTCGCACGATCACATCGACCCGCTTGTTGGGCACCAGTCGTGCGGTAGAGAGGTAGTAGCCCTCATCGGCCAAAAACCGAAAGTGCTGTGTGGCCACAGGGGGGTAGACCACCTCGGCATCCAACCCTGTATACCGCTGGAGCCGTGCGCGAACGTTCTCCGAGTTCACAAAAATGCGATCCATCCGGCCGATGGCCGCTTCGTACTGCTTGCGAAACCACCGCACGAAGATTGCGTAGAACGGCCGAAGCCACCACGGAAAACCCGCCAGCGTGCTGTCGTACAGGTCGTAGGCGAATCGGGGGATGGTGTGGCAATAGTAAAAGCGCCGGCCAGACCGCTGCTGGTAGACCGCCAGCGGGGCATAGAAGCCGCTGTAGAGCACGGTGTGGGCATCGTGCAACCGTCCGGCCCGAAACCGGAAGCACCACATGCTTTCCAGAATGCGCGGCAGGCGCGCAGACCAGCCACCCCGCAACTCCTGCACTTGGGCAGTGGAGGCATCCAGCAAGGGTTGGGCGTCAGGGTAGCACCGGCTAACCAGGGTCTGAAAGTCCGGAAAGGCCTCAGCCAGCGTGAGCGTGACCCGTTCCGCGCCTCCGGCCACCTGCATGAAGTCGTAGAGAAGGTAGTTTTTCATGCCAGCAACATCTCCAGACGGGCCAGCATGGTCTGTGCGCGCGTACTCCAGTCGTGGGCTTGCACGAAGTCTTTCGCGAAGCTCGCAGGGCGAACCTGCGCCTGCTCCCGGGCCTGAACGATGGCATCGGCGAATGTCCGCGCATCGTTGCCGTAGCAGGCCAGATCACCCATTCCGTGGCGCAAAGCGCCCAGATCGGTGCTGGCCACGCCCAATCCGGCTGCGATGTATTCATAGAACTTCAGAGGGCGCTCGACATAGCGCATGCGGCCCTCGGCCTCGCAAAAAGGAATCAGACCCACTTCATGGCTTTGGAGAACCGCTGGCAGTTCCGCACGGCCAACGCTGCCGCGCCATTGGAGGTTGGGCGGCCATCCGTGCTGCGGGGGCGTACCAGGGGCGTACACCGCAAAGGTCCAATCGGGAAGCAAACGCGCGGCCTGGGCGAGCAAGCCGGTGTCCAGCCAAGCCGTGAGCCCGCCGACATAGACCGCGCTGCGCGGCTGTCGCGCCACCGGGCTTTGCGTGGCAGGCATCAAAAGACGGGCCTCTACCCCATTGGGAATGTGCACCACCTCACCCTGCGGGTTCAGCGCACGGGCATATTCCGCCAGGGGTTCAGAGACGGCCCACACTTCATCAAAATCGGGGCCACCCACCATGGACCCGAGCGCGTTGATGAGCACCGGGTGCAGATCGCGAGCGAACCCCTGCGGCCAATCGTTGAGGCGGCAGATCTTGGCGCGGGCCGTGATCTGGTGCAGCAGCAACATGTTGGGTGCGACATCGGCGATGCATGCGTCGAACGGCACGTCGCGCAATGGCGACGGGCAGCGTTGGCCATACGCCGCCAATTGCCAAGGCCAACGCAGAAAAAGCCGATGCGCGGGAAACATCGATTGAAGGCTCCACTCGGTGAGACCTTGCGAAATGCCCACTGCTCGCTGCGGCATCCCATGTCCCCATGCTCTCGCCAGCCGGGCATGGCGCTGGCGGCCCACCACGTCCAGCGGGGAGGAGAGCGTGGGCACATAGTCGACCGACCAGCCTGCCGCCGCCAGCGCGTGCGCCAGATGCTGAGAACCGACCTTGGTGCCGCCGTCGATGAACGACTGGGTTCCGAGAACAATCGCGCGCATGGCGTCAATGCACCGGGCAGACACGGTCGGCCAGCAAGCCGCGCACCTCGTCACGAAGCCATTGGCGAGTGGCCGCCGCATTGAACCGCTGGCTGGCCAAGTCCGAAGCGCGCTTCATGGCATCGATGTCCTGGGGTGTGAGGCGCTGGAGATGCGCGGCCAGGTCTGCTGCCTCGAAACTGCCGCTGACCACGCCGCAACCAAGCTCGGTCACCAGCGCTTGCATCTCAGGCGACGGACCGATGGCGATGGCCAGGCGTGCCTGCATGAATTCGAAGAACTTGTTGGGCAGTGCATGCAGGTAATTGAAATTGGTGGGGGGCAGCAGGAACAACCCGATGTCATAGCCGTTGGTGTGCGCGGCAATATCGCGCATGGGCACTGGCGGAATGAACCGGATGCGCGAATGCGGGGCCGCCCGATGCTTCAACGCGGCGAGGTAAGCAGGATCTTGCTCCATCAGCATCAGGTCGAGGCTGAAGCGATCGTCCAGATGGTCCATGAGGTCGATCATCACCTCGATCTTGCGCGAGGCGATGGCTGCGCCGTGGTGGATCAGCCGAATACGGTCAGCATGCGTTGGCTTCACCGGCAAGTTCTCTGGCTCGGGGCAATTGGGCATGACGGATACCGCAACGCCGTAGCACCGCTCGTATTCGCGCGCGATGCCTGCACACACGGTGCTCATGCGCGCAACCCGTGGCAGCGCATCGCGGCAGGTGGCATCGAAGAAAGGCCCCAGCAACGTGCGCCACGCCCAAAGGTCTTCGAATTCCCGCGGCGCGTACTCGTGCGCGTCGAGCCACACGGGCGCACTGCCCGCCAACCGCAGCGCCATGGGCAGAGCCATGACATCGTTGGCCAATACCAGGTCGAAACCCGCTGGCACCTGCGCTGCGGCCTTTTCCAGCGCGCGGATCTGAGGGTGTTGCCAGTAATAGGCGTCGTAGCGTCGAAAGGCCAGACGCAGCGCATTGCGCAAAACCCCTTTGCGATCCGCACGAGGCTGTTCGACGGAGGTGAAATGCAGCATCCCGGGTGGGCATTCTCCGAACCCCAGCACATGGACTTCATGCTCGTCCTTCAGCGCCCCGTACTGGCGCATCACGCGGGGATCGGAGGCAATGGGTGAAAGCGACAACAGCAGCAGACGGGCCACGGCCACCTCATCCAGCAAAATGCCGCGCATGCCAGCGCGTGAAGTTGATCCAGCGCCACACTTGCCAACTGAACGGACGCTGCCCGGCAACGACCTGATCGAACGCCTTCAGCACCTCGTCCTGGCGAAAGAACGGCAAACCCAGCGGGTACCGCAACCATTCCCGCACCTGCGGCGCCATTTGCAAAAGCCACGCTTGTTCAGGCGTGGCGAAGCCGATCTTGTCCCGGCGATCCAGCACTTCCTGCGGCACCAGGCCACGCATTGCTCGGCGCAATAGATGCTTGGTCTCACCTTGGGGCGACACCAGGTATTCCTCAGGCAGCGTCAGCAGAAAATCGGCCAGCCCCGTCGTAAGGAACGGGACCCGGCTTTCCACCGAGAACCGCATGGAATTGCGATCACCATGGCGCAAAAGCCCAGGCAGGCCGACGCCATGCAGCGAGCGGGCCAACTCTGCCACCAAACGGCGTCCCGGTGCCGTCTGGGGAGGCAGTTCTCGTGGGAAACGCAGCGCCACGCCTGCATCGGCCAGTACCTGTCCATCCAGCCAAGGCGGGCAGGCCTTCGCACCGTTCACGCGGCGCAGCGTTTGGTAGGCGGAATCGCTGGTGTATTCCGCTACTGCAGCCTTGAACCCGTCCAGCGACGCCCTGCCAGGCCAACGCCCCCAATCCCGCAAGAATGCAGCCGCACCCAGCCACTGCCCTTCGTCCAGGAGACTGCGTACGCGCGGCCCAGGATAGCCGACATAACCGCCGCACAGTTCATCCGCGCCTTGTCCATCGAGCGTCACGGTCACACCGTGCTCCCGTGCCAGCTGAAACACCCGGTATTGGGCATAAATGCTGGTGCTGCCGAAGGGCTCACCCTGCGTCTCGATCATGTCGTCCAGATCGGCTGCAAGCTCCTGCGGCGTGATGCTCAGCTTGTGCGACACCGCACCAACGTGCGCAGTCATGCGGTCGACCCACTGCTCTTCCGAAACCGAGTCCCCGGCCGCAACGAAGCTGAACGTGTGGATGGTCGCTTCGGGCTCAAGGTGCCGCATGCAACCCACGATCGTGGAGGAATCCAGGCCACCTGATAACGCGGCCCCCAGGGGCACATCGCTGCGCAGATGAAGCCGCACGCTGTCCAACAGATGGCTGCGAAGCGCCTGCGCCGCGTCGTCGATCGTCAACCGTTGAACAGGGGTAATTTTTGGCGACCACCAGCGCTGCAGATCCAGACGCTGGGAGCCCAGGTCGTAGGTGAAACGGTGTCCCGGTGGCAGCGCACGGACTTCGGCAAAGAAGGTGCGTTCGCCAGTGTCATAAGCACCATGCGCCAGATAGTCATAGGCGATCTGCCAGTCAAGTGCCGGGGTGAACGATCGCAATGCATGGACCGCCGGGATCTCGGAGGCGAAACAGAAATTTCGATCATCCTGGTGGTAGTAAAGCGGCTTGATGCCAAAAGCGTCGCGGGCACCATGCAGCAAGTTCGTTTCGCGGTCGAAGATGACGAAGGCGAACATGCCGACCAACCGGGCAAGTGCTGCCTGCCCCCATTGGGCCCAAGCCTGCAGCAGCACTTCGGTGTCGGACGCCGAGTGGACATGACGGCCAAGAGATTGAAGTTCTGAACGGAGCTCGCGATAGTTGTAAATCTCTCCGTTGAAGACCAGCAAGAATCGCCCGTCCCGGCTCGCCATGGGCTGGTGTGCTGCATCGGTCAGGTCGATGACACTGAGACGGGTGTGTCCGAGGTGCATTTGGCCATCGGGTAACCACACGCTCGACAACCCATGATCGTCGGGGCCCCGGCGCACCAACTTCGAAAGGCCCAGCTTGAGCCTGGCCTCGGCCTTGTCGAGACGGCCAGCGCCATACAAACCAAGAATGCCGCACATGCTTATTTCGCCTTCAACGCTTCTTCGTACTTGGCCACGGTCAATGAAGCGACATGAACGGGGTCATGCCACCTGCGGGCATATTCAAAGCAGGCTTCTGCGTGTCCGGTTAACTTTGCGGGTGAATCCAATAACCCCTCAAGAACCTCTTCAATGGTGTTCGGATCTGCCTGAATGACGGCTTGCAAAAGCTCTTCGCGCATCGGTCCAGGCACCGCATGTGCATCCCGTGCATCTATCCGCACGACGACAGGCTTTCCCAGCATCATCGTTTCGACTGCGAATGCTCCATACCAGCCTATCAATAACTGGTCCACGATGACATCCGCGGCGCCATAGATTTCCAGCGCCTCGGCATGCGATTTGCCCTCGACCAACACAAGTTCGATGGCGTCGGGATGTCGCCTGTTAATTTGTTCCACCGCGTTCAGAAGAAACGCAGTGCCCTTGATTTCGCGGTTGGTAGGGGCATGCGCGACACGCAGGCGACGCTTGGCCTCGTTCCGCTGCGGCCTCGCTTTCTCCACAATGGGCACGGCATATGGAAGGAATCCAGACCGCTGGCTGGGCAAAAAGGGGAGCAAGTCGGGATTCAACGCCCAGAGGTGCTGGGCATGGCGTTCCATCTTGATGATTCCAGCCTCACGGCTCCTGTCGAGGGCTGGTCCGCAATCCCGGACGACGCAATGCTCACAGGCGCTAAAGCCTCCCTTGGCCAGCGTGGGCAATTTCTGACGGGCATCGCACCCGTTATAGGTCGCAAACAAGGCCGCTGTGTCAGGGTAGAAAGGCAGTTCAAGGTGCTGCAGATTGATCCCACGCATCGTGAACAATGACGAGCCCCAGTTGAAGTGAAATACGTCATAGCGCGCTCTCACAGACAGGAACGCCTTGAGCAGGAGGTACCACCTTCCCAATGCCGTACTGGAACCGCTGAGATCGACGATTGAGTCGGCAGGGTAGTCCAAATAGGACGTCTGAGTCACCAAAGTATCGCTGTGCACACCCAATGACCGTTCACCCCTGGACAAGGCCCAGGCATTGTTGCCAATAGAGGTGGGAAGGTGAAGAACCCTCATTGCGAGGCTTCTAGCACCTTTTGAATGCCCTCTTTGAATGGCGTCAGCGGAGGGGTGTAGTGAGAGCGGAACAGGGACGTGTCCCCGATCAGATCTCCTGCCCGCTCACGATCGTTCACGGCCACCTGCGGCGAGGTACCAGCCACTTCGCCAATGATTTCCACCATCTGCCGGATCGAAAGCACTTCATCGCCTGCAAAGTTCATGACCGGCACACCGCGAATCCCAGCCACCATTTCGATGGCCCGCACAGTGTCATCGATATAGATGGGATTGGTTCTCAACCCTTCAGGCTGGGCCTCCGCAGCTGAGGGCTGGCGATCGACGGTCACGGTTTCACCCCGTGTCACGCGCGCTATGAGATTGGGGATGAGCTTGTCTGCTTGGCCGGGCCCGTACACGCCGAAAATCCTAAGGCATGTCAGGTCCATTCCACCGGCGGCCAGGCGCAAACCTTCCTCGCCCATTATTTTCGATAGCGAATACCAGTTCCCACGTTCCAGCGTGGAATGCTCTTTGAATGCATCGAAAGATGCTTGGTAGACGTTTCCCGTCGATGCGTAAATAAACTTGGAAACGTTCGATGCCTGAGCAGCGATCGCAACATGGACCGCACTGACGCAATTGACCGCCAGAAGATGGGGGGCCCGCTGAGGTAACTGCCGATAGAACGGCGACTGAGCCAGATACACCACAACGTCGACCTGTGCCAAATCCAACTCGGGCAACAGTCCTGTGGTTGGGTCGATGCCTCCTGCCAGCGAGGAGCTAACCTTGTCGACAGAGTGCCCCTGTTTGATCAAATGCTCGCAAAGAAAGCGGCCTATATAACCACCAGACCCGACAACACAATATCTCATTTAGACACTCCAAGCTCTGTATATGCCTTGCCCAAGCGTTTGGCAAAAGCATCCATAGAATAATGCTTTTCAATAAAATTTCGGCCCTGCAGGCCCCGATCGAGACGTTCCGACTGACTCGCATTCACCCATGATCTGAGTACCTCTTTGATGTTCTCCGGATTGGCATTAATAATGGGAGAGTTTTTTGCATCAATAAGATAGCGCTCCGGTTCACGAATGAAACACACGACCGGCTTGCTCATGGCCATTGCCTCAAGAGCAAAAAACCCATGAAAACCCACCATGACTTGATCCACAATAATATCCGCCGTTTGGTAGATCTTGAGGGCCTGCTGATTTGGAACCCTCTCAACCAGCACGAGCTCCACAGCCAATCCTTCGGCAGATAATTCAGAAACAGCCGCCTCTATGAATCTCGTGCCCTTGAACATCCGATGGTTGGGAGCGTGGACAATCCGCACCAATGGTGGATTCAATTCAGAAACAGTATGGATATTTTTATATTTTTCATCACCAATATCCAGCGGCCAGAAATATAGTGTATTTACGCTTCCGGGAGTGTACTCAATCATGTCCCCCATCGAGAAAATTGCCACGCATTTATCTCGCGCATAGTCATATCGAGGTAGAAACAAGCCTTCATCACAGATACATGCTGAATTTTGAGCGGTGCAATCCGTGCAGCAGTTCGGGTCTCCCAGCGACCGGGTGATGCGCTGGGTGCGGCAATCTCCACCATAGGTCCACGCAAACACATCTACTGCCAACAATTTATAGGTGAAAAGCTCCAATTTGTTGAAGGATCGCATCTTCGCATTCGGCAAGATACCCCCATCCAAATAAATATGGACACGATCAGCGATCAAACAAATGATCCAAAAAGCAATGTATCTATATTGCGTGTTAAAAACTCGCCCAAGAGGAAGCCTTTGAAGATCAAAATCGAATTTATTGGTAATGAAATAGGTATGAGCAACCACCGAATAAGACTTGGCACCTGTCAACCTCTCCGCGCTGGAGTTGATTGCCATATTTAGGATGGGTGCACCAGTCCAAATACTGACAGGCGCTTGCCCTCGCACCCACTTCAATGACATCCTCAGTGCCGCAATCAAGGGCAGCAAAAGAATGGAAACCGAATTGAGGAGAGAAATCATTCCTCCACGAAAAATATACATCGGCCAACCTAAAGATCCTGAATCGACACGAACATCATGGCAATATAGCCACCTCTGCGGTCAATGAATAACTATTGCCCGGATTTATGCGGCGATTTCTTTAATCAATCCAACGAGGCGCTCGGCGATCAATCTATTGGAATGATGCTGCAAATACCATTCTCGAGATTCATTCTCAACGCCATTGCGATAGGAAATATCACTCGCGAGTTGTTGTAGACGAGCGGCAACATCAACATGCGACTCCACGCTGATGAGCGGAGGAATGACATCGAAGCAAGCCCTGTGCGGCTCCGGGTCAATATGACACAGGGTCGCCTTTCCACACATCAACGATTTAGCGGCCAAGCTTCCGAAAGCACCTACACCGATTTGATCCACCACGACGTGAGACAGACTGATCATCTCAATCATGTGCTGATTGGGTAGGACCGGTATCCACACCACGGCATCTTCAATACCCAATTTTTTGATAAGCCGTCGGCTATTCTCTATCGTCAACCCCCATTCAGTAAGGACCAAGACAGTTTTGACACTGGTTGCTTTTTTAAATCTTGCAAAGCCTGCGATGATTTTGTCATTTCCCTTTTCCCAACTGGGATCGCGATGCCTATCCCAATGGTGCCGGGCGGGATGAAAGACGATGAATTCCTGTTCGTTAAGGCGCTCGGTACAACTGGGCGGAAGCTGCACCTTCTGAACCTCCTCATTGATCGGATGAGGTATAAATCGATAGTCTTTTAGCTGCAACTTCTTTGCAGCCTTGACGTTGTCGCAGTTGGTGATAATTACTTTATCTGCGGCTTTATAAACGGCTTTGCAGATTCGCCCCAGAGCATCATCGACAAACGGAATTTTCCTGATCGTTCCATGCTCAAAGGCAATGTATTTTTTATTGCATATCAGTGGATAAATTCCATCTATGGAATATCCGATAACGGCATCATATTTCTTAAAAACCCGTTCCCACAAAGCTTGATGAAAAAAATAAGGGACTGCCTCTGAGCGCCTCAGGTCACATTTGGTACGTCTTTTGATCTGATCCAAAGTAACGCGTATTTTTGCGAACCGATCCCCTCCATTTTTTTTTAAGGCAGATTCAGCATAAAAATGCAAGCGACACATGACATGCAGAATCGGAACCGAAACCCTGGTCAGCAGGTTGACCAAGGATTTTTGTTTGTATCCGAAAAGCTTCGTCCAAGCATCATTCAAAAGAAGCTCAAGTGTTCCCCCAAATGCGTGGCTGTGCGCTGTCCCGATGATTCGCGATAGACGCCCCATCTTCTGCTCTGGAGCCGCAGCGTCTCCAGCCAGTTCAGCCAGAATTTGACCTAAGGCACCTGAATGAAACCAATTTGGCCTTTGAAATCCTTGCAAATCCAGATTGGCCCAATCCGGATTGAAGTGATCGATTCCCTCAAAATCAAATACCGCATCCTCCCATTCTGGGGTGCCCATGATATGGTAATAATCCGCGCAAATTACATCTGATTCAACGCCGTGCCGAAGAAGCAATTTCGCATTCAGATAAGCATTATTAGCAATATTGCCAATATGCAGCACTTTATAGGACCTCTCTGCGGAAATAATTCTCTTATTCATTTTTTATAAATTGTCTGATCATGGATTCCAGACTGATCAGCGACCAGATCTGCAAGCGATGATTCATTTCTCCACTGCCGTGCTGCCGAACGATCTCATTCACATAATCACGGTTCAAATATTGATGGGTCAAAGCATTAGGGCTGAGCAAAGTACGCTTGACATAATCAATGCTTTCACCTTTGAACCAACTCGCATCTGGAGCAGAAAACCCCTGCTTTTCACGATCCGTTATCACCGGTGGCAACAATCGCTGCATCACCTGGCGTAATAGCAGCTTTCCATCTTTGGTTTTCTGAAAATATTTGGCGGTCTTCGCCCCGGGTTCATTTTCATTCAACTTGACGACTTCACCCAAATTTCCAAGCTTCATGCGTGCTGGCAATTGCATTGAAAAATCCACGAGATCATTGTCGAGGAATGGGACTCGCGTTTCGATCCCATGGGCCATGCTCAATTTGTCTTCAACTACCAGTAACCCGTGGAGGAACGTCCTGGCTTCGAAATACAGGGAGTGATTGATATAGTCTTCCGGCCGGCCAATGTTCTGGGGCCGTTGATGAAAGACGGACTTGAACAGGTCTCGTGAGTCAATGTGCTGAACCTCCGCCCATACCGGAGCCAATGCGGTGGACATTCTCCCCTGAGGAATCAAACGCTGCCAGAAGGCGTGGTATTTATCTATATAGTGATCAAAATCATTATTGACTACTGCTCTATAGTATCGCCACGGATATCCACCGAAGAGTTCATCACCACCGGCACCAGACAGCACAACTTTGACAAATTTGCTGGCCAGTTGAGCCGCATAATAATTCGGATAACTTTGCCCTACGCGCGGCTCTTCGATGTGCCACGCCAACTTGGGCATGACTCGCTCCATATCTCCCGCCTTGAGCACCATTTCATAATGCTCAGTTTTGAAGAGATAAGACATATATTCAGCCGTCGGGCGTTCATCAAACCCCAGTTCAATCCCTGAAGCCGAATTCAAATCGAAGCCGCAGGTGAATGTTTTCATGTATGGGATTTGCTGAGCGGCGACTGCTGTGATGGACCCGCTGTCCATCCCACCACTCAAATAAGATCCAATGTCTACGTCACTGACCAGTTGCCGAGAGACAGCCTGCACGAACAGGCGATCCAGTTCTTCTGCATACTCCTCCAATTTTCGCGGCGATTCAGGCTCAACGAATTGATAGTCCCAATAACGGGTGAAACTGGCTTCCACAGATCCAGTACTGCCTCTTCTAACCGTTGCAAACGTTCCAGCAGGAAAAAGACTGATGCCGCTGAATATGGTTCGATCGGCAAGAAAATTTTGAAAACTCAAATATTCAAACAGCCCGATGGAATCGACTTTAGGATCTACAACGCCGTGTGCAAAAATTGCCTTGATTTCAGAGCCAAAAACAAATGATTTTCCAGAATTGTGATAATAAAGCGGCTTGACCCCGTAGCGATCGCGCGCGAGCGTCAAAGTCTTTTCAGCATTGTCCCAAATTGCCAATGCGAACATGCCGTTGAGGCGGCTGAAACATTTCACGCCCCACTCGACAAATGCATAAAGCAGGACTTCTGTATCGCTGTGGGTATGGAAATGGCGGCCCAAGCTCTCCAGTTCCATACGGATTTCTTTGAAATTGTAGATTTCCCCGTTGTAGGTGATAACGTATCGGCCATCTTCGGAGGCTTTGGGCTGGTGCCCCCCGGGCGAGAGGTCGATAATGGCAAGACGTCGGTGGCCCAAGGCCAACGCTTCATGAACGTAACTTCCTTCGCCATCTGGTCCCCGATGCGCAATCGCATCGGTCATGCGTTTGATCACCACCGCCGAGGCTGGGTATTGGTCCGTGTTGTAATAACCCGCGATGCCGCACACGTTGGATACCTCAGAGGCCGACGGAAGCGCGACGAGCAGCCACCTCTGCTTTATGTGACGCACGCCAATCGATCAGCTTGCGCAAGCCTTCGTCGAGATCGATCTCTGCATTGAATTGAATTTCTTTGCGAGCCTTGTCAGGACTCCCAATGCGGTTGCGCACGAGCGTGGCCTGACTACGGGGTGCATAAGTGATTTCTTTGGTTGAGCCGGTGATACGCAGAAGCTTTTCTGCCAACTCCTTCAACGACGTCCGCTTGCCGGTACCGACGTTGTAGAAAGCGTCAGTCGCGCTGGCCTTCATCGCACAGACGTTAGCCAACGCACAGTCTTCCACGGCAACAAAGTCGAACGCCTCGGAACCATCGCCCATGATGGTAGGGCTATTGCCGCTGTCGATTGCATCGAGCATTTTCATGATCACGGCAATATAGGCACCATGATAATCTTGACGGGGGCCATAAACATTCATGTATCGCAGCCCCACATAATCCAGTCCGTAGCGATGATGGTAAGCCCGCAAAAAAGCCTCACCTGCAATTTTGGTGGCTCCATAGAAATTCTTGTTATTGAATGGATGGTCCTCCGTCATGGGCTCCTCCACTGCATCGCCATAGACAGAAGCTGAAGAGGAATACACCAAGCGCTTCACCCCATTCCTCACACACGCGTCCATTACATTGAAAGTTCCCCGAACATTGGTTTCGAATGCGGTCCTGGGATATTCATGGCATTGAAGGAGCCAAAGCGCCGCCAGATGAAAAACCCCGTCGACGCCCTTGAGAGCAGCATCCAATATGTCTGTCTGCAGAATATCGCCGCCAGCTTCAAAGATTTTTACCCGTGGATCTTTGAGCGACTCCGTTAAATTCTCCATTCGACCGCGTACGAAGTTATCGTAGATCACCACTTCGGCTACGTCTTCTTTCAGTAGCCGGTCAACGGTATGGGATCCGATCAAGCCGCCACCACCGATGATGACGAAGCGTTTGTTTTTGATGTCCATGATCATTCTTTCTAACAATTGATTGGGCCTGCCGATAGGCTTCGATGCGAGGCGACTCCCGACGACGAAATCAGGCAGAGGGGTTTTCGAAATAAAACTGCTGAATAGCCCGGGCTACCAGGGACTGATCCGAGTCGCTCAGGTAAGGGCCCATGGGAAGACTTAAAACTTCATTGGCCAGCTGATCGCCAATGGGGAGTTGCTTGCTGCCATCTTCCACTGCAGGCTGCTTGTTCAGGGGCAACGGATAATGCACCGTGGTGGGTATGTCTAATTTTTTCAGTGCTTGCTGAAGGTCATCGCGATGATTCGACCGGATCGTGTATTGGGCCCAGGCGCTCAGGTTGCCATTTTTGATGGATGGACAAGCTATTTGAGGAATTGGCAGCAATTTGCTTGCGTATTGATCCGCGATCTTTTGGCGCTTGGCAATCTCTTCATCGAAAACCACCAGCTTTCCCAGAAGAACTGCCGCTTGCAATGTATCGAGACGGCTATTCACACCTACGCGAACGTGGTGATAGCGGCGATCCTGTCCATGACGCGAAATCTGACGGAGGACCCGAGCCAATTCCTCGTCACTAGTGAAAATGGCTCCGCCATCTCCATAGCAGCCTAAAGGTTTGCTGGGGAAAAAGCTGGCGCAAGCCAAAGTGGTGAGGTTGCAACTCTTGCGCCCTTTATAGTTGGCACCAAAACTTTGAGCCGCGTCCTCAATGACAGGAATTCGGTATTTGGCGGCTATTTCATTGATACGATCAAATTCAGCGCATTGCCCATACAGGCTGACCGGAATGATGGCCTTCGTACGGGGCGTGATGGCGGCCTCGAGTAATGAGGGATCCAGGTTGTACGTATCCGGCGACACATCTACATATACGGGCCTCGCACCAAGCAGCGCGACCGTCTCGGCAGTGGCGATATACGTAAAACCGGGGGTGATTACCTCGTCTCCAGGCCCAATGCCCAGAGCCATCTGGGCAATTTGAAGCGCATCAGTGCCATTGGCTACCGTAATGCAATATTTGGCTCCGGTGTACGTCGCCAATTGCTCTTCCAGTTCATGCACTTCCGGGCCCAGGATGTACTGGCCATGATCCAGTACTTTCTGAATGCGCACGTCGATATCAGACTTGAGCCGACGGTATTGCGCTCTTAGATCGGTGAATTCCATTACAACTCCATGCGATGGGTGGGGATCAAGCTCGCTGCAGCTCACCATCGATCAAACGATATAAATGACCGGTTTGCGGACAATGTGCTTGCGCGTGTCCAGTCAAGGGAAGATCGAGACGCTCCCCGTGTTCGCTCATCCATCCGATTTGCCGAGCAGGCACGCCTGCAACCAGCGCATAGGCCTTGACGTCGCGTGTGATCACCGCACCAGCGCCGACGAATGCGTGGGCACCAATGGTGGTGCCACATACCACGGTTGCATTGGCACCGAGCGTGGCCCCCTTGCAAACCCGGGTTCGCCTGTACTCGTTTTTACGCACGACGCTGCTGCGAGGGTTGTACACATTGGTGAAAACAACGCTGGGCCCGCAGAAAACATCGTCTTCCAGCGTGACCGCATCGTAGACACTGACATTGTTCTGAACCTTGACGTTGTTGCCGATCATCACGTCATTGCCGACATAGACGTTCTGCCCGAAAGAGCAAGAAAGGCCAATCCGCGCCCCCGCTGAGATATGCACCCAGTGCCAGATGCGGGTCCCCGCGCCAATTTGCGCCCCTGCATCGACGATCGAAGTCGGGTGTGCGGTATAGGATGTTTCGCTCATGCTGCCCAAAATAATGAAGCTAGTTGCCGTGATAGGCAGCCAGACAGTCTTCGATACTTCCCTGCATGCGGATCTGGCCCTCGTTGAGCCATATCCCTGTATTGCAGAACGTTTTCAAGATCGAGTCGTTGTGTGAAGCAAGTACCAGGATCTTGACCTTGCTCATCATGTTTTCCAGCCGAATACGTGCCTTATCAATGAATTGCGCGTCGCCCACCCCAATCATCTCGTCCATCAGCAAGATATCGGGCGCGACGGCTGTCGACACTGCGAAGGCGAGACGGAGCATCATTCCGGAAGAGTACGTGCGCACTGGCAGATGCAGGTAGTCACCCAGCTCCGTGAACTCCTCTATATCGGGGACCAGGTCCTTGGCTTCTTTGCTTCCAATTCCCATCACGACGCACCGTGTGGCAATGAACTCGTAGCCACTGGCATCGGGATCCATGCCCAACATCAGGTCAATCAGGGAAGAGATGTGGCCATCCGCCCTCATCACGCCAGAGGTGGGTTCATACACGCTGGACAGTACCCGCAGCATGGTGGACTTGCCAGCCCCGTTGCGGCCTATCAGGCCCATCCGATCCCCATCCTTGAGAGACAGCGTGATGTCTCGCAGTGCGCGCACTGCGATTGCGCCATGCCCGATGTCTTCGATTCGCCCCCGGTGCCCTTGCGCCTTCCCGAGCAGAGTGTTCAGCAATCCGCGTGAGCGTGATGAAAACAGCGGGAAGTCGACATTGACTCGCTCCAGTTCGATGCTTGCCATGATCAGAGCCAATACACAAGCCTGCGACGGCTCTGCAAAAACACGGTGAAAAATGCCAACAGCAATGCGAGAAAGGTGGCACCGGCCATCAGATAGCTGTAGGGATTGACGGATTCGCCCAAAACGGGGGCCCTCACCAAGTCAAGAAACGCAGCCAAAGGATTGACGTGCACGATCAATTGGGCCCGCTCACTGAGTTGCGATGCCTGCCACATGACCGGCGTGAGAAACATCGCAATCTGCATCAAGCTCGTGACAATCATGGGTATGTCGCGAAAACGCGCGCACAGGGCACCCAGGATGCAGGAAACCAGTACCGCGCACAACACCGTGAATGCGAGCCCGAACAAAAATGGGATGGGCCTCACATCATCCAGGCGCCCAAACGCCAGAAGAACGATCAAGGCAATCGGAATGTTGTGCCCCATCATCAACAGGTTGCGCCATATGACTCGCAAACCGAATGCAGTCTTGGGATAAGGTGTTTGTTTCAGGAATGCGCTGGAGCCAATAAACGTCTGGCAACTGTCGGAAATGCACTGTGAGATAAACAAAAACAGAACATGGCTGACACAGAAGAATGGCAGGTACGTCTGGATATCTATCTTGAAGACCTGCGATCCGATCAAGCCGAATGCGCCGATGAAAATAGCCGTGTTGATCGATATCCACACGGGTCCGAGAAACGAGCGGCGGTACTGCTTGAGGATGTCTTCCAATCCCAGATGCAGCCAGAAGCGCCAAAGCTTGAGCGCGCCCCGCACATCCCCGACCAGCAATTCGAACTGGGAAAGCGGCTTCAAACCAGAAGCTTGCATGCTCTCAATACCCCTTGTTGCGCACGAAGGGATGCACACGCTCATCCCCATCGGCCGCAATGGACGCGCTGCGAATCACGTCCACCGTTTCGATGCAATGCCGCGCATCCGCCAAGCCGTACCCTCGGCCCGCCAGGATTTCGCGGTAACTGGTAGTGTGCAGATCGGTGAAGCCTTCGGAAAACTCCAGTTGCTCACCGCTGACATCGATGTTCCGGTACGTGGGCTTCTTGCCTTTGACTTCTTCCGGTAGATCGTTGGCATCGATGGACAAAAACCATCGCACCCGGGCGCGTTCGTATTCCAGATAGCCGGCGGCCTTCGTTTCCTCACTCAGGTGGATACGATTGTCCTGAAGCTTGCCGAAGATGAAGTGCAGCATGTCGAAGAAATGCACGCCGATGTTGGTGGCCACGCCGAAGGACTTGCGCGGGTCGCCCTTCCAGCTCTCCAGGTACCACTTGCCGCGCGAGGTGATGTAGGTCAGCTCGACGTCGAACTTGGTGTCCGCCGGGGCCGCGGCCACTTTCTCTTTCAGCCGCAGGATCGCGTCGTGGTGGCGCAGCTGCAGGATGTTGAACACCCGCTTGCCGGTTTCCTGCTCGACCAATGCCA
>JAAIGE0100175001.1_pt1 | contig 23430 bp, 19 predicted proteins | sample 6487951 | NCBI WGS metagenome assembly JAAIGE01 (sample SAMN13974128, study PRJNA590717) | phyllosphere metagenome | biome: tomato field; feature: multiple bacterial spot infested tomato fields; material: tomato leaves; isolation source: leaves from tomato fields | host: Solanum lycopersicum ...
GTAGAGCCGCAGCCCGAGCCTGCCGCCGAGCTGCCGGTTACAAATCTGGCCGTTCCGGAGCTGGCCGAAGTGCCGGTGATCGACACCAGCGACCTCAATCCGCCGGACAGCGATGACGAGCCGCCACCTGGCGACTACGACTACGTGTCGATGGATGTCGACAACCTGGATTACGATTTCGCCGATGCACTCGGAGGCGATCAGCCCCAGGCCGAGCCGGAACCGGAGCCGGCGGCGATGCCCGCCACCGGCCTGGCCGCGGAATGGCTCGAGCTGTTCCCCAAGCTCGGCCTGAGCGGCATGACCGGCAGCATCGCCGCCAACTGCACGCTGATCGCCGCCGAAGGCGACAAGTGGCTCTTGCACCTGGACCCCGGCCACAGTGCACTGTTCAACGCGACCCAGCAGCGCCGCCTGAACGATGCCCTCAACGCCTATCATGGCTGCGAGATGCAGCTGAGCATCGAGCTGATCAAGCCCGAGCAGGAAACTCCGGCCCAGGCCGCCGCCCGCAAGCGCGCCAATCGTCAGCGTGAAGCCGAGGCCTCGATCCAGAACGATCCGCTGGTGCAGCAAATGATTTCCCAGTTCGCCGCCTCCGTGCGCGCGGGCAGTATCGAACCCGTCGATAACGTCGTTAATCCCTGACTACCGAGGACAACATCATGATGAAAGGTGGCATGGCCGGCCTGATGAAGCAGGCGCAGCAGATGCAGGAAAAGATGCAGAAGATGCAGGAAGAGTTGGCCAACGCCGAGGTCACCGGCCAGTCCGGTGCCGGCCTGGTCAGCGTGGTGATGACCGGTCGCCACGACGTCAAGCGCGTCAGCCTCGACGACAGCCTGATGCAGGAAGACAAGGAAATCCTCGAAGACCTGATCGCCGCCGCCGTCAATGACGCCGTGCGCAAGATCGAAGCCAACAGCCAGGACAAGATGTCCGGCATGACGGCGGGCATGCAATTGCCGCCCGGCTTCAAAATGCCGTTCTGATTGGCTCGTGCCGTCCAGCCGACGCACTTGGCTGCGTTGCCGTCAGGCTCGGAATCCTCATGTGCAGTAGCACACTGCGGTTCCTCGCCCGCCAGCGCCTTGCCCTGTACGCCGTCTGATCGCCACCGCAATTCGCTGGGCCAGCGGTAAGACAGTTGGACCCATCGGTGATCGATGGGTGTCACCTGCATGGTTCGGCCCATGCTACGTCTTACCGTTACACCTTTTCGCGTCATCCTCTTCGAGCACTCGCCCCATGAGCTTCAGCCCCCTGATCCGCCAACTGATCGAATCGCTGCGCATCCTGCCCGGTGTCGGCCAGAAGACCGCCCAGCGCATGGCGCTGCAACTGCTCGAGCGCGACCGCAATGGTGCTCAGCGGCTGGCCCAGGCACTGAGCCAGGCGATGGAGGGCGTGGGTTACTGCAAGTCGTGCCGCAGCCTTAGCGAGAGCGAGCTTTGCCAGATTTGTGAAGACCCGCGCCGCGACGACAGCCTGCTCTGCGTGGTGGAGGGGCCGATGGACGTGTATGCCGTCGAGCACACCGGCTTTCGTGGGCGTTACTTCGTGCTCAAGGGCCACCTGTCGCCCCTCGATGGCCTTGGGCCGGAGGCCATCGGCATTCCCGAACTGCTGGCGCGTATCGAGGCGGGGCAGTTCAGCGAAGTGATCCTGGCCACCAACCCGACGGTGGAAGGCGAAGCGACCGCGCATTACATTGCCCAGCTGCTGGCCGGCAAAGGCATGGTCGCCTCGCGCATCGCCCACGGCATGCCGCTGGGTGGCGAGCTTGAGCTAGTCGATGGCGGCACGCTGGCCCACGCTCTGGCAGGCCGTCGGCCGATCAGCCTCTGAGTGGTACCAGAGCGCGCCACGCTGGCAGAGTTAGGAATACCTGTAATTTGTTTCTGAGAAGCATTACCATTCGTGCGTTATCCCCGCACGGTGATGGTGTGCTCGATGTCGTTCGTTTCCTCCCAACAGTCCTTGCAGCAGCTGTATCTCGAGCACAGCGGCTGGCTGAACGGCTGGCTGCGCAAGCGCATGGGCTGCGCGGAAAACGCCGCGGATCTGGCCCAGGACACCTTCGTGCGCCTGCTCGCCAAGCACCGCGAAGTGCCGTCACTGCGTGAACCGCGGGCTTATCTGTCGACCATCGCCCATTCGCTGCTGGTCAACCACTGGCGTCGCCAGGCGATCGAACGTGCCTACCTCGAAGCCCTGGCGATGCAGCCGGAGCCGCACGCACCGTCGCCGGAAACCACCGAGCTGATCATCGAAACCCTGCTGGCCATCGATGCCATGCTGCTGCGCCTGCCTGCCAAGGTGCGCGAGGCGTTCCTGCTTTCCCAGCTCGACGGGCTGACCTACGCCGCCATCGCCACGCGCCTGCAGGTGTCCGAGCGCATGGTCAAGAAGTACATGGCCCAGGCCATGCTGCAGTGCCTGCTGTTGGCCGAGGGTTGAACCGTGGCGCCTGATCACGCTGCCTTACAGCAGGCTGCCGAGTGGTTCGCGGTGCTGGCCGATCCGCCAGTCAGCGCCCAGCAGCAGCGTGCCTGGCAGCAATGGCTGGCGGCTCGGCCCGAACATGCGGCGGCTTGGCAGCGGGTCGAAGCGATCAGCAGCCAGTTCGCCAGGCTGCCTGCCGACACCCGCCGGCGCGCCGCGGCCCAGGCCTTGCGCAGCCCTGCACGCAGCCGGCGGCAGGTGCTCGGGCTGTTCGCCGTGCTGGGTGGCGCAGGGTTGTTGGCGGCTGCCGGGCAAGGCCGGTCCTGGCGCACCTGGCTGGCCAGCGAGCGTACCGGCACCGGGGAAATCCGGGATCTGCGCCTGGCCGATGGTAGCCACCTCTGGCTGGCCAGCCGCACCGCCGTGGACATCGATTACAGCGCCTCGACCCGCTTGTTGCGATTGCTGCAGGGCGAGGTGCTGCTCGACACCGCCAAGGACCCGCGCCCGCTGCTGCTCGATACCCGGCATGGGCGGCTGCAGGCCCTCGGCACCCGGTTCAGCGTGCGCGAAGGCGAGGGGTTCATCCAACTCAGCGTGTTCGCCGGGGCCGTGCGTATCGAGCCGTCGCCGGTACGCGCCGCCCAGGTGTTGCAGGCCGGCCAGCAGGTGCGCTTCAGCACCAGCGGTATCTCGGCCAGCGAGCCAGCGGACCCGGCGCGCCAGGCCTGGAGCCGCGGCGTGTTGCTGGCCAATGACCGGCGCCTGGGCGATTTCATCGCCGAACTGGCCGACTACGTGCCCGGTTACCTGGGCTGCGACCCGCGGGTGGCCGATCTGCGCCTGGTCGGCGCCTATCCGCTGGGCGACACCGGGCGCATTCTCGACGCCCTGGCCGGCAGCCTGCCGATCCGCGTCAATCGGCGGTTGCCCTGGTGGGTGACGGTAGAGCCGCTGACCGGCTGATGGCCTGCCGGTGAAATTATTCTTGCCAATGCGGTTCCCCTTTTTCGATCTCGCTTGGCCTCAGTGCATCCGGCCCTTGCGCACCCTGCGCGGGCGATGTCTCGAGGACTGCTGCATGTCGTCACCGCTCTGCTTTTCGCCCCTTGCTCTGCGCCGTTCGATCCGCCTGGCGACCCTGGCCCTGGCGGCCTGTTCGCCGCTGTTCGTGCAGGCCCAGGCCATCGATGCCGGCAGCCATCAGCAGGTGACGCGCAGCTACCAGATTCCGGCTGGGCCGCTGTCGGCGGCGCTGAGCCGTTTCGCGGCGGAGGCGGGCGTGCTGCTGTCGGTCGATGCGCGGCTGACTGCCGGCAAGCAGAGCCCGGGCCTGCAGGGCGAGGCGGGTGTCGACGAGGGCTTCGCGCGGCTGCTGCAGGGCAGCGGCCTGCAGGTCGTCGCCGATGGTAGCGGCGGCTACTCCCTGGAAGCCGCGGCGCCAACCGGCAGCGCTTCGCTGGAGCTGGACAGCACCGATGTGCGCGCCTTCGCGCTGGGTAATGCGCTGGGCAGCATGGACGGCTACAACGCCACCCACAGCAGCGTGTCGACCAAGACCAGCAAGGCGCTGGCACAAACCGCGCAGAGCGTATCGGTGGTCACCCGCGAGCAGATCGAGCGCCAGGGCGCGCTCACCGCTGCCGATGCCATGCGCTACAGCCCGGGCGTGCTGACCAACCCCTATGGCAACACTCACCGCTACGACTACCTGGCGATTCGCGGCATCAACGACGGCTCGGTGGACAACATCACCATCGATGGCCTCAAGTCCATGGGCGATCCGGGCTCCTACAGCAGCCTGCAGATCGACCCGTACTTCATCGAGCGCATCGACATTCTCAAGGGGCCTTCTTCGGTGCTCTACGGGCGCAGCAACCCGGGCGGCCTGGCGGCCATCAGCACCAAGCGACCGGAGTTCACCCAGTCCGGCCGGGTGGACCTGTCCTATGGCAACAACGCCCGCAAGTCTCTGGGCTTCGACGTCACCGGGCCCTTGAACGAGAACGTCGCCTACCGGGTGGTCGGCCTGGCCAAGGACGCCGATGCCCAGGCCGATCACGTCACCGAGACGCGCTATGCGCTGATGCCCAGCCTGGCGCTGAACCTCAGTGACGACACCTTCATGACGCTCTACGCCTACCTGCAGGACGACCCCAACGGCGGCTATCACGGCAGCCTGCCGGCGTCCGGCACCGTGCATAAACGTGATGGACGGCGCATCTCGAGCAGCTTCTTCGAGGGTGACCCGGCCATCGAGGAATTCACCCGCACTCAGCAGATGCTTGGCTACGAGCTGGAGCATCGCTTCAACGATACCTGGAGCGCGCGGCAGAACTTCCGTTACCTGGATGCGCGGGTGTCGAACAGCCAGGTCTGGGGTTCCGGTTACCTCAGCGGTAATCAGCTGCGCCGTGGCTACAGCGGTGGCCAGGAGCAATTGCACGCCTGGATCGTCGACAACATGCTGCAGGCCGATTTCGCCACCGGCGCAGCCCAGCACACCCTGGTGCTGGGCCTGGATTATCAGTACTCGAAGAACAAGATCGCCGCCCAGAGCGATACCGCAGGCGCACCCATCGACGTGTTCGACCCGGTGCAGGATTACGGTGACCTGACGGCCCTGCGTGCGACCAACGATGCCCTGCGGCGGCAGAAACAGACCGGCCTGTACCTGCAGGACCTGGTCGAGATCGACAACTGGAACCTGTCCTTCGGCCTGCGCCAGGACTGGTACGATGTATCCATCGATGACGAGATCAGCGGCAAGGACGCCAACCAGGGCGAGAAGCTCAGCGGCCATGTCGGCGTGCTCTATGCGTTCGACAACGGCCTCTCGCCCTACGTCAGCTATTCGACCTCGTTCAACCCGACCTCCAATTACTCCAGTGGCGCGCAGATCCTCGACCCGACCACCGGCGAGCAGTGGGAAGCCGGCCTCAAGTTCCAGCCGCCGGGCACGGACGATCTGTACACCCTGTCGTTCTTCAACCTGGAAATGGAGAACCTGTACGCCAAGGAAAACAGCCTGGTCACCGACAGCTTCTACAAGGGCGTGGGCGGCATCCGGTCACGTGGCGTCGAGCTGGAGGCGCGCTTCAAGCCGGTCGACAACCTGCAACTGATCGCCAGCTACACCTACGCGGACGTTTCCTACAGCAAATCCTACTTCGTCAACGATGGTACCGCCGTGGTGGACGCCAAGGGCAATACGCCGCCGCAGACGCCCGAGCGCATGGCCAGCCTGTGGGCCGATTACCGCTTCAGCGCCGGCGCATTGGCCGGCCTGACCGTCGGAGCCGGTGCGCGCTATGTCGGCCACAGCGAGGGCAGCGAGCTGAATGACTTCAACGTGCCATCCTACACGCTGTTCGATGCGTCGGTGGGTTATGACCTGAGCCAGGTTGGCTTGAAGGGAACGTCGCTGCAGCTCACCGCCAACAACCTCACCGACGAGTACTACGTGGCGTCCTGCTACTCGGCTGTGGCGTGCTATCTGGGCGAGGAACGTACAGTGACGGCGACCGTCACTCAGCGTTTCTGAGAGACGGCTTCGTCGCTGCGTTCGGCTTCATCGACGGGGGCTGCAAAGTGGCGAGAGCGGTCGGTCGCTATGTAGGGTGGATGACGCTCTTTTCATCCACCATTGCGATCGCAGAGCGGTGGACGGGTCGGGCCGCGTAGGTGAAGCGTCGTCCACCCTACGACCGGCCGCTTCTGCCTTGTAGTCGCCGCTTCATACGCATAAAGATCGTGAGCAGGTTCCGAGCCCCAATTATTACCAGGCACTACATGGGCAGCGACCTGGCATGCCCGGAATAGAGATGCTGATTGCGTACGTCGTGATGTTTTTCCACTTTAAACCGCTCGTGGAGGTAAATAGCCGGTAAAGAGGCTTTGCTTCATGTCGAGGAGTGCTTATCGTTCACGCTCCTCACAGGAAGCGATTGGCTCATGTCCGAAGTAAACACAACGTCCAGCACCCCATCTTCCAAACGTCAATGGTTCATCGGTCTGCTCTTGCTGGCGTTGATCATCGTGCTGATCTGGTGGTTCTGGCCGACCAAGGCCAAGCCCGAGGGCGATTCCGGCTGGGGTTTCAACAACGTGCCGGTGCGCATCGCCCAGGTCGAATCCCGCGACTTCCCCATCGTGCTCAAGGCACTGGGTACGGTCACCGCCTATAACACCGCCAACGTGCGTGCCCGCGTCGATGGTCAGTTGACCAAGGTGCTGTTCAAGGACGGCCAGCCGGTCAAGGCCGGCGACGTGCTGGTGCAGATCGACCCGCGTCCTTACGAGATCGCCCTGCAGCAGGCCCAGGGCACCCTGGCCGAGAACCAGGCCCAGCTGCGCGCTGCCGAAAAGGATCTGGCGCTGTATCGCGGCCTGTTCAAGGAAGACTCCATCGCCCGCCAGACCCTGGACACCCAGGAAGCGCTGGTCAATCAGTATCGCGGCACGCTGCAGAACAACCAGGCCGCCGTGGCCGAAGCCAAGCTGAACCTGGACTTCACCAAGGTGCGCGCGCCCATCGATGGCCGCCTGGGCATCCGCCAGGTCGACCTGGGCAACCTGGTCGCTTCCGGCGATACCGACCCCATCGTGGTGATCACCCAGACGCTGCCGATCTCGGTGGTATTCACCCTGCCCGAGGGCGAATTGCCCGGCGTGCTGAAGCAGGTCCGTGGCGATCGCAAGCTGGTGGTGCAGGCCTGGGATCGCAGCGAGAAGCAGCAACTGGCCGAAGGCGTGCTGGAAAGCCTGGACAACCAGATCGACACCGCCACCGGCACGGTCAAGCTCAAGGCGCGCTTCGAGAACGCCGACGAGATGCTGTTCCCCAACCAGTTCGTCAACACCCGCTTGCAGGTCTCGGTGCGCGACGATGCCTTGCTGGTGCCCGTGGCTGCCCTGCAGTTCGGCGCCAGCGGCACCTTCGTTTACGTCATCGATGGCGAGGACAAGGTACGCGTTCGTCCGGTCAAGGTCGGCCCCAGCGATGGTGAATTCACGGTGATCGAGGAGGGCGTCGCGGCTGACGAACGCGTCGTGGTCGAGGGCACCGACCGCCTGCGCGAAGGCAACAAGGTCGAAGTGATCGGCGAGGGCGCCAGCGAGCCGCCCGCCACCGGGGAAACCGCCCCGCGGGTGCGTAGCGCTTCATGAACGTCTCACGCCTGTTCATCCTGCGACCGGTCGCCACCACGCTGATCATGCTGGCGATCTTCCTCAGTGGCGTGATCGCCTACCGGCTGTTGCCGGTGTCGGCGCTGCCCGAAGTGGATTACCCGACCATCCGCGTGATGACCCTGTATCCGGGTGCCAGCCCCGATGTGATGACCAGCGCCGTGACCGCGCCCCTGGAGCGCCAGTTCGGGCAGATGGCCGGTCTGCAGCAGATGTCGTCGACCAGCTCCGGCGGTGCCTCGGTGATCACCCTGCGCTTCAACCTCGAAGTGCAGCTGGACGTCGCCGAGCAGGAAGTGCAGGCGGCGATCAATGGCGCCACCAACTTGCTGCCCAACGACCTGCCGGCGCCGCCGGTGTACAGCAAGGTCAACCCGGCGGACACGCCGGTGCTGACCCTGGCGGTGACCTCCAAGGAACTGCCGCTGCCTCAGGTCAACGACCTGGTCGATACCCGCCTGGCCCAGAAGCTGGCGCAAACCACTGGCGTCGGCCTGGTGTCGCTGGCCGGCGGTCAGCGCCCGGCCGTGCGCATCCGCGTCAATCCCGAGGCGCTGGCGGCCTACGGCCTGAACCTCTCCGACGTGCGCACGCTGATCAATGCCAGCAACGTCAACCAGCCCAAGGGCAACTTCGACGGCCCGACGCGGGTGGCACAACTCGACGCCAACGACCAGTTGCGTTCGGCCGACGAATACCGCGACCTGATCCTCACCTACGCCAATGGCGCGGCGCTGCGCCTGCGTGACGTGGCGGATATCGTCGACGGCGCCGAGAACCAGCGCCTGGCCGCCTGGGCCAACCAGAACACCGCGGTGTTGGTCAACGTGCAGCGCCAGCCGGGCGCCAACGTCATCGACGTGGTCGACCGCATCCAGACCCTGCTGCCCAACCTGACCCAGGGCCTGCCGGCCAGCGTCGAGGTGACGGTGCTCACCGACCGCACCCAGACCATCCGCGCCGCCGTGCGTGACGTGCAGCACGAGCTGATGCTGGCCATCGCCCTGGTGGTGATGGTCACCTTCCTGTTCCTGCGCAAGGTCTCGGCCACGCTGATTCCGTCGGTGGTGGTGCCGCTGTCGCTGATCGGCACCTTTGGCGTCATGTACCTGGCCGGTTTCACGGTCAACAACCTGACGCTGATGGCGCTGACCATCGCCACCGGTTTCGTGGTCGACGATGCCATCGTCATGCTGGAGAACATCGCCCGCCATCTGGAGGACGGCGAAACGCCGCTCAACGCCGCGCTCAAGGGCGCCAGGCAGATCGGCTTCACCCTGGTGTCGCTGACCCTGTCGCTGATCGCCGTATTGATCCCGCTGCTGTTCATGGCCGATGTGGTCGGAAGGCTGTTCCGCGAGTTCGCCATCACTCTGGCGGTGGCCATCCTGATTTCCCTGGTGATTTCCCTGACCCTCACGCCGATGATGTGCGCGCGCCTGCTCAGGCACGAGCCGGAAGCCGAGCAGGGGCGGTTCTACCGCAGCGCCGGCGCAGTCATCGACGGCATGATCGAGCGTTATTCGGTGGGCCTGCGCTGGGTGCTGCGCCATCAGCCGCTGACCCTGCTGGTGGCCATCGGCACCATGGCGCTGACCGTGGTGCTGTACCTGGCGGTGCCCAAGGGCTTTTTCCCGGTGCAGGACACCGGGGTGATCCAGGGCATTTCCGAGGCGCCGCAGTCGATTTCCTTCAGCGCCATGAGCGAACGCCAACAGCGCCTGGCCGACGTGATCCTCAAGGACCCGGCGGTGGCCAGCCTGTCGTCCTACATCGGTGTGGACGGCGACAACCCGACCCTGAACAGCGGGCGCATGCTGATCAACCTCAAACCCCATGCCGAGCGCGACGTCAGTGCCAGCGACGTGATCGAGCGGCTGCGCCCGGAACTCGCCAAGCTGCCGGGTATCGAGCTGTTCCTGCAGCCGGTGCAGGATCTTTCCATCGAGGATCGGGTGAGCCGTACCCAGTTCCAGTTCAGCCTGGAATCGCCGGATCCAGTCTTGCTGGAAACCTGGTCGGGCAAACTGGTCGAGGCGCTGCGCCAGCAACCCGAACTCAGCGACGTGACCAGCGATCTGCAGAGCCGCGGCTTGCAGGTGTACCTGAACATCGACCGCGACATGGCCGGTCGCCTGGGCGTGAGCGTCGCCAATATCGACGATGCGCTGTACGACGCCTTCGGCCAGCGGCAGATCTCCACCATCTACACCCAGGCCAGCCAGTACCGGGTGGTGCTGGAGAGCGCCAACGGTGGCAGCATCGGCCCGGCCGCGCTGCGCCAGATCCACGTCGCTACCGCCGATGGCGATCAGGTGCCGCTGTCGTCCCTGGCTCAGGTCGAGGAGCGCGCGGCGAGCCTGTTGATCAACCACATCGGCCAGTTCCCGGCGGCCACGTTGTCGTTCAACCTCAGCCCCGGCGTTGCCCTCGGCGATGCGGTGGCGGTGATCGAGCGGGTGCAGCAGGAAATCGACATGCCGGTCAGCGTGCAGGTCAATTTCCAGGGTGCCGCCGAGGCGTTCCGCGCCTCGCTGTCGTCGACGCTGCTGCTGATCCTGGCCGCCATCGTGACCATGTACATCGTGCTCGGCGTGCTCTACGAGAGCTATATCCACCCGATCACCATCCTCTCGACCCTGCCGTCGGCCGGCGTCGGCGCCTTGCTGGCGCTGCTGCTGACCGGCAACGATCTGGGGCTGATCGCGATCATCGGCATCATCCTGCTGATCGGCATCGTCAAGAAGAACGCCATCATGATGATCGACTTCGCCCTCGACGCCGAGCGCCACCAGGGCATGACGCCCCATGATGCGATCTACCAGGCGGCGCTGCTGCGCTTCCGGCCGATCCTGATGACCACCCTGGCAGCGTTGTTCGGCGCCATCCCGCTGATGCTCGCCTCGGGCTCCGGCGCCGAGCTGCGTCAGCCGTTGGGCCTGGTGATGGTCGGCGGGCTGCTGCTCAGCCAGATCCTCACGCTGTTCACCACGCCGGTGATCTACCTGTACTTCGATCGCCTGGCCCGGCGTTTCAGTGGCCGCAGCGCGGCGGGTGTGCCGAGCGCATGAATCTTTCGGCACCCTTCATCCGCCGCCCGGTCGCCACGCTGCTGCTGAGCCTGGCGATCATGCTGCTCGGCGGCGTCAGCTTCGGCCTGCTGCCGGTGGCACCATTGCCCAACATGGATTTCCCGGTGATCACCGTGCAGGCCAGCTTGCCCGGCGCCAGCCCCCAGGTGATGGCCGCCACGGTGGCCACGCCGCTGGAGCGCTCGCTGGGCGCCATCGCCGGCGTCAGCCAGATGAACAGCAACAGCAGCCAGGGCAGCACGCGGATCATGATCGAGTTCGATCTGGACCGGGACATCAATGCCGCGGCGCGGGAGGTACAGGCGGCCATCAACGCCTCTCGCGAGCTGCTGCCCAGCGGCATGCGCAGCATGCCGACGTACCGCAAGATCAACCCGTCCCAGGCGCCGATCATGGTGCTGTCGCTGACCTCCAGCGTGCTCGACAAAGGCCAGCTATACGACGTGGCCTCGACCATCGTCGGCCAGAAGCTGTCCCAGGTCACCGGCGTCGGTGAAGTGCAGATCGGTGGTAGTTCGCTGCCGGCCGTGCGCGTGGCCCTGGAGCCGCGCCTGCTCGATCAGTACGGCCTGGCGCTGGATGACGTGCGCGCGACCATCGCCGCCGCCAACGCCAAGCGCCCCAAGGGCGCGGTCGAGAATGCCGAGCGCCACTGGCAGGTCCAGGCCAGCGACCAGCTGGAGCGCGCCGCCGACTACGTGCCGATGATCATCCGCTATCAGGACGGTGCGGCGATTCGCCTGGGCGATGTCGCCCAGGTCACCGATGGCGTGCAGGACCGCTACAACAGCGGCTTCTACAACGACAAGCAGGCAGTGCTGGTGGTGGTGAACCGGCAGAGCGGGGCGAACATCATCGAGACCGTCGCCGGTATCCGCGCGTTGCTGCCAGAGCTGCGCAGCGTGATCCCGGCCAGCGCCAACCTGGAAGTGGCCATGGACCGCTCGCCGGTGATCCGCGCGACCCTCAAGGAGGCCGAACACACCCTGCTGATCGCCGTGGGGCTGGTGATCCTGGTGGTGTTCGCCTTTCTGCGTCGCTGGCGCGCGGCGCTGATTCCCGCCCTGGCGGTGCCGGTATCGCTGGTCGGCTCGTTCGCCGCCATGTACCTGCTGGGCTTTTCGCTGAACAACCTGTCACTGATGGCGCTGATCATCGCCACCGGGTTGGTGGTGGACGATGCCATCGTCGTGCTGGAGAACATTTCCCGGCATATCGAGGCGGGCGAAACGCCGATGGCTGCGGCCTTCAAGGGCGCCCGCGAGGTGGGCTTCACGCTGTTGTCGATGAACGTATCCCTGGTGGCGGTGTTTCTATCCATCCTGTTCATGGGTGGGCTGGTGGAGCGCTTGTTCCGCGAGTTCTCCATTACTCTGGCGGTGGCCATCGTCATTTCCCTGCTGGTATCGCTGACGCTCACGCCGATGCTCTGCGCCCGCTGGCTCAAGCCCGAGCCCAAGGAGCAGGACCGTGAGCCAGGGCGCCTGGAACGCATCGGCACGCGCATCGTGCGCGGCTATGAACGCAGCCTGGACTGGGCACTGCGCCACTCGCTGCTGATGCTGATCAGCCTGTTCGCCACCATCGCCCTGAACGTGTTCCTGTTCGTCATCGTGCCCAAGACCTTCATGCCCCAGCAGGACACCGGCCAGCTGATGGGCTTCATTCGCGGCGACAACGGCCTGTCGTTCCAGGTCATGCAGCCGAAGATGGAAGCCTACCGCCGGGCGATCCTCGCCGACCCGGCGGTGGAAAGCGTGGCGGGCTTCATCGGCGGCAGCAGCGGCATCAACAACGCCATCATCATCGTGCGCCTCAAGCCGATCGCCGAGCGTGATATGTCGGCCCAGCAGGTGATCGACCGCCTGCGCAAGGAAGTGCCGAAGATTCCCGGTGGGCGGATGTTCCTGATGCCCGACCAGGATCTGCAGGTCGGCGGTCGCCAGGGGCGCAGCTCGGAAAACGAGTACATGCTGATGTCCGGTGACCTGGACGCGTTGCGCGAGTGGCTGCCCAAGGTGCGTGAAGCGCTGCGTGCGCTGCCCGAGCTGACCGACATCGATGCTACCGAAGATGGCGGCGCACCACAGATTCGCCTGGTGGTCGACCGCGATGAGGCCAAGCGCCTGGGCGTGGACATGAGCCTGGTGACCGGCGTGCTCAACAACGCCTTCAGCCAGCGGCAGATCTCCACCATCTACGACAGCCTCAACCAGTACAGCGTGGTGATGGAGATCAACCCGCGCTATGCCCAGAGCCCTGAAGCGCTGCGGCAAATCCAGCTGATCACCGCCGATGGCGCACGGGTGCCGCTGTCGGCCATCGCCCATTGGGAGAACAGCCTGGAAGATGATCGCGTCAGCCACCAGGGCCAGTTCGCCGTGGAGAACATCGGCTTCTCTCTGGCCGAAGGTGTCAGCCTCGACCAGGCGACCCGTGCCATCGACCGCGCCGTGGCGCGCATCGCGCTGCCCACCGAGGTGCAGGGCACCCTGGGCGGCACCGGCGCGGCGTTCCAGAAGACCCAGGACAACCAGCCGTGGATGATCCTGATGTCGCTGGTGGTGGTGTACATCGTGCTCGGCGTGCTCTACGAGAGCTACGTGCACCCGTTGACCATTCTCTCCACGCTGCCGTCGGCGGGTGTCGGCGCGCTGCTGGCGCTGCAGCTGCTGAATACCGAGTTCAGCCTGATCTCGCTGCTGGGGTTGTTCCTGCTGATCGGGGTGGTGAAGAAGAACGCCATTCTGATGATCGACCTGGCCCTGCAGCTCGAGCGCCACGAACACCTGAGCCCGGCCGAGTCGATCCGCCGCGCCTGCCTGCTGCGCTTCCGGCCGATCATGATGACCACCCTGGCGGCGCTGCTCGGCGCCTTGCCGCTGATGCTCGGCAGCGCCGAGGGCTCGGAGATGCGCCAGCCGCTGGGCATCACCATCGTCGGCGGGCTGATTCTCAGCCAGATCCTCACGCTTTACACCACTCCGGTGGTCTACCTCTATCTCGACCGCCTGCGCCATCGGGTCAACCGCTGGCGTGGCGTGCGTACCGATGCCGCTCTGGAAACGCCTCTATGACTGTCGCTCCCCGTCGAACCCTCTGTCTGCTGGCGCTCAGCATCGCCCTGGCCGGTTGTGCCATCGGCCCCGATTACCAGCGCCCGGAGATCAACACGCCAGCGGCCTTCAAGCAGGCCGAAGGCTGGAAGGCCGCGGTACCCGCCGACGCCCTGGCACGGGGCGCCTGGTGGGAGCTGTACGGCGACGGCGAACTCAACGCCCTGGTCGGTCGCCTCAACGTCTCCAACCAGAACCTGGCCGCCTCGGAAGCCCAGTACCGCCAGGCCCGCGCGTTGTTGCGCAGCGGCCGTGCGGCATTCTTCCCGACTCTGTCGAGCAGCGCCGGCGTGACTCGAGCCGGGCAGGGCGGTGGCGACAGCACGCTGCGCACCTCCGACGGCATCGCCATTGGCGGCGGCAGTTCGTCGAGCATCAGCAAAAGTTACGACCTGAGCCTCAACGCCAGCTGGGAGCTGGATGTGTGGGGCAAGCTGCGCCGCGGCCTGGAGTCCAATCGCGCGGCGTTCGAAGCCAGCGCCGCCGACCTGGCCGCCGTACGCCTGAGCCTGCAGTCCGAGCTGGTGCAGAGCTATCTGCAATTGCGTGTGCTGGACGAGCAGCAACGCCTGCTCGACGCCACCGTGACGGCCTACCAGCGCTCCCTGCGCCTGACCGAGAACCAATACCGCGCCGGCATCGTGCCGCGCTCCGACGTCGCCCAGGCGCTGACCCAGCTGCGCAGCACCGAAGCCCAGGCCATCGACCTGCAGTGGCAGCGCGCGCAGCTCGAGCATGCCATTGCCGTACTGATCGGCGTACCGCCGAGCGAGGTCAGCATCGCTCGCCGCGAAACCCTGCCAGGTCTGCCTGACGTGCCGGCCAGCGTGCCTTCGCAATTGCTCGAGCGGCGCCCTGACGTGGCGGCTGCCGAGCGCCGGGTGATCGCCGCCAACGCCGAAATCGGCGTGGCCAAGGCTGCCTGGTTTCCCGACCTGACCCTGTCCGCCACCGGCGGTTATCGTGGCAGCAGCTTCGCCGACTGGATCAGCCTGCCCAACCGCTTCTGGTCGGTGGGCCCGCAACTGGCCCTGACCCTGTTCGACGGTGGCCGGCGCAGCGCCGAAAGCGAGCGCGTCGAGGCCGCCTATGACCAGACCGTCGCCCAGTATCGTCAGGCGGTGCTGGACAGCTTCCGCGAAGTCGAGGATTACCTGGTGCAGCAGCGTGTGCTGGGCCGCGAAGCCGAGGTGCAGGATCAGGCGCTGGAGGCGGCGCGCGAGTCGCTGCGTTTGATCGAGAACCAGTACCGTGCCGGCACCGTGGACTACAACAGCGTGGTCAACGTGCAGGCCACTGCCCTGAGCAACGAGCGTAGCGCCCTGACGCTGCTCGGCAGTCGCCTGACCGCCAGCGTGCAGCTGATAGCCGCGCTCGGCGGTGGCTGGGATGTGCAGCAGCTTGAGGAAGGCGATAAATCAGAGTGATCCGTAGCCCGGGTTAGCTGCAGGCGTAACCCGGGATCATTGGACTCGTAGGGTGGAGCGGGGCGCGTAGCCTACGTTTTTTGGGTCCACCGCTCCCGGGTGTCGCTTCGCTCGACCCGGGCTACGTCTTTGGTCAAGTGTGGCTATAAACGCCTTTGCCCGGCAGGCGCTCGCGGTCGTGGGCCGCGTCGAAGTCCAGCATCGGGCCCTTGGGCACGATGCCGGTCGGGTTGATGCTCTGGTGGCTGGCGTAGTAGTGGTGCTGGATGTGCCACATATCCACGGTCGCCGCCACGCCGGGCCACTGGTAGAGCTCGCGCAGCCAGTTGCTGAGGTTCGGGTAATCGGCGATGCGCCGCAGGTTGCACTTGAAGTGGCCGTGGTACACGGCGTCGAAACGCACCAGGGTGGTGAACAGTCGCCAGTCGGCTTCGGTCAGGTACTCGCCAGCCAGGTAGCGTGATTGCCCCAGGCGGGTCTCCAGCACCGACAGCTCCGCGAACAGCTCGTCGAACGCTTCTTCGTAAGCCGCCTGAGTGGTGGCGAAGCCGGCGCGATAAACGCCATTGTTCACTGCCGGGTAGATGCGCCCATTGAGTGCGTCGATTTCACCGCGCAGGGGCTCGGGGTAGAAGTCCAGGCGGTTGCCGGTGATGCCGTCGAACGCCGAGTTGAACATGCGGATGATCTCCGCCGACTCGTTGCTGACGATGCGTCGTTGCTGCTTGTCCCACAGCAGCGGCACGGTGACCCGGCCGGTGTAGTCCGGGTCGTCCTCGGTGTAGCGCTGGTGCAGGAAGGCGAAGCCGTCCAGGGCGTCGCCGCTGGAGCCGTGCTCTGCGTCGAAGGTCCAGCCGTTCTCGCGCATCAGCCAACTGACCACCGAGACGTCGATCAGCGGCTCGAGGCCCTTGAGGGCGCGCAGAATCAGGGTGCGGTGGGCCCAGGGGCAGGCCAGCGATACATAGAGGTGATAGCGGCCGGCTTCGGCGGCAAAGCCACCTTCACCGGATGGCCCGGCCGCGCCGTCGACGGTGATCCAGTTGCGGCGCTGAGCGTTCTCGCGCTTGAAGCGTCCGCCTGCGCCGGTGTCGTACCACTGGTCGTGCCATTGGCCTTCGATCAGCAAGCCCATGTTCTTTACTCCCTTGTCAGATAACAGACTGTTGAAAAACTACCTGCGTTGCCGCTGCTTCGTTGAAAACAGGCTCAAAATGCTCATTTACAGCAGTAAACTCCGCTTTTTCGCCTGTTTTCGCCTCGCATCGGCTGCCTCGGCTACGTTTTTCAACGGTCTGTCCGATGCCTGGAGTCTACCCAGTCAGCTATCGACCCAGGCCGTAAAAACCGGGTTCAACGAATCGGCTGGCTCGATAGGTGGCGCGCCTGCCAGCGTTTTTCCGCCTCGGCGAAAGCCGCTTCGCGCTGCAGGCCCAGCCCGCGCAGGGCCAGGGCCATGGTGGCGATGATCGCCAGCTGGCCATAGGCATCTTCGGCTTCGCCGCGCCACACGGCTTGCAGGTGAGCCGGGTCGAGACGCTCGGGTTTGACGTGGCGGCGCTCGGAGAGCATCGGCCAGTCTTCGTCCCAGTTCTCGCCGTTCTCGGTGCCATACAGATGGCAGACGGCATCCGGGTTCAGCTCGATCTCACCGCCGTCACCCTTGACCACGATGGCGTGATCGCCGAGCAACTGGCTGGCCTCTCGGTGCACGGCCTGATAACCGGGGTGGAAGATGCTCTGCAGGCCGCAACGCGCCGCCAGTGGGTTGAGAATGCGCGCCAGCGAGTGGATCGGTGAGCGCAGGCCCAGTACGTTGCGCAGGTCGATCATGCGCTGCAGGGCGGGCATCCAGTCGCCCAGCGGCATGAAGGCCAGGTTGCGGTGCTCCAGATTGCGCGAAACCTCGTCCCAGTTGCGGCACAGCGCAATATCCAGTTCGCCGAGCAATTGCTCGCTGTACAGGCGCCCGGCGGTATGCGCGCCGCCGCCGTGCATGAAGATGCGCAGACCGCTGCCTGCAAGCGCTTTCGCGGCAAGCAGGAACCAGGGCAGGTGACGCTTCTTGCCGGCGTAGGTCGGCCAGTCGAAGTCGACCTGGATGGCGGGTGCAGCCAGACGGGCACGCACCGCTTCGGTGAAACCGGCCATTTCCTCGGCGCTTTCTTCCTTGTGGCGCAGCAGCATCAGAAAGGCGCCGAGCTGGGCGTCCTCGACCTTGCCGTCGAGGATCATGCCCATGGCGTCCCGAGCTTCTTCGCGGGTCAGGTTACGCGCGCCGCGCTTGCCCTTGCCGAGAATGCGCACGAAGGCGGCGAACGGATGTTCTTCAGGGGTGATCAGGTTCATAGGCAATTGGTCGGTTTGGGCAGGCCCGCCAGCTTGGCGGCGAGTTTGGCGGGGGCGCCGTTGAACAGGCGATTGAGGTGCAGGCTGTTGCCCTTGTCCGGCCCCAGCTTGAGGGCGACGTACTTGATCAGCGGGCGGTTGGCTGGCGACAGCTGGAATTCGTCATGGAAGGCGCGCAGCAATTCGAGGATTTCCCAGTGCTCGGCGCTCAACTCCAGGTCTTCGCGTGCGGCCAGCGCGGCGGCGACCTCGGCGGACCAGTCCTGCAGATCGAGCAGGTAGCCGTCCTTGTCCAGCGCGATGGGGCGGTCGTTGACGATCAGGGTGCTCATAACCAGGTGTTCACCTTGCTGAATCGGCAGGCGAGGGCGACGAAGCCCGGATAGTCGATCTGTTCGATGCCGACACCAGGCTGCAGGCCGCGGGCCTGGATGTCTTCGGCCAGGGCATACAGCGCGACGCCTTGCAGCGCTGCCAGCGTTTCGCCGTGTTGGGTGCCAGGCCGTGCGGCGTAAGTGGCGTCGCCGCACAGCAGCAGACCATCACCATTGCCCAGCAGGCGCAGGCAGCTGCTCAGGCGGTCGTCGCTGAACGGGGAGCTGGAGATAACGTGCAGGGTCTTCGTCACAGCGTGATCACCTGGTCGTAGCGGTCGATGAGGGCGCGCAGGCCGTCGGTGTCCAGGCGCTCGACGGCCAGCGAGGTGTCGCTCAGGCCGCGCTGCGCCAGGCTGTGGGCGCAGGCATAGAGCGCTTCGACGCCGAACATCGGCAGGGCCTGCAGGTTGGCGGTGAGGTCTTTCTGCTGCACGGCCTGGGGCGCTTGCCCGACAGCCAGCTGCAGCACGCCGTCATCGAGGAACAGCAGGCCGATGGGCAGGTCGAAGGCGCCACCGGCCAGGGCGATATCCAGGGCTTCGCGAGCGCCGGTGCCGTTCCAGGGCGCCTGGCGGCTGATGATCAGCAGGGATTGGCTCATCTCAGTCACCTCCGAAGCAGATCAGCCGGTCAGCTTCTTGTGCCGCTTCGTGCAGCTGCCCTAAGCCGGACAGCACCCAGGGTGCGGGCAGGTTGGCCGCCTCGCGCTCGTAGCGGCGCGCTTCCTGTTTGTCGAGCACGCCACGACGCAAGGCGGCGGCGATGCACACCACGCCGTCGAGCCCGTTACTGGCGACGAATTCGCGCCACTGGCGCGCGACGTCGGTTTCATCCTGGGGGCTGACGACAGTCCCCGAGGCGCTGTGCACGCCATCGGCGTAGAAGAACAGGCGCACGATCTCATGGCCACCGTTCAGCGCCGCTTCTGCAAAGCGCAGGGCGCGGCGGGAGGAGGGTGCCGAAGGCGGGGAAAACAGGGCAATGGCGAATTTCATGAACGGCCCGGCGTGGAAACAGGGCGCCATGATAAAGCCTGAGCGGCGGGGACAGAAACGAAAAAGCCCATATCCGTGGATATGGGCTTTGCTGTCACAGCGGGCTCAGCGCAAGAAGCTTACTTCTTGATGTCGCGCTGGGTCGGGCCGGTGTACAGCTGGCGTGGGCGGCCGATCTTGTACGGGCCGGAGAGCATTTCCTTCCAGTGCGAGATCCAGCCGACGGTACGCGCCAGGGCGAAGATCACGGTGAACATGCTGGTAGGAATGCCGATCGCCTTGAGGATGATCCCCGAGTAGAAGTCGACGTTCGGGTACAGGTTGCGCTCCTTGAAGTACGGATCGTTACGGGCGATCTCGTCGAGCTTCATGGCCAGTTCCAGCTGCGGGTCGTTGATGCCCAGTTCGGCCAGAACCTCGTCGCAGGTCTGCTTCATGACCTGGGCGCGTGGGTCGAAGTTCTTGTAGACACGGTGACCGAAGCCCATGAGCTTGAACGGATCGTCCTTGTCCTTGGCCTTGGCGATGAACTTGTCGATGTTCGACACGTCGCCGATTTCGTCCAGCATGGCCAGTACGGCTTCGTTCGCACCGCCGTGGGCCGGGCCCCAGAGCGCGGCGATACCGGCAGCGATACAGGCGAACGGGTTGGCACCCGAGGAGCCCGCCAGGCGAACGGTGGAGGTGGAAGCGTTCTGCTCGTGGTCGGCGTGCAGGATGAAGATGCGGTCCATGGCCTTGGCCAGCACGGGGCTGATCGGCTTGGTCTCGCACGGGGTGTTGAACATCATGTGCAGGAAGTTTTCCGCGTAGTTCAGGTCGTTACGCGGGTACATCATCGGCTCGCCCTTGGAGTACTTGTACACCATGGCAGCGATGGTCGGCATCTTGGCGACCAGGCGCATCGCGGAAATGTCGCGGTGCTGCGGGTTCTTGATGTCCAGGGAGTCGTGGTAGAAGGCGGAGAGGGCGCCGACCACACCACACATGACGGCCATCGGGTGGGCGTCACGACGGAAACCGTTGAAGAAGGTCTTCAGTTGTTCGTGAACCATGGTGTGGTTCTTGATGGTGCTGACGAACTGGGCCTTCTGCTCTTCGTTCGGCAGTTCGCCGTTGAGCAGCAGGTAGCAGGTTTCCAGGTAGTCGGCTTTCTCGGCCAGTTGCTCGATGGGGTAGCCGCGGTGCAGCAGTACGCCCTTGTCACCATCAATGTAGGTGATCTTCGACTCGCACGATGCGGTCGACATGAAGCCGGGGTCGAAGGTGAAGTTGCCCGTGGCAGTCAGGCTCCGCACGTCGATCACATCTGGGCCAACGGTGCCGGATAAAACGGGCAGCTCGACGGGGGCTGCGCCCTCGATGATCAACTGCGCTTTTTTGTCAGCCATGTGTGGCCTCCTAGTTATGCTTGGAATCATCAGTCGGCCCCCCACGCAGGGCCCGCATCACTATAGTGTTATGAATCTGAAAGTCAATTTGCGAAAACCCAGGCAATAGAAGGGTTTGAGTGCCCTGCCTGCGACAAAAAGGCGCGCCCTATTACGCCATTTTCAGGCTTGACGCAATCGCTATTAGGTCGAGGTATCCGCGTTGTCATTAGCGACCTAACTGTCTATACTCTGCGCCCGACTGCCAAGGGCCTTGAGCCCGGTTTCTGGTGGTTGTCACTTCTTGGGTGATGGGTACCTGACCAGTGCGCTTCCCGACAACTCAGCCCTGATAGCTGGGGCTCTCAGTGTGATAATAAAGCCGTGAATAGCCAACGACCTGTAAACTTAGACCTTCGGACGATAAAACTCCCAGTCACTGCTTACACGTCCATTCTTCACCGTATATCTGGCGTGATCCTTTTCCTCGGCATTGCCGTGCTGCTGTTCGGGCTCGACAAGTCGCTGTCTTCGGAAGAGGGCTTCGCGCAGGTGAAAGAATGCTTGACCAGCCCGCTGGCCAAGTTCGTGATCTGGGGACTGTTGTCCGCTCTGCTGTACCACCTGGTGGCCGGTGTGCGCCACCTGATCATGGATGCTGGAGTCGGTGAGACGCTGGAAGGCGGCAAGCTGGGTTCCAAAATCGTTCTCGTCGTATCGGCGATCCTGATCGTGCTGCTGGGGGTATGGATATGGTAACTAATGTCACGAATTTCTCGCGTTCGGGTCTCTACGACTGGATGGCCCAGCGCGTTTCTGCGGTCGTGCTCGCGGCTTATGTCCTGTTTCTGCTGGGCTACATCGTCCTGAATCCAGGCATGGGCTACGCCGAATGGCATGGCCTGTTCTCCAATAATGCAATGCGCATCTTCAGCCTGCTGACTCTCGTGGCGCTCGGCGTTCACGCCTGGGTTGGCATGTGGACCATCTCCACCGACTACCTGACGCCGACCGCGCTGGGCAAGTGGGCAACCGTTGTGCGTTTTCTGTTCCAGGCCGCGTGTGGCATCGCCATGTTCGTGTTCTTCGTCTGGGGCGTGCAGATTCTTTGGGGTTTCTGATTCATGACTAGCATTCGTACTCTTTCCTATGACGCCATCATCGTCGGTGGTGGCGGTGCCGGTATGCGCGCTGCTCTGCAGCTGGCGCAAGGCGGTCACAAGACAGCAGTGGTCACCAAGGTCTTCCCGACCCGTTCTCACACCGTTTCGGCCCAGGGCGGCATCACCTGCGCCATCGCTTCGAACGATCCGAACGATGACTGGCGCTGGCACATGTACGACACCGTCAAGGGTTCCGACTACATCGGTGACCAGGACGCGATCGAATACATGTGTTCCGTCGGCCCGGAAGCGGTGTTCGAACTCGAGCACATGGGTCTGCCGTTCTCCCGTACCGAGCAGGGCCGCATCTATCAGCGTCCGTTCGGTGGTCAGTCCAAGGGTCCGGACAATCCGACTCAGGCCGCTCGTACCTGCGCCGCTGCCGACCGTACCGGTCACGCGCTGCTGCACACCCTGTACCAGGCCAACCTGAAGGCCGGCACCTCGTTCCTCAACGAGTGGTACGCGGTCGATCTGGTGAAGAACCAGGACGGCGCCATCGTCGGCGTCATCGCCATCTGCATCGAAACCGGCGAAACCGTCTACATCCGTTCCAAGGCCGTGGTTCTGGCCACCGGCGGTGCTGGCCGTATCTACGCCTCCACCACCAACGCCCTGATCAACACCGGTGACGGCGTGGGTATGGCCCTGCGTGCCGGCGTGCCGGTGCAGGACATCGAAATGTGGCAGTTCCACCCGACCGGCATCGCCGGCGCCGGTGTACTGGTTACCGAAGGCTGCCGTGGTGAGGGTGGTTACCTGATCAACGCCCATGGCGAGCGCTTCATGGAGCGTTATGCGCCCAACGCCAAGGACCTTGCCGGTCGTGACGTGGTGGCCCGTTCCATGGTCAAGGAAGTCATCGCCGGCAACGGCTGTGGCCCTAACAAGGACCACGTACTGCTCAAGCTCGACCACCTCGGCGAGGAAGTGCTGCACAGCCGCCTGCCAGGCATCTGCGAACTGTCGAAGACTTTCGCCCATGTCGACCCGGTCGTCGCGCCCGTTCCGGTCATTCCGACCTGCCACTACATGATGGGCGGCGTTGCCACCAACATTCATGGCCAGGCCATCACCCAGGATGCCAACGGCAACGACAAGATCATCGAAGGTCTGTTCGCCGTGGGCGAAGTGGCTTGCGTATCGGTTCACGGTGCCAACCGTCTGGGCGGCAACTCGCTGCTCGACCTGGTGGTATTCGGCCGCGCCGCTGGCCTGCACCTGGAAAAAGCGCTGAAAGAAGGCGTGGAAGTCCGTGGTGCCAGCGAAACCGACATCGAGCTGTCGCTGAGCCGTCTGGCTGGCGTCAACGAGCGCAGCAGTGGCGAAGATGTTGCCACACTCAAGCGCGAACTGCAGTCGTGCATGCAGAACTACTTCGGCGTATTCCGCACCGGCGAATACATGAAGAAGGGCATCGCTCAGCTGTCCGACCTGCGCGAGCGCATCGCCAAGGTCAAGATCAACGACAAGAGCCAGGCCTTCAACACCGCGCGTATCGAAGCGCTGGAGCTGCAGAACCTGCTGGAAGTCGCCGAAGCCACTGCCATCGCAGCCGACACCCGTACCGAGTCCCGCGGCGCTCACGCCCGTGAAGACTTTGAAGACCGTGACGACACCAACTGGTTGTGCCACAGCCTGTACTTCCCAGGTGAGAAACGTGTCGCCAAGCGCGATGTCAACTTCTCGCCGAAGACCGTACCGGCGTTTGAACCCAAAGTTCGTACTTATTAAGGGTGGCTACCATGTCTCTTGGCAAAAGCTTGAAAGTCAGCGTTTATCGCTACAACCCGGAAGCGGACAAAGCGCCGTTCATGCAGGACTTCGACATCACCATCGACGGCAAAGACCTGATGGTGCTGGACATCCTGGCGCTCATCAAAGAGCAGGACGAAGGCTTCTCCTA
>JAAIGE0101534291.1_pt1 | contig 23422 bp, 15 predicted proteins | sample 6487951 | NCBI WGS metagenome assembly JAAIGE01 (sample SAMN13974128, study PRJNA590717) | phyllosphere metagenome | biome: tomato field; feature: multiple bacterial spot infested tomato fields; material: tomato leaves; isolation source: leaves from tomato fields | host: Solanum lycopersicum ...
CATATCGCTGTTCCGCATCACCAGCCCGCCCGCCAATCTGGGCGTCGCGCTCTATGTTGCGGCGATGAACGGGGTGGACCTCGGCGCAGCGCAAATCGCGATGGGGGTGGTCGTGGCAGCGATCGTCAGCCTGGCGGCGGTCGGCCTCCCCAGTCAGGTGACCTTCTTCACGACGACGGGACCGATCTTCCTTGCCATGGGAGTGCCGGTCGATGCGTTGCCGCTGTTGCTGGCGGTCGAAACCATACCCGATATTTTCCGCACCTTCGGCAACGTCACAGCCGACATGGCGGTCGCCAAGATTATCGACCGCTCTGCCGCAGATTAAAGCAAGCGTCGCGCCGTCAGGATTTTGACCGGCTTGTCCAGCATCTGCCCCTTCATTACGCCCTCGCCCGCAGTCGGCGACTTGGGCGCTGACTGGATCGCACGCACGACATCCAATCCTTCGATCACATGCGCAAAGACGGCAAAGCCCTGATTATCGCCGGTCGCCTGCAGATTGGCGTCCATCGACGGCATCTTGCCAAGCACGATGAAGAAATCGCCCGTCGCGCTGCCCGGCGCATAACGGGCCATGGAAAGCGCGCCATCGTCATGACTAAGCCTCGTCTCGCTGGTCGGCTCATGCTTGACCGGCGGCAGGACGCGCTTGGGATCATTCTGCGTTCCGCCCTGCACGAAACCATATTCGCCGGTCCCGACGCCGCGATAGAAGGTCGCACCATCGAACCGCTTCTGATCGACATAGGCGAGGAAATTGCGCGCAGTTATCGGTGCCTTGTCGGTATGGACGGCAACGACGATTGGCCCCGCATCGGTGGTGATCGTCACGCGAACGTCCCCCGGCTGCGCGGGTAGCGTCTGGGCGGAAACCGACGCCATGGCAAGGACGGGAAGGATGAAGCTGGCGATCAGTCGAATCATGACCGACAGCTTATCCCAATCGCGATGAGGCGTCAGCCTTCCAGCTTGCGTTGAAGCATACGGATGTCGGCATCCATGTCCGGGTGACTTTCACGCAGTTGCTCGATTGTGCGGACAGCGTGAATGACGGTGCTGTGATCGCGTCCACCAAAGATGCGGCCGATCTCTGGCAGGGAGCGCGGCGTCATCTTCTTGGCAAGATACATCGCCACCTGACGGGGACGGGCAACCGCGCGGGCGCGGCGCTTGGACCGCATCTCGGCGGCGTCGATCTTGTAATGCGCGGCACATGCCTTCTGGATTTCATCGACGGTGATGCGGCGGGCATTGGCGCGCACCGCGTCGGCGAGCATTCCCTGTGCAAAGTCGAGATCGATCGCACGGCCGGTCAACTGGCCATAAGCGACCAGCTTGTTGAACGCACCTTCCAACTCGCGGATGTTGGACCGGATGGAACGGGCAAGGAAGTCGATCACCGCATCAGGCATCGGCGGATCGCCTGCCACGACGCGCTTGGCTTCCAGGATCGCAAGGCGCAGGTCGAGATCGGCGGGAAGGATATCCGCCACCAGCCCCCCGGCAAGGCGCGAGAGAATCCTCGGGTCGACCGATTCGAGCATCTGCGGCGCACGATCGGCGGTGACGACGATGCGCGCGCCGCTGTCGATCAGTTCGTTGATCGTGTGGAGAAATTCCTCCTGCGTGGATCCTTTGCCCGCAATGAACTGGATATCATCGATCAGCAGCAACCGCGCCGCGCGCAGCCTTGCCTTAAACGCCATGGTTTCATTGGCACGCATCGCGTTCACGAACTCCATCATGAAGCGCTCGGCCGACATATAAAGCACCTGAGATGCTGGCGCATGTGCCGAGAAAGCCGATGCGATCGCGTGCAGCAGATGCGTTTTGCCCTGCCCCGTACCACCGTAAAGGAAGAGCGGACTGAAGCGCGGTTGTGCCTCCGCCGCCATCGCCTGCGCCGCCGAGTAGGCTAGCCGATTGCTCTCCCCGACGATGAAGTCGTCAAAGGCATGACGCGGCTGAAAGTTGGACGCGACGCTGATGGTGCGTTCAGCCATCGGCACGGCGGGCTCTTCACGGACGACTTCGAGCAGGCGTGGCCCTGTAGCATCGGGCGAACGGCACAGACGCACTTCGCGTACGCCGACCGCAGCGCTGCGCCACGCCATACGAAGGCGGTCGCCGAACTGGCCCGATACGAAATTGGCGCTGAAGTCGGTGGCGACCAGCAGGTCCAGCGTCTGCGAATCCGGGCAATAATCGCCCAGGCTGACGGGCTTCAACCACTGGTCGAACATACGGGTGCCGACATCGCGGCGCAGACCCGCGCGGATGCTGGTCCAGGCGCGTGCCAAGGACGACTCCACAGAAGCCTCCTTCCCGTCCTGCCAGTCCGTCACGCGCGCGCTATCCTTCATTCCGTCCGACCTCGCTCCAAGCCGCCCCCCTGATGTCGGGCAGAATTTCGACGCAGAAAGACCTGCTCGGAAAAGCATCGCTCACCCGAGTCCCCGTGGTGCCTTCTGTTCGTCATGACAGCCGCCAAAGGTGATTCGACGGCGGCTGGAGTTGGAAAATAGACAGGGGTCGAAGAGTCGATCAAGGGCGCGACACTTCAAAAAACTGAAATAAAGCCGTTGACTCACGAAAGCCGCGGAAAACCCAGACTTATCATTATTATCTATTAATTTCAGTCACTTGGTTACCATTAAAAATCATTCAGCGCGTCGAATCGCGGGGAATCCAAGGTTCCTGAAAAATGACCGGATCGTGGCCAAACGGCAAAAAGCCCGCGCCGGATGACCGGGCGGGCTTTCTAACCTTGGTAACTGCTGGTTGGCGTCAGGCGATCGCGCTGACAGCCTTCGTCAGGCGACCGAACTTGCGGGCAGCCGTATTCTTGTGCAGCACGCCGCGGGCGACACCACGGGCCAGCTCGGGCTGAACGGTCTGGAGGGCGGTGGTCGCGGCGTCCTTGTCACCGGCGACGATGGCGGCTTCCACCTTCTTCACCAGGGTGCGGATCCGGCTGATGCGGGCGCCATTGATTGCGGCGCGGCGCTCGTTGCGGCGGATGCGCTTCTTGGCTTGCGGCGTATTGGCCATTCTATTCCTCGGTTCTCGTCAAATCTCGGGAAGAGGCCAGCCGGAATCGCCGACCTGCCTCGTGAAGGTGCGCCCCTTACATGGGATAGGATGCAGCGTCAACTCTTGGACGGCCCGCTATTTCTGGCATTTCGCGCAATAGAAGGTCGACCGGCCACCATCGACTCGGCGCAGGACGGTGCTGCCGCATAGGCATGGTTCTCCTTCCCGGCCATAGACGCGCCATTGCTTGGAAAAATATCCGAGTTCGCCATCGGGCCGCGCATAATCACGCAACGTCGATCCGCCCGCCACGATCGCGGCCGACAGCACCTCGCGAATCGCCTCGACCAGCATGGCGAGCCGGACCTTGCCGACGCGCCCCGCCGCCCGCGTTGGCGCAATGCCCGCCATGTTGAGCGCCTCGCAGACATAGATGTTGCCAAGTCCTGCGACGATGCGCTGATCGAGCAGAGCCGCCTTGATGGAGGTCGCTTTGCCCGTCAGCCTCTCCGCGAGATAATCCGAGGTGAAGTCTGTCCCAAGCGGTTCCGGCCCCATCTGTGTGAAAGGACGGTATGAGAGCCAGCCGTCGCTGCGGACGAGGTCGATCGATCCGAAGCGACGCGGATCGTTGAGAGACAGGACACGCCCAGCCGCCGTTTCGACGACCAGATGATCATGTTTGCCGATTTCTTCGGGATCGACGCGCCAGCGCCCCGACATGCCCAGATGAAAGATCATCGTGTCGCCGCGATCCGTGTCGATCAGCCCATATTTCGCGCGGCGGGACAGGGCAGTCACCTTTGCCCCCGTCAGCCGCTGTCGCAAGTCGACGGGAATGGGAAAACGCAGATCGGCGCGGCGCGGCTCGACGCGGGTCAGCACTGCGTCCTGCAACACGGATCGAAGACCCGCGACCGTGGTTTCGACTTCGGGAAGTTCTGGCATCTATCCCATCTAGGATCAGGCAGCGACAATTCCCAGCTTCTTGGCTGGAGTTGAACGTAAACAGACAGTAGAGCACTGCCCATGAACGATATAGTTTCCTTCGGATATCGCGACGTCGATGCCGCCGACAAGCAAGGCATGGTCCGCGAAGTCTTCTCCAATGTCGCGGCCAAATATGACCTGATGAATGACGCCATGTCGGCTGGCGCGCATCGCCTGTGGAAGGACCAGTTCGTGCGGCGGGTGAAACCCCGCGCCGGGGAGCATATCCTCGATATGGCGGGCGGCACAGGAGACATCGCGTTCCGGATGCATCGTCACGGCGCGCAGGTCACCGTGTCCGACATCAACCCTGAGATGCTGGCAGTCGGGGTAGAGCGTGCACAGAAGAAGGGTTTGGATGGCCTCATCTGGTCGGAACAGAATGCCGAGCAGCTAAGCTTCAACGACCGCAGCTTCGACGCCTATACGATCGCGTTCGGTATCCGCAACGTGACGCATATCGATAAGGCATTGGCAGAGGCGCATCGCGTCCTGAAATTCGGCGGGCGCTTCTTCTGCCTGGAATTTTCGACAACGACCTGGCCGGGTTTTTCGGACGTCTATGATGTCTATTCGCACAAGCTGGTGCCGCAACTCGGCAAGCTCTTCGCCAACGACGCCGACAGCTATCGCTATTTGATCGAATCGATCCGCCGCTTCCCGCCGATGCCGCACTTCGAGGCGATGATCCGCGAGGCGGGCTTCTCCAATACGAAGGTCGAGCCGATCATGGGCGGCCTCGTCGCGATCCACAGCGGCTGGAAGGCGTGAGGCTTTAACCCCCAACATGGCCTCTCATATCACTCATATCTGGCGGCTCCTGAAATGGGGTCGCACGCTGGCGCGTCATGGTGCCTTGCGCGGGATCGAGCATGATCCGCTGACGCCGACGCCGGTTCGCCGACTGGTGCGGCTCGCTCGCTTTGGCGCGCGCGTGCCGAAGCAGCCGCGCTATGCCGATGCGTTTCAGGCAATCGGCCCTGCCGCGATCAAGCTGGGCCAGACGCTGGCGACCCGCCCCGACCTGGTCGGCGAGGAAGCGGCAATGGATCTGCTGCGTTTGCAGGACGCGCTGCCGCCCGTCCCCTTCGACACGATCCGTGCGCAGATCGAAACAAGCTTCGGCAGGCCGCTGGAGGCGCTCTACAGCCGATTCGATGAAGTGCCTGTCGGCGCCGCCTCGATCGCGCAGGTGCATCGCGCGGTGACGACCGACGGGCGCGACGTCGCGGTCAAGATCATCCGGCCCGGCGTCATCGACCAGTTCAACCGCGACATACAGACCTATGAATGGGCCGCCGCCCATGTCGAACAACTGGGCGGCGAGATTGCGCGACTGCGTCCCCGCCTCGTCATCGCCAATATGAAGCGCTGGACCGCGCGCGAACTCGATTTGCGGCGTGAGGCGGCGTCTGCATCAGAACTCTCCGAAGCGATGGAGGCGATGCCGGGTTATCGCATTCCGACGATCGATTGGGACCGCACCACCGGGCGCGTCATGACGATGGAGTGGATCGACGGGATCAAGATCGCCGATCGCGCGGCGCTGATCGCGGCGGGCCATGACTTAAAGGATCTCGCCTCTCGCCTCGTCAACGCGTTCCTGCGGCAGGCGATCGCCGAGGGCTTCTTCCACGCCGATATGCATCAGGGGAACCTGTTCGTAACCGGCGAAGGCGATATCGTCGCGATCGACTTCGGCATCATGGGGCGCATCGATCGGCGCGCGCGGATGTGGCTGGCGGAGATTCTCTACGGCCTCATCACCGGCAATTATCGCCGCGTGGCCGAGATTCATTTCGAGGCGCAATATGTGCCTGCTCATCACAATGTCGCCGAGTTCGCGACCGCCCTGTGCGCAGTGGGCGAGCCGATGCGCGGCAAGCCGGTGCGCGAATTGTCGGTCGGCGGGATGCTCGACGGGTTGTTCGCGATTACGCGCGATTTCGACATGCAGACCCAGCCGCACCTGCTGCTGCTGCAAAAGACGATGGTAATGGTCGAGGGCGTTGCAACGGCGCTCGACCCGGACATCAACCTGTGGGAGACAAGCGGCCCCTATGTGAAGGGCTGGCTGCGCGACGAGCTTGGACCCGAAGCAAAGGCCGCTGACACGCTGATCCAGAACTGGCGCACGCTCCAGCGGCTGCCCGACCTCGTCCGCCGGATCGAGGACGCCTTCCCCGAAAAGGGCGGCGCGCCCCCGCCCCCGCCCCTGGGCGACGTCAAGCTGATCCGCGTAGGCGGCGGTTGGCGCTATGCAGTCGTGGCGATCGTTGCTGCGGTGGCTGGAGCGGTCGGCTCCGCCTTCCTATATCCGCATCTATGAGCCAAAAGCGCATCCTCCTCATCGTGTCGGGCGGCATCGCTGCCTACAAATCGCTCGAACTCGTGCGGCTGGTGCGGCGGCAGGGGATCGCGGTGCGGGCGGTGCTGACGGAGAGCGCGCAGAATTTCGTGACGCCGCTGTCGCTGGGCGTACTGACCGAAGACCATGTCTATGGCGATATGTTCGACCTGAAGGAAGAGCGCGAGATCGGGCATATCCAGCTGTCGCGGCAGGCCGACCTTGTGGTGATCGCGCCAGCGACCGCGAACATCCTTGCACGGATGGCGAACGGCTTGGCGGACGATCTGGCGACGACCATATTGCTGGCCACCGACAAGCCCGTCTTGGCGGTCCCGGCGATGAACGTGCGGATGTGGCATCATCCAGCGACCGAGCGAAATCTGGCGCAACTTCGCGCCGATGGCATCCACATCATGGAACCGGATTCAGGATCCATGGCGTGCGGAGAGTTCGGCAAGGGCCGCCTGCCCGAACCGCCCGCGATCGTGGAGGAAATCCAGCGCCTGCTGGCGCTGCCACAGCCGCCCGACCCGCTGGCGGGCCAGCCCGACTTCGAGGGCGAAGCGCTGCCGCTGGAGGGGCACCATGTGCTGGTGACGGCGGGGCCAACGCATGAGCCGATCGATCCGGTGCGCTATATCGCCAATCGCTCGTCGGGGAAGCAGGGCTTCGCCATTGCCGCCGCCGCCGCGCGAGCTGGCGCTCGGGTGACGCTGGTCAGCGGACCTGTGTCGTTGCCGACCCCTGCTGGCGTGACGCGGGTCGATGTCGAGACAGCATTGGAGATGGCCACGGCGGTTGAAGCTGCGCTGCCTGCCGATGTGGCCGTGATGGTCGCTGCCGTGGCCGACTGGCGTGTGGCTGAAGCGTCCGAGCAAAAGATCAAGAAGGATGGATCGGGTCCGCCCGCGCCACTCGCCCTTGTCGAGAACCCCGATATTCTGGCGACGCTTGGCAGGCATGAGCGTCGCCCGAACCTGCTGATCGGCTTCGCGGCGGAGACGACTCAGTTGGCGGACCATGCGCAGGCCAAGCTGGCGCGCAAGGGTGCGGACTGGATCGTCGCCAACGATGTGTCGGGCGACGTCATGGGCGGCGACGACAATGCTGTGCAGATCGTCAACGCCGCCGGAATAGAAAGCTGGCCGCCCATGCCCAAGGCCGATGTAGCGAAGCGGCTGGTCGAGCGGATCGCCGACGCGCTCGCCTAATCCTGCTTTGCCAAGCCCGTTCCGATAATGTGGACGGTCCGGTTGTCGATCCGGGCGTAGCAGCGCACGCCTTCGAGCCGGTCGATGCCGTCCAGCCTCGCCTCATCCGTCAGGACGACGCGGAGGCGGCCTGCGACAAGGCTGGCGTCGGCGACAGCAGCGCCGCCACCAAGGGCCGCGAGAATATCGGGCCGCACTTTCGCGCTGACTGACGGAGCGGCAACCGTAGGTGCAGATGTGGTGGCGGCTGGCTGATGCTGTCCGGCTTCGCGAATTTCCTCTGAGATTTGATCGGCTTCGGGACCGATGATGACCTGCACCGCCTGCGCCGAAGGACGCAGCACTGCGACTGCGCCGAGCGCCTTGAGCGCGGCTTCGTTCACGGCCGACTGGTCCGCGACGATGAGGCGGAGGCGGGTGGTGCAGGCACCGATCGTCTGGAGATTGGCCATCCCGCCGAGCGCGGAGAGATAGGCGGCGCCCCGGCTTGCGTCACCCTGAGCCGCTTCGGAGACTGCGGGGGAGTTGGCAGCCTGACGGCCCGGTGTCGCAAGGTTCAAGCGTTTGATGGTGAAGGAGAAAACGGCGTAATAGACAATGAAGTAGACAATGCCGACGGGAATGAGCAGCAACGGTTTCGTTGCGCGACCGTAATTAAGTACATAATCGAAGAGGCCCGCGGAGAAGCCGAAACCGAGCTTCACGCCGAGCAGGTCCATGATGACCATCGAAAGGCCGGTCAGGATCGCGTGAATCGCGTATAAAAGCGGCGCGAGGAACATGAAACTGAACTCGATCGGCTCCGTCACGCCGGTCAGGAACGATGTCGCGGCGAGGCTGAGCAACATGCCGCCGACCGCTTTGCGCTGATCGGGCAGCGCGGTGCGATACATGGCGAGGCAGGCGGCAGGCAGGCCGAACATCATGATCGGGAAGAAGCCCGCCATGAACGCGCCCGCATGGGGATCGCCCGCGAAGAAGCGGCGCAGATCGCCCGTGGTACCATTGAAATCGCCCAGCACGAACCAGGCGACGTTGTTGAGGATATGGTGCAGGCCGGTGACGAGCAACAAGCGGTTGAGCAACCCGAATCCGAACAGGCCGATGCTGCCCGACGCGACCAGACCCCGGCTGGTAGCGTTCAGCCCCGCGTCGAGCGCGCCATAGCTATATCCCACCACCAGCGCGACAAGCACGCCCGCCGCGCCCGCAACGATCGGTACGAAGCGCCGCCCGCCGAAGAAGGAAAGATAGGCAGGCACGCTGATCGTCGCATAGCGATTATAGAGGCCGCCGCCGATCAGGCCCGACGCGATGCCGATCGGCACGTCGAGCTTGGCGAAAGCCTTGGCCTTCCACGCGTCTGCGACGGTCTGCGCAATGCTGTCGGCAAGTCCTGCGGTGATTTCCGCCGGGACAGACAGCAGCACGCGTCCGCCGTGCATCGAGACAAGGTAGCAGACGACGCCAGCAAGCCCCGCCGCGCCATTACCGTCGCGCGCGATGCCGGTGGCGACGCCGATGGCGAACAGCAGGCCAAGGCTCGAGAAAAGCGCGTCCCCTGCCGCAGCAAGCAACGGTATGCCAAGCAGGTCGGGCTGCCCGAGGCGCAGCAGCAGCCCTGCGACGGGCAGCACGGCGATGGGCAGCATCAGCGCCCGGCCGATGGGCTGAAGCAGGCCGATAATCTTGCTCATCGGGGCAGTTCCTCTTCGAAGCGGCGGGCGAGTGCGCGAACATCAGCCGCGGATTCGAGCGTCAGCGCCTGTTGGGCGTGAACGCGGCAATCCGCGATCGACAGGCGGCGGACCAAAGCTTTCAGATCCGGCACGAATTGCGGCGCGGCGGACAATTCAGTGACGCCAAGCCCCAGCAGCAGTGGGATAGCGAGCCGGTCGGAGGCAAGGCCGCCGCAGACGCCGACCCAGCGATTGTGAACCGCCGCACCCTGCGTCGTCAGGCCGATCAGGTTCAGCACGGCAGGGTGCAGACCGTCGATCCCGGCGGCGACGGCAGGATTGCCGCGATCCATCGCAAGCGCATATTGCGTAAGGTCATTGGTTCCGATCGACAGGAAATCGGCATGGCGGGCGAGCGTTGCGGCGGTGACGGCGGCGGCAGGCGTTTCGACCATGATGCCGACCTCGGGGGGGCGCGCGCCCATCTCGGCCGCAAGTGTTTCGACACGGGCTCGGACGGCGAGCAGCTCCGCAACGCTGGCGACCATCGGCACCATGATGCGGCATTGCCCGGCAGGCTCAACCGAGAGGATGGCGCGCAGCTGGTCGTCCAGCACTTGCGGCATGGCGAGGCCGACGCGGATGCCGCGCAGGCCAAGCGCCGGGTTCTCCTCCGCCGCGATCGGCAGATAGGGTGCGGGCTTGTCGCCGCCGATGTCGAGCAGGCGGACGATGAGCGGGCGGCCTTCCAGCCGGGCGGCGATCGCGCCGTAGAGGTCGGCCTGTTCCTCGACCGTCGGCGCATCGTCACGGTCGAGGAACAGGAATTCGGTGCGCAGCAGGCCCGATCCTTCCGCGCCATGCGCCCTGGCGACGGCGGCGTCTTCGATCGATCCCAGATTGGCGAAGGCTTCGATGCGGACGTCGTCGCGGCTGACGCAGCGATCGGCGGCGGCGGCTATGGCGGCAGCGCGCGCTTCGCTGCGACGGGCGACTTCGACGCGGGCAGCGTCGAGCTTGTCGGCGGCGGGATCGACATGGATCAGGCCATTGTCGGCGTCGAGGACAAGGTGCGTGCCATCGGCGATCTCGCCCAGCGCCGATCCGATCGCGACCAAAGCGGGCAGGCCCATGCTGGCGGCGAGGATCGCGACGTGCGAGGTTGGCCCGCCCCGCTCCAGCGCGATGCCGACGATATTGGCGTCGAGCGCCATGACCTGCGACGGCATGAGTTCGTCGGCGAGCAGGATGGTGCCGGGGGCGAAGGCGACGATCTCCTCCTCCACGCCCGCAAGAATGCGCAGCATCTGCCGTTCGAGGTCGATCAGGTCGTCGGCACGCTCGGCAAAGCGGGCGTCGCCCACGCCGCGCATCTGATCCGCCATCGCGCGGCACGCCTGCCGCCAGCCATGGCCTGCATCGCGACCGTCATCGACATGCGCGAAAGCTTGCTGATGCAGCGCCGGATCATCGAGGAAGGCGCGGTGGGCGCGGCGGATCGCGGCGCGGGCATCCTCGCCCTCACCGTCTCCCAAACGTGCGCGCATGGCGGCTATGGCGTCAGTGAGCCGCGCACGTTCCGCCTCTACGCCAAACCCGTCAAGCGGCAGATCCATGTCCTGCACGCGCAGCCAGCGCGCCTGCCCCATGCAGAAGCCCTGCGACGCCATGGTGCCGGCGAGCGCTCCTTCGGGAATGGCGGTCGGGCTTTGCGGCGCGGACGCGGCGGGAGCGGTCGGCTGCTCTGCTTCCAGTTCGCCCATGCCGCTCGCGATCAGAGCGCGCAGCGCTGCGACGGCGGCCTCGGCATCCTCGCCAGCCGCCGCGATGACGATCTCATCCTGATGCCGCACGCCCAGTTGCAGCAGTGCGATCGGCGAACGGGTAGAGGCTTCCGCCCCGTCCTTCACGATCCAGCTTTGCGCAATAAAACCACGCGCGACCTCGCCGACGCGTGCCGCCGGGCGGGCGTGAAGGCCATGCGCCATCGGCACGACGATGCGTGTGCTGACCCGTTCGCCCGTCCCCTCATCGGTGCGGACGGCAAGAGCGGACGCGTCGATCGGGTCGAGGTAGAGCAGCCCCTCCCCAACGCCGACCAACTTATTGGTCGTGCGACGGGTGATGGTAAAGCGGTCGCCGTTGGTGACGATCACCGGCGTCATGAGCGAGGGCACGGTCTGCGCCACGCAGTCGAGGTCGAAGCGGACGAGCGGCTGGCCGCGCGTCACCCAATCGCCGACTCGGACCAGCGGTTCGAACCCATCACCCCCCAGCGTCACGGTATCGACGCCGATGTGCATCAGCACTTCGACGCCACCCTCCCCCAGCAATGTCACGGCATGGTGGCTGGCATGGAGCGTCAGAACCTCGCCGTCGCAGGGTGCGTGGAGAAGCCCCTCGATCGGATCGATGGCGAGGCCGTCGCCCAGCATGCGGCCGGCAAAAACCGCATCGGGCACGTCGTCGAGCGCGCTTGCCCAACCCTGTAACGGAGAAGTCAGAATGATCGCGCTCATCGCCATCCCTTGATGCCGGTCGCCGTCACAGGGCGCCGGAGTTTGTCCCAAGGCGGGCGCTGCGTCAGAAGACGCGCTGCCCGCCGATCCAGGTGCCGCGCACCTGATAGTCCCGATCCAGCCATACGAGGTCGGCTCGCTGGCCGACCGCGATGCTGCCATGCGTGTCCGACAGGCCCAGGAACGCCGCCGGATAGGTCGCCGCCATGGCAAAAGCCGCTTCGGGTGCGACGCCGATGGCGACCATGTTCCTGACGGCGCGGGCCATGTCGAGATCCGATCCGGCAAGGACGCCGTCGGCATTGACGCACACGCCGTTTTCGACCGTGATCGTCTCTCCGTTCAGCATGAACCGCTTGTCCGCGCTGCCGACGGTGGGCATCGCGTCCGTCACCAGCATGAAGCGGTCCTGCGGACGGGCGGCAAGCGCGACCCGAAGCGCGGCGTCATGGACATGCGCGCCATCGACGATCAGGCCACACCAGAGCGTTTGATCCTCCAGCGCCGCGCCGACCACGCCCGGCTCACGATGATGGAGCGGCGACATGGCGTTGAAGAGATGCGTGACGCCGCGCGCGCCTGCGTCGATTGCGGCGCGCGTGTCAATGTAGCTGCCGTTGCTGTGGCCGATGCTGACGATGACGCCCGCCTCCACCAGCGCGCGGATCGCGGCGGTGTCGTTGCGTTCGGGCGCGAGCGTCACCATGACGACGCCGCGCCGGGGCTTGGTCAACAGCGCGACGGCTTCGTCATCCAGTTCGCGGAAGTGATCCGAATCGTGGATACCCTTGCGCTCGTCGTTGAGGAACGGCCCTTCGACATGGATGCCGACGACACCGGGCACACCCGATGCGATCGCCTCGTCCACCGCGTCGAGCGCGGCGGCGATGTCTTCGAGCGGGGCGCTGATGAGCGTCGGCAGAAAGGCGGTCGTGCCGTAGGGGGCATGAGCCTCGCCGATCTTGGCGATGGCTTCGGCGCTCAGGCTGTCATTGAACAGCACATCGCCGCCGCCGTTCACCTGCGTATCGATGAAGCCGGGGACGAGCCAGCCACCGTCGAGGTCGATCGGCGCATCGCCCGGCTTGTCGATCGCGCGGATGATGGCGACGTCGACGTCGAAACTTGCCGCATCGTGCACGCCATCAGCGCAGAGAATATGCCCGTTGGCGAAGGACAGGACGCTCATCGCGTCTCGGTGACCTTGCGCAGGAAGGGCGGCTGATCGGGATCGAGACCGCGCGCGCGGGCCAGACGCTCGGCGGCAGCGTAAAAGGACTGGATGAGGAGGATCGGCTCCAGCACCGGATGGGTGGACAGGACCGGCAGTGGGCTGTTTGTCCCTGCCGCGCAATCGGCGAGCAGGACGGTCGCGCCGCGATCGGCAAAATCCTGTGCGGCGGAACGGACGTCGTCGCCCGACTTGTCCGACGTCGCGAAGGCGAGCAGCGGGAAGCCTTCGTCGATGATCGCCATCGGGCCGTGACGCACTTCAGCGCTGGAGAAGCCCTCGGCATGAAGGCCGCACGTTTCCTTGAGCTTGAGCGCGGCTTCTTGCGCGACGGAGAGGCCATAGCCGCGCCCGATGATGAAGAGGTTGCGCGCATCGACCAGAGCGTCGACCAGCGGCGACCAGTCTTGCTCATGCGCCATGTCGAGCAGGTTGGGCAGCGTTTCGAGCGCAGCGCGCAGCGGCTGGTCGTCGCTCCACCAGGCGGCGAGCGCGGCGAGGCCGGCGACGGCGGCGATGAAGGATTTGGTAGCGGCGACCGACGTTTCGGGACCGGCGCAGAGCGGCAGCAGAAAGTCGGCCCGCTCGGCGAGCGGCGAGCTTTCGTCATTCACCAATACTACGACGCGCGCACCAGCCGCCTTATAGCGATCGACGGTCGCGAGCAGATCGGGGCTGCGGCCCGACTGCGAGATGGCGATGAGCAGCGCGCCGGTCTGCTGAAACTCGGTCGCGAAGACCGAGGTAACGGAGGGCGCGGCAGAGGAGACGGGCAGGCCGACCAGCGTCTCGATCAGATATTTGCCGTAGGTCGCGGCATGATCCGACGATCCACGCGCGCAGGTGACGACCAGGCTGGGCGGATTGGCGCGCAGATGTCCGGCAAGGGTTGCAAGGGTCAGCGCGTTTCGGGTCAGGAAACGGGATACGGCCTCGCCGCTTTCCCCGGCTTCGCGCCGCATCGCGGTACCCCCGTCGTGCAGCTTGTCTTCGGTCATTGAAACCCCCTGATGCGCGACCTTTGCGCGCTAGCTGGCGTTCAGCTCCGCCACGAGATCGTAGGCGTCGCCGCGATAATAGGATTGGGTGAACTCGACCGCCTCGCCATCGGCAAGGAAGCCGCGCCGTTCGATGAAAAGTCCTGCATGGCCGGTTTCGACCCCGAGGCGTTTCGATTGTTCGAGCGGAAAATGCATGGCGCGCAAGCGTTGGAGCGCGCGGATCGGGCGATTGCCGGTCGCCTCTAGCGCAGCATAAAGCGAGTCGCCGACGGATTCGATCCCCGGCAGGCAATGGCCGACGATCGTCGAATATTCGAGCGCCATGGGGATTTCGTCGGCAAAGCGCAGACGCTGGAACCGGTAGACACGGGTGCCCGGCGACAGGCCAAGCGACAGCGATTCCTCCGGCGTCACCTGACCGACGGATTTGGAAACCCATTCGCTACTCGGCTGGCGGCCCCGCGCGAGCATGTCTTCGGAAAAAGACGAGAGCTTGGAAAAACTCTTTTCCACACGCGCGGCGACGAACGTGCCTGCACCACGACGGCGCACGACCAGCCCTTCCTGCGCGAGACCGTCGATCGCCTTGCGCACCGTGATACGTGAGACGCCATATTCGACCGCAAGATCGCGCTCCGCAGGAATGATGTCATCCTGCACGAGAACATGATCCTCGATCGCCTGGCGAACCAATTGCTGCAGTTGGAGATAGAGGGGTGCGCGCGACGAGTCGTCGAGCAAACCCACACGATGCGAAAATGACGCCATACCCTCCTCAACGATCACGAAATTTTCCGGATCAGCAGCGTAAGGGAGGGAGTCGGTCAACACAATGAAAGTTGTTAGGTTATAGATTGGTTATATGCAAGGCATAACTAATCGCGGAATCTGCGGTGTCGGCGGGATTGAAGGCGTCCGCCTGGATGGCCAGCGATTGGCGCAGCTGGCCGAGCAGGGCCGATCACCCGTGTTCGGAACTAAAAATCGTCAGAACGCCTCGACTTGGGCGCACCCCGCAGCAGCCATGCCCCAAATCAAGCTCTCGAGAGTGATCCAAATAACAAAAACAATTTTCCTTATGAAAATCAGCCCTTTGTCGCAATGGTAGGTGCAAAAAGTCCGCACTCGTCATTTTCATGTAGATTTTGTTGCAACTCCATATAACATGGCCAATACCAATTCGCGTGTGGGCATAGCCTTCGCCTAGGATTGGTAAAGAATAACAAAACAGCGTGGGCGAGAGTGAAGCGTTCCACGCAAGTCAGGGATAGCTAAGATGGCCACACGATATCTTGCTCTGCTTTCGACCAGCGCCCTCGTTGCGCTGAGCCTGCCCGCCTACGCCCAGGACACGGCGCCCGCCGCCGACCCGCAGGGCGAGATCGTCGTCACCGGTATTCGCGCCAGTCTGCGCAATGCCATCAACGTCAAGAAGGAAGCGAACGCCGTCGTCGACGTGATCACGTCCGAAGACATCGGCAAGTTCCCCGACCGCAACGTCGCCGAATCCCTCTCGCACATTCCGGGCGTGTCCATCGACCGCCGTTTCGGTGAGGGTGAGAAGGTCGCGATCCACGGCACCGACCCGGCGCTCAACCGCATGTTGCTCGATGGTCACGCCGTCGCGTCGGCCGACTGGGGCGGAAATGACAATGACCCGACCAGCCGTACCTTCAACTACTCGCTGTTGGCCCCTGAACTGGTCGATCGCCTGGAAGTCTACAAGTCGCCCGAACCGCGCATCGACGAAGGCTCGATCGGCGGCACGGTCATCGTGCGCACGCGCCGTCCGCTCGACACGCCCGCCAACAGCTTCTTCGCGTCCGGCGGCTATTCCTACAATGACCGCGCAGACAAGGGCAACATCCGCGCCTCCGGCCTCTACAGCTGGAAGAACCAGGACGAAACCTTCGGCGTTCTCGCCGCCGTCACCTATGACAAGCAGAACCTGACCCGCGCAGGCGTCGAATTCTTCGGCTTCGAAAGGGCGGGCACCCGCTTCTTCCAACAGGACGCGAACGGCAACAACCTGATCGACGCCGGCGGCCAGCCGATCCTGAAGAACCCCAACGCCACGATCACCGGCGGCACGCGGCAGGATCTTGCCAACGCGCAGATCCCGTTCGGCATCAACTACGCCTATTTCACGCAGCAGCGTAAGCGCATGAGCTATTCGGGCACGGTGCAGTTCAAGCCAACCGATACGTTGACCCTGACGCTGAGCGGCCTGCGCATCGACGGCAACTACAACAACGCCAGCCAGTCGATGTACGTCATTCCCGGCGCATGGAGTGGCGACGTTCTCCAGTCGGCGAATATCGACAATGGCGTCGTGACGTCGGCCAGCTTCGGGCGCGCGTCGGCGAACAGCCAGAGCTCGCAGCTCGACATGCTGATCCGCAAGACCAAGCTCACCACCGACAACCTCAATTTCGAGGCAGCGTGGAAGGGTGACAGCGGCGCCAGCATCACCTTCCTGGGCGGCTGGAGCCGCGCTGTGGGTGGCCGCAATCCCGAATATCTGTTCGATGTGCGGACCGACCTGCCCTACAGCTACAGCTTCACGCCCAGCAGCGCGGAAGTGAACTATGTCGGCGATCCGACCGACCCGGCCAACTATCGCCGCAGCAACCGCCCCGAAGCGCAGACGATCGACGGTCAGCCGATCATCTATAATGGCAGCCAACTGGTCGCGGCGCGCGCGGGTGGCATCGACTTTTCCAAGACGATCGACCGCGACTATTATGCGCAGTATGACGCCATCGTGCCGGTGGAGTTCGGCCCCTTCACCGAAATCCGCGTCGGCACCAAATATAGCAAGCATCGCAACCGCTTGAACGCCAGCGGTTTCAATAATTACGACCTGTCGTCGGGCTATACGCTCGCCAGCCTCGGCGTCGACACGACGCTGACGCCGGGTGGCGTATTCAAGGGTACTGGTGGCTCGGGCAACGCGACGCAATATATCAACCTGCCCGCCCAGTCCGTGATCGACATCCTTGCCAACTCGGTCAACATCGCCGTCGACAAGCCGACCGCGTCCTACATCGTGGATGAAGAAGTCCTGGCCAACTATATCCAGTTCAACTTCGAGCAGGGCGGGTTCCGCGGTAACGTCGGCGGCCGTCTGGTCTATACCGACAACAGCTCGCGCTTCACCGCACAGGTGGCGCAGGGTGGCAGCCAGCTGCCGCTGCTGGTCCCCGGCCGGGTCAATAACGACTATCTGAAGTTCCTGCCCAGCGTGAACGTCGCCTATGACACCGGCAGCAACCTGATCTTCCGCGGCAGCGTCGCCAAGGTCATCGCCCGTCCCCGCTATGAACAGCTGGGTGGTTCGATCGGCCGCAACGACATCACGCTGGACGCGAGCGGCGGCAACCCGAACCTGAAGCCCTATCAGTCGACCAACTATGAACTGTCGGCCGAATGGTATCCGAAGGCCGGTATGCTCTTCTCGGTTGAACTCTTCCGCCGCGAAGTGAAGGACTATATCTTCAACGCGCTGACGCAGCAGACCTTCTTCAACGAGCTGGAACAGCGCAACCGCGTCTACAATGTCAACCAGCCGATCAACGGCGGTAAGGCGAAGGTGAACGGCGTGCTGGTGTCCGGCCAGGCGGAAATCTGGGGCGGCTTCGGTATTCAGGCCAACTACAGCTTTGCCGACAGCTCGACCGACGAAGGGCTGAACCTGCCCTATCTGTCCAAGCACACCGTCAACGTCATCCCCTATTTCGAGAGCGGACCGTTCCAGGCACGTGTGAGCTACAATTATCGTTCGTCCTATTTCCGGGCGATCGGTCGCTTGAGCTCGGTCGATATGGTGGCGCCGTACAATCAGCTGGACGCGTCGGTGAGCTTCGCCGTCACGCCCAACATCACGCTGACCGCCAACGCGCAGAACCTGCTGGACGAAACCTACGTCCAGTATTCCGGCACTCGCGCGACGCCGACCGCCTTCTACAAGAACGGTCGTACTTACGCGGGCAGCGTGAGCGTGCGCTTCTGATGCCCGGAGGCTGGTCCCTCCCCTCCAGCGCTTCGAGCGCCGGGGCCAGCCTTCCCCCCCTTATCATCATGCCTGTCACTCCTCTCCAACCGACAGGCATGATCTAGGCAGGCGACTGCCGCGGGCGGCCCACTGCACGGGGTCGCCCGTCCTTGTTTTCAGGCCAGGCGGGATTTGCGACAAGCAGACCCGACCTTCATAAAAAGGAGCCTCAGCCATGCGTCGCCTCCTCGCGCTGTCGATCGCGCTTGCAGCATCCACCTCCGCATACGCACAGCAGCCTGCGCTGCCGCTGATCCCGATGCCTGCGGCGGTGACGCCGGGCACGGGCACGCTGCGGATCGACAATGGGGCGGGCGTCGTCGCGGCAGAAAACGACAAGGGCGCGCGCAATGCGGCGATGCTGCTGATCGGGCAGGTGAAGACCGATCGCGGGCTGACGCTATCCAGCGCGGCGAGTGGCCCGGTCCGCTTCGTACGCGACAAGAGCGTCGAAGGCGACGAAGCCTATCGCCTCGACATCGGCTCGACCGGTGCGACGATCCGGGCGAGCGGAGACCGTGGCCTCATCTGGGGCGCGATGACGCTGGCGCAACTGCTCTCACCAGACTCGAAGTTCGGACAGGGCGTGACGCTGCCCGCCGTGGCGATCGCCGACGCGCCGCGCTTCGTTTGGCGCGGGCTGATGATGGACGTGGTGCGTCATTTCCAGCCGGTCGAGACGCTCTATCCCATTATCGACACGATGGCGGCGCAAAAGCTCAACACGCTGCACCTGCACCTGACCGACGATCAGGGATGGCGGGTGGAGATCAAGCGCTATCCCAAGCTGACGGAGATCGGCGGCTGGCGCACGCCACCATCGTCGGGCGGTGCGCCGGGGCCGAAGGTCGGTGGCTTCTACACGCAGGAACAATTGAAGGCGCTGGTCTCCTATGCCGCCGCGCGCGGCATTACCGTGGTGCCGGAAATCGACATGCCGGGCCATGCGCAGGCCGCCGTCGCTGCCTATCCCGAAGAAGTCGGCGTGCTGGGCGACCGGCCGGAGGTCGGCCATGACTGGGGTGTGATGCCCTGGCTCTTCTCGCCGTCAGACCGGTCGATGACCTTCATCAAGAATGTGCTCGACGAGCTGATGGATATCTTCCCCGGCGACTATATTCATGTTGGCGGGGATGAGGCGGTCAAGGACCAGTGGCAGCGATCGCCACAGGTCCAGGCGCAGATGAAGAAGCTGGGGATCACGACCGAGAACCAGATGCAGGGCTGGATGATCGGCCAGCTTGGGCAATATCTGAAGTCCAAGGGTCGCCGCCTGATCGGCTGGGACGAGATATTGGAAGGCGATGTGCCGACCAGCGCGTCGGTCATGTCGTGGCGCGGCGAAAAGGGCGCGGTCGAGGCGGCGAACAAGGGGCATGACGTCGTGCTGGCCCCTGCCCCCGTTCTCTATCTCGACAGCCTCCAGTCCGATCGCAGCGACGAGCCGCCCGGCCGCCTTTCGATCCAGACGCTGGCGCAGGTCTATGCCTATGAGCCGGTTCCGGCCGGCATCACGCCCGATCGCGTCGGCCATGTGCTGGGGGCGCAGGCGACGTCCTTCGCCGAATATCTCGCGACGGCCAAACAGAAGGAACATGCCATCTTCCCGCGCCTGTCGGCCGTGGCGGAAATGACCTGGTCGCAAAAGGACAAGCGCGACTTTAGCGGCTTCGTGGCGCGGCTCGACCCGCAGATGCTGCGCTACCAGCGGGAAGGAATCGCGGCGGCGGACAGCGCCTTTGCGGTGAACTTCAGGATGCAGGGTAGCCGGGGCGATGCCTTGCGCTCAGGCAAGATGACGCTGGCGATGGATACGCAGGCGGGCGCTGGCACGCTGCGCTATGCGGTGAACGGTGCGGCAAGCCCGAAGGCGAAGCCCTACGCCGCGCCGATCGCGGTAAAGGTCGGATCGGCGATCGAGGCGGCGGCCTATCTGGCGGACGGGCGTGCGGCGGCCAGGGCGCGGCGGTTCGACGCATCGCGCGCGGCGTTGCTGAAGGCAGGGCCAACGGATCTTGCCGCCTGCCCCAAGGGGGCGCTTGGCCTGCGCGTGCCGCTGGTATCCGGCCAGAGCGAGAATGCGCCTGCGTTCAACGTCAACATCTTCGACACCTGCACGCAATGGCTGGGCGCTCCGCTCGGCGAAGCGAAGTCGGTGACGATCGATGTCGCGCGGCTGGCGCGGCATTATGGGCTGGCGCATGAGGAAAGCGCGCTGCGGGCGCATTATGCGGTCACCGATCATGGTGAGCTGGTCGTGCGGGCGGGCGGATGCGAGGGCAGTGTCATCGGCACCTTCCCCCTGCCCGATCCCAAGACCGCGCCACAGCGAATGCAGTTCAAGGCGGCGCTGGTGGGGCAGAAGGCGGACGCTGACCTCTGCTTCCAATTTACGTCCCCGCTGTCCGACCCCTTCTATGCCGTTGAAGCGGTCACATTGGAGGATCGCCGCTGATGCTGCGTGGTGCCGTTGCCCTGTTGCTTGCCGTTGCCCCCGCGGCCCTGATTGCCGCGCCCCGGACCGAGATTGCGCTCGACAAGGGGTGGCAGGTCCGTCTCTCGCCAGCCGAAACCGACGCGATCAAGGCGCATCCCAAAGCTGGCAAGTGGTTGCCTGCACAGGTGCCGGGGACGGTCCAGACCGACCTCATCGCCGCGAAGGTGACGCCTGATCCCTTCGTCGGCCTCAACGAAGCGACGATCCAGTGGGTCGGGCGCAGCGATTGGGAGTATCGCGGGCGGATCGATGCGAACGCGGCGCTGCTGGCGCGCGGGCATGTCGATCTGGTATTCGATGGGTTGGACACGTTCGCGACGGTGCTGGTCAATGGCAAGACGGTGCTGACTGCCGACAATGCGCATCGCCGCTGGCGCGCGGACGTGAAGCCGCTGCTCAAAGCCGGTGCGAACGAGATCGTGATCCGCTTCGCCTCTCCGCTCAAGACCTTGCAGCCCAAGGTGCTCGCGCTCGCCAATCCGCTGCCCGGCGAATATGACAGCGTGTTCGGCGACGAGCCCGAAGCACGGCAGACATCCCCCTACATCCGCAAAGCCAAATATCATTATGGCTGGGACTGGGGGCCGCGCATCCTCAACATCGGGCCGAACGGCCCCATCCGGATCGAGGCGTGGGACGACGCACGCATCGGGAGCCTGCGGGTCGCGCAGGAGGCGGTGACACAAGCGGAAGCCCGCATCGCCGCAGACGTCGAACTGGTCGCAGACAAGGACGGCCAGGCGCAGGTGGAAACGACCGTGACCGGCCCCGATGGCCGATCGATTGTTTCCACCCGCGACATCCATGTCGTGCCGGGCATGAACAAGGTTTCGGTGCCGTTCGCGATTCCGCAGCCCCAGCTCTGGTATCCGGCGGGCTATGGCGCGCAGCCGCTCTACAAGGTCGCGGTTCGCCTGCGCTTCGATGGTGCCGAGGTGGACAGCGCCACCAAGACCACCGGCCTGCGCACCGTCGAACTGGTGCGGAAGGCGGACGCCAAGGGGCGCGGGTTCGCGCTCAAGATCAACGGCACGCCGATCTTCATGAAGGGCGCGAACGTCATCCCGTTCGACAGCTTCGAAACGCGCGTCACCAATGAGCGGATGGCCAGCATTCTGAGCGACGCCCGCGACGCCAACATGAACATGGTGCGCATCTGGGGGGGCGGTCATTATCTGCCCGATGGCTTCTACGACGCCGCCGACCGGCTGGGCTTGATGGTCTGGCAGGACTTCATGTTCGGCGGGGCGGTAACGCCCTATGATCGCGAGTTCCGCGAGAGCGTGCGGATCGAGGCGGAGGAACAGGTCGCACGGGTGCAGGCGCATCCCTCGATCGTGCTGTGGTCGGGCAATAACGAAGTGCTGTCCGGCTGGGAAAACTGGTCCGACCGCATCGCCTACAAGAAAAAGGTCGGCGCGGACGAGCAGGAGCGAATCGGCGTCGGCATGGCGATCCTGTTCAATCAGGTGCTGCGCGATGCGGCCGAGCGGCTCGACAGCGACGTTCCCTATTGGCCCGGATCGCCCAGCAGCAATTATGAAGGCAAGCCCGACGTCGATGGCGACGGCGACCGCCATTATTGGGATGTATGGGGCGGAAAGAAGCCGACGACCGCCTATCTCGACAGCTGCCCGCGCTTCATGTCGGAATATGGGCTTCAGGCGATGCCGGTGCTGCCGACCGTCCGCGCCTTTGCGCAGCCCAAGGACTGGTCGATCACCTCCCCCGTCATGCGCGCGCATCAGAAGTTCCTGAAGGGCGAAGGGCAGGAACGATTGATGCTCTATATCGAGCAGCGCTATCGCACGCCGCGCGACTTCGCCGACTTCGTCTATCTGAGCCAGGCGATGCAGGCGGACGGGATCGCACTGGGTGCGCTGCACCATCGCGCCTGCCGCCCGGAAACGATGGGGTCGCTCTACTGGCAGTTGAACGATGTCTGGCCAGGCGCTTCCTGGTCGAGCATCGACTATTACGGCCGGTGGAAGGCGCTGCACTATGCCGCGCGCCGCTTCTTCGCCCCGGTCGCGGTGGCGGCTGGCCGGCATGAGGATGGGCGGACCGAAGTGTCGCTCGTCAACGATCATGCGACGCCGGTCGCGGCGCACTGGCGTGTGCGGATCGTCGATGTCGATGGCAAGGACCGGATCGTGCGCGAAGGCGACGCGACGCTGCCCCCCTTGTCCGCCAGCAAGGTCGGCGAATGGACCGATGCGACCTTGTTCGGTGACGCGGACAAGGCGCGCAGCTTCGCCGTGGCCGAAATGATGGTGGACGGTAAGCTGGCGTCGCGCGCGCTGGTGTCCGCCGTGCCGGAAAAGACGATGGCGCTGCCCGATCCGGGGCTGACGGCCAGCTGGGCCACCGGGCCTGACGACAAGCCGCAACTGACGATCAAGACGGCGCGGCTTGCGCGCGGGCTGTGGATCGGTTTCGGCACCACCGATGCCGCCGCCTCCGACAATTATTTCGACCTGCTCCCCGGAGAAAGCGTGACTGTCTCGATTACGTCCAAAGCTTCGCTCGCCACGCTGAAAAAGACGCTGGACCTGCGCCATCTGGGAGCCGCGAAATGAGCTTTGCCCTCTTCCTGATCGCCGCCGCGTCCCCCGCCGTCGATGCCGACATCCAGACGAAGATCGCGGCGATGACCCCGGCACAGAAGGCCGCGCAATTGCAGTCGGGCGCGGTAGCAGACGGGCCGGAACTGCCCGCCTATGATTATTGGAACGAGGCGCTGCACGGATTGGCGCGCAATGGCGTCGCCACCGTCTTCCCGCAGGCGATCGGCCTTGGCGCGACATGGGATCCCGACCTGATGGAGCGGATCGGCACCGTCGTTTCGACCGAG